>Ga0209919_1000244_pt1 | contig 27778 bp, 22 predicted proteins | sample SalPon2A_C_D2_MG_FD_185721 | JGI IMG/M metagenome (GOLD analysis project Ga0209919, IMG submission 185721) | Soil microbial communities from South San Francisco under conditions of wetland restoration - Salt Pond MetaG R2A_C_D2_MG (SPAdes)... | ecosystem: Environmental > Terrestrial > Soil >... | reverse complement strand
CAATATGTATTGTATTATTTTCTTTCATTGCTTTTACTATAGTAGCCAAACTTTTTTTACCATGCTTTTTTACTTTTTCTCGTTCTATCCTATCTTCCAACCAATGTTCTATAAATGATTGGGATAATAGTATTGTTGCAACACATTGACCATTTATAAAACAATTAATTGCCTCAGAAAGCAGGTAATGCATTTCTACTGAGAATACGAAACCCAAATTTTTTGGAATTATTTTATTTAAATACTGCAACCTTTCCAAACGCGAAGAAAAAGACTGCGAATCCATCTTTTGGAGAGTAGACTCTAACTTTTTCTTCCGTGGTCTTTTAGTATATCCAAATAAATCTTTTTCCATTTGTTAGATCCCCCCAATATTAGTAATAATTCGCTGAAAAAACTTTTACTTCAAATTTTCTTCAAACAAATTAAAAATTCTTTTGTATTCATCTGTCCAGCTGCTCGGTTCAACAAAGCCGTGGTTCTCAAGGGGGTAAACGGCGAATTCCCAGTTGTCTTTTCCAAGCTCAATTAACCTCTGCACAAGTCTTATATCGTCCTGTGCGTGAACGTTCTGGTCAATTAAACCGTGACAAATAAGCAAATGGCCTTGCAATCCTTCAGCATAATAAATAGGAGAACTCCGCTGGTATGCAAGACTATCGAACTGGGGTACATTTAAAATTGCGGAAGTGTAACCGTGGTTGTAGTGCGCCCAGTCGGTAACGGAACGGAGAGCCGCGCCGGCGGCGAAAACTCCCGGCGTTTTAAACATCGCCATTTCGGTAATAAACCCACCGTAAGAACCGCCGTAAATTCCAATCCGTTTCGGATCGACATTGTAATTCTCTTCCATATATTTCGCGCCGTCAACCTGGTCGGTTAAATCTTTTCCGCCCATGTTTCTGTAGATCGCGGTTCTCCAGTCGCGCCCGTAACCGGAGCTCGCGCGGTAATCCATATCCATTACGGTATAACCGTGATCAGCTAAAAAATTATTGAACATATATTCGTGGAAGTAATCACTCCACCATTTATGTGCGTTCTGCAGGTAGCCCGCACCGTGCACAAAAATTACGGCCGGACCATTTTGTTGCGGATTCTTCGGATGATAAACTCGCGCGTGAACCTTCGCTCCGTCTCTCGCTGTGAATGTTATAAAATCCGGAACTCTCCACGAATAAGATTTAAATTCATCACTTTGCGAATGTGTGATTTGTGTTTCCTTCGCTCCGGTTTCGTTATTCATTAAATAAAGTTCCCACGGTTTGTTCGCGAAGGAATAAAGTATCGCAAGATGTTTTTCATCCGGTGAAATTGTTACATCGTTGTTTCCAGTCATCGTTGTAATTTGTTCGGGCGTTCCGCCCTCAAGAGGCATCCTGTAAAAATGTCTTTCACCCGGATCAACTTCACTTGAAGTAAAATACCAGTACTTTTTATCATTTGAAATTTCCGGCGAGAAAACCTCGAATTTTCCTTTTGTTAATTGTTTTTTTTCACCGGTAAAAACATTTTCAGTGTAAAGATGCGCATAGCCGGAAGCTTCGGACTGGAAATAAATGCTTTTATTATCCGGCAGCCACCCGATAAGCGCGCCGCTAAACCAGCCTATTCCCGGCCCGGCAATCCACGCGTCGTCGTGCTGGCGGTCGAGATTTTTTAATTCTCCTGTTGCGGGATCGAGCAGCATTATCCAGCGGTCTTTGTCATCCTGTGACTGAATGTCGATTACCGCGCTCTTGCCATCATCGGACCAGAAAAGTCCCTGGATTGAAACCTCTCTCGGTTTGTCGTATTTATCTTTGTAATCTTTTTTATCCTTCACGTATTCTTTTAAGTAGGCAGGTTTGTCATAAATTCCGGGGATATCTTTTAGTGATAAACTATACGCCGTATCTTTTTTAATATTATAGATTCCGAACTCATAGGTTGTCTGATTTGCGCCCACATTTGTTCTTCCGGGAATGTCTTCCGTGTAACCGGATTCTGTTACGTAATTTGGAACGACAGTGCTTTTAGCATCCAAAGCTCTTTTGCCCAGAATATAAGTTATGTAATCCTGGTCGGGTGATAATTGAATGTTATAAACAAACTGATCCTGTATATAAATTTCCAGCGGCCTTTCGGGTTCCATCGTTTCGCGGCCTTCTTTTCTTTTATCGGATCTTTCTTTTCTTTCTTGAAGCACTTTTATCAGTTTCATTTCTTCTTTTTTAACGTATTTTTCTTCTTCACCGGAAGGCTCAATTTCTTCGGGTTTTTTGTTTCCCTTTTTAAAATCGGTAAGCTGGGTAGTCAGTCCGTCGCTGAAATTCCATTTGTAAAGATTGTTGTCTTTTTCGTAGGTGATACTTTTTTCGTCAAAAGTAAATTCCGGGTTCGATTCAGATTCAACGGTATTTGTTATTTGTCTTATTTTACCCGATTTAATTTCCAAAAGAAAAACATCACCGTGTTGTGAGTAAACTTTTTCTGTCCGGGCTTTATTATAATCACCCGATTGTGGAGGAAGATTTTTTCTTTCTTCGAATGATACTTTTTCCGGCGCGCCGCCGTTAACGGAAACAGAATAAAGAGAATCGCCGTCGTTGTTATCGGGATTCCACATAAAATATATTTTCGATCCATTCTCCGACCAGTGAACGCGTGAAGGAGAAGTTCCCAACCACTTCGGATCGCGCATAATGTTTTTAATTGTCAGTTCAAATTTTGATGTCTCTTTTTCATTTTGCTGTGGATAGACAAAAAATGAAATTGTAAAAAGGAAAAAGAATACGGAAAAGAGTTTGAAAGATTTCATTGTATACCTGTAAATTGAGTTTTATTCAAAATAAAAAATTTTAGGATTTATATTGTCATTTCGAACGAGCCTGCGAGTGAGAAATCTTAATAATTCGACAAGTAAGATTTCTCAGTCATCCACTAAAGGTGGATTCCTTCGAAATGACACAGTAGAGTTATTTCTTAACATCTATTACAACAATACCCGGTGTTGAATTGTAGCGCACTGGTGCGATTGACATTCCGAGGCCGGGACAAATCACCATCATAGTTTTTCCGAAAAAGAAATCGCCTTTAATTTTCATTGTTTCTGCCATGGTCGGCGTGAGATTTAAAAACGGGAAAAGGAAAGTCTCCTGCCCTCCGTGTGTGTGGCCGGCAAAAATAAGGTCGTAACCCTTTTTAACGGCGTCGTTTACTAAAAATTTTTGCGGCTGATGAACCAGCATAATATTTAAATCATTCTGACTATTTTTAGCGGCAAGTGAGTCGAGTTTTCCCTTCGATATTCTTTTTGAATATGTTTCAGTCGCGAAAGTTATCCCGATACTGGCGGTGTCGATCATCAGTGTTTGTCTTTTATCGTCGAACATAAACACATTGTGTTTTGACAGCGCATCGGTTATTTCCCGGCGGCTCCTGGCGTTGTCGTTCCTATAAGCCCAGTTATCGTGGTCGCCCACACATGAATAAACTCCATAAGTAGAATTTATTCTTCCGAGATAATTTGCTACGCTGTCGATGTATTGAGGCCCGGAGCTGATTAAATCACCGGCAATTAAAACCAGATCCGGCTTAGTTGAATTTATTTTTCTTACGTACCTTAAAACTCTTTTCCTGTCCGTGTATCTGTCGGCGTGAATATCAGAGATCAAAACTATTCTCAAATTATTTAACTCTTCGGGAATGTCCTTTTTGTGGTAGACGGTTTCGCGGATGTTAACAGTGTAGTAATCGTAAAACATTCTCAAGGGAATATAGGCGGCAAAGAAGATAATAATTATTAAAAACAGCCTTGCTTCAAATGGTAATATTTTAGTTTTATGTTTTTTGTAAAGGGGAAACAGCAAAAGCTTTATTATGTCTATGATTAAAAAAAACAGGATGCACTGAATCATCAGCATAATGAAAAACCAGAAAGGATAAACCAAAAGATAATCTATCAGTTTTCCTTGTGGGAAGGAAAAGTTTACTGGATGTGCAATTGCCTGGTAAGTCCAGATCACTATTACAAACAGTGCAAACAGGTTGAAGAAAACAACCCCGATATTTCTGAAAAGATTAATTCTCTTTTCGGGATAATTTGGAAAACTAACCCGAACTGTTTTGAGAATCTTTTTTATAAAATAGAATTCTGTTAAACATAAAAGCGCTACAAATAGAATTATTCTTATTGCCATATTTTATCACGGTCTGACTTTTTAAGTTTGCTTACGATTAATTCGTAGGAGTGATCAATCCATTCATAAATTAATTTATCCGGCACAGAATTATCTATATATACTGAATTCCAGTGCATTTTATTCATGTGCCAGCCGGGTTTTACGCAGTCGTATCTTTCTCTTAAATCTACGGCTAATTCCGGGTCACATTTTATATTGATAAACACGGGAACTTCCAGGCTCGCGATCATGAATATCTTTCCCATCACCCTGTAAACAGGAGAGACTTCATCAAATGGAAGATCCTCCGTTACAAATTTTTTCTTTAAACAATATTCTCTTATTAATTCTAGGTTCATTCTTGTTTGATCTGTGTTTATCCGTATAATCTGCGTCATCTGTGTTCTATTCAGGAATAGCACGCGGAAAAACACCAATCGGGCGAATTTTCACAGATTTTTTGTTAATATTTTATTACAAAGATTTAATACTTCATCTAGGGAAACACCTTCTATTTTACCGCTTTCAGATTGAATATAAAACTGATTTTCCATGGACGGCGCCCATTCATAACTTTTTGTCGGACCAAAAAGGGAAATCATTTTTGTACCGACGGAACCTGCTATGTGCATCGGTCCGGTATCGTTTGTAATATATAGATTAATACGGCTTAAAACAGCAGCAAGTTTTTTGATCTCAAGATTTTCAGCAATTTCAAAAGGAATGTTTAATATTTTTAGTTTTTCAGAAATATAATTGATGACTTCTTTATCTGTTAAGCCGGCGGTTAACAAGATGTAGTTTTTATGTTTTTTAAAAAGCTGTTGAATTAACTCAATAAAATTTTCAGCAGACCAGGTGTTATCTTTTTTTCCAGCACCGGGATGAAAACCAATAATTATTCTTGATTTATCGGGAAAAGATTTTGAGAGAAATGCTTCTGCAAAACTGTGAACTTCTTTATTAATTTTTAATCCAGCCTGTATTAATTCCTCTTTAGTAAGATCACAACCGATCTGCCGCACGACATCAAGATTTCTTTCTTTCTGGTGTTTCTTCTCTTTGTCCCAGAAAAAATCTTTTTTGACAGTTAAATACTTTGCGGCTTTATTAATTTTTCCATCGATGCTTTTAACGCCTACGCGTAGTTTAGCGCCGGACAAAAAATTAATTATATGGGAAGTGGCTGAAAATGCAAATGTAGAAGTAACAATCCCGATTTGATATTTCTCTTTTCTTAGTTTTCTGTAAAAATTAATAATTGTTTTAAGAGAAGATTTGTCGTAAACGATAATTTTATCAAGATAGGGATTTATTTCTGTTAAAGGAATGGGATAATTTGTTTTTGCGGCAACAAGTGTGATTTTAGAATTCGGAAATTTTTTCTTCAGGGCAGCATAGAGTGGGAGAGAACAGATCATATCACCAATCTGGTTGTTCTTTCCCACCACTAAAATATTTTTTACATCCGAAATGAAATCTTGTTTTAAATTCATTCAATCTTCATTATCATTTCGGACAAATTAATCTATTTTCTTACTTTGTCCAAGTATCTTGCAGCGTCTTTTGCAAAGTAAGTTAAAATCATATCTGCACCCGCGCGTTTAATTGCAACGAGTGATTCTATCATTACTCGCTCTCCGTCGATCCAGTCATTTTGAGTGGCAGCTTTTATCATTGAAAATTCCCCGCTTACCTGGTAGGCAGCAGTCGGCATTCCGAATTTTTCTTTTACGCGCCAGATGATATCAAGATAGGGACCTGCAGGTTTTACCATTACAATATCAGCACCTTCTTCGATGTCCGATTCAACTTCGCGGATAGCTTCGTTGCCGTTTCCAATATCTAGCTGGTGAGATCTTCTGTCGCCAAAAGTCGGTGTTGATTCTGCTGCATCTCTGAACGGACCGTAATAACCTGATGAATATTTTGCAGCATAACTCATAATCGGAATCTTCGTAAATCCTTTATAATCAAGTGCTTTGCGGATTGCCAGTACCCTTCCGTCCATCATATCAGAAGGCGCGACCATATCAGCACCGGCTTCCGCATGCGAAATTGCTTCTTTTGCGAGAAGTGAAACTGTTTCGTCGTTAAGAATATCTTCTCCCTGCAGAACACCGCAATGCCCGTGAGAAGTGTATTCACACATACAAACATCTGTTATAATTAAAAGATCTTTTACTTCAGCTTTAATTGCGCGGATAGCTTTTTGAACAATTCCATTTTCTGCATACGCCTCAGAACCCTGTTCATCTTTGTGTTCAGGAATTCCAAATAAAATTACTGCGGGAATTCCGAGTGAAGCAACTTCTTTACACTCTTTTACCAATTCATCAATTGAAAGCTGGAAATTTCCCGGCATAGATTTAATAGGGTTTCTTACTTTTTCGCCCGGCACAACGAACAGTGGGTAAATTAAATCATTTTTACTCAACTCCGTTTCCCGGATCATATCTCTCACGATAGGGTTGTAACGAAGTCTTCTTAATCTTTTGTTTGGATAAGTAGCCATAATTATTTTCTCCTTAATGAAATCTTTTCATTTAGCAATTAGATTTTTCACCCTTCGACTAGCTCAGGGTTCGAAATGACAATAGCTTTATTTTTCTTTTACTTTTTTATAAACTATTTCACTGCTTTTAACGCAATCACCGAGGGAAATTCCGCCACGGTAATTTCCCGCAAGGATAAATCCCGGGAATTTATTTTCAAATTCTTCAAATACCTTTTCGTGTTCAATATAACCAACGTTGTACTGGGGGATTGCTTTATTCCAGAATTTATAAGATTTAAAAGATGGTTCCGAATTGATTTTCATTAATTGATGAAATTCCTTTAAAACTTTCCCGACAACTTTATCTTTATCTTTCTCAGCGACCTCAGGATTTCTGGATCCGCCGACAAACAAAGTAAATGATGCTTTGTCATCATCACACCTGTTTGGAAATAAAACCGAGCTCCATATTGCGCCGAGAAAAGATTTTTTTTCTTTTGCCGGGATTAAAAATCCAAAGCCATCCAGCTGTCTGCCGATTGCGGATTTTTCATAACCGAGATATAAAACAAGCACAGGAGGATAAACAACCTTTGTTAAATGCTCTGCTGTTTTTACATCGAGGTCTTTTACAAGGGTTGATGCTATGTATGCGGGAATTGTTGAAATTACATTGTCGCACTCTATAGAATTTATTTCTTCACCATGTTTGTATTTTACCCTGTAACCAGGATCTAGTTTAGTAATAGAAGTTACTTCTGTTTCCAGTAAAACTTTTTCACCGAGAGAAGCAGCAATTGCCTTTGGAAAGATCTGCATCCCGGATTTAAAAGAAAACATTTTTGCAGATTGTTTTGATTTTTCCGCACGCTTCTTTCTTTCGCGAATACTTTTGATAGTACCGATGATCAGCCCGCCATATTTTTCTTCGAGATCATAAAGTTTCGGGAAGGCTGATTTAACGCTTAAATCTTCCGGGTTTCCGGCATAAACCCCTGCAACAAAAGGATTTATAGCATAATCTAAAAACTCCTTTCCGAGACGCCTTTCTACAAAGTCAGCAATACTTTGATAATAACCATCCTTTGATCTCCCGACAAAAGGCTCTGCAAGTAATCTGAATTTTGCTTTAGCTGAAAACAGTTTTGTTTTAATTAATCCCGGCGGACTCATGGGTAAAGCATGAAGAGTTTCGTTTCTTAAAATATATCTTTTGTTTGATTCTCTGTTTGCATAAACCATTTCGTCCCGCAAACCAAGCTCTTCTACTATCTGCGCGATTAAAGGATGTGTTTCAAGTCCACTGTTCGGACCGCGGTCAAACAAAAAACCATCTTCAACAACCGTATCAATAGATCCTCCAACCTCGTCTTTTTTTTCAAGGACAGTAACATCATAACCATCTTTATTTAGCAGGTAGGAAATTGTAAGTCCGGAAATTCCTGCACCGAGTACGACAACTTTTTTATTCATTTTAATTAAACAGTCCTTGAATATCTTGCTGTGTCTTCTTTTCTTTCAATGTATCCGTCAAAATTCATTGCGATGTTTCTTATAAGCAGTCTGCCCATTTCAGAAACTTCAATTTTGTTTTTTGTAATTGTTATGAGATTATCTTTTTCCATCTCTTTCAAATTATTTAAACCCCATGCAAAATATTTTCTGAAGTCTATTTTGTGTTTCTTTTCAATTGCAGGGATATCGAGCTCAAAATTGCACATAATTCCCATAATAACATCGCGTCTAATCTGGTCATCCTCATTTAAATAATATCCTTTTGTTACGGGAAGAGTTTCTTTGTCGAGCGCATCAAAATATTCTTTTTCAGTTTTTATATTTTGCACATAAATATTTTTTAACTGGCTGATAGCAGTAATTCCCATCGCGTAAAGATCAGAATCTTTGTGTGTGCTGTATCCCTGGAAGTTTCTGTAAAGTTTTTTCTCTCTCATTGCGACCGCTAATTCATCATCCGGTTTTGCAAAGTGATCCATTCCAATTAATATATATCCGGCAGAAGTTAATTTTTCAATAGTCATTTCCAGAATTTTTAATTTATTTTCTGCCGCAGGAATATCTTCGGGATGTATCAGCGCCATATGTTTTTTCATCCAGGGAACGTGAGCATAATTAAACACGGCGATTCTATCGGGAGAAATGTCAATTATTTTATCAACCGTCTCGGCAAATGTTTCTTCGGTCTGGAAAGGAAGTCCATACATTAAGTCCAGGTTTATGCTACTGAAACCAAGTTCCCTTACCCACTGAACAGTTTGTCTTGTAATATCTTCAGGCTGAATGCGGTTAACAGCTTTCTGGACTTTTTCGTTAAAATCCTGAACGCCCATGCTTATCCTGTTGAAACCATTATTTCTCAAAGCTTCAAGATGAGCGCGCTTTAATTCACGCGGATCAATTTCACAGCCGTTCTCGGAATCATTTTTAATATTAAAATTCTCTTTTACATATGAAGCTATTTCGTTGATTTCATCGGGAGTAAGGTGAGTTGGAGTACCTCCGCCCCAGTGTAATTGTGAAACTTGTCTGTCAGGAAGAAGATAGGTTCTTACCATGTCGATTTCTTTTTTCAGGTATTTTAAATATTCTTTTACCCTGTCGCGGTTACGCGTAATTATCATATTGCATCCGCAGAAATAGCAAAGCGTATCGCAGAAAGGAAGATGATAATAAAGAGAAAGATCAGGAAGACCTTCTCCGTAATTTGTTTTTATTATTTCATCCAGATAATTTTCTGCGGTGAATGTATCTTTAAACTGTGGTGCAGTCGGATAGCTTGTGTATCTCGGTCCCGGTTTATCGTATTTCTTAAATTTTGATAAATCAAATTCGAACATCGTTAACTCCTAAGAATATTAACCGCATAATTATTCCGGTTATATGTATTGTCTTTTCGAACCCTGAGCTTGTCGAAGGGTGAGAAATCTTATTAATTAAAGATTTCTCCCTGCGCCTGCCTGCCGGCAGAGGCAGGGTCGAAATGACACACTAAAAATTATTTAATTTTTTTTAGCGTCTTATTTATGAAAGACCTTGCTTTCTTCTTTTACAGTATCAATAAAGAATTTTGCATTTTCTGGTTTTACATCCGGTAAAATTCCATGACCGAGATTAAAAATATGTCCCGTTCCGTTTCCGTAATTTGAAAGTATTCTTTTTACTTCTCCGGTAATTTTTTCTTTACTTCCGTAAAGCACAGTTGGATCCATATTTCCCTGCAATGCAACCCTGTTACCAAGTTCACTTCTTACTTTGCCAAGGTCCATTGTCCAGTCCATTCCGACTACGTCAGCACCGGCATCTGCAATTTTATTTAGATTGTAATGAACGCCTTTTGCAAAAACAATTACCGGCTGATCATCTCTTTTAATATTTGAAATAATTTTCTCTATATATCTTAAGGAGAATTCTTCAAAATCAGCCTGTGAAAGATTACCGCCCCAGGTATCGAAAATCTGAACGGCATCGGCACCGGCTTCTATTTTTACAGATAAATATTTTGAAATTGCATCAGCGAGTTTATCTAATATTGAATGTGCAAGTTTTGGATTATTATAAATTAAACTTTTAACAAAAGAGAAATTCTTTGATCCTTTTCCTTCAACCATGTAACAAAGCAATGTCCACGGTGCGCCGCTGAACCCAATTAATGGAACGCGATCTTTCAACTCTTTTTTAGTAAGTGAAACAGCATCAATAACATACTTTAAATCTCTTGCTGGATCAATTACTTTTAGTGCTTTTGCATCTTCTTCATTTCTTACCGGGTGAGGGAAAACAGGTCCTTTTCCTTCGTACATTTCAAGATGCATTCCCATTGCTTCTGGAATAACAAGAATATCCGAAAAAAGAATTGCCGCATCAACACCAATTAAATCCACGGGTTGAATTGTGACCTCAGTTGCCAGCTCCGGTGTTTTGCACATTGTTAAAAAATCGGCTTTTTCTCTTACTGCCCTGTACTGAGGCAAATATCTTCCTGCCTGTCTCATCATCCATACGGGAGTTCTCTCGACAGGTTGTCTCTTGCATGCTCTTATAAATAAATCATTCTGTAGTTTGCTCAAGTTTGTCTCCATTATTTTATCTGTATTGTCATTTCGAGGGAGGCTTCGACCAAGAAATCTTTTATAAAAGATTTCTCACCCTTCGACAAGCTCAGGGTTCGAAATGACAGCTAACATCACTTTTTATAAAATTCTAAAGTGGCTTTTACCAAGCCGTTAATTGTATATTCGTCCGGCATTATTGTAACGCGTACGTTCCTGTTTTCAATTGCTGCGCGTGTAGTCGGACCAATTGCTGCGATATCATAACCGCTGAAATACTGATTGGGGTTAGTTATATCGAGTATCTGCAAATAATTTTTAAATGTTGAAGGACTGGTGAAAATAAAAAGATCGGGATTGTTATTATTTAGTTCATCCAGCCTGTCTTTAATTGTGTCTTTATCCGGAAGAGCAACATTATATGCTGGTGCAACTTTAATAACAGCTCCCTGCTCTTCAAGTCCTTCGGGTAATTCCTGTCTTCCGATTGCAGATTGAGGAATAAAAATAACTTTTCCTTCCAGATCATATTTTGAAAGTTCATTAATTACGCCTTCACCGCTGAATTTGCTGGGGATGATGTTTACCGGTAAACCCTGTCTTTCACATACAGCAGCGGTTTTATTTCCAACTGCAACAATTTTAGTTTTTTGAAAGCTTAATTTTATGTTCAGTTCATTACAGCGGCTATTGAACATTTTTACAGCATGCGCAGAAGTAAAAATTATAAAATCGATTTTCTTTTCTTTTAAAACAACATCGTCAAATTCTTTCCAACTGTCGGGCGGAACAATATCAAGTGTCGGGAAAATAATTACTTTTGCACCAAGCTGAATAAATGCTTCCGCAGATTCTCTAGATTGTTCAACTGTCCGGGTGATTGCAATGGTTTTTCCTTTAAGCGGAAGAATTTTATCTTTATCAAGACTTGTAAATAAACCATGCAAAACAAAATCAAAAATCTTTTCACGGTCTTTTACCATTTCGGGTTCTGAATAATTATTTTCAATTCCCCTGTAAATGGCACCGTAAATGCTTCCAAGGATCAGGTCAACAGCAAAGCACTCTTCAATTTCCCTGAAAAGGTTTTCTGTCCTTCCCGATTTTATTATATCGTTAAGAATATTTTTTAATTCATCTTCAAGCCTGCATAATTCGTCACAAAGTTTGTGGTCTGTTTTCAGATTTTCTTTCTGGTACATTAAAAAGAAACTCTGGTATTTCATCATGAACATATAAAGATGAATAATGAAAGAATGTAAAGAGTCAATGCTGCTCATTTCATACTGAACTTTGTTTCTAAGGGACTGAACCAGGTTTTCCATTCTCATTTGCATAATGGAAAAGTAAAGATCTTCTTTTGTTTCGAAATAATTGTAAACAGTCCCCTTGGCAATTGACGCCTGTTTTGCAACATCTTCCATCATTACTTCGTGGTAACTCTTTGTTGAAAAGAGCTTTGAAGCGGATTCAATAATTTTTTTCCGCTTTATTTGTTTGTTGCTTTCTTTTTTTGATGGCAGATTCATTTTTTACTTCTTGCTGTTTTATAAATTTCATCCAAAATTTCTTTTGCACCGGCTTTCTTTAAATCCCGCGCTAATTGTTTACCAAGTTTCTCGGGGTCTTTTTTACTTCCGCGCATTTTTTTACGAAAAGTTAATGTACCATCAAGGCTGCCGACAATTGCATCCAGGTATAGTCCATTTGGTTTTACTTCTGCATTTGCGCCGATAGGAACCTGGCAACCGCCTTCAAGAGTTCTAAGTAATGCGCGTTCAGCGAGCACAGCTTTGTATGTGTCTTCGTGATGAATTGATTGAAGAATTTCATCGACGAATTTATTGTCCTCGTGGATTTCAATTCCAAGTGCTCCCTGTCCAACTGCCGGAATCATTACTTCTTTAATTATGTAAGAAGAAATGTGTTTTTTCAGATTCATTCTTTCTATTCCTGCGCGGGCAAGAATAATCGCATCCCATTTCGATTCTTTAAATTTTTTCAATCTTGATTGAACATTTCCACGGAGTTCTTCAGTTGTAATATCAGGGCGTAAATGTAAAAGCTGACTTCTTCTTCTGAGTGAACCGGTACCAACAACCGCATTTTGAGGAAGTTTTTCTATTGTCATTCCTTTTTTTCTTGCTATCAAGACATCTTCCACGGCATGTCGTTTTGTAATTGCAGCTAGTTTTAGTCCTTCCGGAAGTTGTGTTTGTACATCCTTTAAGCTGTGTACAGCAAGGTCAATTCTTTTTGCGAGAAGTTCGTTTTCAAGTTCTTTTGTAAATAGACTTTTATCTCCAATCTTTGAAAGAGCGACATCAAGAATTTTATCTCCCTTGGTCTTGATGATTTTTATTTCAACTGAGATTTTTTTGTTTCTCTTTTCTAATTCTTTCTTAACAAAATTAGCCTGCCATAAAGCAAGTGCGCTTCCGCGGGATCCTATTATAATTTTTTGTTTTGCCATAATTATTTCTTTTCTTCATCCGGTTTGTGATTATCAATTCCAAATAACTCGCGCAAAATTCCCAAACGTGTAGCTGATTCCGGGGTGTTTTCACCGCTTTCAGCAGATTTTCTTAATTCAATTGTCGGGTGATGTAGAATTTTATTTATTATTCTTTTGGTAACAATTTCCAGTTTTTCCCTATCATCATCTGAAAATTTATTTTTATTCTTGTCAACTTCTTCAGCACGAATCGTCTCAAAATAATCCCTGAGATTTTTTATTGTTGGAGCCGCTTGCAGAGAATTGTACCAGTTGAAGAAGTTATCGAGTTCTTCTTCAATTATTTTTTCCACTTTTGGAATTTCGGATTTACGCTTTGATAAATTTTGTTCTACAATAATGTTTAAAGAGTCAATATCGTGATAAAAAACATAGTCAATGTTTTTTGTTTCAGGATCTATATCTCTTGGAATAGCAATGTCCATCAGTACCATTGAGGCACCATTCCTTTTTTTCATTGCTTTTTTGATGTCGTCTTTTGTAAGTATCAAATCAGGTGCGCTGGTTGCGCTTATGATAATATCGAACTTATGTAAATGTTCTTTGAAATTGGCAAACGGAAACACGGCTGTATTTAAATCAGCCGCCAGCTTTTCTGCTTTATCAAATGAACGATTTGTTAATGCAAGTCTTCCGATTCCCCTGTCCCGCAAATGTTTTGCAGCAATCTCCCCGGTTTCCCCTGTACCGATTACAAGAGCAGATTTTTTATTTAAAGTTGAAAATATTTTTTCGATTAACTGAACAGCGGCGTAACTAACGGTTACAGCACCTTCGCTTATTTCGGTTTCTGTTATCGCGCGCTTGCCGACGATTGTTGCAGAATCAAAAACGCGCTTCATCAGGAATCCTGTAAAGCTCATTTCTTCTGCCACAATAAAAGAATCTTTTACTTGTTTGAAAATCTGGTTATCGCCGATAAGCAACGAATCAATTCCGGATATAACTTTAAAGAGATGTTTGACTGCTTCTCTCGACATAAAACTCTGAAAATGTTCCGGGCTAATTTTATGAGATGATTTTTTATCAATTACAAAATTTTGAACATCAAAGTAGCTGGTGTTTTTGTCGACGGGTATTCCGTAAAATTCAGTCCGGTTGCAGGTACAGATCACCAGTCCCTCACTGAAGAGTTTTCCCTTTGCCTCGCTTACAAGATTTTTAACATCTTCGCTCCCGAGGTAAAGAGCTTCCCGGAGTTCAACCGGAGCAGTATGATGATTTATTGAAACAGCCAGTAGATTCATAACAGATCAATAAAATGAATGAAAACTGAGTGATAAAAAATTTGTAAGCATTGTTGAAAGAATTGCTATTACAAATCCGACAATGGAAAGAATAACAACTTTTTTACCCCGCCACTTTCCGAGCAGCTTTGCCGTTATTCCAATTCCGTAAAGAATCCAGACTATTGAGGTACCAATGAGTTTCGGATCTGCGTAAGAAAAATCGGGGAAAGCCTGGGGCAGCCAGATAATTCCAATTATTATTGCGATGGTGAGCAAAGCGAAACCAATTATAGCAGAAGAGAAACTTAATTTTTCAAGTATCTCAAGGTTCGGCATACGGTTAAAAATTAATCCGAATTGATTAAGCTTAATTTCTTTATAAAGCATCAGGTATAGAAAACCGTAAACTGCCGAAATAGTGATTCCCGAATAACCAACAAGAGCGCTGAAAACATGAATACCAAGCAGGTTACTTTTTAATACATCTTTTACAGCAACAATGTGTTCAATTTCAATAGAAGAGATAACCTGGAATAAAATTGAAATTATAATAATGAACGGTCCCGTTCCGCGGATGTCTGTTACGAGCTCCAGAACGAAATAGGAAAAAGCAATTGCAAACGCGAGAACGGCAAAAATTTCAAAAACATTTGTAATCGGCGGATGACCGAAGTAAAGTGTCCGCGTAATTAAATAAATTGCATGAAAAAGAAGAGTAATAAAGAGGAATAATCTTTTGTAATTAGCAAGCTCTTTCCTTCCTTTCATAAAGTCATAGGAATAAATTCCAAAAGTTATGACATAAAGAAATGGAAGCAGGATGTTCAGAAAATCGATAAAACTAATCATTTTTATACCTTTTTTGACTTACCAGTACAAAAATAAGTAAACTGAAAACCAGAATCAACAAAAAATGACCTATAAGTCAAAACCTTCGGGGCATTATATACCCCCGAAGGATTGAATTAAAATAATTATTAATTATTACCCAAAATTAGCGGTAATCCGGTTTTACCTGAACCGATAACAACAACCTTTGTGTTTTGTGAACCGGCTAATTTTTCTGTTGCTTCAATTCCTTTCCATCTTAAAAGCTGATCGCTTATTCCTTTTGAAACGATATCCTGGAAATCAGCTATTCCTTTCGCTTCAATTCTTTTTCTTTCAGCTTCTTGTTTCTCTTTTAAAAGGACGAACTGCATCCTCTGGCTTTCCTGGTCGGCTTTTAATTTCTCTTCGATTGAAGAAGTTAATCCCGGTGGCAGAGTAATTTGTCTCATGGGACTTGATTCAATATTTATTCCTCTCGGTTCAACAAGTTTTGCCAGATCCGTTTCTATTTGTTTGGAAAGTTGTTCTCTTTCTGCAGTGTAGAGTGCTTTTGCGTCGTACTGGGAAGTAACACCCCTGACAACAGAACGAAACTGTGGAACAACAATCCTGTCAACATAATCTTCCCCGACAGTTTTGTAAATCTTATTAGCATTTTCAAAACTCAAACTGAAAAGCAAACTTAATTCAAGGTCAATGCTTAATCCTTCTTTTGAAGGAACGGTCATTGTTTCTTTTAATTCCTGTGTACGTGCGTCAAACTTTACAACGTTTGCCATCGGGTTTACAAAATTAACACCAGGGTATAAAGTTTTGTCACTTACGTTTCCGAAGAAATCAATTACACCAACATGTCCGGCCGGAACTATTGTCCAGCACTGTGCAAAAGCAATCAATACAGCAAGACCAACGGCTAAAAGCGAAAAACTTTCCTCTTTTTTCATCATTTTTCTTTTGTAACCTTTATAAGCAAAAAAGGCCACAATTGCGGCGATTAATGAAACGATAAATAACATTTGTACCTCCCGTTTTATGAAATGAATTTTTGTTTGAAAACTTTTAATTAATATAAGGAAATAGGAGGCAGGAAACAGGCCGGTTAAAACAGTAGAAACGGGACGTACCCGTCTCTATGCAATGAATATTACTTCTTATATTCTTTTGAAAAACCAACAAATTCTATTTTGTGTGATTCTTCATCAGCGAGATGTTGTATACAGAGGTCCTGTGTTACATAATCAACACCCTCACACAATTTGATAATTTTATTATACTGTTCAATTGCTCCTTCTTCGGCCGCAATTACACCATCGATTACTGAAACAACATCCGTTGTATCTTCGCGTGTCTGAAGTTTTGATTGTGAGGCCTTAAAGTGTTCTGAACCGGGAACGGTACTGCCTAACTCTTTTAATCTTTTTGCAAGAGCCTGAGCATGTCCGAGTTCTTCAGTGATATCTGCCGAAAGTGATTTTTTAATTTCCTCGGCTCTCACACCGTCAAGATTTACGGAATTGGATAAATAATTCATAACTGTTTCTATTTCCATCCAGTAACTTTTTGTAAGATTTTCAATTATTTCTTTCTTGTCTGCCATAACGTATCTCCATTGATTTATTAGTCGTATTATCTTTTTACACAGTCTTTTTAGGACTATGTCCTGTTATATTATAAGGTTTTTGGAGCAAAAACTCAAATTTTGGGTTGTTTTGAAGGAATTTAGGGGGAATAAACCTAAATTCGATTTTCCTACTTTTGTATAATTCTTTAGTATTTAGGTAACATCATTTGTTGTCTTTTTTGCTCTCCTGTACTTTTGGCTTGACCCAAAAGTACCAAAAACTCAAGTCTTTAAATAAATTTCTAAAATTATGTTGGCTTTTACTAACGGAAAATAAATTCGTCCCAGGTAGCTTCCTTAGCATTCTCTGCTTTCACGAAAGTGGGCTCATACAGAATTTTCCGCTTGAGATCTTCTATCTTTAATGCTTTTTTATAAAACATTCTTTCGGTTTCTATTTACACATAATTTTTAAACGCAATTTATTTAGGACGTTTAATTTGCAGTGTATCGTTAAATAAAGTTTAACCATTATTGATTGAAGCAGCAAACTGCCGGTAAAGGCGGGATTAATTCAAAATCTTTTAATTTTATTGGATTCTGAAACTTGCCTTGCCGGCAGACAGGCAGTTTCAGAATGACTGGACTTGACACGAGGAAACATTTAATACTCAATCAATAATTTTTTTAATAAGCCGGGGTCTTCCTGTTTTCTCTTTTGAGAAAGTGATATTGTTTAGAAAATTTTCTTTTACGGAGTTCATTTTCTTTTCCGATTCACAATGCAACTCAGCAACCAGATTGCCGTTTTTAATTTTATCTCCGATCTTCGGATAAAAAATAATTCCGGCTTTCGATTCAATCTTATCCTCTTTTTTCATTCTTCCGGCGCCGAGTTCAAGCGCGGCCATTCCGAGTCCGAATGTATTAATCTCTTTTACATATCCTGATTTGCTGGAAAATATATTTTCAACCACTTTAGACTTTGGATATTTATCTAAATTTTCAAGGTAACTTGTTTTTCCGTTTTGTTCTTTTACGATTTGCAGAAATTTTTGGTAAGCTTTTCCGTTATTTATTAATAATTGTGAAATTTCAACGCCTTCTTTTATTGAAGAAGCTTTTCCACCAAGATAAATCATCGCACCGGATAAATTAATACTTAGCTCAAGAAGATCACCTTTACTTTCTCCCTGCAGTACTTTTACTGATTCGAAAACCTCCAGCCAGTTACCGATGTAATTTCCGAGAGGCTGATTCATGTCCGTAATAAACCCGATAACTTTTTTATCAAATGCTTTTGCAGTATTGATTAGTGAGTTAGCAAGAATTACAGCCTCCGAAGTTTTTCGCATAAAAGCTCCGCTGCCGGTTTTAACATCGAGAACGAGTCCGTCAATTCCTTCCGCTAATTTCTTGCTCATTATGCTTGCAGTGATTAATGGAATTGATTCAACGGTAGCTGTAACGTCGCGGAGTGAATAAATTAATTTATCAGCGGGAGCGATGTCTTTCGTCTGCCCGATTAAAACCGCACCGCATTTTTTAATTACTCTTTTATATTCCGATAAAGAGAGGTCGGTTCTGAAACCCGGAATTGATTCAAGCTTGTCGAGAGTTCCGCCTGTGTGACCAAGCCCGCGCCCGGAGATCATCGGAATATTTACTCCCGCTGCCGCAACTATCGGTGCAAGAATTAAAGATGTTTTATCCCCAACTCCGCCGGTTGAGTGCTTATCAATTTTTGCACCTTTAATAGAAGAAAGGTTTATTACTTTTCCGCTGTAAAGCATCGCTTCTGTAAGAGCGGCGGTTTCTTCTTTTGTCATACCTTTTAAGAAGACAGCCATTAATAAAGCCGAAAATTGGTAATCCGGAATTTTATTTTTTGTATAACCGTTTATTAGAAAAATAATTTCTTTTTTTGTAAATGAATTTCCATTTCTTTTTTTGCGTATTAATTCAACGGGGTTCATTATTAATTCCTAATGATGTTTGAATAATAACATTATAAAATATACAGAAAAATCAAAACAAGGCAATAATTGAATAATAAGAGTAATTTGATATTTAAAAGAAAATTATCAATTTAACAACTTTACAACAGCCATAATAATATGGTGTTTAAAACAGTATATTTGAATTGATGAATTAGAGATATAAACGTAAATTTATATGAAATATAAATTAATTCAGTTAAAATAAACCGAGCAGATGAAAAGAATTTTAGATGTTTTAATTTCGTTGTTTATTATTGTTGCCGGTTTTGCAATAATATTTTTGATTATACTTGTTGATTTTATTTTCACAAAGCAATTCCCTGTTATATTTCAAAAGCGATCTGTTAGCCTGAATAACGGGGTAATTAATTTATATAAGATCAGGACAATTAAACGGCATTCAGAAACAAGTAAATTAAAAAGGCTTTCATCAAATATTTTAAAAAAGGAAGATTACAAAAAATATGTTCCTGCTTTTTGTAAATGGTTGCGTAAAAGCGGTATAGATGAAATTCTACAATCAATTAACGTGTTAAAGGGAGAAATGTCTTTAGTCGGACCGCGTCCTCTTCTTTTAGAAGATTTGGAAATAATTAATGAAAAATATCCCGATCTCTACAAAAGAAGAATAAAAATAAATGCTTTACCGGGCATAACAGGCTACTGGCAGGTTTACGGTGATAGAGAAAAAGGCATTAAAAACCTCGTGGAATGTGATGAATTTTATGAACGCAATAAATCACATCTACTCGATTTAAAAATTATTGTAAAAACATTTTTTGTAATGCTTACAGCCTCACATTCAGATGCAATAAATTTTAAGAAAGAAAAAACAAAAAAATATAATGTTAAATTAGCTGATAATTCTCGCTAACAGAAAATAATTATTCGGGTAAAAGAACAGGGCCTTTTACTTCTTTCATGCATTCTGAACACTCAAAATTTTCCTACTTTAAAATTATTTTCGTTATTTTTATACAATCAATTAGTAAACAGGAGATAAGTTTATAAAAGATGAGTTACAAGCAAAGAACACATACATGTGGGGAATTAGGAGAAAGAAATATAGGCGAAAGCGTTGTGTTAAATGGCTGGGTTGACAAAAGACGAGATCTTGGCGGGGTTATTTTTATTGATCTTCGTGATCGCTATGGAATTACACAGGTGGTATTTGAACCAACATACGGTAAAGCAGCACACGAAAGTGCCGCTGTATTGCGCAGTGAATTTGTTATTTCAGTTGAAGGAAAAGTAAGGAGAAGACCTGAAGACACAGAAAATTTTGAAATACCAACTGGTGCAGTTGATATTATGGTGGACAAACTCACAATTCTTAACGAGGCAAAAACAACTCCATTCCAGATAAGAGATGAAATAGAAATTACCGAAGATCTTAGGTTAAAGTACAGGTATCTGGATCTGAGAAGACACAAGGTTCAGAAGAATTTATTGATAAGGCACAGGATGTACCAGGAAACAAGGAAGTTTTTTGATAAAAATAATTTTATTGAAATAGAAACTCCTGTACTCATGAAAAGTACACCCGAAGGCGCAAGAGATTACCTTGTTCCAAGCAGGATACATAAAGGAAAATTTTATGCGTTACCGCAATCGCCACAGCAGTACAAGCAATTGCTGATGGTATCCGGATTTGATAAGTATTTCCAGATCGTAAAGTGTTTTCGTGATGAAGATCTCAGGGCAGACAGACAACCTGAGTTTACTCAAATAGATGTAGAAATGTCCTTTGTTGATCAGGAAAATGTTTTTGAAGTAGTTGAGGGGTTAATGAAAGTTCTGTTTAAGGAGATTTGGGAAAAAGATTTGAAGTTGCCATTACCCCGCTACACATTTGACGATGCTATGGAAAAATATGGAAGTGATAAACCGGATACGCGGTTTGGGCTAGAAATGGTTACGTTAAATGATGTTTTCAAAAACTCAGAATTTAAAGTTTTTAAAGAACAGATTAAAAATAGTGGAATAGTTACTGGATTACTTGCGCAGGGCTGTGGAGAATATACGAGAAATCAACTTGATGTTTTAACAGATCAGGTAAAAAAATGGGGCGCGGGCGGACTTATTTGGATGAGAGTAAAAGAAAATGATATTGAAGCGCCGGTTGCTAAATTTTTCTCGGCTGAAGAAAAGAAAAAACTTAGAAAAGCTTTAAAAGCAAAGTCCGGAGATTTGATCTTTATTATTACCGGTCCAAAATTAAAAGCCCTTTCAATTATGGGTAACCTCCGTCTTGAAATGGCTAAAAGATTAAACTTTATTAAACCAGAATCTGAGTCAAAATTATTGTGGGTTACTGATTTTCCTCTCTTTGAATGGGACGAAGAGACTAAAAGATATTATGCAATGCACCACCCATTTACCGCACCAAGACACGAAGATATTCCGTTAATGGAAAGTGATCCGGGCAAAGTAAGAGCCAGAGCATACGATCTGGTGCTAAATGGTAGTGAAATAGCGGGTGGCAGCATAAGGATTCATAATGCAGACCTTCAGGCAAAAATGTTTAAATCGCTGGGAATATCAGATAAAGAAGCCGAACAAAAATTCGGATTCCTGATGAACGCATTTAAATACGGTGCACCTCCTCATGGTGGTATTGCATTTGGGTTTGATCGTATGGCAATGATTTTTGCAGGAGAAAATTCTATCCGCGAAGTGATAGCTTTTCCCAAAACGGCAAGTGCTGTTTCACTAATGGATGATTCTCCTTCATTAGTCAGTGAAGAGCAGCTAAAAGAACTACACTTAAAATAAGATAGTCAATTAGGTGATACTAATTATTGAAATTTTTGTGTTTGTAGGATACATGAATGCGTACAAAAAAAGTCGGGACTTTTAAAAAGAAAATAATTGCATTATTTACACTAATAATTGCGATAATTTCATTTTTGTTTTTTATTTATTCAGTTTACGATTTCAAGATAGAGGCAAAAGCTAATTTTGAAATCCAGATACAAAATATGAAACAGCTCCTTCTAACGGACACCGAGAATTTACTATTTTCTAAAGATCAAAAATCCGATTTTCAAAAATTACTTAAGAGGATACCCAGATACAACGAAATAAATTACATAGTTATTGCGGATAGTTCGGGTGAGGTAATACAGTCTTTTAATCTGGAAATTGCTATAAAGAATGGTTATCAGGAAGGGAGAGAAATAAGTGAAATTGTGTATGAAAAAAAAGATGTAGTAAATCTTATACTACCCGTTTTTAACAATGGGTATTTTCAAGGTGGATTGTATTTCGGTATTTCAAAGGAGAAACTTAATGTCTCCATTAATAAAGCAATTATAGAATATGCAATGGTTTTCGGAGGAGTTATTGTATTAGGTTTTCTGTTTATAATTGTTGCCAGTTTTATGATTAGTGAGCCCTTTGATAGAATTCTTAAAGGGGCAAATAAGATGTTAAAGGGAGAATATAGTCAGAAAATAATAGTTAAAAACAAAGGAGAATTTACTTCAGTTGCAAATACAATAAATGCTTTTGCTGAAAAAATTGAAGAATCCGATGCACAAATTTTACACCTTAATGAAAAACTTAATACAGCGTTTCGGGATAAATTGGGTGAACTTAATCTGGAAATAAACCAGAGAAGACTGGCCGAAGATTCATTAAGAAAAAGCGAAGAGCAATTCCGGCTTCTATTTGATATTGCACCAATAGGTATGGTGATTTCTTCTCCGGAGAGAAAAATATTAAAGGTTAACCTGGCATTTGAGCGAACCCTGGAATATTTAGAAAGTGAATTAATTAAGCTAGCAACTTTTGATATAACGTATTATGAAGACAGATCGTGGGATGATGAAATCTACAAGGATTTTTTGGAAGGTCATATTAAAAGTAAAAACTATGAAAAAAGATTTGTTACAAAAAACGGGAAAATAATAGATGTTGTAAACAGAATAATTTTGCACAGAGACGAAAAAGGAAAACCGGTTCAATTTATTGAACAGGTTATTGATATTACAGAGCAAAAAAAATTACAAACGGATCTTGTGTATGCAAAAGAGAAAGCTGAAGAATCCGACAGAATGAAAAGCGCTTTTCTTGCCCAGATGTCTCACGAAATAAGAACTCCTTTAAATGTAATACTTGCTGCTTCCGGAATATTCGAAGAAGAATTACTAAAATATCTTGATGATGATTCTAAAGAAATAGTTCATTCTGTAAAAAGTGCTGGAAGAAGATTAATGAGAACAATTGATCTTATTCTTAATATGTCAGCAATCCAAACCGGTAAATATAAGCCGGAATTTGAAAATTTCGATTTAAATATTGAAATAAAAAAATTAGTGGAAGAATTCCGAACTATTAGTACAGAGAAAAAATTAAATTTATCTTTTTCATCGCACACTAACTCAGCTATAGTAAAAGCTGATAAATATACTGTTCAGCAAATTTTTCAAAACCTGATTTCGAATGCAATTAAGTATACAAAACTAGGTTCGGTGGATGTAGTTGTGTTTAGAACAGATAGAATATTTGTTGAGATTAAGGATACAGGTATCGGAATGTCTGAAGAATATCAGAAAAATTTATTTCATTCGTTTTCTCAGGAAGATGTCGGACAGAGAAGAGAATTTGAAGGCAACGGATTGGGATTAGCATTAGTTAAAAAATATGTTGAAATAAACAACGCAGATATTAAGGTAAAAAGCGAGAAAGAAAAAGGCTCTACATTTACCGTTATATTTTAATGTTATTGCATCTCATTTTATGTTTTATTTAACAAATCTAAAATTATAATAATTGTGTAATCCTTATTCATACCAGGAAACTATTTCAAAAAAGCCCGTGTTAGGAAATCCTGGCGGAGACCCACTCAGTAACCTGTCATCATATTTATAGTTTTTGAGGAATCCGGAAACCATTACGGTTTTCGAACCGTGTGTAGTAAAAGTACCTACCGGCATTCTATTATTTTGTGTTATTCCTCCGGTCAAATCAATTGTTCCAGAGACAGGTCTGGAATCATAATTTTCTGAGCCAAACCCCCCTGTTTCTGCATATACTGCCGCCTGAATTTTTATATCACTATTATTTGCGGCATTATCTGTAATCAGCACATTATTTTGTGCAACAATGCCTAAGAGGTCAGTGGAATTAGGATCAGAAACGGGATCTGTATTATAAACTATATCTCCATCCAGATAAATATCTCCACCTTTTGTTGTCGTTATTGTCTTCTTTTTCTTTCCTTTTCCTGTTGTTTCTGTTGTAGTAACCTGTCCGCATCCTATAGAATACTGTCCTTTTACAGTTCCCTGAATTCTTAATACTGCACCTGAAGCGAATATGGCGCCATTAGGTGCGAAAGTTGATGCCAAAACAGATGTAAAGGGACTGGCATAAGAGTATTTATATTTTATACTATCGCCTGCAAAAGTCATATAAACGGTGTCCTGGCCTGTAATATCCACACCACCATTGTCTGCCAGAGCCTGAAGATTAGCAGCCCCATCTCCTGGAATAGGCATATCAACACCATTTTGATAACCTCCATTGAACTGCGGATTTGACCAGCCCGTTACTACCACTTTTTCTTTTGTTGTAACTTTTCCATAGAAGACAGGATCACCATTTATTGTTAATTTATCCTGTGTATGTAACGGACCCCACACAGTATCACCGGTAACCCAGTAGATAGTACTCGTTCCTTCAAAAGCAGAGTAATATGCAAATTTTGAAAAACTACTTGGTTTTAATGTAACCTGAACGGTATCACTTATTCCGTTGAAAGTGCCTACTGAGGTAATTCTGCGAATATTCTGAAAGGCATTTAATACATCGACAGTAACTGTGTATTTGCCGTAAGAATAAGAAATGTTATTAAATCCACTGGTCCAGGTTGGATCCAGAAATACTTCGTTAGCACCAACATTTGCTCCTGCTAGGGCAATATTGTGTGCGTTTACTGAAGTATAATAATCAGACATGTTTTCAACCGTTCTGGTTGAAGTTGAACTCATGGTTTTTTCCATGATTAAAAATATTACACTAAAACCGAGAACTACGAATAAAATTGCCTTGCCGCCCATTGGATATTATCCCCTGAAAATTTTTAATTACTAAATTAATTATTCGTACCACGAAACTATCTCGAATGAACCAGTATTAGGAAAGCTAGGCGGTGAGCTTATCAGGAATCTGTTATCGTAATGATAACTTTTACTGAACCCAGAGCTTATATTTCCACCAAAAGTAAATGTACCAACGGGAAGTCTGGTGTTTTGTGTAATTCCCCCGTTTAAATTTATTATTCCACTAGGTGGCCTGTTAGCATAATTTTCTGCACCGAATCCACCTTTTTGAGCAAATATTGCTGCATCAATGTTTATATCATTTTTATTCGCTTTATTATCTGTTATATATACATTGTTTTCACTTACTATCCCCAGCATATCTGTAGAGTTAGGATTATCATTTGGATTGGATTTATAAACAACATCATTGTCAAGATAAATATCACCCCCAACAGTTACAGTAACAGTTTTTTGCTTGTTCTTCTTTTTCTTTTTCTTCTTCTTTTTTCCATTATCAACTACAATAGTTTTAGTTGCCGACGCGGCGCCAATTGTGAATCTACCAGCAACCTCTCCCTGGAGCCGGACTGTTGCTCCATTTGCAAAGATTACACCGTTCGGAGCAAAAGCGCTTGATAGTACTGTGGTGGGAGCATCTTTATATGAAAATCTATATTTAAGGCTGTCACCCGCAAATGTCATATAAACTGTGTCCTGTCCCTCAAAAAGAAAACCACCGTCTTCTGCGGCGGTTTTTAAATCTGTAATGCTGTTATCCGGTAATGGGAGATCAACACCATCCTGATATCCTCCATTGAATTCAGGCGTAGCATCGCTTACCCAATGTTGATTCCATCCCCATCCTTCCCAGTGACCGCTACTTTCCATACCTAATTTTGAAGTTACTTTTCCATTAAAAACGGGGCTTCCGTCTATTTTCAATAAGCTTTGTGTGTGCATTGGACCCCAAACTGTATCACCTGTAGTCCACCAAATATTACTTCCTTCGTTAGCTGAATAATACGCAAATTTTGAAAACTTGCTTGGTTGCAATGTAATTTGCACTGTATCACTCACTCCGCTAAATGTACCCACCGAAGTTATTCTTCTGATGTTTTGGAAATTATTTATTATATCAACATCCACGTCATATTCGCCGTCCGCAAAAGATACGTCATCGAAACCATCAGTCCATGTTGGATCCAGGAAAATTTTGTTTGCACCTACATTTGCACCTGCCAGGGCAATATTATGCGCATTTACATTAGTGTAATAGCTAGACATATTATCTACAGTTCTTGTAGAAGTAGAGGTCATATTTTTTTCCATTATTAAAAAAATCAAACTGAAACCAAGAACTACGAACAAAAGAGCCTTACCACCCAAACCAGTACCTTTAATTTATTATAGATTACCTGTTCTGTAAATTTCTGGCAGACAATTTTACTTGTCTCCAGAATGCAGTTACGTATTGTGAATCAATTGATTCAGCGTTTTCTGTTTCAACATCAATTTGTATTGTGTGTATTTGTCCTGTATTTGCAACAGGAAGAGTTTTAATAGTATCACCCAATACGGTATAATAAGTTAATTTAAATCTCGTTATTCCTACATTAGAGCTTTTTGGTACTTCACTATTTACTACCCTGTATAACAAACGGTCGCGCGGATTTGGCGTATTTAAAAGTTCACTTGTAGGCCCTATATAATATTGAAGAGTATCAACCACTCCATTGTTATCTAAATCTGTTAAATATTTAATTTTTGATGAATCAGCATATAAAATCGATTTTGTAGGATCAGGTATTTTATTCCAGTCTTTGCAATACCCTATTTTTCTAAAATCACTTTCCAAAACCTCTACAACCGAAACCATAGCTTGTTGAACAATAAGTTCTGAGTTGTTATTATATAAATTACTGGTAGCGCTTGCATTCAGTCTGAATAAAATTAATAAAAGTAATCCGCCAACTATAATAGAACCGACAATATCTAATAAAGTATTTATTCCCATTTTATCTGAACACCCAATAACTATATAATGATGAAAGTCTGATTGTATCATCCATAGCAGTACTTGTAATTTCAACAGAAATTTTCTTTGTCCATGTTGGTATTAGAGATTTAACATCCGGGCTGGCCGGTGAAACATAATCAACCTTACAGCTAGCTTTAAAAGCAGCACCCGGTAAAGTGGAATCTATTTTTACTAAGCCATCATAATCATCAATATCATCAAAGTTTGGGTAAACCTCACCTGTTTCAGGGCCTAATTTTATAACTGTAGTTAAACTATTTGTGCTGCTGACTGAGTTACCCGTGGTTGCATCATCAAAAGCCTTGTCAGAAGCTTCTTCAAGGATGGAATTTCCAAATGAAGTAGCAAGTATTCCAAATTTTGAATTATAGACTGTAGTTGTATTGTTTGAAAAATTACTATTTACTCTCAAAATCAAAGTAGATAATAAAATCATAGCACCAATTGTCAGGAGCATCTGCCCGGTGTTCATCCAGCAACCTATCCAAAAATATTTTAAAGGTCATTTAATAATAAATTATATAATCAAAAATCGTGCTATAAAGTCAAAGTGCTATTTATAAAAAAAAGAAAGCTTTACACAGAGTACTTAAAGAGGAATAAATGTATTAAAATGATAAAAAATCTGGTTTTAATTAATCGGAAAATTTTTCCGATTTATAAAGAGTTGTGCAAGTAAAAATTACCGCACAAAGTAAATGTTACCGGTAATAATTACATATAAACTTTCCCATTAAGTTTCTCCCCTTATATTCTTGTTTTTTAAGGACTTTAAAAACTGGCATAATTTTTACAACATTTTGAAGTACTTTTGACAAAAGAAAAAG
>Ga0209919_1000243_pt1 | contig 27820 bp, 22 predicted proteins | sample SalPon2A_C_D2_MG_FD_185721 | JGI IMG/M metagenome (GOLD analysis project Ga0209919, IMG submission 185721) | Soil microbial communities from South San Francisco under conditions of wetland restoration - Salt Pond MetaG R2A_C_D2_MG (SPAdes)... | ecosystem: Environmental > Terrestrial > Soil >... | reverse complement strand
CGAAGCGCCGTATCGACGGGTATTTGAGCGAGGTCTGGAACAGGGTGTGCAGGATGTGAAAACCGCTGCGATCGGCGGCGAACCAGGTGCGTTCGACCTTCATGCCACCGAAGGCGCGCACGTTGACATGCCCGTCGGGCTTGCGGCTCCAGGGACAGCCCCAGTGCTCGAGCTGGGTGAGGCTTTCGGCGCAATGGGCGACGAAATACTCGACCACGTTTTGATCGCAGAGCCAGTCGCCGCCGGCGACGGTATCGTTGAAATGGTAGTCGAGGCTGTCGTCGTCGCGTACCACGCCCGCCGCGCCGCCCTCGGCGGCCACCGTGTGGCTGCGCATCGGGTAGACTTTCGAGATCAATGCCACCCGCAGCGAAGGATCGGTCTCGGCGACTGCTATTGCCGCCCTGAGGCCTGCGCCCCCGGCGCCCACGATCGCCACATCGCACTTGAAAACATCCAATAGTCAGCCCCTGCTGCCAGTTCGGGTTCCGAACTTTTGACTGTTCAAACATATGCGCCAGGGTCCGTATAAACATGACACGTATCAACTGGAACCAAATTAATTGCAGCCGAATCAGCGGCGCCGGACCCACCTCCGGTTCTGCTGGCGAATAAGTCCCGTGCGGATTGTAGCCAGTTGAATGATCAGCGATTGCGGTAAATCCGACAAGCCGAGCGACTGGCGATCCCGCCCGAAAACTGCTCCACAGGCCAATGGTTATTGCTAGTCAATGACAAAATCGAGAGTACGCAAGCACTTGGCAAGCATTCTTCAAGTCATGAATCACGAAATAATTACGGCGTCACGATCCGGGGTGAAAAATATTGCCTTATTCCAGGCTCCGTTCTTGACAAAGACAGGGTAACTGGCAACACTGACGAGCAGCTATCGGAACATGAAAAATTGCAGCCGGTTGTCTTAATGCCACGAGCAAAGTCTGATGATAGACGCCGCCATAAGTCACATTGCCACCTGTGTGAATCAGAAACTTATGCGTTCCTTCGGTCTCAACGAGGATGTCGTAGTGGTTTCGAATATTCTCGAACAGGACGGTACGATTGCGTCTCATGTAAACAATAAAATTGTTTTATCGCTGGTCAATATCGAAAAGGAAAGTGTCGCCCTCGGACAGCAAAGCGTTGCCGGATCATCCGCGCTACGGGCGGTGGTGACGAACCCGCCGATCCATTTCAACCTGTATCTCATGTTCGCCAGTTATTTCAGCGGCGGCAACTACCAGGAAGGACTTAAATTCATTTCCGCCACGATTGGTTATTTCCAGGGTCAGAGTGTGTTCGATCAGCATAATTCCCCGGGACTGGATCGAAATATCAACAAACTCGTTCTCGATATCTACAACCTCGATATCACCGACCTGAGTAACCTGTGGGGCGTATTGAGCGGCAAGTACCTGCCTTCGGTACTGTATAAAATGCGCATGGTTACGGTCGATGCCAACGCGGTCAGGGATCAGACGGCGGCGGTTTCGACATCGGATCCGAATATAAGTCATTGAAGCTGGGAGAGGGAGGTTGATTGAGTCTTTATGAAACATTATTGAGTGTGGCCGTCGAACACAGTTATAACTCGAGTGGTGTCTGTTCCAGCCTGAATTTTCGCCCCACCGGGAAAACCCGCTCGATCGCTGAAAAGGCCGGCTTGCTGCTGCGCAAAACGCTCGACGGTATCCAGATCGTTTACGATCGGGATCGACTGGATGCTCTGGAAATGATCGCGCAGGATCGATCGGAGCCGCTCAGCTTCGATTTCAGAGTGTCGTCCAGCGACACCGACTTCAGGAGTTATTCCGAGCCCTACTCCGATGACCGGAACGAGATACTCTATTTCGATAATCGTTCGGCCCGCGGATCGGGAAGGCAGTCGATTTCGACCTCCGAGCGGGTTTCCGAAAAGGATTTCAGGGCAATGGACTCGGCTGAGATCAATGAAATTCTGAGTCACAAGGAACGCCTGTTGCCTCCGGAATTCGTGCTGAGAATTTACGCCGATAGCGATGACGGTCCATTGTTGAAGCAATGGCTCGGGCAACCGCCGACAATCTATTCGATAAGCTTCGACAGCAGGCAAAGATACTGGAAATACTACCTGCTCGGTAAAATGGTGAATGGTGACAGGGCGCAACATCGGTTTTCTGTCGTCGACCCTGATAACAAGTTCGAGTTCGAGACCACCGGCCAGGAGTTGCTGTCCGGTCAGAGGTTGGCCTTTACCTTCAGATCCAAACAGCGGATTCCGTTATACGAGCATTATCCGTTTCGATTCCAGCTCAGACAAAACGGGGAGGCCGGCGAATCCACGGTCATTCCCAGCTTGCCTGTAGCGAGTGCCGGCCGGATTGGTTCGGACGCTATCGCGGATCAGGAAATAATCGTGTCGGAAATTTATATAAACAGTTAGTAGCCAAAGGAAAATACGATGGGAACAATGAAAACACCCGGCGTCTATATCGTCGAAAAAAATGCTTTTCCAAACTCTGTTGTAGAAGTTGCCACGGCGGTTCCTGCCTTTATCGGATATACACAAAAGGCCGATAACAAGGGTAAACCTCTGCGCAACAAGCCCTGGCGAATCACCTCGATGTCGGAGTTTCACAATTACTTCGGGCTGGCGCCGGAGGTGCGATTCAAAATCAGTAAGAAACCGAACGACCCAGCAGTCGAAGCCGATTTCTCGCAGGACGGGATCGAATACGTGCTGGATCAGAACGCGGGCAACTACTTGCTGTACCGCAGCATGTTATTGTTTTTCCAGAACGGCGGCGGTCCCTGTTACATCGTTTCCGTGGGTAGTTATAACGACGCGATCGCGGCTGATCAGTTGAAAAAAGGTATCGAAACCCTGATCAAGGAGCAGGAGCCGACCATGGTCGTGATTCCCGATGTCGTGCGCTTGAAAGTCGATGACTGTATTAACGTCCAACAGGCGATGCTGGCGCATTGCGGCGGCAAGATGAAGAGCCGCGTCGCCGTCCTCGATATCTGGGACGGGCAAAAAGATCGTCACGATCCGTCGGGCGATCCGATCGAAAATTTTCGCGGCAAGCTCGGCATCAATTACCTGGATTACGCGGCGGCTTATTACCCCTGGGTGAATACCTCGATTGTCCAGGACAACGAATTGAACTTCGAAAATATCTCCAACAAGGACCTGCTGCAGGAATTGCTGCGAAAGGATATCGCAAGCGGCGGCGATCAGGATTCGAAAAAATCGCAGCAGCAACATCAGGCCATCGACAGCATTACCAGTTGGGGTGACGAGGGTAAGGCCGCCAAACCCAGGGACGATAAGGGCAAGGATGAGAAGGCTACTGGCGGCGAAGCTCCGTCCGCGCCAGGGGGCGACGATGCCGATGCGCAGAAAAGCCTGCTCGGCAAGAGCCTGGCTGCGATGAGCCCGCTCTATGGCAGTATCCTGGTTGCGATTAAAAGTCGACTCAACCTGCTGCCGCCGGCGGCGGCCATGGCCGGAATCTATACCATGGTGGACAACTCGCGCGGCGTCTGGAAGGCGCCTGCCAACGTGAGCCTCAACGCGGTAATTTCGCCGGCGGTTAATATCAGCCACGACGATCAGGAAGATCTGAATGTGACCACCCAGGGCAAATCGATTAATGCGATTCGCAGCTTTATCGGCGAGGGCACGCTGGTATGGGGCGCGCGGACCCTGGATGGCAACAGCCTGGACTGGCGCTATGTCAACGTGCGCCGCACGATGATCATGCTCGAAGAGTCGATTCGGCTCGCGACCAAGGCTTATGTGTTCGAGCCTAACGACGCGAATACCTGGGTTACGATAAAAAGCATGATTCGCAATTTTCTCACCGGAATCTGGAAGCGCGGCGGTCTGGCGGGCGCGGTGCCGGACGACGCTTTCAGCATTCATGTCGGTCTGGGCGAAACCATGACATCGGAAGATATACTCGAGGGGATCCTGCGCGTGACCGTACTCGTCGCGGTAAGTCGACCGGCCGAGTTTATCGAAATTACGTTTCAGCAACAGATGCAGAAATCTTGAGCGAGCTGGCTGGATATTATCGCTCTCAGGCTTTCAATTTAAACTTCAACAGGAGTAACAGTCATGGCTGATGACGGATCCACTCAATCAACAAACGTTTGGCCCATACCCAAATTTTATTTTCAGGTGAAATGGGATTCGGAGGTAATGTCTTTTCAGGAGGTTTCCGGGCTCGATGTCGAAGCTCAGCCGATAGAATATCGGCACGGAGACAGCCCCGAGTTTTCAGTTATCAAAATGCCGGGTATCAAGAAATCCAGTAACGTAACGATGAAGAAGGGCGTTTATAAATCGGATAACAAGTTCTGGGACTGGTTCAACCAGATCAAGATGAATACCATTAAACGCCTGCCGGTCACTATCAGCTTGCTCGATGAAGCCGGCGCGCCGACCATGGTGTGGACATTGGCAAACGCCTGGCCGAGCAAGATTACCGGCACCGATCTGAAGGCGGACGGTAACGAAGTGGCCATCGAAACCATTGAAATCGTCCACGAGGGCATCACCATCGATAACTCGTAGATAGCGGCGGCCCGGCGAGAGTAAATGCGCTCATTGCTGCGGGGCCGATTGATAGCAGGGGGAAATTCATGGCGGGATTCGATTACCCACCTTCAGCATTTAATTTCAAAGTAGTCTTTGCAGCTACCTCGGGCATGTTCGATACCTCGTTCCAGGATGTCAGCGGAATCAAGGCCTCGGTCGAAACCGAGCCTTATGACGAACTCGGGGAAAATAATTACGTGCTGCACCTGCCCAAGGCGCCGACCTATTCGAATCTGGTACTGAAACGCGGGATAGCCGATATGAAATCGCCGCTGGTGAAATGGTGCCGCAGCATTTTCGAAGGCAACTTCTCCAACCCGATCAGTTCGATGCTGGTGCAAGTGCACTTGATCGGCGGCGAAAAAGTGCCCGTCCGCAGCTGGGCATTTTCGAATGCCTACCCGGTTAGCTGGGAAGTGGACGGTTTTAATTCCACCAAGAATGAAGTAGCCATCGAAACCATCGAGCTGCGCTACAGCTACTTGAGCCGATTACTTTAATGCCATGCCGATCGAAGTTAAGCAATTGATCATCAAATCCACCGTTACCGACGAACACCGGGATCGGGATGACCCCGGACTGGCCCCGGCGGATCTCGAGGCGCTCAAACAACAGGTCCTGGAAGAATGTAAGGAACTGATCGAGCAAAGCCTGGAAAAGTCGAGGGAAAGGTAAATGTTTGGTGCTAAGCCGGCAAAAAAAGACAGGTTGAAGATCTCGACCTGTACCGTGGACGACAGCGGCAATATCAAGGTCGATACGGGAAATTCATTCGAGTTCATGCTCAACCCGTCCGAATACGATCATTCCTTCGCAATCGGGTACAGCCAGAAACAGGCTATCGGCCAGTCGGGCTCGGATGCGAAATTCGAATCGGTAAAACCGGAAAAGCTCAAATTCAGCGCGGTCATCGACGGATCGGGTGCCGTGGAGAGTCCCGACGGCAAGGCGATCGATGTCAAGACCCAGATAAAATCGCTCAAGGATATCATCTACAAGTATGACGGCGACAAGCACGAACCGAGTCATGTCAGGGTGCTGTGGGGAAGTCATATATTTTTCGGTCGACTCGAATCCATGTCCGTGGACAATACGCTGTTCAAGCCCAGCGGCGAGCCGCTGAGGGCCAGGATCAAGCTTGGGTTTACCGGTTTCATGAGCAAGGAAGAAGAAGCCCTGAGAGCGAATCGCTCATCCCCCGACATGAGTCACCTGGTGGTGGTAAAGGCAGGCGACACGCTGCCGCTTTTATGTTATCGCGTCTACCGGGACAGTTCCTATTACCTCGAGGTTGCCAGGATAAACAATATGACGGACTTTCGCGATCTCGAGCCGGGCACCAGGCTCCATTTTCCCCCGCTGAGGTGAGCGATGCCTGACTCCCCGATGATCGATAGCAGCGGCGCGGTAAAACTGAGCATCTCGGCCAATGGCAGCCGGATTGACGAATCAATCGAAATTGCTTCGGTCTCGGTGTCCAGTTTCGTCAACAAGATCCCGTTCGCCCGAATCGAATTGCTCGACGGCGACATGCCGAACAAGGATTTCCCGATCAGCAGCAGCGACGACTTCAAACCCGGCAACGAGATAAAAATCGACGCGGGCTACGGCGACTCGGAAGACACGATCTTCGAGGGGGTTATCGTCAGGCACGGGATCAAGATAAGCGGAGACAACCATTCGCGCCTGATCATCGAATGCCGCGACAAGGCTTTCGCGATGACGCTCGGCCGGCATAACGCCAACTTTGTCGACTCGAAGGACAGCGATATCATCAAAAAACTGATTTCCGACTACAGCGGCCTGGATTCCGAGGTCGGCGCGACCAAAACCGAATACAAGGAGTTGGTGCAGTATTACTGCAGCGACTGGGATTTCATGCTTTCGCGTGCGGAGGTGAACGGCTTTCTGGTCTGTGTCGATAACGCGAAGATTTTAGTAAAAGCGCCCCAGACGAGTGCGACCGCGGAACTCAAGTTGACCTATGGGGACGATCTGATCGAGCTCGATGCAGATATCGATGCGCGGACTCAATTCGCCGAAGTCAACACGGCAAGCTGGGATCCGGGCAGCCAGGCGGTCATCGAGGACCAGGCCGGCCCGCAACAACTCAACAAGCAGGGCAACCTAGAATCGAAAACCCTGGCCGGGGTCGGCAAGCTGGATGCATTCCGCCTGCAGACCACGGGGTTGCTGGACAAAGGCGCCCTCAAGGACTGGGCCGATGCCCAGCAGGTAAAGTCGGGCCTGGCCAGAATTCGGGGCAGGATGAAGTTCCAGGGCAGCGCCAGGGCCAGGGCAGGCGGTCTGATAGAGCTCGACGGCGTCGGCGATCGATTCAACGGCGAGGTGTTCGTCAGCGCGGTCAATCACCGGATAATCTCGGGCAACTGGATCAGCGAAGCCGAGTTCGGCCTGTCGCCCGACTGGTTCGCCGAGCGGCGCGACCTGGTGGCGCCGCCCGCATCGGGCTGGCTGCCCGGCGTCGAAGGATTGCAGATCGGCGTGGTGGTCAAACTCGACGAAGATCCGGAAGAGCAAAACCGGATCCAGGTGAAGGTGCCCATTTTACAGGCAGATACCGAGGGTGTCTGGGCCAGGCTGACGAATTTCTATGCCTCCAACGAATTCGGCGCCTTTTTCATTCCGGAAATTGGCGATGAAGTCATCCTCGGCTACCTGAATAACGACCCTTCCAATCCGGTCATTCTCGGCAGTCTTTATAGCAGCAAGATGCCGCCCGCCTGCGAGCTCGATCCGGAAAACAATATCAAGGCTCTGGTAACCAGGAGCGGTCTCAAGCTCGAGTTCGACGAAGACAGGAAAGTCATCACCATCATGACCCCGGAAGAAAACAAGCTGGTATTCAGCGAGGAAGACAAGTCGATCCTGATCGAGGATCAAAACGGTAATCGGGTCGAGCTCGGCGAAGATGGCATCGCGCTCGACAGCCCGAAAGATATAAGTATCAGCGCCCAGGGAAAAATCACCCTGTCGGCGAGCGGCGAAATCGGCGTCGAATCCCAGGCCGACGTAGCGGTCAAGGGCCTGAATGTCAACCACGAGGCTCAGGCGGGATTTGTCGCCAAGGGCAATGCCAGCGCGGAACTTTCCGCATCGGGACAAACCACGGTCAAGGGCGCGATGGTGATGATCAATTAATCATCTATTGCGTGCTCGAAAATACAGGAATCGACAATGCCGCCAGCCGCAAGACTCACCGATATGCATGCCTGCCCGATGGTAACGCCTGCCGTGCCGCCGGTACCGCACGGCGGAGGGCCGGTCATCGGCCCCGGGGTGCCGACCGTGTTGATCGCGAAAATGCCCGCGGCGGTCATGGGCGATAATTGTGTTTGCGTCGGTCCGCCCGATGTCATCGTCAAGGGGTCCGCGACGGTGATGATCGGCGGCAAACCCGCGGCCAGAATGGGCGATACGACGGCGCATGGCGGCAGTATAGTAGTCGGCGCGCCGACCGTGATGATCGGCGGATAGGCGAAACCCATGGCCGATACCGATAAAGCATTTCTTGGCGTAGGCTGGAGTTTCCCGCCCGAATTTCACCGCCATGAAGATTCGCTCGGCGTGAAAATGGTTGCCGAGGAGGAAGATATCCGCGAGAGCCTGAGGATATTGCTGGCGACCCGGCCCGGGGAACGGGTCATGCAGCCCGATTTCGGCTGCGGCCTGCATGCGATGGTATTCGAGTCTGTCGAGGAAAGCACCGTCACCGAACTCAGGGATATCATCGAAAGGGCGGTTTTATTTTTCGAACCGCGCATTACCCTGGAAACCATCGACGTGGACACGGAAGACATCCTGGAGGGCCGGCTCAAGATTCAATTGAACTACAGGGTGCGCAGAACCAATACCCGCAGCAATATCGTTTACCCGTTTTATTTCCTCGAAGGGAGCCAGGTCCGCGTATGACGATATTCGAGGCGCCGGCGCCGTGAGAGAGCCTGCAATATGAACTGGAAAGGCATACCGATTACCGACGGAAGCGGACGGCAGGACCGCCAGCCCGCTGCATTGTCTCCTGGATATTTTAACGTCGATGAATTGGCATTCGAAGACTTGTTGACAATGGCTGCGGGAATCGCTTCCGGTCTCGGTTATTACAACCTCGCCAACGAAATCGACGGCGACTGGAGCGATTTGTTCCAGGCCGATGAAGCCGTGATCATGGCAGAGATTCTTTGTACCGATTTAAAACGCATCGAATCGGAGTTCCTGCCCACCGCGAGCCGGAATCCGGCGCTTTTAGCCGAGAATATACTGGGTCTGGCGGAGAATATTAACCGTTGGTACAAACACTTGTCCGTCTGCCGCGAAAAATCCGCGGAGCTACTGAGGCGCAAGCTGGAGACGGTGATCAATGAAACCCTGATCGCGCAACTCCACAACCTGTGCAAGCTAATCGAATACATCGAAGCCCGGACCGAGCCGAAACGGCTTGCGAGATTCGATGAAATCTGGAAGCTGCCGGAAGCCGGCAACGAACCCTTCGCCGATGCAAGCATCGATTTGCCCCGGGATCCGCAGGATGCGATGCGTCAACTGAGCGCTATTTTCCACGTATTTTCTAATTCGATATCGCTGCTCAAATCCTCGGCCGGATACCTGATTCGGCAGAGCCTGGACAGCGGACAGCATGCCCCCGCCATCGGGCTGTTCATGGCTTTTTTACGTCTCTATGCCAGGGCGCAAAATCGATTGAACGGCTTTACCGCGCGCCATCTCGATTTTTACTACCGGCAGGTTTTGCAGGTCGAAGACAGGCTGCAAATCCCCGATAGTTATTACCTGATACTCGCAAGCCGCGCGGGCGGCGAAGCGGTGCGAGTGAAAAAAGACGCCGGGTTCAGCGCAGGAAAGGACGAGGTCCTGGGAGAAATTATTTATCGAGCCGACGAAGATCTGGTCGTCAGCGAGGCCCGTGTCGAATCCATCGCGACGCTATACCTGCAGCGCGACAAACTGATCTCACCGGAAACTGAGCTCGGCCTGGTGACGCGGATCAAGTCCAATCTGCGGCGGCCGTTATCCGGCGGGGCGATTGCCGCTAACCGGGAACGGCCGGCCTCCTGGCCGTTGTTCGGCGCCGAGTTCCCCTGGGGCGAAAAAGGTATCACCGCCGATGCCCGGATCGGTTTCTCCGTCGCGTCCGAGATTCTGCTGCTCGAACGGGGTGCGCGAAAAATAGGCATCTCCATTGAACTCGAGCCGAGCACGCGGACCGGGATCGATTCCGAAATTTCCAATCTGCTCGCCAGCGATTCGGCACAGGCGTTCAACCGCCGCTTCAGCCGACTCTTCGCGCGCTACCTGCTGACCTGCAGGGGTTGTCTTAGCGCAGCGCAGAAAAATGCCATCGGAGCAAAGGCGCAAGCCCTGCTGGAATCGACACTGGCGCGCGAGCTCGGGTCGCTGCTGGACCACGACTGGCAGGATCTTTTTTACAAGCTGTTCAAGAGGATTTTCCGTTTGAAGCTTACCGCCGAAGACGGCTGGATGGAGGTGGAAGACTATATCCTGTTACCCTTGTCCGAGGAAGACGGCGAGCGCAAAAGCGGATTTAGAATCGAGCTGAACCTGGGCCAGGAAGTTGCTCCGATTACCGCCTACGACGATGCCGTGCATGACGCCCAGTTGGCAACCGATTTACCGGTTCTGCAATGTCTGATCAATCCGCAGACCAATTTTTATCCCTATTCCATTTTTCAGGATCTCGTCATCTCCGGGCTGCGAATCGATGTCGCGGTAGAGGGCGTGAACAAATTGCTGGCCTACAATCATAACGGTCAGCTCGATCCCTCCAAACCATTCCAGCCCTTCGGTCCGCAGCCTGGAGGGAATTCCTACCTGATCGTCGGAAACTACGAGCTTGCCAGAAAGCGGCTCACCGGTATGCGAATCAGGCTCGAATGGGCTGAACTGCCCACCGCGACCAACGGTTTCGAGGCTCATTATCAGGGCTATGAAACGGCCTACGGCAATAGCCTGTTCAAAGCTAGTTTCAGCGCGTTGGCAAATGGACGCTGGATGCCGGCCGACCCGGAAGCAAGAACCGCTTTCAGCCTTTTCGATACCGCACCCGAGGGCAACCGGATCGCGCCGACGAAACTGGTCGATATTCCCCAGCTCGATTACGCCAGGCCCGTCGATGCCCATCTCGCCGTATCGGATTATCGTTACGACCTGTCGGCCCGGAATGGATTTTTTCGTATTTCTCTGACCGGCCCCGACTCGGCTTTCGGCCACGGCCTGTATCCGCAGCTGTTAACCCGGGTATTGTCGGCCAATGCAAAACGAAAAAAACAGCAACCGATTCCGAACCCGCCTTATACCCCGACGCTAAACGGCATTTCACTGGCCTATACGGCGAGCGTGACGATCAGGCCGGGAATGCCGGCGGATCAAGATGACGAATCGGCCGACAGAATATTTCATATGCATCCCTTCGGCGTCGAAACCCTGTTTCCGTCTGCGGTCGAGAAGCCGGGACCCCTGATGCCCGTTTACGATTACGAGGGTAATCTGTTCATTGGATTGTCGGGCCGGAACGTTTCCGGGCCCATGAGCCTGCTGTTTAACCTCGCGCAGGACCGGGTCCCGGCAACGATATCGGAGGTCAGTTCAATCGTCTGGTTTTACCTGAGCGCCAATCGATGGGTCAAACTGTCGGCGGATCAGGTCCTCGCCGATTCCACCCACGGATTCCTGTCGCCGGGTAAGATTTCGCTGGACGTTCCCGCCGATATTACCCGTGGCAACAGCGTTATGCCGGCGGAATATTTCTGGCTCAGGGCTTCGATCGAGTGGGGCGCGATCAACTTTTCGAGCTGTTACTCGTTGCAGACCAATGCGATAAAAGTCAGCAGGGAGCTCGCGCAGGGCAGCAGTCCCGGCGGTGGTGAAGCCGCTACCTTTCCGAAGCCGGGCAACTGGTCGGCGCTGCGCGCCCTGGACGGTATCGGCGCCATCGAGCAGGCTTATCCCGCATTCGGCGGCCGGGCGCGCGAAACCGAAGACGAGTTCAAGATGCGAGTGAGCGAACGGCTACGTCACAAAAATCGCGCGCTTTCTCCCCGGGACTTCGAGCAGTTGATACTCGAAGCCTTTCCCGAGGTCATGAAGGTCAAGTGCTTCAACGGGATATCGAGCACCGAGGATGCGATCAGGCCCGGGCATGTACTGATCGTGGTCGTGCCGCAGGCCGCTCAGGATTTAGCCGCTTCCTGCAGGGGCGAAATGCTGGGCAGCCAGCTACTCGATCGGATAAGAAACCATGTCAATAGGCTGTGCTCCCCGTTTGCGACGATCGAAGTCAGAAACCCGCGCTACGAACGGGTTCAGGTTCGCTGCAGCGTGAAGTTCGCCGATGCGGTCAGCGACGGGGTCAACATCAAGCGCCTCAATCAGCATATCTGTGATTATATTTGCCCGTGGAAACCCTCCGGCTATACGGCCAGATTCGGTTGGGGCATAAGGCAGCAGGACATCGAATCCTCCATTCTCGGGCTTGATTATGTCGAGATGGTCACCAATTTTTCCATGCTGCATATCACCGTGGACAACCAGGGACGCTACAGCCTGTTCGATACGGTGAAAGAAAATCGCGACCGTAAAGCCGTCATCAGGCCCCGGTATCCGTGGAGTCTGGCGTTGCCCATGGAAAAGCATTTTATCGAAACCATGCGGGTGGCCGGATCGATCGAGGCCGAAATTACGGGAATAGATGAACTCGCCGTTGGCAGTACCTTTATTATTGTTGGAAGCAGTGAAGATGGCGAAGAAGAATAGGCGGACACTCAAGCGGTATTTCCAAAAGGGAGCCTTGCCGACCGAGGACCAGTTCGGCGATCTGATCGATTCTAATTTGAATACCATCGACGAGGGCTTCGACAAGTCACCGGAAAACGGATTCGAAATTTCGCTGATCGGAGACCATCATCGGTTGATCAGTTTTTTCAAGAGCGGGGCCGCGAAAGATGCAGTCTGGTCGATCGATTACGACAAGGAGAAGGACCGGCTATTCATTAGAAAACCGAAATCCGCCGGAGACAGGCCTGCGGCCATGACCTTCGCCAGCGATGACCGCGTCGGAATCAGCAAGGAAAATCCGAGCTGCACGCTGGACGTGGGTGGAGTCATTGCGGCCGAGGGGAGGATCGGAGCTAACCCGGACAATCGGAAAACCGTCGCCGCCGACGGGAAATGGCACAACATAACCCCTGCGCTAAACGGCTGCCACGCGATCGAGGTTGTTGCCGGGGTAGGCAGCAAGGGTACCGGCAAGTACGCGCTCATGCACGCGCTCGCGCTGAATACCTTTAATCCGCGCGGATGGTTGTTCAACTTTCTCAACCTGAAAAAGAGAATCAGGTATCAACAGGCTTATTACCTGTCGCGCGGAAACCGAATCAAGTTGCGCTGGTTGGCCGAAGGCGACCATTATTACCTGCAGATGCGAACCGCTTGCGGATATGGCGATGCGATCAAAATTCGGTACTTTCTTACCAGCCTCTGGTTCGATGAAGACATGAGCGAGTCCTGGAAGCCGGAGTCCGGGGATTAGCGATGCCCGAAACACCCGGTGCCAGGATTTTGAATTCTTGTCGGCTCGGGAGCCGGAGGTAAACCGTGGCTGAACCCCTGGCCATCAAACGACGCCGAGCCACGCAAAGCGATTCGAGCTTCGACAGTCTCAGACGAGAGGCGATCGAGCTGATCCAGCATTATTCGGGCGACTCCTGGACCGACTACAATTTACACGATCCGGGTATCACCATTCTCGAACAGCTTGTCTATGCGATTACCGATCTGATTTATCGCAGCGAATTCGCGGTCGAGGATTTTCTCGTCGACGAAGACGGCAGGTTGGATCTCGAGGCCTGCAGCCTGCGCCAGGCTGCCGATATTTTTCCCTGTCGGCCGACTACCGTCTCCGATTACCGAAAACTGTTACTCGATGCCGTCCCCGAGATCGATAATCTGTGGATAAGCGCGATGCCCGAAGACTCCGGTGGGTATCGCGGGCTCTACCGGCTGTCGGTGAAACTCGCCAACTGGCTCGACCGTCAGGCTCGTGAGACTGCGATCGAACACCTTCGCGCGAGTTATCATGCCGCCAGAAACCTGTGCGAAGACCTGGGTGAAATCGAGGTCGTCGAGAATCTCGAATACGCGCTTTGCGCCAGCATCGAAATCGGCAGCGAGCGCAATCCCGAGGACCTGCTCGCCGAAATATATTTTGCCTGCGCGCGGCGCATGGCGCGTAGTATTTCGATCGCCCACTACGACCAGGCGGAGGTCGGCGCCCGGTCGCTCGACCGGTTGTTCGAGGGCCCTCTTACCAGCCATGGCTTTTTCTTCGACGAAGAAATGCACGCCCACCAGACCGAGTTCCTGGTATCCACGCTGTTTGCAACCATCAACTCGATCGACGGCGTGGATCATATCGAGGATTTGTATCTGGCCAGGGGCGATGAACGCCATTACGACAGAATCGCGGCAGACGGTCCCGGACAGGCGTTCGACCTGCTGATCCCCGGGCGTGCCGAAGACCTGGGCGTAAGTCTGTCGATCAATGGGCGGGAGTTGCCGATTTCCATGCGCGAAGTCACCGCCAGGGTCGAAGAACTGAAATTCAGATATTACGTATCAAGATCGAAAGCGCAGGACCCGTCCCTGCTAAGCGACCCGATAACCGGGGTCGCCCGACCTTTCGAGCGGTATTACAGCATTCAAAATCAGTTTCCGGTCGTCTATGGCATCAATCGTTACGGCGTGCCGGAATCGGCGGCCCCCGACGTCAGGGCCAGGGCCCGTCAGCTCAAGGCTTATCTGTTGATTTTCGAACAGCTGATGGCCAATTTTCTGGCCAATCTCGGCGCGGTCGGAACCCTGTTCTCGACCCGGACCGAGCCGCGCAGTTCCTATGCGTTGCAGTCGCTGGACGAGCGGCAAATTCACGATCTCGAGGCCGTTTATCCGCGGGATCCGGAAGCATTTTTAAGCCACTTGATTGCCGATTTCGACGACTTCGACGAACGTAAAAATCGCCTGCTCGACTACTTGCTGTCGATTTACGGGGAACGATTCAGCCAGGGTTCCTTGCGGCATTTTAACTACTATTACAACAGCGAAGAACTCGGTGGCGCGATCCTGGACAAGAAGATCGCCTTTCTGAATTCGATCGTCGAACTGGGACGCGACCGCGCGGCGGCACCCGACTATCGTGCCGCTGCGGGTGGAGATCAGAGCGGTCTGTCGCGCCGCGTCGCGACTTTGCTGGGTTTCGAGCAACGCCCGACGCAGGCCACTACCCTGGCATTGCGCGAGCAGGAACTGGAGCTGGTCTCGCATGACGCATACCGGCAACAAACCGAAGGCAGCGATTACTACCGACTGATCGACGACCCGGAAACCGAGACAGGCACTGCCGGCGATTTCGAGCAACCGCCGTTCACTCCACCGGAGCGAGGCGTGTCTCTGCAGGAATTACGCGACAGGCTGGCTGGAATTCTGCCGCTAAAGGCTTCTGTGCTTAGCGCAAAATTGCTCCGAAAGGGCGTCCGAATTAATCGCTATCGCGTCGGGCGTCCGCAGTCGAATTCCGGGTATCAACTGTTATTCCGGATCGACGACCGCGTATACTGGGTGCTCGGCAGCTTCGCCGACAGATCGGCGGCAGTGCGGGCCGCGAACGATTTGCGCAGCTACCTGATATTGCTCAATCAATCTTGCGAAGGTCTGCATGTCGTCGAGCGTATACTACTGCGTCCGCAACAACAGGCCCTCGGGTCGCCGGTGGATCCGGAGCGCGACGATGATTTTTTCTCCTTTAGAATCAGCGCGATTTTTCCTTGCTGGACGGCGCGCTGTCACGATACCGAATTTCGCAAACTCGCCGAGGAAACGCTGCGGCTTAATACTCCGGCGCAGATTTATCCTGAAATCTACTGGCTGGACTTCGAGTGGATGTCCGAATTCGAGCTAATTTACGAAAACTGGCAGGCGCTGATACGCGATCCCGAGTCCCTGCCTGCGGACCGCGAGTTCGGCGCTCGCCAGATCATCGACTTACTGCGCGCTCACAGGCAGACCCCGGAACGGGATCAGGATGGGGTTCGATGACTCGACCGCATCTGATCGACAGCGCTATATTCGAAACCTCCTGCAGCGTTTCCCTGGATGTTGACGAGCGCGCCGGCCTGGATCGGTTCATCGGGAGCGACCTGCTGCGGGTAATCGACGAAGTATTGGACGAGGTCGAACGCCATGCAGTCGACAGCGACCGGGTATTGAGGCTGGACAGGCTCGAGATCGACCTCGGAGAAACCTCGCGCCGGCAATACCGCTACGACCTTCCCCAAAAGTTACGCGAGAAGCTGACCCTGGCGCTGGACGATATCGCCCGCACCGCGTCCCTGCGCACGGCATCGACAAGCCAGCTGGTCGATGAAAAAAGCGCGGATGCATCGCAGTTGTTCTATTTCCTGCGTCACGGCTACCTGCCATGGTATTCGCGCGGCATGGATGCGGAGAAGCTCGAGACCCTGCTGCTCGATGTGCTGGATACGGCACCGTCCTCGCTGGCCGAACTATTGCGCGAAAATGCCGGACAAGCCTCGCTGACCGACCGCCTGAAGCAACAGTTCTCGGCATCGACCGCGGAGCGGGCGCTACGGTTGTTGCCGACCGCCGGCGCGACACCCGGGAGCCGTGACGCTGATATCGAGGCGATACGGGTGCAACTGGTGTCGGGGCTGATTTCGGGTGATAGCGCGGAGATTCGCGCCGCCTGGCCGGACCTTTACGCCGCCCATGCAAACTGGATCGAACGGACGATCCGCTTCCACGGTCAGCGGCAGGCCGTGCGCCGCCACCTGGTTGCGGGTCTTGCGCCCGCGCAATTCGACCAGCTGCTGGCACTGCTAGAGCCCACTGCGCACGGCCTGCTGCAAACGACGATCGATCAGGCGGAACTCTTCATTGCCGGGGGGAGTGCCGCGGGCGCTGGCAAGGCGGAGTATAAAGCACGATTGCGCGAATATGCGCTGGCGTATTTACTGGTCGAGAGCGGCCGCCGGTTTTCTGAATTGTCCTACCTCGAAAGCCTGCTTCGACAATCCGCCGCCGCGCAACATCTGAGCCCGTCGGACCTGCTGGAGCGCCTGTTGCAAAAACTCGAAGTTTCGAAGCGGCCGGAAACCGGGGAATTGTCCCGGATTATCGCCGGGTTTGCCGATAGAATCGCGGCGGACACCCCATCCGCCGCAAACGCTGCCGGCCTGGCCGAGGCCTATCGGCGGCTCGAACGGATAAGGGTCAGTCTCCAATCAGGTCACGTGGGGTATCCCGCTGCCTCGGAGCTGGTGACCGATGCCGGTGCGCTGGTATCGGATTGGCCGTGGTTGATGTTACGCCTGTTTCGCGAACTCCAGGCCGAACGCTACGACTGGCGCCGGGCCTTGCAAAGTCTGCCCGTCGACCTGCTTGCCGGGCTCGTCCACGCGTCGCTGAGACTGAAGAACCAGGCTGCCGCGACAGACACCGATGAACTCGCCGCCACGATTCGCGGCAAAGTTCCCGAGGCGGGTAACCGCCGTACTTATTATGCCCGGATTCTCGACCGTCTGATTGCGGACGAATTGATCGATTTCGAAGCGATTCTCGACGACGATGCGACCGCCGATAAAAGCATCGAAGCCTCGGTACCCGCCGCCGAAGTGTCAACCAGGGTCCGGGACGCTGGTGAATCCGACATTGCCGCCTCGCTGGATAACCTGTCAGTCATGGATGAAGCAACGCGCCATCGCATGTTGCAATGCGCCGAGTTGTTGACCACGGCCAGCCTGAGTGCGGGAATTTCACTTTCGATAGCACGCCTCGAGGCTCTGAAGTGGGCTTTTATCGTGGATTATGCGGCCGACACGGGGTACCTGTTCAACGAAACGCATTTTGCACGTCAATACGTCGACAGCCTGTTTCTCCAGGTCGCCGCCGGCGAGCGTAGTGCATTTCGCCCCGCGCTGGTTCGGGGCCTGGCTCGAGACGGCCTGCCGTCGACGCGTGCGATGAGCGAGCGCCTCGCCGAGATTCTCAACCTCGAAAAATCCGTTCCGGTCGTTGGCGACGAGTCGGAGGATTCGAACGACGAGGCGGCAGTGCTGGAAGATATCCATATTGCCAACGCCGGTGCCGTGCTGCTGGCGCCCTATTTACCCCGCCTGTTCGAAAGGCTCGAATTGATCGAGTCAGGCGGTTTTATCAATCGGGAAGCCGCCGAGCGGGCCGTGCACTGTGTGCAGTTTCTGGTCGACGGAAGCCTGTCCAGTCCCGAGTACCGGCTGGTGTTGAACAAACTCCTTTGCGGGGTCAGGCCCGGGCTGCCGATTTGCCGCGGCATCGAGCTCGCCACGGCCGAAAAGCAGCAGCTCGAAGCATTGCTGCAGGCCGTCATCGAGCACTGGACCGCGCTCGGCAATACTTCGATAGCGGGCCTGCGGGAATCGTTTTTGCAACGCGACGGGCGCCTGCAGCGCTCGGCCGAGGCATGGCGCCTGTCGGTCGAAGGCAGATCCTTCGACATGTTGCTGGACGGGTTGCCCTGGACTTATTCGACGCTCCGGTTTGCCTGGATGGACCGGCCGATTTACGTGGAATGGCGCTGATATGAAGCAGAATGACACCACTGCGGCCCGGCTCAACGCCACTACGCTGGAACGCGAGATCGAGTGGTTCGACCGTGTACTCGAAGCCGTTATCAGGCTTTACTTCGAACAGGAGCGGGACACCGACGATATCCGGAAAATTCCGCCGCCCGACCTGAATGCGGACGAATCCGAGTATGCCCGGCTGGTGAAACAGCAGCAAATGACTTTCGACGAGCGCATGGTGCTGGTGCTGGCGATGATTCCGCATGTCCGCCCGCAGCTTCTGGATCTGCTTTTCATTCGCAATAAGAACCTGGATCGGGGATATGCCGAGTTCGGCGGCTGGCACGGCAAGTACCACGGCGGATTTCTGCCCACGGGCGAAACCGCGGCCTTCATTCTCGCGGGCCAGGATCTGGCTCGTCGCTTCGAGGTCATCCGCCTGTTCGAAAGCGATCATTTTTTTGCCAGCTCGGGAATACTGAAAATCGTGCGTCAAACCGAGGACGAACCCTATTTGAGCGGCGCGCTGATACTGTCAGCCGATACGCTTTCGCGATGTACTTCGGGCATTTCGCATAAGCCGGATTACAGCATTACTTTTCCGGCCAAGCTGATCAACACCAGGCTCGGCTGGGACGACCTCGTGCTGGCGCCCGAGGTGCTCGCCGAAATCGAAGTCATCAAGACCTGGATGCGGCACGCCAGTACCATCATGCAAGACTGGGGTCTCGAAAAATCGATCATGCCGGGTTATCGCAGCCTGTTCTATGGTCCGTCGGGGACAGGTAAAACTCTGACTGCGACCCTTATCGGCGCCGAGCTCGGCGTCGATGTCTATCGTATCGACCTGTCCATGGTGGTTTCGAAATATATCGGTGAAACCGAGAAGAACCTCGCCAACGTGTTCGATCAGGCGCAGCATAAGAACTGGATTTTATTTTTCGACGAAGCCGACGCATTGTTCGGCAAGCGCACGCAAACCACGAGCTCGAACGATCGCCACGCGAACCAGGAAATATCCTATCTGTTGCAGCGCGTCGAGGATTATCCCGGCGTCGTCATACTCGCCACCAATCTGAAAGCCAATATCGACGAAGCCTTTGCGCGCCGCTTCCAGTCGCTGGTTTATTTTCCGTTGCCCGACGTGATCCAGCGGCAGCAACTCTGGGAAAATATGCTGAGCGGGCCGCCAGGGCTCGCCGTCGGCGTCGATCTGGCCCGGCTCGCCCAGAGCTATCAACTTTCGGGCGGCGCGATTACCAACGTCGTGCGTTATGGGGCGATTAGCGCGCTGCAAAACAATCGCAGCAGCATCGAACTCGACGACCTGGTCAAGGGCGTCTCCAAAGAGCTCAGAAAAGAGGGGAAGACGGTCTAGACATGCGTGATGCCAGATTCGCCGTTACGGGATTTGCCGGATTTCTGGCAGCCTGCCTGCTGACAGCCTCGATTGGCGTCGCGCAGGCTCAGGAAGCCGACAAAGCCTACGATCCCGCCCGTGTAGAAGACTTCTGCAATACATATGAGAGGATCGACGACCCAGCGCAAATCCGCACGATACAGGATGCATTGAAAACCGGTGGTTACGATACCCGGGAACCCGACGGGAGAATGGACGATTCGACCGTGGATGCATTAAAGCGTCTTTGCGAAGACTCCGGGGGCGACAGGCCGTTCGAGTATCTGGCGGCGAATCCGCTACAGGCGACCGATGAAGAACCGGAGGATATTTGCGACGTTGCCGCCATCGACCCGCTTTTCAGGACTTATCCGCGGGAGCAAATGCGCAAAATTCAGGTGCAATTGAAGCTCGGCGGCTACGATCCCGGTCAAATCGACGGCCTGGCAGGCAAGGATACCGACCTCGCGCTTTCCCGGCTATGCACGGTTTTTCAGGTTGGCGAGTCCTTGAAAAGCGATCCAGCGAGCAGCGACAAACCGGCAGATTTCCTCGCAGCACGCCTGCTCGAACTACTGGATAATCCGGTTCCGGTCGACCTGGGTGGAGAAACATGCGGATGTTCGCGCGATTTTTCAAACACCCTGGTGTACGGCTTTTACCCTTATCTGCTCGCCGACAAGGGGACGCAGACGGTCGACTTCAGCCTGTTCGACCGAATCGGTTTTCATACCCTGATCCTGGGCAAGAAGGGTCAGGTGCAGAGCCCGGTGCAAGACAGCGATATCAGCGGCCTGGCTGATTTCATCCATCGGGCCCACCGCTATCGAGTGAAGGCCGATGCGACATTTTATGCCACCGGCTGGGAGGAATGGGACAGCGATGTGATCGAAAATGCCGCACGCAATATCGCCGCTTTCGCGGTCCGGAAATTCGACGGTTCCAGGATGCCTTTCTGGCAGAGAATGATGCGCTGGGTACCGGGAGGCTCCAGCCAGACTCTGGACGGGATAAACCTCTATTTCGATTATGGCGCAAAAACCAGGAGCAGCAAGAATATCAACGCTATCGTCGAGCAGGTATCCACCCGGCTCGGCGAATTGGGCGATGAAACGACATTGAATATCATCCTCGGGCTCGAACTCGGAAAAATGCCCTTCGACCAGCAGCAGTTTCAGATCCTCAAGCCGGTTCTGCTCGGCGAAGATCTTCGGGTCAAGGAAGTATTGATCTTCCTGCCGGTAAATACCGGTGAATCGAGAAAACGAACCAGCGAGGCGAAGAAGCTGCTGCGTCAGATTGTCGAAAACGCCTTTCATGGCGAAAACCGCATTACCGTGCTGCGTAAGATCGTCCCGGTGGTCAGTCCGGTAGAAGCCGATTTCAAACCCTTGCCGACGAGCGACGTCGGCGATTCTCAATTCGATGACGATTTGCTCTATTTCAAGGATAATTTTCACGGTGTCGGACTCTGGCCGCTACCGCTGGAATCGAGTCAACACGTCGATGCGATCAGAAATGCATTGATCAGAAACTACCAGGGCCACGACAATTTGCACGAACGGGAATACGAGCAATCGAACTACCTGGGTGAATTGTTGCAGCAGTATGCGCCCGGATTTTGCGAGTTTGTCTGTCCGAACCGGCTGTACTTTTACCTGGGTTTGGGATCGCTGGTTTCGATTCTGTTAATCTATGCGCTGCTGGCCATGTGGAATTGCCGCCTGCGGGAGATCTATCAACGCAAACAGCTGTATTTTCTCGTGTTGATTCTAATGATTCCGATTATTTTCGTTATTTCGCTGGTCTGCGATCCCGCCGCGGAAAAATATGTCGACACGGTGGTTATCGGTATTCTGTTGTTTCTCGTCGGCGGATACGTCTGGCAAAGCGTCAGGAAGGCAGTGCAACCAAAACTGCCCTAGCAATAATCCAGAGACCACGAACTGTGAGGCTAATATTATGAAAACTCGGTTAAGCAAAGAACTGGATAGACACGACGACCGGTCCGCGAGCAGTCATCGGCGCCAGCGGTCGGCGCGGGCAGGTTTCGACGACCGGCGCGTTTCCAGCATCTCGCGGGAACGCCTGATTCAGGCCATCGACAACAGCCCCTCGATGACCTTGCAGCGCCGGCAACTGGATGACGGGACCCCGGCTCCGGTTCAGCAAGTCGAGGATGAAGAATTGCTGCAGGGCAAGTTCGACACCTCGCAACGGGCGCCGCTCGAGGAAGAGGAGCCTCTGCAGGGTAAATTCGAGGGCCTGCAGCGCCAAGGCCTGGAGGAAGAGGAATTAATGCAGGGTAAGTTCTCGGGACCGTTACAACGCGAACGGGAAGGCGACGCCGCGCCCAACCGGACCGGGATGCCGGATGGCCTCAAGAATGGCATAGAGTCTCTCTCCGGCATCGACCTGTCGGCAGCGCGCATACATTACAATTCGGCCCGGCCGGCGCAGCTCAATGCGCTGGCCTATGCCCAGGGCAAGGATATTCACCTGGGCACCGGGCAGGAAAAGCACCTGCCGCATGAAGCCTGGCACCTGGTGCAGCAACAACAGGGCAGGGTGCAGCCGACCACGACTATAGCGGGCGAGCAGGTAAACGATGACGCCAGCCTCGAACGCGAGGCCGATATCATGGGCGCCAGGGCGTTAGCCGCGAAAAAGTAAATCCGGGCGACCCGGAGAGATTTAACGAGATGAAGCACATTACCTGGTGGGGGCTTTCAGCGGCGGTCTCGATCATATTAATCGTCGTTTTGGTACGCTTGTGGATGCTGATGAACGAGTATGTCATCGAGCCCACTCAACTGGTTAGCGAACAGGCCACCGACGAATACTTGCAGGAAAACTGGGAAGATCGCGTGGTAGCGAAATCGGGCAATATCGAGCCTACCCTGAAAATCAAAACCGGTATCTTTATCCAGTCGCTGAAATTTTTTAACTCCACCGAAGTCAATCTCACCGGTTATATCTGGCAGCACTACCAGGATGGCCTGCACGACGATATCAAGCCGGCTCCCGGGGAGGTCGGATTCATATTGCCCGAGCAGGTTGACTCGGATTTCGAACCCAGGGAAGTCTACCGCCTGCGTTTCGGGCCGGAGGAAGTTATCGGCTGGTACTTCGAAGCCACATTACGCCAGCCTTTCGATTACGCGACCTACCCGTTCGATCATAAGACGGTCTGGGTCCGTATGTGGCACCGGCAGTTTTCACGCAACGTCGTATTGGTGCCGGATTTCGAAGCCTACAAGGCGACCGGACCCACGGACATCTTCGGCATAGAAAAAGAGATCGTGCTCGATACCTGGGATCGTGAAAATACCTTCTTCGATTACCGGCTGTCGAGCTACGATACCGATTTCGGCATTCCCAATTATGTCGGCCAGCAGGGATTCCCGGAGCTGCACTACAACTTCATCGTCAAACGCAAGTTCGAGAACGCTTTCATCGTTTACCTGCTGCCGCTATTCCTGGTCGCTGCACTATTATTTGCCGCACTGTTGACCGTCAGCGCCCGCAGCGAACTGGCCGAGCGGCTTGGCTTCAATACCTCGGGATTCATCGGCGGCTGCTCGGCGTTGTTTTTTGTCGTCTTGCTGGCACACATTCAATTGCGCGAACAGTTTGCCGGTTCCGGCATCGTTTATATCGAATATTTCTATATCCTGATGTACGGTTTGCTGGTCGCCGCAACGGTAAACACTTACCTGTTCTCGGTGCAGCCGAAGCGCTGGTGCGGGCTGATTCTTTACGAGGACAACATCCTGGTCAAGCTGGCCTACTGGCCGGTTGTACTGTTGAGCCTGATTTTGATTACCCTGGGGGTTTTGTTGTGATGTATTCGCGCCATAAATTGGACCAACAAAATCGAATCCGTGCGGCAGCCAGCAATGCCGGCGGTGGCAAAGGGGAAGCCGAAATCCAGGATAATCGAAATCTGCCTTTAATTAAACAAAGAGCTTCGTGGCTATCAAACGACCTTTCATTAACTTCGATTCACACTGGTATTTCGTCGTCTGTTGGCGTTTTGCAATTGCAATTTAGGGATCAGGCGGAAATTCGAAAAAGCAAGTTTATTAAAGCGGCCGCCAAGATGAAAATTGCCGAGAATAATGCAAGTGCACTTTACGATTTATCGGAGGGTGCCAATAAGGATCCGGTTACGAAGCTAGGCAGTCCGAAAGATAAAGAGGCTAGCCAGTCTCTTGCTGAAGCCTTTGTTGGTGGCCACGAGGAATACCGGGGCTGGTATGCAAAAATAAAATTCTACAATCTTGCGGGATTGAATGCAGCAAAAGGCCATTCGGGAGCGGATAAAGCATTTGGGGAGTTGGCGGGGCTGGTCAGGAAGAAGGCTGAATCCTTACAGGGTGGAAAAAGTGAAACCCAGGTTTACGGTTATCGCCATGAAGGGAGTCGCTTCGGTTTCATGATACTGGGCAAGAATCTCGATAAATCGGTTATTCAATCCAAATTTAACGAGGCTAAGCGTGATGCTGCCAAAAAGGTAAGGGAACTGGGCCTGGATAAGGTTAAAAATCCCAAATATAGCGAACCGGATAGGCAGGGTATAGGCATCGACTATCACTTGCAGAAAATCGGGCCCAAAGAGAAAAAAGCCGACACCGAAAGCAAACATGGATCTAAACCACGAAGTAAGCCTGAAAAAATTAAAGCGGTCAAAACCCTGGAAGGTGGTTTCCAGGGAAAATCTCCCGGTATTTTCAAAGGCGCCGCAGAAAGCCGGGAATCGGCCTTTTATAACAAAGCCGATGAATTGAAGCTGTCAAGGCGGCAAGCAGATAAGCTGTATAAAATCGCGGAGCGGCAAGGCAAGGAAGAACTCACCGGATTCGACAAGGCTGGAGATCGACTGGGAACTGTGTTGAATGCGATGAAGTATTGGAAGGCGAAAAAGCCCAGCGTTTTTGCCTGTTATATAGAAGTGGATGTCAGAAACCTGGGAGGGCTGAACGACAATCTTACTCGCGCCGATTCAGACATGGTATTTAAATATATGGCTCAAACGACAGATGGATATGTGCAAAGCCTGAAAGCCGATGTAGTCAATTTCCGGCATGGCGGAGACGAATTTAGTTTTGTGGTCGTCGGATACCTGAAATCAGTCCACAACGAGCACGTTAGAGCCGTGTTGAGCGAAGCGTCTGTCGTAATCGACGAATTTGTAAACCGAAAGAAGATTAAACAAGAGAAAAAATCCGGCTTTGATATCCCGCTTGGCGAAGGTGGCGAGATTATCAAGTTGAATAGCGGAGATATACCTGATTCCTTCAAGTCGCCTTTCGATAACAACAAAATTAAATTCGATAAAAAGGGTATCGAAATAAAGACCAGGAAAAAAGATGCATTGTGGAGTATAAATGGCCCACAGAACTTCTGGCTAATCAGCAAGAAAAAGGATAGCTTCGAATTAACCTGCATCCCGCAGATATTAACCCTGGCGGAAATCTTGCATAGCAAAGATAGCGACGAAAAACCCCGTGAGAAAGGCACAGGGATCGTGTGGGGAACGAGTGTTGTCCTGGATAAGTATGTAGCAAAAGAACCGATGAGCCCCATTGACGTCATTGCTCCGGCAGATCAGGAAGTAGAATCGAAAAAGAAATAGGATTTGCTATGTCTAGCGAAGATAGATTAAAGAGACTGGGCCTGGACCATTTGAAGGATGATCCTGAAAAACTGAAAAAGCTATTGCAGGAAAAAGTGTCCAGTAATCAGAAGGAGACTCTTATTTCCCAAATCGAGCAATTCAGGGAGCTCATCGAAATATCCTCCGAACTCGAAAAACCTGAACTCGAAAAACGTATGAAAGAACTACAGAAAATCCTCGATAATTCATGAGGAAACTTGTTGAAGATTGGAATCTGGTAGGGAAGTGGCTGTTTTAGTACAAATTCCACTGACCCGATAATATCGTATGGAACAATAACAATTGGGGACAGACCACGATTAAACTCTTGCCATTAAAATATGAACACTCTTTCATCCGGTGGTTTGATAGTCGTAACCTGTTCTCTCGTCGCCGCAAGTTCGGTAATCGTTGCGTGGTGGCTGATCGACCATGGGCTTCTGGTGAAAAACCAGGAATTCCTCAATGCTACCTATCCGATCATCGGCCTGGTTTATGGCACGTTTCTGGCATTTACGATCGTCATAACCTGGGGGAAGTTTAATGAGGCTGAAACCAGCGTCACCAGCGAAGTAACTCATGTTAGTGAGCTTTGGCGAAATGCCGAAGCTTTCCCGGAAGCCGTATGCAAAGAAATTCATGCCAGCTTATTTGTCTATGCGAAAGAGGTCGTCGAGAGTGGCTGGGCCAGCATGGCGGAATCGGGACATCCGAGTCCGAAGGCAAATGAAAAATACCAGGAAATCGGGATTCCGTATTACGGCTTCGAACCGGTTTCGGAAACGGAAAAAACATTCTATTCCGAATCGATCGGTCAATTAAACGAATTAGGCCGCGACCGTCGCTACCGTATTCTATTCGCCGGCGCGGAAGTTCAGCCAGTGGTGAGGTTCTTTTTAATCAGTGGGGGTATTCTGATCGTTGCGTTTTCTCTTTTGCTGGCATGTCCGAGCCTCAAAATTCAAATCGCGGTGACCACGCTGATCGCTTCGCTTACCAGTTTCAGCATTTTTCTCGTACTCTCGCTGCAAGAGCCATTTGCGGGAGATGTGAACGTGAAGCCAACGGCATTCACCACGATTGTCGAATCTTTCGATAAAAGACTGGCGGATAAACTCACTTGCAGAATTCAACGAAAATAGGAAAGCCTGGCGACTGCGAATCTGTATTTTGTAGCGCCTGATCCGGGTTCGAAGCAAACCTGATTGCGGTTTATCTACCCCGGGCTTTTATTCCAATTTATCGGGTTCGTGTTAATATCTCCTCTACAGTGGCTCATGACGTGAGCCACATTAGCAGGCGAGTATTTAATGGACCGTACCGAACGTTTTCACCTGATCGATCAAATGCTCTGCAACCAGCGCGTCGTCAGCCGCGAGCAATTCCTCGACGCCCTCGAGGTCTCGCCGGCGACCTTCAAGCGCGACCTCGAATACCTGCGCGACCGGCTGGCCGCGCCGATCGTCTGGGACCGCGAACGCCGCGGCTACCGCTATCAGGCGGAAGAGGGGGCGGAACATTTTCAGTTGCCCGGCCTGTGGTTCAATACCAGTGAAATCCAGGCGCTGCTGTCGATGGACGCGCTGCTCGCCAATCTGCAGCCCGGGGTGCTGTCGAACCATATCGAACCCTTGCGTTCGCGCATCCGCATGCTACTCGACGAGGGCGATCACAGCGTCGACGAAATCGCCCGTCGGATCCGCATCGTACCGCTGGCGGCCAAGGCTTATCGCAGCGAGAACTTCCAGACGCTGTGCCAGGCGCTGCTGTCGCGCAAACGCCTCGATATGACCTATTACAGCCGCCCTACGGACAGCAGCAGCGAGCGCAGCGTCTCGCCGCAGCGGCTGATTTACTACCGCGACAACTGGTATCTCGATGCCTGGTGCCACCTGCGCGACGGCCTGCGCAGCTTTTCCATCGACGCGATCCAGCGGCTCGCGATTTCCGCCGAGGCCGCGGTCGAAATCGACGAGGCCGAACTGAACCGCGAACTCGAGAGCGGCTACGGTATTTTTTCCGGCGCGGCGACGCGCGAGGCGCTGCTGCGTTTCAGCCCGCAGCTGGCGCGCTGGGTATCGCGCGAAACCTGGCATCCCGGGCAGCGCAGCGAATACGACGACGAGGGTTATTATCTGCTGCGCGTACCCTATAGCCAGGATACCGAGCTGGTGATGGATATCCTGAAGCACGGCGCCGACGTGGAAGTGCTCGAACCGCCGGAACTGCGCCGGCGGGTAAAGCAGCGCGTCGACGAAATGCGGGCGCTTTACGCCGGCGACTGAAACGCTACCAGAGCGAGATTTCGATATTGTCGAGCAGCCGGGTGCTGCCGAGGGCCGCGGAAACCAGGACCACCAGGTCGCGGTCACTATCGATTGCCGGCAGCAGGTTCTCGGCGTTGCAGATCGCGAAATAGTCGGTCTCGAAGCCGGCGCCGTCGAGCGCGGCGATCGCCTCCCGCTGTAATGCCCGGTAATCGCGCTCGCCCTGTTCGATCCGTTGCGCGG
>Ga0209919_1000242_pt1 | contig 27867 bp, 27 predicted proteins | sample SalPon2A_C_D2_MG_FD_185721 | JGI IMG/M metagenome (GOLD analysis project Ga0209919, IMG submission 185721) | Soil microbial communities from South San Francisco under conditions of wetland restoration - Salt Pond MetaG R2A_C_D2_MG (SPAdes)... | ecosystem: Environmental > Terrestrial > Soil >... | reverse complement strand
GCCCTCAGCCTTTGACGCATAGCGAAGAGTGTCGTCTTCACCATGCTCACGGCGCGCTGCACCGCCGCACATCCGTGTGCGGATGGGGTGCTGCGATGCTGGCGGGTGAGATTTTCGCATGAGTGTGATGTTTCTGCCCCTGCGGCTGATTCCGGTGCCGGTGCAGTGCGTGGTCATGACCACGGTACTGGAACTGGTGTTTGCAAGGGATGATTCGCTGAAGCCGTTCCTAGCCGATCTTGAGGGCCGCGTGTTCCGCATCCATGTGCGCGATACCAATGCCGTGATGTTTCTCGGCTTCAGCCGCGGCAAGCCATGGGTGCATCCCTCTTCTGAACGCGAGGCGGATGTGCGCATGAATGCCACCACCGCCGGCTTTGCGCGCATGTGTTTCGGCCATGAAGACCCGGACGACCTTGTCTTCCAGCAGGTGCTCAAACTCTCCGGCGATTCGGATGCCATGCTGCGTTTCAAGAAGCTGTTTCATGCCGCCGACCTGGACTGGGAGCGCGAGTTGCGCGCCGCCTTCGGAGATTTCTTCGGCAGTCGTGTGGCCAGGGCAGCGCATCTGCTGGTTGAGACGGAGCGCAAACTGACGGAAGGGTCAAGGCAGGCTGTGAGCAACAGCCTGCGTCAGATGGACCTGCCCGACGGCGAGCGCCTGCAGACATGGCAGGCAGGTGTTGAGCAGCTATCCCACAAGATCAGTCGCATCAAGGGCCGCGTCACGCGTCTGGAGCACAGGCTCGAACATCAGGCCGAGGACTAGGGAGTCAAAGCCGCCTTGTTAAGAATGCCGGCAAGCTGGAATCGTAATCTGCGTCTGATGCGGATTGCCCATATCCTCGCCACCCATGGCATGGCGGCACTGGCGCTGCGCATGCACCTGTTTGGCTATCCTTATGTATGGTTCGTGCAACTCGTGCGTGGCGATTCCCTGCCCAAGGATCTCGGCGGCCAGATCAGGCTGGCCCTGGAAAAGCTGGGCCCGACCTTCATCAAGTTCGGCCAGATGCTGTCCACCCGTGTCGACCTGTTGCCACTGGACGTGGCCCTGGAGCTCAAGGAGCTGCAGGACAATGTGCCTCCCGAGCCTTTCGCCAATGTGCGCAGAGTTGTTGAGCACAGCTTCAGGCGGCCGCTGACCGGAGAAGACGGTCTGTTTAAAAGCTTTAACGAGCAGCCGGTTGCGGCGGCCTCGATTGCGCAGGTGCATTTCGCAGAGCTGCATGACGGGCGCAAGGTGGCGGTGAAAATCCGGCGCGACCATATCCGGCGCACCATTGAAGCTGATCTGGCCATCCTGAAATTGCTGGCAGCCCTGTTCGATCGCTACCTGCCCGAATACCGCCGCTTGAAGGCCCCTGCGGTCGTGGAAGAATTTTCGGGCACGATCCGTGGCGAACTGAACCTGCGCGCCGAAGCCGCACACGCCAGCCGCTTTGCCGAGAACTTTGCCGATGTGCCGGGCGTACGCGTACCCGATGTGCTGTGGGAGTATACCCATACCGGGGTGCTGACCACCGAGCGTATCTCCGGCATTCCGATTGATGAGAAGGCGGCCCTGACCGCTGCCGGACATGACAGCCTGAGCCTGTGCGAGCGGGCGGCGACGCTGTTTTTCCATATGGTGTTTGTCGACGGCTATTTTCATGCCGACATGCATCCGGGCAATATCTTTGTGGCCGATAATGGCGATATCGTGCTGGTCGATTTCGGTATTGTCGGGCGCCTTGATATGAAATCGCGCCGCTATATCGGCGATATGCTGCTGGCCTTCCTGAAGCAGAACTATCGCCGTGCTGCCGAGGTGCACGTCGAGGCAGGGTTTGTCCCGGCCGATACCGATATCTCCGCCTTCGAGGATGCGCTGCGTGAGATTGCCGTGCCGATTTTCAACCGGCCGCTGGCCGAGATATCCATTGCCGAGTTGTTGCTGAACATGTTTGCCGTGACCGAGCGCTTCAAGATGGAGACCCAGCCGCAGTTGCTGCTGTTACAGAAAACCATGGTGGTTATCGAGGGCGTGGCCCGCGAGCTGGCCGACCAGGTAAATATCTGGATGCTGGCCAGGCCGCTGGTGTCTGAATGGGCGGCCCGTCATATGGGGCCGATCGGCCGGGTGGAAGCCATGGGTGATGAGATGAAGGTGCAGTTGTACCGCTGGATGGCCTTTCCGGAGCGTATTGAAGCCATCCTGTCTGATGTCGAGCGCGGGCGTGCTTCCGCGTTTCCCGAGCCGTCGCGTTCCGGTGCCCTGATTGCCTGCCTGCTGCTGGCCGGCGGCAGTGGGGGACTGAGCTGGGCTGTTCTTTCCGGAGCCGGGGCGCTGGCAGTATCCGCGGCTGCCGGCGCACTGGGCTTGGGGCTCGCGTTGCTGCTGTTGCGCCGATGAGGCTTGGTAGAAGTGCTGGATTCGGTTAGTGTGCGCCGCGTTTCAGAAATGTATCCCCCTGCAAGAATATAGTTATAAGGTGGTGAGGAGCTTATGAGCAGTAATTTTGTATTTACATCCGAGTCCGTTTCCGAAGGTCATCCCGACAAGGTTGCCGACCGTATTTCCGACAGCGTGCTGGATGCAATCCTGACGCAGGATAAGTATGCGCGTGTGGCCTGCGAAACGCTGGTGACCACCGGTCTTGCCCTGATCGCTGGTGAGATCACCACGTCTGCCGTGATCGATTATCAGGACATTGTACGCGGTGCAATCAAGGATATCGGCTACAATTCCTCGGCCATGGGGTTTGACTGGGAGTCCTGCTCGGTACTGGTGAGCCTGGACAAGCAGTCCGTTGATATTGCCGCCGGTGTAAATGAAGGCGAAGGTCTGGATCTGGATCAGGGTGCGGGCGATCAGGGACTGATGTTCGGTTATGCATCGAATGAAACCGATGTGTTGATGCCGACTGCGATTCACCTCTCGCATAAGCTTGTTGCCCGACAGGCGGCCGTGCGTAAATCCGGGCAGCTCGATTTCCTGCGTCCGGATGCCAAATCGCAGGTGACGGTGCGTTATGAAAACTACAAGCCGGTCGCTATTGATGCGGTGGTGCTCTCGACCCAGCACACGCCGGAAATCGGCCACAAGGAACTCTCCGAAGCGATCATGGATGAAGTGATCAATCCGATTCTGGGCGACACGGGGCTGTTGCATGCGGGCACCGAGTTTCATATCAACCCGACCGGCCGTTTTGTGATTGGCGGCCCGGTAGGCGACTGCGGCGTGACCGGACGCAAGATTATCGTGGATACCTACGGCGGTTTCGGCCATCACGGCGGTGGCGCTTTCTCCGGTAAGGATCCGACGAAGGTGGATCGCTCCGCATGTTATATGATGCGCTATGTGGCCAAGAACATCGTGGCTGCCGGTCTTGCCGACCGCTGCGAAGTTCAGGTGGCTTATGCCATCGGTGTTGCGCACCCGCTTTCCGTGATGGTGAATACCTTCGGTACCGGCAAGATTGATGAAGCCAGGCTGTCAGAGATTGTGCGCGAGGTGTTCGACCTGCGTCCGAAAGGCATTGTCCAGTCGCTTGACCTTCTGCGCCCGATCTATGCCCAGACAGCGGCTTACGGCCACTTCGGTCGCGAGCTGCCGGACTTTACCTGGGAGAAAACCGACAAGGTTGATGCCCTCAAGGCTGCAGCAGGAATTTAATATAATACAAAGCCGGGAATGCCTTGTGCATTTCCCGGCATACTCCGGACGGAGCGCCATGCGCCCGGTTTGGACCCAGACTGAGGAGCACTGCAGCAGGTTGTCATCCAAGGGCACCTGCCAGGCTCAGTCGAAAAATGTTCAACGGTGCTCATACAATATGCCTGCCAAGGCGCATATAGGAGTATGAGAATGTCTGAATTTACCGATTATAAAGTAGCGGATATGTCCCCGGAAACCATTTCATGGGGTCGTAAAGAGTTGAAGATCGCCGAAACCGAAATGCCGGGCCTGATGGCGACGCGAGAAAAGTATGCCGCCGAACAGCCTCTGAAAGGCGCCCGCATTGCAGGCAGCCTTCACATGACCATCCAGACCGGCGTGCTGATTGAAACGCTGACTGCACTCGGTGCAGAGGTTCGCTGGGCTTCCTGCAATATCTATTCCACCCAGGATCATGCCGCTGCAGCGATTGCTGCCGAGGGCATTCCGGTATTCGCCTACAAGGGCGAGACGCTGGACGATTACTGGGAATACAGCCATCGCATCATGGAATGGCATGATGGCGGCACCCCGAACATGATTCTTGATGATGGCGGCGATGCCACACTCCTGGTGATTCTGGGCTCCAAGGCCGAGAAGGATATTTCCGTGCTCGATAACCCGACCAGCGAAGAAGAGGTTTGTCTCTTTAATGCGATCAAGAAGAAGCTGGCCGTTGATCCAACCTGGTATTCAGTGCGTAAGGCGGCCATTCAGGGCGTTACTGAAGAGACCACCACCGGCGTGCATCGTCTTTACCAGATGCAGGAGAAGGGCGACTTGCCGTTCCCCGCAATTAATGTGAACGACTCGGTCACCAAGTCCAAGTTCGACAACCTGTACGGCTGCCGTGAATCGCTGCTGGATGGTATCAAGCGCGCAACTGATGTGATGATTGCCGGCAAGATCTGCGTGGTGCTCGGCTATGGTGATGTCGGCAAGGGCTGTGCGCAGGCATTCCGCGGCATGGGTGCGACCACATGGGTGACCGAGATTGATCCGATCTGCGCCTTGCAGGCGGCAATGGAGGGTTATCGTGTAGTCACCATGGATGAAGCCTGCAAGCTGGGTGACATCTTTGTGACCACCACCGGCAACTACCACGTGATTACGCACGATCACATGGCTGCCATGAAGGATCAGTCGATTGTCTGTAACATCGGGCACTTCGATAACGAAATTGATGTTGCCAGTCTTAAGAAATACGAGTGGGAAAACGTGAAGCCGCAGGTGGACCAGATCATTTTCCCGGATGGCAAGCGCATCACATTGCTGGCCGAGGGGCGTCTGGTGAATCTCGGGTGCGCAACCGGCCATCCAAGCTTTGTGATGTCCAATTCCTTCACCAACCAGACCCTGGCGCAGATCGAGTTGTTCACCCAGACCGGCCAGTACAAGAATGAGGTATACACGCTGCCGAAGAAACTGGACGAAGAGGTGGCCCGCCTGCACATGGCCAAGATCGGCATTAACCTGACGCCGTTAACCCAACAGCAGGCTGATTATATCGGCGTACCGGTTGAAGGGCCGTACAAGCCCGAGCACTACCGATATTGATGATTGTCGGGAGGCGCTTGCTGCTGTTACTTGCGCTTGCTCTGGCAGTTCCGTGCTGGGCTGCCGGAGGCCTCTCGGTGGATGCCCGCTTTGATGTGACCGGTGACGGTATCATTGATGCAGAAGACTGGGCCCGGATGAGTGAGGCGGATAAGGCGGCATATGCCTATGCATCGGTGAGCAGTCTGGGTGAAGATCCCTATGCGCTGGTGGAGGGGCAGATTACCCGGGGCGATCGTTATCTGCAGGGCCTTCGCTCTGTTTATGAATAGCCTGAATGCATGGTCTGCGTTAATGCAATTTCATGTTGAAATGAAGGTGCGCAAATGATAAAGTGCGCAGCGTTCGATCTGAGGGGGAGGAACTCACTGCATTTGAGCCTGGGCTCGCATGAATGAGACTCCACAGATTTCCGAGGATTCCCGTGAGCAGGCCGATGGCTCTTACGAGGTGTCCGGTTTCCTGGCAAGGCAGCTGATTGCCGGGGGGTGTGTTGCAGTTGGCTTTGCCCTTTTCGTGCACCTTGAAATTGGCTTGGCGGTCTTGTTTGGCGTTGTGCTGATGGTTGTGAATGCAGCATGGCTGAATCGCAGGATGATGGCGACTGAAGGGTTGGATGTAGAGGCGGGGCAGCGCAACCTGTATTCGGGCGCAGCACTTCGTTTCGGTGGCCTGCTTCTTGGTCTGCTGGTAGCTGGCGTTATGGGCCTGCATTTGCTGTACGTCGCGCTGGGTATGTTCGTGGCACAGGCTGTAATATTTTTCACCGCACTGCGGGGTTTTGGCAAAGAATAGAAAATAAGGGAGTCGGAATTGGCTGAGCAGGGACACAGCGGTGGCATTGCAGAACATTTGCAGTACTGGTCGTATTCGTTCGATGATTCAAACCCATTCATGCAGATCCATCTCGATACCATGCTCTTGACGCTGGGTATCGCAACGGGGCTTATTCTTTTTGCACTATCTGTACGATCCAAGCTTGTGGCGGGTGCGCCGACAGGGGTGCAGAATTTTATGGAGTCGGTAATCGATTTCATTAACCAGACGGTCAAGGATAACTTCCCCGTTCACAACCCGTTGGTTGCGCCGCTCGCAATGACCATTTTTGTATTCATTCTTCTCTGCAATACGCTCGATATTTTGCCTGCCTATCTGATGCATCATGTGGCTGGCGTGTTCGGTCTGGAGCATTTCCGTCAGGTGCCCACCAATGATCTGAACCTGCCGGTGGCGATGGCATTGTCGGTATTTATTCTTGTTCTGTATTATGAATTCAAGCTCAAGCCGGTTCATTTCATGAAAGAGCTGTTGTTGCAGCCGTTTGCTGCGCTGCTCCTTGATTCAAAAAATCCTTTGGTGAAGTTGCTGGGTGTGATCCTTATACCGCTTAATCTGGTGCTCAAGCTGGTTGAAGAGCTGGCCAAGCCGTTGTCACTTTCCTTCCGACTTTTCGGAAATATGTTTGCCGGCGAAGTTATCTTCCTGCTGATTGCCTCGTTGCTGTTGGCCGGGCACATGGAAGATGTCATGAGTGCCGGCGGTATGGTTTCACAGCTTATGGGCTTGGCTGTGGGAGTGGGCTGGTCACTGTTCCACATGTTTATCGGCTTGTTGCAAGCCTTTATCTTCATGATTCTTTCGGTTGTGTACTTGTCCATAGCGCATCAACCGGCAGAGCATTAAATTTAATTATAAAACTGCATAGGAGTACAACATGGATGCAACAACTATCATTACAGCAGCATCGGCTATTTCAGTCGGCGTGATTCTGGCAGCAGCGGGCCTGGGTTCGGCGATTGGCTGGGGCCTTATCTGCTCGAAGACGCTGGAAGGCATTGCACGCCAGCCTGAGATGCGCCCGCAGCTGATGTTCAATATGTTCATCTTTGCCGGCCTGATGGAATCTTTCCCGTTCATCATCATGGCATTCGCGCTGTGGTTCCTGTTCGCCAACCCGTTCCTGGCCTAAGGGCAGAAGGTTCAGCGAATCTATTTAAAAGCGAGGGTGCCTCATGAGTATTGACCTGACATTTATTGCCCAGATCATCGTGTTTATCTTGATGGTGTGGGTCCTGTGGAAGCTTTTGTATGGCCCGTTAAATGACGCCATGGAAGCGCGCACGGCTAAAATCGCAGCAGGTCTTGCAGCGGCAGAGGCCGGCCTCGAAGCAAAGGACAGAGCTGAAGCTGAAATCAAGGCCCAGTTGGATGAGGCACGTAACAAGGCTCACGAGATTGTGGCATCGGCGGAGCGCCGGGCTGCGGAAATCAGTGAGGAAGCGATTAATCGCGCCCGTATTGAGGCCGAGCAAATCGTGGATAGTGCCCGCGAGGAAATCGGCGCCGAGGCAGCCAGGGCTCGCCAGGATCTGCGCAAGGAAGTGGCTTCTATCGCCATGCTTGCTGCAGAGCAGGTGGTCGAGGCCGAACTGGATGCCAAGCGTCACAGCAAGCTCATTGATGGCATCGTCAGTCGGGGCTTTGGCACAGCATGAGCACGCGCCACATATCCCGCCGCTACGCCAGGGCTCTTTTTGAGCTGATTCAGGAAGGTGCCAAGCTGCAGGAGGGTCTTTCCGCATTGTCTGCGGTCGCGGCCAACGAGGATGTCGCCAGGGTTCTTGCTTCATCGTCTGTACCGGCAGCGAAAAAGTCCGCTCTGCTGGTAAAAGCGGCTGGCAAGCTACCAAAGGAGCTGGCCAGTCTCTCCGCGATGCTATGCCAGCGTGGCAAGGCATCTCTGCTGCCGGAGATCTCGGAGCTGGTGGATGACATGGTGCTGCAAAGCCAGAGCGAGATTGTGGCAGATGTGGCATCGGCAACGAAGCTGGATGCTGCCGCTCAGAAGAAGCTTGCAGATGCACTCGGTAAATCATTGGGTCGGGATGTCCGTCTGCAGGTGACTGAAAACAAGGATCTTATCGGCGGACTGGTCGTGCAGATTGGCGACCGCCAGATTGATTATTCGGTACGCACCCGCTTGCAGGGGCTTCGCAAGGCCATTGCAGGTTAAGTAGTCATAAAGTTACGCAGATAGCTATCTGCTCCAAAGAACAGAGGTTAATATGAAACTTGATACAGCTGAAATCAGTTCGATTATTAAAGAGCAGATCAAAGGCTTTGAGTCTGCAGCGGCGGATGCCAACGTGGGGCGCATCGTTACGGTGGCTGATGGCGTGGCCCTGTTGCACGGCCTTTCGGGTGCGATGGCCGGTGAGCTTCTTGACTTCCCGGGTGATACACGAGGCATTGTGCTGAACCTTGAAGAGGACTGCGTTGGTGCGGTGATCTTTGGTGAATACACCCACCTTAAAGAAGGCGATGTCGTGAAGTGTACCGGCAAAATTTTCGAAGTGCCGGTTGGCCCGGAATTGAAAGGTCGCGTCGTTAACCCGCTGGGTGAGCCGATCGACGGCAAGGGCCCGATCAATGCCAAGGCCATGGATATGGTTGAAAAGGTGGCACCGGGCGTTATCTGGCGCAAGAGCGTGGACGAACCGATGGCAACCGGCATCAAATCAATCGATGCCATGATTCCGATTGGCCGTGGTCAGCGCGAACTGATCATCGGCGACCGCCAGACCGGTAAAACCGCCATTGCGCTCGATACTATCATCAATCAGAAAGACACCGGCGTAACCTGCATTTATGTGGCGGTTGGCCAGAAGGCCGCCAGCGTGGCGACTGTCGTACGCACCCTGAAGGAGCATGGCGCGCTTGATCATACCATTGTCGTCTCTGCATCAGCTTCCGAGTCGGCGGCGCTTCAGTATCTGGCTCCATATGCAGGCTGCACGATGGGCGAGTATTTCCGGGATCGCGGTGAAGATGCGCTGATCATCTATGATGATCTTACCAAGCAGGCCTGGGCTTATCGTCAGGTGTCCCTGATTCTCCGCCGTCCTCCGGGCCGCGAAGCCTATCCTGGCGACGTATTCTACCTGCATTCGCGCCTGCTTGAGCGTGCCTCACGCGTGAATGAGGAATATGTTGCCGAGTTTACCAAGGGCAAGGTGAAGGATAAGACTGGTTCTCTTACCGCGTTGCCGATTATCGAAACCCAGGAAGGCGATGTATCGGCATTCGTTCCCACTAACGTGATCTCCATTACCGATGGCCAGATCTTCCTTGAAACCGGCCTGTTTAATTCCGGTCAACGTCCGGCAGTAAATGTGGGCCTGTCTGTTTCACGTGTGGGTGGCGCTGCGCAGACCAAAGCAGTCAAAAAGGTTGGCGGAGGGCTGCGTCTTGACCTCGCCCAATACCGCGAGCTGGCGGCATTCGCACAGTTTGCTTCCGACCTTGATCCTGCGACACGTCAGCAGATCGAGCGCGGCAAGCGCGGCATGGAAGTCCTGAAGCAGGGTGAAAACGCTCCGCAGAGCGTGGCTGAAATCACTGCTATCCTGCTGGCGTTGAACAGTGGGGATCTGGATGATATTGATGCGAGTCGCGTGGTTGATTTCGAGAAGGGTTACCTTGCTCATCTGAACTCTGCCGAGTCCGCACTAATGACTGCGCTGAATGAGTCAAAGGCGCTGGATGAAAAGATTGTTGATGGCTTGAATAAGGCAGTTGCCAAATTCAAGGCCACCGGCACATACTGAGGAACCGATAGTGGCTACAGCCAAGGAAATACGAGGCCAGATTAAAGCTGTCCAGAACACCGCCAAGATTACCAAGGCGATGGAGCTGGTTGCCGCCAGTAAAATGCGTAAGGCTCAGCTTAACGTGGTCGCAGGCCGCGCCTATGCTGAGGGTATCAAGCGTGTTGTCGGCAACCTGATGCAGGCTCATCCTGAGTACAGCCATGCCTTTATCACCAAGCGTGAGAAGGTTAGGAAAATCGGCGTGATCGTTATCTCAACCGACAAGGGGCTTTGCGGTGGTTTGAATACCAACGCGTTTAAAAAGGCTCTGGGCCTGGTTAAGGATTCGGATGTCGAGGTTGAGGCGTACACCATCGGTCGTCGCTCAGGTGCATTCATGCGCAAGGTGGTGAATGGCCTGGAGGCAGCGGCTGAGAATGTTCCTGATGCTGCCCAGATGACGGACATTATCGGCGTTGTCACTGTGGCTATGGATCACTTTATAACGGAAAAAGTTGATGAAGTGCATCTGGTTTACAGCGAATTTGTAAATACGATGACGCAATCACCTACACTGTTGCAATTGCTTCCTTGTGCACAGGCTGAAGTTCAGCATCCCGGTTACTGGGATTATCTGTATGAGCCGGACAGTAAGCTTGTACTTGACGGGCTTCTGCGTCGCTATGTTGAGTCCATTGTGTTTCAGGGATTGCTGGAAAATAAGGCATGTGAGCATTCTGCCCGTATGGTTGCAATGAAGAGCGCAACTGATAATGCCAAGGGCATTGTGAAAGATTTGAAGATTACGTACAACAAGGCCAGGCAGGCAGCGATCACGCAGGAAATTGCCGAGATTTGCTCTGGTGCAGCAGCATCAGCATAACAGATTGATTTGAGATTGGAGAGGTCACTACGATGAGCGGAAGTATTGTACAAATCATTGGTCCAGTTGTTGATATTCGGTTCGATTCAGGCGAATTGCCAAATATTTACAATGCGCTGCATATCAAGGAAGCGGATTTGACCCTTGAGGTCCAGCAGCATATTGGCGACAACACGATCCGTGCGGTGGCAATGGGCTCGACCGACGGCCTGAAACGAGGCATGCCGGTAACGGATACAGGTGCCGCGATCATGGTTCCCGTCGGCCAGGCTACCCTGGGCCGCATCATGAACGTACTTGGCAAGGGCATTGACTTTGAGGGTGAGGAAGTCAAATCCGAGACCCGCTGGCCGATTCATCGCCTTGCTCCGGCTTTTGATCAGCTGGCCCCGGCTTCCGAGATTCTCGAGACAGGCATCAAGGTTATCGATCTGATGGCTCCGATCGCCAAGGGCGGCAAGGTTGGCCTGTTCGGTGGTGCCGGCGTTGGCAAGACCGTAAACATGATGGAGCTGATCAACAATATCGCCAAGGCACATGGCGGCTTCTCGGTCTTTGCCGGTGTAGGCGAACGCACCCGCGAAGGCAACGATTTCTATTATGAAATGAAAGAGTCCAACGTACTGGACAAGGTGGCACTGGTTTACGGCCAGATGAACGAGCCTCCGGGGAACCGTCTTCGCGTAGCTCTGACCGGCTTGACGATGGCGGAATACTTCCGCGATGAGGGCCGCGACGTTCTGATCTTTATTGATAACATCTATCGCTATTCACTGGCGGGCGTAGAAGTCTCAGCTCTGCTTGGTCGTATGCCGTCTGCTGTGGGCTACCAGCCAACGCTGGCCGAAGAAATGGGCCGTCTGCAGGAGCGTATTGCTTCCACGAAGGTGGGTTCGATTACCTCTGTACAGGCCGTCTACGTACCTGCCGACGATCTGACCGATCCGGCACCTGCAACGACTTTCGCGCATCTTGATTCAACGATCGTGTTGTCACGCCAGATTGCTGAACTGGGTATTTACCCCGCGGTAGATCCGCTTGATTCCACCTCTCGCCAGCTGGATCCGAAGGTGATTGGCGTTGAGCACTACAGCGTGGCTCAGGGTGTTCAGAAGACATTGCAGAAGTACAAGGAACTGCAGGACATCATTGCCATCCTTGGTATGGATGAGTTGTCAGACGAAGACAAGCTGCTGGTGATGCGTGCACGTAAAATTCAGCGTTATCTGTCTCAGCCGTTCCATGTGGCCGAAGTATTTACCGGATCACCAGGCGTATATGTGAAACGCGATGATACCATTCAGGCCTTCAAGGGAATCCTGAGCGGCGAGTTTGACCATCTTCCGGAACAGGCGTTCTATATGGTGGGTCCAATTTCCGAGGCTGTGGCCAAGGCAGAAAAGATGGCGGCTAAAGGGTAATGGCTTCCACCATTAAGGTACTCGTTGCTACGGCTGAACGCGAAGTGTACAGCGGCGACGCCGAGATGCTGGTTGCACCGGGTCTTGCGGGTGAGCTTGGCATTTTGCCGAAGCATTCTCCGCTGCTGGCAGCACTGACTGCAGGCGAATTGCGCATTACGCGTGGCGAAGAAGTGGATGAAGTGTTCGTTTCAGGTGGATTCATTGAGGTGCAGCCAGATATGATCACTGTTCTTGCTGACTCCGCAGAGCGCGCCTCGGATCTGGATGAAGCTCAGGCATTGGAAGCGGAGCGCCGTGCCCGCGAAATCCTTGAAAAACGGGAAGGGGATATCGATCTGGCCATGGCCGAGGCCGAGCTATCCATCATGTCTGCCCGTCTTGACTGGCTGAAAAAGAAAAAGAAACATTGATTGCTTGACGATGGCATTAGAGCATGGGGCTGCACTTGGTGCGGCCCCATGTCGTTTGGGCTGCGATATACAAGGAGATGATGATGTCCGAACCCCTTCATTACCCCGATCTGGTTGTTTGTGTGCTTGCTGCCGGACAAGGAAAACGCATGCGTTCGGCGTTGCCCAAGGTGTTGCACCCCGTTCTGGGTAAATCAATGCTGCTGCACGTGCTGCATACGGTTGAGGAGCTTCAGCCCAAGGGTATTGCCGTTGTGACAGGCGACTCTGCTGAGAAAGTGCGTGAGCATGTAGGTCAGCCTGCCAATCTGCAGTGGGTCCTTCAGGATAAGCAGCTGGGCACGGGCCATGCCGTTACTCAATGCGAAACTGTCTGTGAGGATGCTACAAATATCATGATTGTTTGCGGGGATACGCCGCTTTTAACCTGCCAGACCCTGGATTCTCTTGCCAAGGCGCATCAGGGAAGTGGCGCTGAGGTTACGTTTCTGTCTGCAGTGCTGGATAATCCGTTCGGCTATGGTCGTGTTATCAGGGATGAGTCGGGCGAAATATCAGCCATCATAGAAGAGCGCGATGCCAACGAGAACCAGAGGGAGATTCGCGAAGTAACCAGTGGTATCTACTGCGTGAAACAGAATGTCCTGTTCAAATTGCTGCAAAAGGTAGGCAATAACAATGCTCAGGGAGAATACTACCTGCCTGATATCGTACCGCTGGCTTTGGCGGAGAATATGCGCGTGCAGGCGATTCAGATGCATGACGTGAATGAAATACTAGGGGTCAATGATCGCGTCCAACTTGCAGTCGCAGAAGGATATATGCAGAAACGCATCATTCGGGATTGGCAGCGAAACGGGGTCACTATAGAGCAACCCGATTCGGTACGTATTGAAGCTTCGGTTCGACTTGGGACAGATACGGTTGTCGGGGCGGGCTGCCAGTTGCTCGGGAACACCTGTATCGGCGATGAATGCCACGTCGGCCCTTATGCCATTCTTGAGGACGCATGGCTGGACGATGCAGTGAAAATTCTGCCGTTTACCCATGTGGAATCTGCTACCGTGGCCAGTCACGCCAAGGTGGGGCCCTATGCACATTTGCGCCCCGGAGCACAACTTGATGAGTCGGTTCATATAGGTAATTTCGTTGAAATCAAAAAGTCCGTCATTGGAGAAGGCAGCAAGATTAACCATCTGACTTATATCGGCGATGCGGTCGTTGGATCGGATTGCAATATTGGCGCAGGCACCATTACCTGCAATTATGATGGCGCCAATAAGTTCGAAACCAGCATTGGCGACCGTGTGTTTGTCGGATCGGACACCAAGCTGATTGCACCGGTCGAAGTTGGCAGCGATGCAACCATCGGCGCAGGCAGCATTATCACGAAGAATGTCTCCGAGGGCGGCCTGACTCTTTCTGCCCGCCCTGAACAGCGTCATGTTGCTGACTGGCAGCGTCCGAAGAAGAAAAATTAATGTGCGGTATTGTCGGAGCTATAGCGGATAGAAATGTCCTGCCCATCCTGATGGAGGGACTTCAGCGCCTGGAATATCGTGGTTATGACTCTGCCGGCGTGGCCGTGCGCGATGCTGCCGGAGAACTGAAGCGATTCCGGTCGCTGGGCAAGGTGGCAGCACTAAAAGCATTGGTGGAGAGCTCCGATGTCGTTGGAACCCTGGGTATTGCTCACACTCGCTGGGCAACCCATGGTGTACCGGCTGAGCGAAATGCGCATCCGCACATGAGCGGCGTACGCGTGGCCGTGGTTCATAATGGAATCATTGAAAATCATGCTCAGCTGCGTGAGCAACTATTAAAGCTCGGCTACGAATTCACTTCCGAAACCGATACCGAGGTTATTGCCCACCTCATGGCCAATAAACTGGAATCAGGCAGGTCTCTGTTCGATGCGGTGATAGATACTGCTGCCGAACTTGATGGTGCATATGCACTGGCGGCAGCCAGTCCGGAAGATGCCGATCGAATCGTGGTGACCCGGGCAGGTAGTCCGTTAGTTATTGGTCTTGGCGAAGGTGAAAATTTCATTGCATCCGATGCTGCAGCGCTCATCCAGGTGACCCGCAGGTTTATCTTTCTTGAAGAGGGAGACATTGCCGAAGTTCGCCGCGATGGCGTCACTGTTTTTAATGCCACGGGTCACGAGGTGACGCGGGAGGTTAAGGAGTCGGCGCTTTCCGGTGATAGCATCGACAAGGGACCATATGCCCACTATATGCTTAAAGAGATTTTTGAGCAGCCTGGTGTCATCTCCGAGACACTTGAGGGAAGAATTCATCGGGGACGCCTTCTGGAGGATAGCTTTGGACATGAGACCAAGGCCTTGCTCGACAAAACCAGGCATGTGCAGATCGTCGCCTGTGGCACCAGTTTTCATGCCGGACTCGTTGCTCGATACTGGTTGGAAGAGGTCGGTGTTCCGTGCAGTGTCGAAGTGGCCAGCGAATACCGCTATCGGAAGGTGGTGGTTCCGGATGGTTCCCTGCTGATCACTATTTCTCAGTCGGGTGAGACAGCTGATACACTGGCCGCTCTCAACGGAAGTCGATCGAAGGGTTATATAGGCAGCCTGACGGTCTGTAACTGTCCGGAAAGCTCACTGGTTCGGGAATCCGATGTCTGCTTTATGACCCGTGCCGGTACTGAGATTGGTGTCGCTTCCACCAAGGCTTTCACCACCCAGCTCGTAGCGCTACGTCTGCTAACAGTCGCTCTGGCTCGTCGTACAGGGCTGACCCGCGAGCAGGAAGAGCTGATGGTCAATGAACTCCACGCTCTGCCCAGGCAGGTTGAGGTGGTTCTTCAGCTGGCTGACTCCATTGCAGAGATGGCAGAAGGTTTTGCCGATAAGCACAATGCATTGTTTCTTGGTCGTGGCCCATTCTACCCGGTTGCGATGGAGGGTGCGCTAAAGTTGAAAGAGGTCTCCTACATCCATGCCGAAGCCTATCCGGCCGGAGAGCTCAAGCATGGACCGCTGGCACTGGTGGATGAGGCGATGCCTGTCGTCTGTGCACTGCCGGATGATCCGCTGCTGGAGAAGGTGCTGTCGAACCTTCAGGAGGTGCGCGCCCGTGGTGGTGAGCTGTTCCTCTTCAGTGATCACAACGTTCAAATTGGTCTGGATCATTACCAGAATCTGACGCTGTCCGACATCTACCCCGGCACGGCGCCCATCGTCTACAGTGTCCCGCTACAGCTACTGGCCTATTACGTTGCGCTGCTTAAGGGTACCGATGTCGACCAGCCACGTAATCTGGCCAAGTCAGTCACTGTTGAATGAGTGATAGTCGGTTTTGCCAGACTTTGACAGTTCTCGCTGCACCCTCTACGCTAACGCAAGCGTGAATATACAGGGAACGACAAAGTTGTATGGCATTCTGGGCTGGCCGGTAACCCATTCGCTATCGCCAATGTTTCAATCCCTGTTTCTTCAGCAACGCGGCCTGGACGCCGCTTATATGCCCTTCGGGGTTAAGCCCGAACTTCTTGAGCAGGCTATGGACGGTCTGTGGGCATTGGGTGTGGAGGGTTTTAACGTGACTGTGCCCCACAAAGAGGCTGTTTTTCGCAGAGTCTCTTGCGACAGCGATGCACGCAAGATCGGCGCCGTGAATACGGTTCGCCGGACTGCAAGCGGCTGGCAGGGAACCAATACCGACTGGAAAGGGTTTCTGGCCGTTGTGGAAGGCATGAATCTTGACATGCGTGGCCGGCGGGCCATGTTGTTTGGGGCGGGAGGAACTGCCCGCGCAGTCTTGCATGCGCTGGACCTTTTAGGCCTTGAGAAACTCTATATTTGCAATCGCAATGCAGACCGGCTGGATTCGTTTCTGAAGTTTGCACAAAAGACTTACCCCGGGCTTTCCTGTGAGACGGTATTCTGGCGACAGGAGGATGTGGCCAGGGCCAGCAGCGAATGCCTGTTGCTGGCTAACACAACCAGCATCGGATTATCCAGGGATGATGTGTTCCCGTTTGAACTGGCTGGCCATGGTGCGTGTATCGATGCCGTTTATTGTCCGCTCGGAGAAACTCCGTTTACCAGAGCCAGCAGGGAAAGGTATGCCGTGGATGGGCTGCCGATGCTGATTGCGCAGGGTGCAGAATCATTTGCCTGGTGGCATGGCGACGAAATGCCGGATAAGGGCGCCGCCCTGTCATGGATGGAGGCTTATTTGAAGCGCAAGCCGATTGTCCTGCCCGGCTGGAAGGGCATCGCATGAAACAGACTCGTCTTGGAGATATCCTTCTGCGTCAGCAGCGAATCACCCGCGAGCAGCTGGACACTGTGATCCGCGAGGCAAAGCTGCATGGGGATACACTGACCGCGCAACTGGTGAAGCAAAATATTTTCACTGAAGAAGAGCTGGTAAAGTTTATCGCCAAGTCCTTTGGGCGCCCCGCAATCGATCTTGATAAACTCGAAATCGAGCCAAATCTGGCCAAGATTTCCCATGACGTGATGCGCAAGAATCTGGTGCTTCCGGTTCGACGCAAAGGTAACGTGTTGACGCTGGCTGTGGCTGACCCGTATGACATCAACAGCCTGGATGAAGTGGCCTTTATCAGCGGCTGTCAGGTGGATGTCGTAATTGTGGCTGAGCGCCAGCTGATTGCCCGACTTGATTCGGATATGGCCAACGAAGGCCACCTTGAAGATGTTATGGCCGATCTTGGTGCCAGCGATATGGAGGTCATCGACACATCCGAAGAGGATCTGGATGAGCACAGCCTGTCAACTGCGACCGAAGCGGCGCCTGTGGTCAAGCTGGTAAATCTTATCTTGCTCGATGCTATCAAGCGGGGCGCCTCGGATATTCATCTGGAACCCTATGAAAAGGTATTGCGTGTCCGTTATCGTATCGACGGTGTGCTGCACGAAATTATGCGCCCGCCGATGAAAATGAAGGAAGCTCTGGTTTCACGTCTGAAAATCCTGGCCCGCCTTGATATTTCCGAGCGTCGTGTGCCTCAGGATGGGCGTATCAAGCTGCGGCTGTCCAAGGCCAAGACGGTGGATTTCCGTGTTTCGGTATTGCCAACGCTGTTCGGTGAAAAGGTTGTGATGCGTTTGCTGGACCCTTCCAGCCTGCAGCTCGATATGAGCAAGCTGGGCTATGGAGAACAGGAGCTTAAATGGCTGCAGGAAGCTATTCACAAGCCTTATGGCATGGTGCTGGTTACCGGGCCTACCGGTTCAGGTAAAACGGTGAGCTTGTATTCGGCTGTATCCGAGCTGAACGAGCCTGGAGTGAATATTTCCACAGCAGAGGATCCTGTGGAATTTAACTTTATGGGCATCAACCAGGTCAATGTTCACCCTGAAATTGGCCTCGATTTCCCCGCTGCTCTACGATCTTTCCTGCGTCAGGATCCTGACATCATCCTGATTGGTGAAATTCGCGACCATGATACGGCAGCAATCGGCATCAAGGCCGCCTTGACCGGTCATATGGTGCTGGCCACATTGCATACCAATGATGCCCCCTCGACAATGAGCCGACTTGTGAACATGGGCATTGAATCCTTTCTTGTAGGCTCTGCTGTCAATCTTGTTTCGGCGCAACGACTCGCCCGGCGTATTTGTGCTGATTGCAAGACCGAGCTTGAGGTGCCGCCCGAATCATTGATTGATGCCGGTGTGCCGGAGGCTGAGATTGGTCAATACAAGACCATGATCGGCAAGGGCTGTCCGACGTGTAATGGAACCGGCTATAAGGGAAGAACCGGTATCTATCAGGTGATGCCGATTTTCGATGAAATCAGGGAAGCCGTTTATGCGGCTAAAAATTCGGACGAAATCACAGCCATTGCGGTAAGCAAGGGTGTGAAAACCCTGCGTATGGCGGCTTTGGACAAAGTGAAGGTTGGCGAGATTTCCCTTGAGGAATGTCTTCGCGTAACGGTGGGTGACTGATGGCAATTTTTCTATGGCAGGGGAAAAACCGGCAGGGACAGGAAAAAAGCGGTGAAATCGAGGTGGCCAATCGGGATGTCGCCTTAGCGACGCTTCGAAGGCAGGGATTGGTTGACATTAAGGTCAAGAAAAAACCCATTGAAATCGAACTTTTTCCGGAAAAGGTTAACGACAAGGACATCTCCATCTTTTTCAGGCAGCTGTCTACGATGATCAATGCCGGCCTACCGCTGGTGCAGTGTTTTGAACTGGCGGAAAAAGGCTCTGATAAGAAATCATTGGTGAAACTTCTTAAGGATGTGCGGCTGAGCCTTGAAGGCGGCAGTCCGTTGGGTGAAACCATGCGCAAGTTTCCGAAGGAGTTCGATCGGCTTACCTGTTCGCTGGTGGAAGCAGGCGAGCAGGGCGGTATTCTGGACTCGATTTTGCTTCGTCTTTGCGTATACAAGGAGAAAGCGCTCAGTCTGAAGGCCAAGATCAAGTCGGCCATGGTGTACCCGATCGCAATTCTTGTCGTGTCATTTATTGTGACTGCCATCCTGATGATTTTTGTGATTCCTGTGTTTGCCGAAATGTTTGCTGACTTCGGTGCGGATTTGCCCGGCCCGACCAAGGTGACCATGGCCATATCCGATGCCTTCGTCACGTACTGGTATCTTGTTGTGTTTACACCACCTGCTATCGTTTTTGCTATACGTGCTATTTATCAGACGCCCAAGGGGCGCTATCAACTGGATAAGCTGCTGCTCAATCTGCCGGTTCTGGGGGATGTTTTGCGCAAGGCCGCCGTGGCACGTTTCTGCCGCACCTTCTCAACCCTGACGGCAGCAGGTGTGCCGATTCTTGAGTCGATGGATACGGTGGCCGAGACCTCCGGTAATGTGGTGATTGAGGAAGTGATTTTGCAATCGAAGGAATCCATCACACAGGGACAGACACTGACCGCACCGCTTGAAGCAAGTAAAATATTCCCGGTCATGGTAACCCAGATGATTTCAATTGGTGAGCAGACGGGTAGCCTGGAGGACATGCTGAGCAAAATTGCCGATTTTTATGAGGAAGAAGTGGATACAGCGGTCGATAACATGACCGCGTTGATGGAGCCGTTCATCATGGCCTTCCTGGGCGTGGTTATCGGTGGCCTGGTGATTTCCATGTATCTGCCTATCTTCCAGATGGCTTCGGTCGTCTAAGTCAACGGTCTCTCTCGACCGTTTGGTCAGGTAAGACGTATTCGTAGGAATCCATAACAGCATGGCGGGTGATGTGAACATCGGATTCCTTCAGTGAAGCTCATTATTTATCGGGGCCTGGTCGGGGCATCACTCATCCTGTTGCTAATGCTTTGGCTTGAACCCTCATTTTACCCTGGCTCCCACCGGTTAATTCGAATTGCTGCATCCGTTTATGCGTGCATGCTGGCATTACAATGGTCCTTGCAGCTGTTGCGACTGCCTGATGCCCCGCAGTTATTATTCCAGTTTGCCTCTGATATTGTTGTCGCAGGAGTGCTGGTGTTTGCTACCGGTGGCATCACCAGCCCGTTTTCTTTTATTCTCGGTCTTGTCGTCCTAGCTTCAGGCACGCTGGGTAGAATCATGCTGCCGCTTGTGACCGGTGTGCTTGCCTGTATGGCTTTTCTTGTTGCGGTATATGCGGATTTTGCGAGGCAAAATTTACCACTTGAAGCTGAAGATTCTTTGCATGTGCTGTTACAGACGTCAGCCATATTGCTTGTCGGTGGCGTCATGGCATTTATTGCCAGAAGACATGCAGGATTGCGTTCGTTAAGCGATTTTGCAGTCAGACAGCACCGCAAGTTAAAGGGCTTGCATACCAGAGTCATGTCAGCGATGAGTGAGGGTGTGATCGTGCTGGATGGCCGACTAGGCCTCTATGAAATGAATACCTCAGCCAGAAATCTTTTGTCCCATGAAAGGGCGGATGATGAAGGAGCACTGGAACACCTGTTTGAAGATTTGCCCGAGCTGAGGAAGCGGCTGGAAAGTGGAAAATATGCCGACTTTCACGAAGAGTATGAAAGTGAGGGGCGCAGCCTTCTCGTTACATCCAAGCGTCTGCAGGCTGCAGTCGACAGCGATAGCGAGCCTGAGTGGTTGCTTACCCTTGTTGATATCAGTGAACTGCGCAGACTTGAAGAGAAGCTTATTGCTCAGGAAAAAATGGCCGCATTGGGGCAAATGTCTGCCATGCTGGCGCATGAAATCAGAAATCCGATCCAGACCATGGCGCAAGGTCTTGAATTAATGAAGGCGGACAAGGCCGATGGGGTTGCAATTCAGAGAATTTTGCACGAAGAAATGCTGCGTTTGAACCGGCTTTCCACCATGATGCTGGATTATTCCAGACCGTTGGAGGCATCTCCCCGGCTGAATGAAGCGAGCAGGTTGGTCGAAGCCGCGATCAATCAGGCCGATCTGGAACAGCGCAGTGTCTGTTGGCATTGCGATGTGGATGATCTTTATGTTGACCCCGACCATTTTCGCCTAGTGTTGGATAATCTTTTATCCAACGCATTGAAAAATCGAGTGTCCGAGACCATGGTAGAGGTAAGCTTGGAGAACGATCCCGGGGAGTGGCGGCTGAAGGTTAGTAATCATGGAAAAATATCCGATGCGCTGAAGACAAGTCTGTTTCAGCCATTTGTCAGCGGCGGTGCAAGTGGAATCGGCCTGGGCTTGTCGACTGTCAAGCAGGTATGCGATCTGAATGACTGGAGCGTGCATGTCGATGAACATGATGGATTCGTGATTTTCATCATTAATGGATCATTGAAGGGAATGCCTAAATCGGAAGAGAGGATGGATCATGGCTGATTTGCTGCTGGTCGAGGATGAGGCAAATGCCCGCAAGATTCTGACCATGGGGCTCGAAATGCAGGGGCATCAGGTTGTTGCATGCGATGGATCTGCTGCCGCTGAAGCAGCTTTGAAGAAGCAACATTTCGATGTGGTACTCACGGATCTGCGCATGGATGGGCGCGATGCGGGGATCGAAGTGATTCAGATCAGCCAGCGTTTGCAGTCCGAAACTCCGATATTATTGCTTACGGCCTATGCAAGCGCTGAGACAGCGGTTGCAGCCATGAAGGAAGGAGCTTTTGATTATCTGACCAAGCCAGTCTCAACAGAAGAGCTTGCTGATGCAGTGGAACGTGCTCTGGCCAGTTCAGCGGATGATGCCAGGAGTGAACCTGCGGCTGGCGAGGAACTGCAGAGAAATGCAGACGTCCTGATAGGAGAAACACCTGTGATGCAGCGTGTTCGTGAACGGCTGCGGCGAGGTGCGAAATCCGAATTTACAGTCTTGATTACCGGCGAGTCGGGTACCGGAAAGGAACTGGCTGCACGCTTTGTGCATCAGAACTCATCACGCAGTCATGGACCATTCGTGCCTGTACACTGTGGCGCCATACCCGAAAGCCTGTTTGAGTCCGAACTTTTCGGTTATCGCAAAGGCGCATTTACGGGTGCCGAAACGGATCGCATTGGCCTGATTGAAGCGGCCGACGGCGGAACCCTTTTCCTGGATGAGGTCGGCGAAATGCCGTTGACAGCTCAGGTCAAGCTGCTGCGAGTTCTGCAGGAAAAGCGCGTCCGCAGGGTCGGTGATGATCATGAACGCGAGGTTGATGCCCGGATTATCGCAGCCACCAATCGTGACCTTGAATCTGCGGTCAAAAGGGGATTATTCCGTGAGGATTTGTTTTTTCGCCTGAATGTTGTACCGGTGCACTTGCCGCCCCTGCGTCAGCGCCGTGAGGATATTCCCTTGCTTGCCAGAGCCATTATTCGCCAGTGGGGAGGAGGCCGTGTCAGGCTTAACGATAAATGCCTGCAACGACTCATGCAGCTGCCGCTCATGGGTAATGTGCGTGAGTTGGAGAATCTGTTGCAGCGTATGTTGGCATTGTCGGACAAGGATGATTTGGATGTCGGACTGCTCAATGAGCTTTATCCGGGCACGTCTGGAGGTGCACAACAGCTCTCTTTGGCCAGCCTGCAGGAACGGGAACAGAGTCTGGATAGCTGCATGCAGGCCATTGAGCGCCAGCTGATTGATGAGGCGTTGAACGAAAGCTCCGGCAGCATTACGCGGGCGGCTGAAAGGCTTGGTATTACGTTCCGTTCATTGCGCTATCGGTTGAAAAAGATGGACAGGGGTGGAGACGAATAGTGCTTGTGATCGGTATATGCGGGTTGCTTGGCCTTATTTTCGGCAGTTTTGCCAATGTCTGTGTGTATCGGATTCCCCGTCACGAATCCGTGGCTTTTCCCGGCAGTCATTGTCCAAAATGCCAGCATGCCATTGAATGGTATGACAATATCCCCGTATTTTCGTGGCTGTTGCTGTGCGGTCGCTGTCGGCATTGCAGCATGCCTATCTCATGGCGATATCCGTTGCTGGAGTTGCTGATGGGCACGAGTTGGGCTGCCCTTGCCTGGTATTTCGGGCCTTCCGCCGCGCTGTTAGAGGCATTGGTGCTGTTTTTTCTTCTCTGGGTACTTAGTGTCATCGATATTGAGACAGGCCTATTACCGAACGTGCTGACATTCCCGGGTATTGCTTTGGGGCTAGCTTTTTCGTGGTGGCTTGGGGATTGGCAGGATGGGCTGATTGGTGCAGTGGCCGGTTACGGTATCTTCTGGCTAGTCGCCAGAGTTTTTCTTCTGGCTACAGGACGTGAGGGCATGGGCTATGGGGACTTCAAATTGCTTGCCATGTTGGGTGCATTCATGGGCTGGCAGGCACTCCCCTTCATTATATTCGCTTCTTCTTTGGTCGGCGCCGTGGCTGGCAGTGTGTTTCTGATGCTGTCGAAGCGGGGCTTTCGTGCTGAAATTCCGTATGGTCCCTATCTAGCCTTGGCCGGTATGGCCTGGTTCGTATGGGGAGGGGATATCCTGCTTTGGTATATGGGTATTACAGGGGTTGCCTGGTGAATCATCAATCAATTGATGGGCGCGTTAAGACAAGCGCCTGTTCCGCGTGAAGCTGCCTGCCCGCGTGGGCCTGACCGGTGGTATCGGCAGTGGAAAAAGCACGGTTGCCAGCATGTTTGCCAACCTGGGGATTCCTGTTCTCGACCTCGACCAGGTGGGGCGCTCTCTGGCAATGCCGGGTTCGCCATGTCTGCGCCGCCTGGTAGACGCATTCGGCGAAGTAATTCTGCATGCGGACGGTACGCTTGATCGATCCAGGCTCGCCGATATATGTTTCGCTGAAGCTGATGGCACAGCGCAATTGAATTCGATCATGCACCCATTGATAAAAATGGAAGAACAGGCCTGGCTTGGTTGTCAGCAAGCCGAATATGCCATTGTCGAGGCTTCAGTCCTGATTGAATCAGGCGGCGTGGAACGTATGGATGCAGTGGTTGTGGTGCTGGCTGATGAAAGACTGCGTTTGCAGCGCGTGCTGGATCGCGGAAAACAGGATGAGGCCGCTTTCAAGCGTATTATTCAGCGTCAGTGTGACGATGCCATGCGTCGACAGGCGGCGGATTATGTCATTGTCAATGAAGCGGGGCTGGTCGACCTGCATGCCCGCGTGGACTCTCTTCACCGTGCGCTAATGCAGCGCTTTGCATTGTCGAGGGCTTGACAGCATGAACCCTCACCTTTAGCAATCCACCCCGTGCCGGATGGACTTTACCCGGCTTCTCATTAATCCGGCAGACACTGGTCAGGATTACTCATCGAACCGTTTAACTGAAATGCACAACGTGTGTTATTGCGACCAAATTGTGCTGTAACTTCTGGAGTACACATGTCCGAATCAAGCGAAGCAACGCAAGCCGTAGAGGGGGGCAAACAGCCTTCCGAAGGTGTTCAGGCTGAAGAAAAGCCCCGTCGGCGAGGACGGCCTCGCAAAGTATCCAATGAGCAGGCAGCCGCTGATCAGGGCGGGGATACTCCCGCAGCCGATCATGCCGAGCCGAAGCAGGCCGACGAAAAACCACGGCGCAGGGCGCGCCAGCGAACCAGTGAAAAGAATGCTGAAAGCAGGGACGGGAACGTGGCTGACGCACCTTCCTCGGCAGAAAATGAAGAGCGCGAGAGAGTAAACTCCGGCTCATCCGACGGTGGCACGCAGCAAGCTGATCAGGGCGAGAACGGCCGGGACCATGATACTGGAGATAAATTTTCTGATTCCAATCGCAAAGGCCGCTGGCGTAAGGAAAAGAACACCCGCCGTCGTCGCGAGGATCAGGAAGAGAGAATCTCCGATGAGATGGAAGGCGTAACGCTGAATCTCAAAGAAGTATCGGCGAAGACCCCGACCGAGCTTCTCGAGTTGGCAGATTCCTATGAAATCGACAATGCGGCCGGCATGCGTAAGCAGGAGCAGGTTTCGGCCATTCTGCAAGCACACGGGCTGCGCGGCGGCACTATTTACAGTGAAGGTGTGCTCGAAATACTTCCCGACGGTTTTGGGTTCCTGCGCTCCCCCGATGCCAATTATCTTTCCGGGCCTGATGATGTGTATGTTTCCTCGCATCAGATTCGCCGCTTTTTCCTGCGCAAGGGCGACACCGTTGCCGGCGAAATCCGGGCCCCGCGCCGCGGCGAAAAATATTTCGCTCTGAAAACCGTTGATACCACGAACGGCGAATTGCCCGAGGTGGCACGCACAAAGGTTCTGTTTGATAACCTGACGCCATTGTATCCGAACGAGCGGTTGCATATGGAGATCGATAACCCGACCCGCAAGGATATTACAGGCCGCATTATTGATATTGTGGCGCCAATCGGCAAAGGCCAGCGCGCGTTGCTGGTGGCTCCGCCCCGCACCGGCAAGACAGTCATGATGCAGTCCATTGCCCATTCGATCGAGGCCAACCACCCGGATGTGGCGCTGATCGTGCTGCTGATTGATGAACGACCCGAGGAAGTGACCGATATGAAGCGCTCGGTGCGCGGCGAAGTGGTTTCTTCGACATTCGATGAACCGGCCCAGCGTCATGTGCAGGTATCGGAAATGGTAATTGAGAAGGCAAAGCGGCTGGTTGAGCATGGTCGCGATGTCGTGATTCTTCTCGACTCCATTACCCGTCTGGCACGTGCCTATAACACGGTCGTGCCATCCTCCGGAAAGATCCTGACCGGTGGTGTGGATGCCAACGCCCTGCATCGGCCGAAACGTTTCTTTGGTGCGGCACGAAATATTGAAGGTGGCGGCTCTTTGACCATTATCGCTACGGCGCTGGTGGAAACAGGCTCCAAGATGGATGAGGTTATCTTTGAGGAATTCAAGGGTACCGGCAATATGGAGATCAAGCTGGATCGAAAGTTGACCGACAAGCGCGTGTTTCCGTCGATTGACATTGCACCATCGGGTACGCGTAAGGAAGAGTTGCTTACGCCGCGTGATGATCTGCAGAAAGTCTGGATTCTGCGCAAGATCCTGTCGCCGATGGGCACCATTGATGCAATGGAATTCCTGATCGACAAGCTGAGTTCGACAAAAAACAATGCAGAGTTTTTTGACAAGATGAATCAGTAATCAGACAGGAATGGCTGCTGGCTAACTAAACTTTTCCGGCAATGAATGAAATGAAGGCACATGGTAATCCCATGTGCCTTTTTCAGTTTCACGGGTGATCCAAACCGTCTTGCAGCCCAGCTCCCGGGCCACTCTCAGGTTATCTGCCATATCATCCACGACCAGTGTTCGTTCCGGTGTGGCGCCTTCAGCCTGAATCAGCATTGCCAGGGTTTCCTTGCAGGGTTTCGGGATATATTGATTGAAACGGATGTCGTAAATGCGCTCGAAATGATGCGCGATGCCGAGGGCATGCAGGATTCGTTCAGCGTGTTCACGGATGCCGTTGGTGTGAATCACCTTGCGGCCGGGCAGACGCGCGAGTGCTGCATCAAGTGCGGCATCCCTTTCCAGTAATTCATGTGCATTGATATTATGCACGTCTTGTAGAAATGCTTCCGGTTCCATGCCGTGATGCAGCATCATGCCGCGCAGTGTGGTGCCATATTCCTTCCAGTATTTCAGGCGCAGTTGATCCGCTGTTGCATCATCCACTCCCAGCTCATTGGCAACAAAGGCTGTCATGCGCTTATCCATGCGGGCAAAAACGCCCGAATCGGCAGTGTAGAGCGTGTTGTCCAGATCAATGACAGCGAGATCAAAAGGCATGGGCAGATGCTAGCAGAAACACTTGCAGGCAACCGAAGGTTATCTCCGCCAGAAAGGATGGTGGCTGGTTCCCCCATCGTATGACAAGCTAGCGCATCAAACGTGGACCTTTGAGAGATGAGCTAGGCTGCATACCAGAGAACGGCGAAGTAGTGGCATGTGGTGCCCACCATGACAAAAAGATGCCAGATGAAATGTCCGTATCTCAGGCGAGAGTCGGTAGCGAAAAACACCACCCCCAGCGTGTATGCCAGCCCTCCTGCAACCAGCCATAGCAGGCCAGCTGCAGGCAAGCGTGCATACAACGGGTTGATTGCGACCAGGATGAGCCATCCCATGAGCAGGTAAAGCGAAGTGGAAAGGATGGGGTGGGACATTTTTCCGAATACCTTCAGGGTCACGCCGGCTGCAGCCAGTCCCCAGATGAGTCCAAGCAGGGTCCAGCCCCATGCGCCATGCAGCACGCCAAGTGTGAACGGCGTGTAGGTGCCGGCAATGAGGATGTAGATGGCGGAATGCTCGATGATCCTGAAAACGTCTTTGGCCATGCCTGTCGGCAGGGCATGGTAGATGGTGGAGGAAAGGTAGAGGAGCACCATGCTCGCGGCGAAAATGCTGGCACCGACAAGAAAGAAAATATCTTCGTGACGAGCAGCTTTCAGGATCAGAAAAGGGGTGGCCACGAGTGCTGCAACCAGGCCGACAGCATGGCTGATACTATTGGCAAGTTCTTCGCCCCTCGACTGCTCGACAGCATGCATACTGGCACCATAGGCAGTCTGAATTTCAGCGTCAATTTGCGTTAAATGCCACACTCGATATCCATGGCTGTGCCCGGACTCTAATTTGCCATTCTCATTCTGTGCTATAATCACCTACGGATAACAGGAAAATCCTGAATCCCGTGCCGGAGGTGCTCAGGCCGGATATTTTCCCCCACCGACCAACAGCTACATTGATGTATGCAGCATTCGCCCGGCGAGGAGGTTGCTATGTTACAACATCAATTATTCCGGTTAATTCGTTGCGTTTTGTGCGCCATCCTCTTGTTGGCTGTGCCAACGGCTCTTGCAGCACAGGATGCAGGCCGCCATCAGGTTATCGAAGGCATTTCCATCTATCTTGGCGTGCTGCCCATCCAGATGGCACAGAACGAAGCCGATGAACTGAATCTTCCCAGCAAGG
>Ga0209919_1000240_pt1 | contig 27915 bp, 30 predicted proteins | sample SalPon2A_C_D2_MG_FD_185721 | JGI IMG/M metagenome (GOLD analysis project Ga0209919, IMG submission 185721) | Soil microbial communities from South San Francisco under conditions of wetland restoration - Salt Pond MetaG R2A_C_D2_MG (SPAdes)... | ecosystem: Environmental > Terrestrial > Soil >... | reverse complement strand
GCGGGAGGTTTCTCGGGGGCTGGCTCGGACGTTGCCCGAGGAGGCCGCCGGGCTAGTCTCGTTCCCGGTCGAGGAGGGGGCCGTTGAGGCGATCGCCGGGCGGCTGAACGCTTGGCTGGAGCTGCCCGAGGCCAGGCGGGTCGAGGCTCGGCAGGCCCTCGTGGCTACCGCTCGTCGGCTCTGGAGCTGGGAGGGAGTGGCCCGCGGCGTCCTCGCCGCGTCGACCGGCGAGGGGGCGGAAAACCTCCCGCCGCCGCTTCAATAGAATGCCCGCCGCCTCATGTACGGTCGCCTGCCGATAGTCAAGATGCTTGCTGCCACCGTCGCGCTCGCCGCGGCGATCTCCGCAGTGATGCTTTCGATCAATTGGAACGGCCAGGAGGCCTCGACGGCGGCACCCAAGATCGACGAGCTGCTCAACGTGATGATCGTCCTCTCGTCATTCGTCTTCGCGCTGGTCATGGTGATGCTCTTCTACGCGCTGTGGAAATTCAAAGCCAAACCGGGCGACGAATCCGACGGCGAGCCGATCCACGGCAACACGCGGCTCGAGGTCGCCTGGACGCTGATCCCGACCGTGATTGTGCTCTTCGCGGCCGGTTACAGCTGGTCGGTGCTCAACGACATCGAAAAGACCGAAGGCCAGCCGATGACGGTCGACGTCTTCTCCCAGCAATTTGCCTGGAGCTTCGGCTACCCCGGCAAGGGCAACAAGTTCGTCGAGGGCGAGCTGCACGTGCCGGTCAACCGCCAGGTCAAGTTCAAGATGCACTCCCAGGACGTGATCCACTCCTTCTGGGTGCCCGAGTGGCGGGTCAAGAAAGACAACGTCCCCGGGATCACGACGACCGCCACGGTGACGCCGGACAAGGTCGGCACCTATCAGCTGATCTGCACCGAGCTCTGTGGCTTTGGCCACGCCTCGATGCGGGCGACAGTCGTCGTCGAGCCGCCGGCCCAGTTCCGCAAATGGGTCGCCGGGCTGAAGGAAACGGTGCCGCCCGCCTACATGGAGTCGATCCGCCAGGACACCGAAACCAACCCGGTCGAACCCGTCGGGGCGGGCGGGGCATAATGGAGGCGAGCTGCTGATGACCGCTGCGATCAGGCAACCGGGATGGATTCGGGGCGCGCTCGGCGCGCTGTTCGGCGCTGCCTTCGGACTCGGGCTGGTCGTCGCCCTGCGCGCGGTCTCCGGGCTGGAAATCTGGCAGACCGAGCAGACCGGCTACCCGCATGTCGTCGTGCCGCTGGTGACCGGCCCGCTCGGCTTCCTGCTCGGCTTCGGCTGCTTCGACTACTGGCTGCGCTGGGCCGTCGGCATGCCGACGATCCCCGACGACCACTCGCAGCACGGCGCCAAGAGCTGGAAGGACTACTTCCGCTTCAACACCGACCACAAGGTGATCGGCATCCAGTACGTCTGCACCACCTTCTTCTTCTTCTTCGTCGGCGGCCTGATGGCGATGCTGATCCGCGCTGAGCTGGCGCAGCCGGGCACCCAGATCGTCGACGCCGCGACCTTCAACAGCCTCTTCTCGACCCACGCTGTGCTGATGATCTTCGTCTTCGTCATTCCGGTCTTCGCCGGCCTCGCCAACTACGTGCTGCCGCTGATGATCGGCGCCCCCGACATGGCCTTCCCGCGGCTCAACGCGCTCAGCTTCTGGATGCTGCCGCTGGCCGGGCTGTTGTTCGTCGGCAGCTTCCTCGCCCCCGGCGGCGCCTTCGACGCCGGCTGGACCGGCTACGCGCCGCTCTCCACCGGGGCGCCGCTGGGCCAGTCGTTCTTCAACCTCGGCGTGCAGTTCGCCGGCGCCTCCTCGATCGCCACCGCGCTCAACTTCCTCGTGACGATCATCACCATGCGCGCGCCCGGGATGACCTTCTGGCGCATGCCGCTGCTCGTCTGGGCGAACCTCTCGACCTCGCTGCTGGTCGTCGCCGCGACCCCGTTCGTCGCCGGCGCCCAGTTCATGGTCCTCTTCGACCGCGTGCTAGGTACCCAGTTCTTCCAGTTCGCCGGTGGCGGCGATGTGATCAGCTACCAGCACATCTTCTGGTTCTACTCGCACCCGGCCGTCTACATCATGATGCTGCCGGGCTTCGGGATCATCTCCGAGGTCATCTCGACCCACGCCCGCAAACCGATCTTCGGCTACCGGCTGATGGCGCTGGCGCTGATCGGGATCGTCGTGCTCAGCTACTCGGTCTGGGCGCACCACATGTTCGTCGCCGGCATGTTCAGCTGGCTGCGCGTGCCGATGATGATCACGACGCTGCTGATCGCGGTGCCGACCGGGATCAAGATCTTCTCCTGGCTGGGGACGCTCTACTTCGGCAAGATCCACACCTATTCGACCGCGATGCTGTTCGCGCTCGCCTTCATCGTCACCTTCACGGTCGGCGGCATCAGCGGCGTGATGCTGGGCATGGTGCCGCTCGACATCCATGTCTCCGACACCTACTTCATTGTCGCCCACATCCACTTCGTGCTCTTCGGCGGCTCGGTCTTCACGATCTTCGCCGGTGTCTACCACTGGTTCCCGAAGATGACCGGGCGGATGTACGACGAGAAGCTCGGCCGGGTCCACTTCTGGGGCACCGTGGTCGGCACCTGGGGGACGTTCATCCCGATGCACTGGGTCGGCATGGACGGGATGCCCCGCCGCGTCGCCGACTACGCGACCCAGTTCGGCAACTGGAACCTGCTGATCAGCGTCTGCGCCTTCTTCCTCGGCGCCGTCCAGCTCGTCTTCCTCTACAACATGATCGTCAGCTGGCGCTTCGGGCCGCGCGCCGAGGCCAATCCCTGGCGCGCCAACTCGATCGAGTGGCAGGTCTCCTCGCCGCCGCCGATCTTCAACTTCGACGAGATCCCGCGCGTCGTCGGCGGGCCGTACGAGTTCGGCGTGCCCGGCGCCCGCCACGCGATCATGCCCGGCGAAACCGCCGATGTGGCGGAACCCGAGCCCTCAGTGGTGGGCCAGGCGTGAGCGGCGAGGCAACCGAGGCAAAGCCCCTGCTCGTCTTCCTCAACGAGGTGGCGGGCGGGCGCAAGCTGCTGCAGGCCGTGAAGGAGCGCGCCGCCGGCGTCCCCTTCGTCGCCGTCGCGGCGCCGCAGAACCAGCCGGCGGTCGGTCAGCTGATCGACAGCGGCGAGCTGCGCGACGCGGCCCGCGCCCGGGTCGAGGTGACGATGTCGGTGCTCTCCGAGTACGGGCTCGAATCGGTCGGCGAGGTGATGGACCGCGACCCGGCGCTGGCGCTCGACGACGCGGTGCGCGCCCACGAGCCGGGCGAGGTGCTGCTCTCCTGCCTCTACGAGACCCGCTTCGGGATCGCCCGCAAGGACCTGGTCGAGTGGGCTCGCGACCGCTTCGAGCCGGATGTCGCGGTGACCCACATCCCGGTGCGGATCGAAGACGACGCGATCCGCTGGGACCTCAACCACAAGCTCGTCGTCGCGACGCAGACCGTCGCCGCGCCGGACCTGATCGCGCGGCTCAAGGACGACGCCGCCCAGCGCCCACACCGCTACACGATCGTCTGCCCGCGCACCGAGGACGTCTCGGAGCCGGAAATCGTCCGCGACCTGGCCTCGACCCTGGCCGAGCTCTACAGGGCCGACGTCGACGCCACCGGCCAGCCGATGAGCCCCGACCCCTTCCACGCCGTGCAGAACGCGATCGAGCACTACCGCGTCGACGAGGTGCTGATCTCGACCTTCGCCGGCGAGGCGTCGCACTGGCTAGACGAGGACCTCGTCGGGCGGACCCGTGAGATAACCGACAAGCCGGTCGAGCACCTCGAGGTGGGCCGGCCCGCCGAGGCGGTCGCCGCCGCCGTGGCGGAGGGAGGGGAGTCCTGATGGAGAGCGCGACCGTCGCCGTCGGCCACGCCCACGAGGAGCACCACGGCCCGCCCGAGGCCAACCAGAGCTCGCGGATCGACAAACAGACGCTGGGCATCCTGCTCTTCATCGTCTCCGAGGTGATGCTGTTCGGGGCGTTCTTCGCCTCCTACTTCTTCCTCCGCGTTGTCGTCCACCCGCCGACCTGGCCGCCGCAGCCGTACGAACTGCCGGTCGCGGTGGCGGGCGTCAACACGGCGATCCTCGTCTCCTCGAGCTTCACGATCCACTACGCCCTGGAGGCGATTCGCCGCGGCAACAAGAAGGGGCTGAAACTCGGCCTCGTGCTCACCTGGCTGCTCGGCGCGACCTTCCTCTTCATCCAGATCAACGAGTACGTACACATCGGCTTCAGCGCCCGCGACCTCGCCTTCGGCTCGATCTTCTACGGCCTCACCGGCCTGCACGGCGCCCATGTCTTCGTCGGCCTCTGCCTGCTCAGCTTCGCCACGATCCGCGCCTTCCGCGGCCACTTCGGCCCCAAGGCCGACGACCACCTAGGCGTCGAGGTGCCCGGCATCTACTGGCACTTCGTAGATGTGATGTGGCTGATCGTCTATACGGCCGTCTACATCCTTTAGAGCGGCCCGAGGCGCCGCCCGGACGATGCGCATCTCCGAGCAGGCGGTCTTCCGCTGGGTCGTGATCGTGGCAATCGCCGCCGCGTCGATCGCCGCGCTGACCCTCTTGACTACGCCGCTGGCTGGGGCGCTTTGGGCGCTGGCCCTGGTTCTTGCCGGGGCGTGGCACGCGTATCGTTGGTGGCGGGGCCGTGACGCGGCTGCAGGCGACCCGCGGTAGCGACGGTCCAGAGCATCGCCAGCCAGGTGACGGTGGCGAGGGCCACATGGACCCAGACGAGCTCGCCGGGGAGCTTCAGCCACCACTGGACGCCGCCCACGACGCCCTGTAGGGCGAGCAGGGCGATCACGGCGGTAAGGGGTCGGATCGCGCGTCCGTCGCCGCCAGGGCGGCGCAGGAGGAGCCAGACGGCTATCGCCGCGAGGCCGAAGACGGTGGCGATCACGGCGTGGCGCTGGACGACCCATTCGAGCGTCCCGCCTCCCTCGAAGGTGAAGCGGTGGACGAGCTGGCCGGCGTGGGCGCCGGCGTGGGGGCCGGCGGCGGTGGCGATCGTGCCGGCGAGGATCGTCAGCTGCCCCACGGGAATCAGCGCCCGCACCGCCCAGACGCCGAGCCGGTCCTCGGAGCGCCGCCGCTCCCACGGCTCGTAGCGCGCGCACCAGGCGAGTGCGAAGGAGGCGTCGAGCAGCAGCATCGAGAGGATGAAGTGGCTCATCACCAGGCCGGGGGCGAGGTGGTAGCGGACGACGAGCCCGCCGAGGATCGCCTGGCCGATCACGCCCAGCGGCAGCAGCGCCCCGAACAGCGCCAGGTGGCCGCGGAACGGCCTGCGAAACCAGGCGAGCACGCTGGCGGCGATCACCGCGAAGCCGACGAAGCCGGTGAGCAGGCGGTTGCCGTACTCGATCACCGCGTGGCTTTCCAGCGGAGGCGCGGTGCCGCCGTAGCACTTGGGCCAGTCCGGGCAGCCGAGGCCCGAGCCGGTCAGCCGCACGCCCGCCCCGGTGAGCACGATCAGCGCAAGCGCGCCGAGGGCGACCAGGGCGACCTTGGCATAGAGGCCCGGAGAGACCTCGAAGCGGTCTGTCAGACGGGTCCGCACGGTTGCGACATCATCGCAAGCGACGGTGCCGGCGCCGTCAGTTGCTCGGTCCGCCTACGTCGTTTTCCTCGCCGCCGGGCCCCTCGGGCTTGCTGCCCCCGGCGGGCGTGTTTTCGATCAGGTACTGGATCAGGTCTTCGAGTTCTTTCGGCGTCAGCGATTCGCCGTAGTTCTGCGGCATCACGTTGGCGGGAAAGCCTTCGGCGATCTCGGCGTTGGGATCGACGATCATCTCTTCGACCCCGGCGAAATTGTCGTCGGGCGCCAGGTATTCGTTCAGGTTGGGCCCGGTGACCCCGCCCGAGTTCGCTGCGGCGAGCGTGTGGCAGCCACCGCAGCCGTTGTTGGCGAAGACCTGGGCGCCGGGACCGCCCGGCACCTTCGGCGGTTCGGCGCCGGGCACGCCCGCCCACATGCCGACGTAGGCGGCGACGTCCTCGAGGTCCTGGCCGCTGACGATGTCTGCCGGCATCGAGTTGTTGGAGCTGTTCGTGCTCGGCCGCGGGTTCTCGACCTGGGGGATGACGATCCCTTCGATCGTGCTGTCGGTCTCGCCGGCGGCGCGCGCGGCACCGAAGGCGTCGTCGAGGTTCGGCCCGATCTGCGCCGTGGTCCCGGCCTGCGCCATTTCGTGGCAGACGCCGCACTTCTGGATGAACAGCGTGCGGCCACGCTGCACATCGGCAGTCGTCGTGCCGCAGCCGGAGGAGGCGACGGCGAGGGCCGCGAGGGCGGCGAGCGCCAGTAGGGCGCGGATCGAGTTGGTGGGCTTGGGGATCGTCATACGGGGCGGAGCGCGGCGGAGTCTATATGTCGGCGACGCGTCATTCGTGCCTGACCGCAACCGCGCCGTGGGGTAGGCTTGAGGCGAATCGCACGAGGTGCTCCAACCACCCGCGAACGGCGAAGGAGGGCGGCGAAGATGCAGGTCAGGGACGGGATGTCAGAGGTCGTGTTGACGCTTGGGACGTCGCATACGCTGCGCGATGCGGCGGCGAAGATGACCGAGCGCGGCATCGGCGCCGCGCTGGTCAACGACGACGGGCAGCCGGTGCCGTGCATCGTCACCGAGCGCGACATCCTCAACTCGCTCGGCCGCGGCGAGGACCCCGATTCCGAGCCGGTCTCTGCGCACATGAGCGAGGGCGTCGTCTCCGCCTCGCCGGAGTGGAGCCTCGAGCACGCGGCGGCGGAGATGTCGACCCGCGGCATCCGCCACCTGGTCGTCTTCGAGGACGGCGACGTGATCGGCGTGCTCTCGATGCGCGACATAGTCAGGTGCTGGACTGCCACCGGCGCTACCTCGGGGATGTCGCCCGACTGATCAGCCCTGCGGCGGGCTGATCGTCTCCACGGGGAGCACGGCGCTGCGCGCGTGCTGCTTGCGCGGCAGGCGGAAGTAGCCACCGGTGGCGCTGCGGATCATCGCCCGCAGGGCGAAGAGCAGGATGACGAGGCCGATGATCGAGTAGATCCAGCCGCGCACCATGAAGCCCTCGGCGAAGATCCCGCAGACTGCGCCGACGGCGCCGAGGGCGAAGAAGGCCGGCGCCCAGGAGGGGCGCGACGGGTAGACCAGCTCGCCGGGCTCGGGGATCTCGCGGTGCTCGCTCATCAGGAGGCGATGTAGAGGGTGGCGGCGACGAAGCAGAGGGCGAAGATCGCCGCGGCGATCCCGCCGGCCAGCAGGCCCGCCGTCATGTCTCGTCTGGAAGTCTCGCGATCCACGAGGCGGATTTCTATCAGCCCAGGCGGGCGGCGGGCCGTCTACCCGAGCCGCGCGTCGATCGCCATCGAGCCGAAGAGCAGCGCCAGGTAGGCGAGCGAGAAGAGGTAGGTGCGCAGCGCCCAGCGGCGGTCGGCGCTGCGCAGCAGCCGCACGGCGCAGTAGATGAAGGCGGCGCCGAGCGTCATCGAGGCGAACAGGTAGGGAAGGCCGAAGCCGCCGGCGCAGAAGGGCAGCTGCGTCACCGCGTAGAGCAGCACGGTGTAGAGGAGGATCTGGCGGCGCGTCTCCTGCTCGCCGCGGACGACGGGCAGCATCGGCACGCCCGCCTTCGCGTACTCGTCCTTCATCAGCAGCGAGAGCGCCCAGAAATGCGGCGGGGTCCAGAAGAAGACGATCGCGAAGAGGAAGAGCGCGGTGCCGCTGAGCCCGCCGGTGACCGCCGCCCAGGCGACCAGCGGCGGCATCGCCCCGGCGGCGCCGCCGATCACGATGTTCTGCGGCGTCGTGCGCTTCAGCCACAGGGTGTAGACGAAGACGTAGCCGGCGAAGCCGGCGAAGGAGAGGGTCGCGGCGAGCGGGTTGACCGCGCTCGCCAGCAGGGTGAAGGAGCAGAGCTCGAGCAGCGTGCCGAAGCCGATCGCCGCCCGCGGGGAGATCCGCCCCGAGGCCACGGGCCGGTCGGCGGTGCGGGCCATCGTGCGGTCGATGTCGCGGTCGACGGCGTGGTTGACGGCGCCGGCGCCGCCGGCCGAGAGGGCGCCGCCGATGCAGGTCAGCAGCACCAGCCCCAGCGAGGGGTCGCCGGCCACGTACATCGTCGTCACCGTGGTGAAGAGCAGCAGCGACTGCACCTTCGGCTTGGTCAGCGTGACCAGGTCCCGCAACAGCGAAGGCGCGGCCGTACGCTGCCCGATCGCAGCCGTCTGGGCGCCGCTCATCGGAAAATCACAGGGTCAGACTACCGGCTGGCGATCACGGTCAGGCTGCTCTTCGCGAGCGCTGCGATGCGTGATCGCGGCGCGGATGTCGCGCATCGGCCGGGCGCTCCGCACATCGGGCGGCAGGTCGAAGTTGTGCGGCTCCGGTGGTGAGAGCGCGAACCACTCGAGCGAGTCGGCGCCCCAGGCGTCGTGCCCGGCCGGTTGGCCGCCCTCGCGGCTGAGGATCGCGTTGGCGAGCGTCATGAAGATCCCCGCGGCGAGCACGAAGGCGCCGATCGTCGCGATCAGGTTGTAGGCGTCGAGGCCGTTGCCGCCGAAGAACTCGTAGGCGTCGATCACCTGGTCCTTCCCGCCGCCGGCGAGGAACAGCGGCACGAAGGCGAGGAGGATTCCGATCGCCATCGTCCAGAAGGAGAAGCGGGCGAGCGTCTCGCCCATCGTGCGGCCGGTCATCTTCGGGAACCACCAGTGCAGCGCCGCGAAACCGCCGAAGACGGCGCCGCCGACGAGCGCGAAGTGGGTCGCGGCGGTGCTGTCGGTCGTGTGCTGGAGGCGCCAGCCGGCGGCGACCATGGCGTGGCTCATCTCCGAGACGAGGCCGATGACGATCGCGACGATCGCCCCGGCGGCGAAGAGCAGCGGCGCGCGCATGCGGACCGCGCCGCTGGTCAGGGTCGCGATCAGGTTGAAGAGGACGAGGCCGAAGGGGACGATCAGGGCGAGCGACATGACCATCGCGAAGTACATCCAGCCGAGCCCGATCGGCGCGGTGTACATGTTCTGCATCCAGGCGAGCGTGCCGAGCACGGCGATCGCCACCAGCGAGCCGATCACCGCGTTGCGGTTGAACAGCGGTTTGCGCGCCAGCGCCGGCATGATCTCGGCGATCGCGCCGAGCGCGAAGATCAGGATCAGCATGTAGGCGCCGGTGTAGAAGATCCAGCTGAGGTGCTGCCAGAGCAGCGGCGAGCCGCCGGCGTCGCCGGCGAAGAAGATCCCTTCGAAGTTGCGGTCGATCATCAGCATCGTGATCGCGGCCAGCATCACGGCGCCGATCGCGATCGTCAGCCAGGCGGAGATCGCCGCCGCCCAGGAGAAGACCGGCAGTCGCCGCCAGGCCATGCCGGGGGCGCGCAGGCGGCGCAGCGTCGCCACCAGATCGACCGCGATCAGGACGAAGCCGAGCGTCGCCAGGCCGCAGGCGGCGAGCCAGGCGTCGACGCCGTTGTTGGCGGTGTAGGCGAGCCCGGAGAGCGGCGGCAGCGGGTTGACGCCGACCTCCGGCGGGGTGAAGAGGAAGGTCGCGTAGAGGACGGCGGCGCCGCCGATGAACAGCCAGGCGCCGAGCTGGCCGAGGCGCGGCAGGGCGGTGCCGCGGGCGCCGATCTGCAGCGGCGCGACGTAGTAGAAGAAGCCGAGCGCGAGCGGCAGCGCGAAGAGGAAGATCGCCGTCGCGCCGTAGAGCGAGAGCATCCGGTTGAAGGTGACCGGCGGCATGAAGGTGTTCTCCGGGACCGCCAGCTGCAGTCGCATCAGCAGCAGCTCGACCACGGCCATGAAGAGGAAGCCGAGCGCCCCGGCGATCAGGATGCGGCCGAGGTCCTTGTGGTCGGCGCTGGTCGCGAGCTGCACCCAGCGCGGGCGGCGCGGCGGGAAGCCGTCGACCACCAGCTCGGGGCTCTTGGTGGGGGCGCTCATGGCACTTCTCCGTTTTCGATCAGCTTGACCACGCGGTCCTGCGCGGTCTGGATTTCTTCCTTCTGGGTTTCGACGAAGGCTTCGTATTCGGCGGGCGAGACGACTTCGACGGCCGTCCGCATCGCCGCGTAGGCCTGGCCCGAGAGCGTCGCGGCCTGGCCGAAGTAGGTTCCTTCCTCGTCGGCGCGGAAGACGATTTCGTGGGTCTTGCCCGGCACGGCGTCGGTCTTCGCCGCCAGGTCCGGCACATCCCAGGTGTGGACGACGTCGGTCGAGACGAGGTTCAGCCTGACCTCGGTGTCGACCGGAACGACGAGCCGGTAATAGGAGAAGGCTTCGTTCGGGTACTGGTAGCGCCACAGCCACTGCTGACCCGTGGTCTCGATCGTCAGCGGTTCGCCGTGGGCGGTCTGCAGGCCGGCGGGCCCGGTCGCGGGCGCCTCGCGGGCCCTGTCGGTGAAGACGATGCTCAGCACCAGGAGGGCGACGGCGAAGATGCCGAGGGCGCCGCCGACGCGAAGCTGGATGCCGGGGCCGCTGGTCACCTGGCGCGGCTCGGCGCCGCGCTCGGCGCGGTTGCGGCCCAGCGCGTAGAGCAGCCCGCCGATCGCGGCGACCCCGAGGATCACGGCGGCAGCGAAGCCAATCCAGAGCAGCGTGTCGATCTGGTCGATGGCGGGGGAGTGGGGGGCCAAAGCGCGGCCATTCTAATCACGCACGGCGACGACCCGCAGCGCGCATATCGACCGGCCCCGGCCCGTCTGCTCCTATACTCGCCCGCCTCATGAGCAGGCGATCTCGTCCATCTCCGGCGTTGCGCGCGGCTGTGCGCGCCGGGGCGGCGGCGGCGATCGGCGCCGCGGTCGCGGCGCCGCTGCTGCGCAAGCGGGCGCGCATCCCCGCGCCGGTGACGATCGCGGCCTGCGCCGGCGGACCGCTCGGGCTCGCCGTGCTGCGCCCCCGCTCGCACAAGCGCGATGTGGCGATGTACGCGCTGCAGATGTGGGCCTTCACGATGGCCCATGAGCTGCCCTTCGACGATCCCGAGCGGCTGCGCGCCCGGCTGAAGATCCGCTACCCGATCGTCGCCGACCGGGTGCTCGGCCTGGGCCGCCTGCCCAACGTCCGCCTGCAGCGCGGCCTCGCCCGCCTGCGCCGCGTCGACACGCTGAACCGCTTCCTCACCTGGGTTCACTGGCTCTGGTTCTTCGAGCCCTACGTCGCGCTCGCCTTCATCCTCCTGCGCCACCCGGAGCGCTTCCCGCGCGCCGCGCGCCGCCTCGCCGCGGTCTTCGACATCGGCTGCGGCGTCTACTTCCTCGCCCCGACCGCGCCGCCGTGGTGGGCTTCGGAGAACGGACACACGGGGGAGGAGGTGCGCCGGATAATGGTCGAGGTCGGCGAGGAGACCTGGAAGTCGGCCTGGCCGGCGATGTACGGGGCGCTCGGCGGCAACCCCTGGGCGGCGATGCCCTCGCTGCATTTCGCGACCTCGGTCACGGCGGCGATCTCGCTCGCCGAAACCGGCCGCGGGCCCGGCGTCGCCGGCTGGAGCTACGCGCTGACTCTCGGCTTCGCGCTCGTCTACCTGGGCGAGCATTACGTCACCGACCTGATCGCCGGCGCGGGGCTGCTGGCGGCGGTGCTGCGCGGCGAGCGGCTCGCGGAGCCGGCCGTGGTCGCGGTCAACCGACGCCTGCAGAGCTTGGAGCGCCTGGCGAACGGGTAGCTTCTGGGGCGTGTCTCAGGAGCAGCCGGCGAACGGAAGCGGCGGCTACGAACTGCCGCAGTTCACGCCGCGGCGCATCGTCCAGACCCTGCTCGTCGTCATCGCGATCCTGGTCGGGGTCTACTTCCTCTTTCCCAAGCTCGTCGGCCTGGGCGACTCGCTGAGCAAGCTCGGCGACGCCGACCTGACCTGGATCGCCGTCGCGATCGGCTTCAACGTCGTCGCGATCGCCACCTACATCGCCCTGTTCAAGGCGGTCGTCGGCGGCGATGTGCTGCGCCTCACCTGGGGCGAGACGTATGAGATCAACATGGCCGGGGTGGCGGCGACGCTGCTCTTCTCCGCCGCCGGCGCCGGCGGCATCGCGCTCACCTACTGGGCGCTGCGCAAAGCCGGCATGCGCCGCCGCGACGTCGGCCGCCGGATGGTCGCCTTCCTCGCCCTGCACTACGTCTTCTACCCCTTCGCGCTGATCGTCTTCGGGGTGCTGCTGCGGACGGGGGTGCTGCCGGGCAAGCACTCGGTCGAGCTGACCGTCGTGCCGGCCGCGGTCGCCGGCGTCCTCCTGGTGCTGGGGCTGCTGCTGGCGCTGATCCCGTCCGACCTCGGGCGGCGGGCGGCGGCGCACGCGCACGGTGAGTGGGCGCAGACGATCGCCCAGAACGTCGCCAAAGTGCCGGCGATCGCGGCGGAGGGCTTCCGCTTCGCGATCGGCCTCTTCGCCCATCCCTCGCGCGGCGGCCTGGCGGTGATCGGCGCCGCCGGCTTCTGGGCGGCGAACATCGGCATCCTCTGGGCCTCCTTCCAGGCCTTCGGGGTCGAAGTGCCGATCGCCGTCGTCGTCCAGGGATTCTTCCTCGGCATGGTCGCCAACCTCTTCCCGCTGGCGCCGGCGGGAGTGGGGGCGGTGGACGCCGGGATGATCGGCGCCTTCGTCCTCTTCGGCCTGCCCGAGGAGACGGTCTTCCCGGCGATCCTGATCTACCGCCTGGTCGCCTTCTGGCTGCCGATCCCACCCGGCATCGTCGCCTTCTTCCAGCTGCGCAAACGCGTCGTGCGCTGGGAAGAGGAGGGGCTGCCGGCGGACAGGGGGTAGTGGGTCAGTTTCAGCGCCCTAGCGTTTCTCGGCCCGAGACATCCGTCGCTCCTGGACGGCCAATAGGAATGCCAAGAGCAGGGCAAGCCCTTCGTCATCGCTCTCGTCCCGGGCCTCTGGGGGCGGGCTTGTAGATACCGCTCGTGGATAGCGCCAAGCCACGAAGGCCACAAGGGGGGCGGCGACCACAGCCAACGTCTTGATCAGCGAAAGATCCACGCCATCGCTTCTAGCACGTGAGGGGTGTTGACCCTCCCGGGCTCAGTCCAGCAGCGCCGCGATCTCTTCCAGGCTCCAGATATGGTCGGCTACCCCGGCAGCCATCGCAGGCGTCCTCGGGTAGCGCTGCTTGAGCGCCGTGTGTGGCCGGGCGAAGTTGTAGTGCATGAAGTGCAGGCTGACCGAGTGGGCCAAGTTCTCAACTTTGCGACTGAATCCGTTGGTCAGCCGAGTGAAGCGCCGCATCCCCATCCGCATCGTCAGGTTCTGCCGCTCGACGTAGCTCGTTGAGATCCGGTCAGGGTCGGGGTCGCCCTTGAGAACCCGCCGCTTGGTCCCGGTGCAGACCGCCGGGCTGTATTTGCCCTGTTCGGCCGAGCCTGCGTAGTGCTTCTGGATCTGCGCCCAATCGACTTCGTGGGCAAACGACGGCCCCACGGTCCCTTCGTAGATCCGGTGACCGTCCGTGCTCAGCTGAATTCGCCCGCCCATCCGGTTGGCAAGGTCGGTCAGGAAGACCTCGGCATCGTCCATCGTCCGCTCCCCGACCAGCCAGGCCGGAACCAGCTTCGTATCGGCGCACAGCGCCGTGAACGTCCAGACATCGCCGTAGCCCGGCGTCCCTTTGAACTGCTCCGGCACGTTCTTCTGCTTGGCGTAACAATAAGCCCATATCTCGTCTGCCTCGACCACCTTGCAGGGGAGGTCGACCAGCACGCCATCCTGATACTCGGCGCAGGCTTCCCCCAGATCGACCAGCAGTTTCGTGATCGTGTTCTTGGCCGCGCCGGTCATTCGGACCGTGGCACGGATGCTGCTGCCCTCGACCAGGCAGCCGATGATCTGGGCGCGCTTCTCAGTGCTCAGCCTGTTCATGCTGACCATTATGCTTGAGCGGCCGGACGGAAAAGCTGCCAGCTACGGACCCTCTCGGTGAGACATAAGAGAGGACATCTAGTTGCCACTCTCATCCTGTATAGTCCCCATATCGGCAGCAGACAAGCCAAATCGAAGGGACTTTCAAACGGACACTCTGATGGACAAGCCGAGGGACTATAGCGGGTCCCATCCATGGATCACCTTCAAGCTCGACCTCGAACCCGCAACTTGGGAGTTCTGGAACCACATAGGCGAAGCGCATTCAAAGTGCCGCCATCTTGCGAGGACCCCACTCTCGCCCTCGATGGCGCGAGACATGGAACAGGTCTATCTGGCGAAGGGTGCGCGGGCGAGCGCTGCGATCGAGGGAAACAGCCTGAACGAGGAGCAGGCCGTGGCTGCTGTCGAAGGAAAGCTGGAAGTGCCCGAAAGCCAGGAGTACTTAAAGCAAGAGCTTGAGAACGTCGTCGCCGCCCTGGCAGACATCGAAAGGGAGATCCACCAGACGGGCAGCTTTGATCTCTCTCCCGAGAGCCTGTGTGAGCTCAATCGAAAAGTGCTGGACGGGCTAGAGCTTGAGGACCATGTTGTGCCAGGTGAGTTCCGTACCCAGGGCATCGTTGTCGGAACGGTCTATAGGGGCGCGCCAGCGCAGGACTGCGACTACCTCGTTCAGGCCATGTGCGACTGGCTCAACGGGTCTGACTTCAGCCGCGACGGTGGGGACCATGCCAAGGACTTCCTGTTTGCCGTGCTGAAGGCAATCGTTGCGCATGTCTACATCGCCTGGATTCACCCGTTCGGGGATGGGAACGGTCGAACCGCCCGCTTGGTCGAGTTCGGCATCCTCGCCGCCGCCGGCGTCCCCTCTGTTGCCGCTCATCTGCTCTCAAATCACTACAACCAGACGCGCACGAACTACTACCGGCAGCTTGAGCACGCCTCGAAATCCGGTGGCGACTTGATTCCTCTTCTTGCTTACGCAGCCAAGGGCTTTGTTGAGCAGCTCCAGCAGCAGCTCACCTCGGTTCACGACTGGATTCTCCAGGCCACGTGGACGAACTACGTCCATTCGCTTTTCACTGGCTCCACCGCCACGGCCAAAAGGCAGCGGGACCTCGTCTTGGCGCTGCCCTCCGATGACTTCGTTCGAAGGGCGAACCTGACGGCACTAACCCCGAGTCTGGCTGAGGCTTACGCAACCAAGAAAAGCAAGACCGTCACCCGGGACCTCAACTCACTTGAGCAGATGGGGCTGATCGAGCGTACGCCGAGTGGGATTCGAGCGCGCAGGGAGATCATGCTTTCCTTTATGCCGCGCGTCGCTCCTGGCACCGAGAACGACCGAGATGAGCTTTTCCCAGCCATAGCGTGATGTGGCTGGGCGCTCGTCGCTAACGCTGAGACCAGCGCGACTCTGCGGCTCGGCGAGCAGCTTCTGAGCGCTCCTCGGCAGTCATCCTCTGTGCCCGGACCTTCCCACCGCGTTGCCCACCAAGGCGCCCGGCACGAACCTGCTGGCTCTCCGGTTCCCGTGGCGTCTCGTCGGTCGCCTCGTCAACGATGGCCGCAGCGAGGCGGTTGAGGTCGGCGGGCTTCTTGGACCGCTTAGCCATGCCGACAGGGTAGCCGTCGCAGACGATCCGACCGCAGAAGTCTCTCGGGGGCCGGAACCTCCCTGCACAAGCGCCATGACGGCGCAGGCTCCGACCCCCGAAACACCCCTGCGGGTCGCATGGCCTCAGACGCCGCTTTCGATGGCCTCGATGAAGCGCAGAGCCGCCGTCGTGGGGCTCACCTGCCCGCCGTCGATCAAGACCAGCCCGACGCCGACCAGATCGCGGACCGCTCGCTCGACCGAGTCAGCGCGCTTGAAGCGCCTCCGGTCCTCATATAGCGCACGGGCAAGCTGCGGGATCGTCAGATGCTTGGGATGGAGCGTCAGGACGAACGTGAGCACGACCGCTTGGTCGCGGACATCGTCCCTGTGCCGTGGACGGCCGTGAGCCGTCGCGCCGTTAGCTTTGCTGTGCATGGGCTTCACCACGCCTCCAGCCGGTGCGCTTCACGTGCCGCGCTCGTCGGCCACAAGGACTGCGACTTGCGCCCGCCGATTTCGAGCAGGCCGCAGGCCCGCAGAGAGGAGATCGCCCGTTCGACCGCCGCGCCGTCTCCGAACTCTCGCGTGAGTTCGAGGAACGTGAGCGTCGATGGATGCCCGCCCAGGCTCAGGGCGAGAACGGCGCGCTGGACTACGAAATGCCTGCGGGATTCGCCCCGCTTAGGATCTGGCTGCATCGGAAGGTTCCGCCTTTCGGTGCCGGGCGGGGGGCTGTTTCCGCAGCGCCCCCGCCGCTCTTGTCTATGTCGTAGCCGAAGCTAGCGCGAAATCACCCGCAGCGAGGCGGATTTTCAAACTGACCCACTACCGGACAGGGGCGTTACTATAGAAAGTGAAGTAATGGACACGACCACTGCCTGAATACACTGACGAGGAAGCGATGAGCGAGGCGAAGAAAGTCGAGAACGTGATCGTCGTCGGCGGCGGGCCGGCGGGCTACACCGCCGCCCTCTATACGGCGCGGGCGAACCTGGAGCCGCTCGTCTTCGAGGGCTTCCAGTGGGGCGGCCAGCTGCAGAACACGACCGACGTCGAGAACTACCCCGGCTACCCGGAGGGGATCATGGGGCCGGAGATGATGGTCCAGTTCCGCGCCCAGGCCGAGCGCTTCGGCACCCGCTTCGTCACCGACGACGTCGACCGGGTCGAGCTCAGCGACGACGGCGGCGTACACAGGGTCTTCCTGGGCGACGAGGAGCACCTGGCGAAGACGGTGATCCTGGCGATGGGGGCGGAGCCGCGCCGGCTCGGCGTCCCCGGCGAGCTCGAGCTGAGCGGCTGCGGCGTCTCCACCTGCGGCGTCTGCGACGGCGCCTTCTTCAAAGGCAAAAAAGTGATCGTGATCGGTGGCGGCGACTCGGCGATGGAGGACGCGATCTTCGTCTCCAAGTACGCCAGCGAGCTGACGATCGTCAACCGCCGCGACGAGTTCCGCGCCTCGAAGATCATGCAGGAGCGGGCCCGCGAGCAGGGCAACATCGAGTTCAAGACCCCGTTCGTGCCGGAGGAGTTCGTCGCCGCGGAGGGCGCGCCGAAGCTCGACCACGTTCGCCTGCGCAATGCCGAGACGGGTGAGACCGAGGACTTCGCCACCGAAGGCGCCTTCGTCGCGATCGGCCACATCCCGCGTTCGGAGGTCGTCGTCGACCTGGTCGACACCGACGAGGACGGCTACATCCTGACGAAATCCGGCTCGACTGAGACCAACCTGCCCGGCGTCTTCGCCGTCGGCGACGTCGTCGACCGCACCTACCGCCAGGCCGTCACCGCCGCCGGCACCGGCTGCATGGGCGCCCTCGACGCCGAGTGGTACCTGCGCGACACCCCGCCCAGCCCGGAGGCCCACTGGCTTCCCGAGGGCGAGCCCGAGGCGACCGCGCCGAAGCTCGCTTAGTCGACGAGCTTTTGCACCACGAAGGTGCGGCTGCCGCGGGGGGTCTCGACCTCGACCGGCTTGCCGGGCTCGGCGTCGAGCAGGGCTCGACCGATCGGGGACTCGGCTGAGAGCTTGCCGCCGGCGAGGTCGGCCTCGGTCGAGCCGACCAGGGTCCAGGTGTTGACGGCGCCTTTCTCCTCGTCGAGCACCTCGGCGGTGCGGCCGAAGGCGAAGCGGTCGCCGTTGCCGTCGGTCTCGACCACGACCGCGGTGCGCAGGCGCTCGCGCAGGCGCTTGATCTTGGTCTCGAGGTGCGCCTGATCCTCCTTGGCGATGTGGTACTCGGCGTTCTCCTTGAGGTCGCCTTCCTCGCGCGCGACCTTGATCCGCGCCGCCATCGCGATGCGCCCAGGCCCTTCGAGCTGCTCTATTTCCTCGCGCAGGGCAGCGATCCCCTCCGGGGTGATCGGCTCCCCGCCTCCATCGGCGCCGTTCATGCCGCTCACCTTTGCAGATGAGCGACCGAGTCCGCGCTCCAGCCCTACTCGGCGAGTCAGTGGTACGAGATCAGCAAGCTGACCATCGCGGCAACCATGGCGAATCCAAGCGACCAGCCAACCCGGCTCAGCGTGCGGTGCAGCGCGATCATCTCGCGGTTTATCTGTCGGAAGTTCTCGTGCATGCTGTCGAATCCGTCGTACACCCTGGAGAACTCTTCGCCAGTCCTCGCCCAATGCTCGTTCGCCTGGGAGCGAATCCGTGCTTCGACCCCGGCTATCTCCTGGCGCAGGCCCGCTTGCGCGGCAGCGATCTCCGCTCGGAGTTCGCTGCCCTGTTCTTTGATTCCCGCGCGCAGTTCATCCCCCTGCGCCTTGATCTCGCCGCGCAGCTCATCGCCCTGCGCCTTGATCTCGCCGCGCAGCTCATCGCCCTGCGCCTTGATCTCGCCGCGCAGCTCATCCCCCTGTGCCTTGATCTCGTCGCGCAGCTCGCTGCCCTGCGCTTTGATCTCGCCGCGCAGCTCTTTGATCTCGGTCCGCGTCTCGATACGGAAATCGGAGATCTGCCCTTCGACTCGGTCGAAGCGCTCGTCGATGCGGTCATCTGTCCAGCTCTGGCGTGCCATTGCCTCCATGCCCCCACCATAGGGAGAAAGGTGTGACGTATGGTTCACGAAAGTGTAACTCTTTGTCATGATAGACGAATGTCTGAGATTTGCGGGTTGGCGCGCTCATGATCTAAGGTCGTGGGAGTGCCGACCTGCACGCACATCGACTCGGTCCAGTACTTCGACCCGCCGGCCGAGATCGAGGGGTGCGAGGAATGCCTGAGGCTGGGGATGACCTGGGTCCACCTGCGGATGTGCCAGGAGTGCGGCCGCATCGGCTGCTGCGACAACTCCGAGGGCAAGCACGCGACGGCGCATAGCCACGAGAGCGGGCACCCGCTGATCCGCTCGGTCGAGCCCGGTGAGGACTGGACCTGGTGCTACGTCGACGAGGCGATGTTCCGCCTCAGTCGCGGCTGAGCCCTACGGGCGCGGGGTGACGATCGGGAAGCGCGGGTCGGGCTCGTCGAGCAGGCCGAGCAGCTCGCCGATCCGCTCGCCGTCGCCTTCCACCCGCAGGCGGCCGTTGGACGCCAGCTCAGCGACGTCGGCGGTTTTGAGCAGCAGCTCGGTCAGCGCTGCGCGGTCGATCGCCAGGGTCGCTTCGGCCGCGGGCTCGTGCCGTCCCAGGCGATGGCGGAGGACGCCGTTGCGCACGGTCAGCGCGTGTACCTCATCGGGGTCGGAGATCGCCCAGTCGATCCGCAGGTCGGCCTCGGCCGCGCGCGGCCCGTCGACCCGGATCGCCATCGCGTCGAGCAGTTGGGCGACCGAGAGGTTGGCGACGATGTCGCGCGGCGCGGCCGGCGTCGGCGTGCCGCCGATCCCCTCGCGCAGCTCCTTGGCCCCCGTCAGGAAGAAGTTGCGCCAGGTCGCGTTTTCGGCGCCGAAGGCGAGGCGCTCCAGCGCCTCGGCCTGCAGCTCGCGCGCCGCCTCGTTCTCGGGATCGGCGAAGACGGCGTGGTTGAGCAACTCCGCCGCCCAGCGCAGGTCGCCCGCCGCGAGCGCCTCGCGGCCCTGCTCCAGCACCGCGTCGAGCCCTCCGATCGCCTCGACGTAGCGGCGCGCCGCCTCGCGCGGCGGGTGCTGCCAGAGGCTCGCCGGGTTGCCGTCGAACCAGCCCATGTAGCGCTGGTAGATCGCCTTGACGTTGTGGCTGACCGAGCCGTAGAACTCGCGGCAGTGCCACTCCTCGGCGAGGCTCGGCGGCAGCTCGACCTGCTCGGCGATCTCGGGGCCGGTGTAGCCCTTGTTGAGCAGCCGCAGGGTCTGGTCGTGCAGGTAGGCGTAGAGGTCGCGCTGCTTCTCCAGCAGCTCGACGATCCGCTCCTGGCCCCAGCAGGGCCAGTGGTGGCCGCTGAACAGCACCTCCGAGTCGTCGGCGAAGAGCTCGATCGCCTCGTCGAGGTAGTTCGCCCAGACGCGCGGGTCGCGGACCAGCGCGCCGCGCGGGGTGAGGATGTTGTGCATCGAGCGGGCGACGTTGTCGGCGGCGCACAGCGCCCGCGTCTCGGGGAAGTGGATGTTCATCTCGGCCGGCGCCTCGCTGCCGGGGGTGAGCTGGAAGGTCATCCGCACGCCGTCGACGGTCTCCGTCTGGCCGGTCGCGGCGATCTCGACCGTCGGCGGGATCAGCGTGATCGTCCCCAGCGAGGTCGTCTGGCCGAGCCCGGCGCCGAGCTGGCCCTCGGGACCGCGCGGCAGCAGCGCCCCGTACATGTAGCCGGCGCGGCGGCCCATCGCGACGCCGGCGAAGACGTTCTCGCTGACCGCGTGGTGGAGGAAGCCGACCGGCGCGAGCACCGGCACCTCGCCCGACTCGACCTGCTCGGGCGTGACGACGCCGCGGGCGCCGCCGAAGTGGTCGACATGGCTGTGGGTGTAGATCAGGCCGGTGACGGGACGGTCGCCGCGCTGCTCGCGGTAGAGGGCGAGCGCCGCCGCCGCGGTCTCGACCGAGATCAGCGGGTCGATCACGACGATCCCCCGCTCGCCCTCGACGATGTGCATGTTCGAGAGGTCGAAGCCGCGCAGCTGGAAGAGGCCGGGCGCCAGCTCGAAGAGCCCGGCGATCCGCATCAGCTGCGCCTGGCGCCAGAGGTTCGGGTCGGCGCTCGCGGGCGGCTCGCCGTCGAGGAACCCGTAGGGGCGCAGGTCCCAGATGGTGCGGCCGTCCTCGTCCTCGACCACGGGAGGGTCGAAGGGGGCGACGAGCCCGCGCCGCGCCTCTTCGAGGTCGCGCCCGCTCACGACGCCGCGGCGAGGCTCGGGGCGGGGGCGTAGGCGTCGCCGTGCTCGGCCCGCAGCTCGGCCAGCAGCTCGGCGGCGCGCTCGCGGCCGATCGTCTCCGTCAGCTCCAGCGGGCCGCGCGGCCAGTTGAAGCCGAGCCGCATCGCCGTGTCCATGTCCGCGGGCGAGCCGACATCCTCTTCCAGCGCGAAGGCCGCCTCGTTGGCGATCTGGGCGAGGAGGCGGGGGAGGATCGCCTCGGCCGCCGGGTCGATCTTCGCCAGCTCGGCCGGGTCGAGCGTCGGCTCCGCCACCTCTGCTCCAGTGCGCTTTTCGTACTGCTGGGGTACGAAAGGCGCACCGGAAGCGGCTTGAGGCGTGTCTTCATAGCTGTAGAAGCCGCGGCCGGTCTTGCGCCCGAGCAGGCCTTCGCCGACCATCCGCTCCTGGATCGGGCTGGGGCGCCAGCGCGCCGGCTCGCCGCCCTGCGCGTAGAAGGAGTGGGCGACGCTGAGGTTGACGTCGAGGCCGATCAGGTCGAGCAGCTCGAACGGGCCCATGCGGAAGCCGCCGCCGAGGCGGACGACGCGGTCGATGGTCGGCGCGTCGGCGACGCCCTGCTCGAGCATCCGCAGCGACTCGAGGCTGAAAGGGCGGGCGAGCCGGTTGGCGATGAAGCCGGGACTGTCCCTGGCGCGGATCGGCGTGCGCCCCATGCGCCGGCCGACCTCCGTCGTCGCCTCCAGCGCCGCCTCGCCGGAGCGCTCGGTCGCCACCACCTCGACCAGTTTCATCAGCGCCGGCGGGTTGAAGAAGTGCATGCCGACGACGCGCTCGGGGTGCGGGACCTCGGCGGCGATCGCGCTGACCGGCAGCGAGGAGGTGTTGCTGGCGAGGATCGCCTGCGGGCCGCAGGCGCCGGCCAGCGCGGCGAACAGCTCGCGCTTCAGCGCCAGTTCCTCGGGCGCCGCCTCGACCACGAGGTCGCACTCGGAGAGGTCGCCAAGGCTGCCGGCGCCCTCGATGCGCCGCGCCGCCGCGGTCGCTTCCTCCTCGCTCCAACGGCCGCGCTCCACCCCCTTGCCGAGCGCGGCGCGCAGGCGCTCGACGCCGGTTTCCAGCGCCTCCGGCATGGGGTCGTGAAGGAGCGTCTCGTAGCCGCCCAGCGCCGCGATCTGGGCGATCCCGGCCCCCATCGTGCCGGCGCCGACGACGCCGACCCGCTCGACCCTCACTGTCCCCGGAACTCCGGCTCGCGCTTCTCGAGGAACGCCTGCATGCCCTCGACCCGGTCCTCGGTCGCCATCGCCAGCTCGTAGAGGCGGCGCTCGTTCTCCAGGCCGGCCGAGAGCGTCGTCTCCTCGGCGGCCAGCACCGCCTGCTTGGCGAGGCGAGCGGCGATCGGCGGTCGCTCGGCGACCGTGCGCGCCAGCTCCGTCGCCTCCTCCAGCCAGCGGTCCGACTTGACGACCTTGTTGACGAGGCCCAGCTCGAGCGCCTCGCGCGCCTCGATCCGGCGCCCCGTCAGCACCAGCTCCATCGCCCGCTGCTTGCCGATCACCCGCGCCAGGCGCTGCGTGCCGCCGCCGCCCGGAATGATTCCCAGGGTGATCTCCGGCTGGCCGAAGACGGCCGCCTCGGAGGCGACGATCAGGTCGCAGGCGAGCGCCAGCTCGCAGCCGCCGCCCAGCGCGTAGCCGGAGACCGCCGCGACGAGCGGCGTCCTGACCGCGGCGAGCCGCCGCCAGAAGGAGGCGGCCGGGTGGCGCAGCGCCTCGGCGAAGCTGCGCTCGGCCATCGCCCTGATGTCGGCGCCGGCGGCGAAGACCTTCTCCGAGCCGGCGATGACGACGCAGCGGACGTCCGGGTCCGGGTCGAGCCGCTCGAGCTCGCCGGCCAGCCGCTCCATGACCTCCGGCGAGAGGGCGTTGCGCGCCTCCGGCCGGTTCAGCCGCAGCAGCGCGACATGTCCGTCGCGCGAGCTCTCGACCAGCTCCTCCGCCATCACTCCTTGCCCGCCTCCATGGGAGTCATCGCGTTGATCCCCGTGGCGGAGCGCCCGATGATCAGCTTCTGGATCTGCGAGGTGCCCTCGTAGAGGGTGGTCACCCGCGCGTCGCGCAGGTAGCGCTCGACCGGGTAGTCGTCGACGTAGCCGGCGCCGCCGTGTACCTGGATCGCCAGGTTGGCGCATTCGACCGCCGCCTCGGTCGCGTGCAGCTTCGCCACCGAGGTCTCGGTCGTGTTCGGCTTGCCTTCGTCCTTCAGCATCCCGGCGCGGTAGACCAGCATCCGCGAGGCGTCGCGCTTGACGATCATGTCGGCGATCATCTCCTGCACCAGCTGGAAGCGGGCGAGCGGCACGCCGAACTGCTTGCGCTCCGTCGCGTAGGCGACCGACGCGTCGACGCAGCCGTCGCAGATGCCGACGCAGCCGGCGGCGACGCTGTAGCGACCGTTGTCGAGGGCGCTCATCGCCACCTTGAAGCCGTCGCCCACCGTCCCCAGCATCGCGTCCTCGCCGACCTCGACCGCGTCGAGCGAGAGCTCGGCCGTGTCGGAGGAGCGCAGGCCGAGCTTGCCGTGGATCTCCTGCGTGGTGAAGCCCTCGCTCTCGGTCGGGACGAGGAAGCAGGCGAGCCCGCGGTGCTTCTTCTCGGGATCGGTCTGGGCGAAGATCAGCGCCAGCTCGGAGTAGTTGCCGAGCGAGATCCACATCTTCTGGCCGCTGATCGACCAGCCGGAGTTGGTCTTCGTCGCGCGGGTGCGCAGGTTGGCCGCGTCGGAGCCGGTGTCGGGCTCGGTCAGGCCGAAGCAGCCGAGCGCCTCGCCGGAGCAGAGCCGCGGCAGCCACCTCTGCTTCTGCTCCTCGGTGCCCCACTTCTCGATCGAGCCGGCGACGAGCGAGGTCTGCACCGAGACGACCGTGCGGGCGGAGGAGTCGGCGCGGCCGACCTGCTCGACGATCAGCCCGTAGCCGATGTAGTCGAGGCCGCGACCGCCGTACTGCTCGGCGACCGGCGCGCCGAGGTAGCCGACCTCGCCGAGCTTGCTCGCCAGCTCGCGGTCGAAGCGGCCGGCGCGGTCGTTCTCTTTGACCCGGGGGAGGATCTCCTTGTCGGCGAATTCGCGCGCCGCTTCGGAGATCAGCCGCTGCTCGTCGGTCAACTGGAAGTCCATCTCACCGTCGCTTTCTCGTCGTTCTGTTCCGGGTCATCTTCAAAGCTCTCGCTCGAGGGTCGCGGCGAAGGCCGCCTGGGCCTCGCGGGTGCGCGGGCCCGGGGCCTCGGGCAGCGCGCGCCCGTCGATCGCGGCGACGGCCTGGATCTCGCGCGTGGTCGAGGCGAGGAAGGCCTCGTGGGCGCCGCGCAGATCGTCGACCTGCCAGGCGCCGACCTCGACATGCAGCGCCTTGACCAGGCGGTCGCGGGTGATCGACTCGAGCACCCCGAGCTCGAGCGCCGGCGTGCGTAGGCCGCCCTCGGCCGAGACCCAGAAGATCGAGGAGGTCGGCGGCTCGAGCACGGTGCCGTCGGGCTGCACGAGCACCGCCTCATCGGCGCCCCGCGCCTTGGCCAGCCGGGTCGCCTGCATGTTGGCGGCGTAGGAGAGCGACTTGACGCCGTTGAGGATCACCGTGGGGCTGTAGGTGACGGTGGCGACCGCCAGCGTCTCGGCGTGCGCGGGGAGCGGCTCGATCGCGGCGATCCGGCGACCGCCGCGGGTGACGATCAGCCGCAGCTGCCCGTCCGGCCCGCCGGCCTCGCCGATCAGAGCCTCGATCTCGCGCTCCAGCGCGGCGCGGTCGAACTCGAGCTCGATCGCCGCGGCCGAGCGCTGCAGCCGGTCGACATGCTCGGCCAGCGCGAACGGCCGCCCGTCGTAGAGGCGGATCACCTCGAACGCCCCGTCGCCGCGGTAGAGCCCGTCGTCCTTCATCGGCACCGTTGCCTCGGCGGTGGGGGTCACCGTCCCGTCAACGCTCGCTAGCTCCCTCAGCGCCATCGCCGCGCGAGGCTACCTCAGAGCGCTTCGAAGACGGTGGCGAGGCCCTGGCCGACGCCTACGCACATGGTGGCGATGCCGTACTTGCCGCCGCGGCGGCGCAGCTCGCGGACCAGGGTCGTCGTCAGGCGGGCGCCGGAGCAGCCGAGCGGGTGGCCGAGCGCGATCGCGCCGCCGTTGACGTTGAGCCGCTCTTCGTCGATGCCGAGCTCGCGGGCGCAGGCGAGGACCTGGGAGGCGAAGGCCTCGTTGAGCTCGATCAGGTCGATCTGGTCGAGCTCCAGCCCGGCGGCGGCGAGGGCGCGCGGCACGGCGACGGCCGGGCCGATGCCCATGTAGGCGGGGTCGACGCCGGCGACGCCGCTGGCCAGGACGCGCGCCAGCGGCTCGGCGCCGAGCTTCTCGACCCCGGCCGCGGAGGCGATCAGCAGGCAGGCGGCGCCGTCGTTGAGGGTCGAGGCGTTGCCGGCGGTCACCGTGCCCTCCTCGCGGAAGACCGGCCGCAGCGCCGCCATCTTCTCCAGCGAGGCGTCGGGGCGCGGACCCTCGTCGGCCTCGACCAGGACGGTTTCGCGGCGTCCCCTGGGCGCCTCGATCGGGACGATCTCCTCGGCGAACTTCCCGGACTCGGAGGCGGCCACAGCGCGCCGGTGGCTGCGCAGGGCGAAGGCGTCCTGGCCCTCGCGGCTCACCCCGTAGCGCTCGGCGACGTTCTCGCCGGTCTCGCCCATCGACTCGGTGGAGACGCCGAGCTCGGCCATCCGCGGGTTGATCATCCGCCAGCCGAGCGTCGTGTCGTGCATCGTCTGCGGTCCGCGCGGCAGGGCGCGCTCGGGCTTCTCGACCACCCAGGGCGCGCGGCTCATCGACTCGACCCCGCCGGCGAGGTAGAAGTCCCCCTCGCCGAGCTTGACCGCGCGAGCGGCGCAGTTGACCGCCTCCAGCCCCGAGGCGCAGAGCCGGTTGACCGTCGCCCCCGGCACGCTCTGCGGCAGGCCGGCGAGCAGCGCCGCCATCCGCGCGACATCGCGGTTGTCCTCGCCCGACTGGTTGGCGGCGCCGAAGTAGACGTCGGTGATCTCGCCCGGGTCGACGCCGCTGCGCTCGACCACGGCGCGGATCGTGTGCGCGGCGAGGTCGTCGGGCCGCACGCCGGAGAGGGCGCCGCGGTAGGAGCCCATCGGGGTGCGGATCGCATCGACTATGTAGGCGTCAGCCATCGAGGGGATTAAAGGCGACGGGGAACGGCAGCGTATGCTCGGCGGTCATGGGCTTCATGCTGCTCACTGTCGGGATGCTCGCGTTGATCATCGGCGCGCTGCTGGTGGTCGGCCACTTCTATCAGGGCAGCGCCGCCGAGCTGGTGGACTGGAAGCCGACGCGCAGCCCCGAGGTCGAGGCGCAGAACGAAATCGACGATGTGCGCCAGATGCTCGAGGCGCAGAACGAGATGCGGCGCCGGCGCGGCGCCCCGGAGGTCGACGAGGCTGCGCTGCGGGTCGAGGTCGAAGCGGAGGAGCTGGAGCGGATGCGGCGGGGCGACCCGTTCGGGGCATGAGGATGGACGAGTGGCGCGGGCGCTGATCGTCGGCTGCGGCTGTCGTGGCCGCGCGGTGGGCGAGCGGCTGCTGCGCCGCGGCTGGCAGGTGCGGGGGACGAGCCGCCACCGCGAAGGCCTGGCGCTGATCGAGCAGTCGGGGATCGAGCCGGCGCTCGCGGACCCGGCCGAGCCCGGCACCGTGCTCGAGCTGATCGAGGACGTCAGCGTCATCGCCTGGCTGCTCGGCTCGGCCGAAGGAGACGAGGAGGAGCTGGCGGCGCTGCATGGGCCGAGGCTCGACCGGGTGCTGGAGCGGATCGTCGAAACGCCGGTGCGCGGCTTCGTCTACGACGGCAAGGGAAGCGTCGACCCGGTGCTGCTGGCGCACGGCAAAGAGGCGGTCGAGGCGGCCTCGGAAACCTGGAACCTGCCGATCGCCTGCCTTCTCGTCGACCCCTTCGACGACGAGACCTGGAGCGATCCGATCGACATCTGGACCGACGCGGCGATCGGCGGAATCGTCGACATGCTGGAGAAGTGAGGGCGCCATCCGCATATCTCTAAACTCGGATGGGAATTCAGGCAAATACGCTGACGCGAGTTCGAGAGGAGCGGTCCGATGGCGCTGAAGATTGGTGACGAAGCACCCGATTTCGAGGCCGATACGACGGAGGGCCGGATCAAGTTCCACGACTGGATCGGCGACTCGTGGGCCGTCCTCTTCTCCCACCCGAAGGACTTCACGCCCGTCTGCACGACCGAGCTCGGCTACATGGCCAGCATCGAGCCGGAGTTCGCGAAGCGGGGCGTCAAGGTGATCGGTCTCTCGGTCGACCCGCTCGGCAAGCACGAGGAGTGGGCGAAGGACATCGAGGAGACGCAGGGCACGGCGCCCAACTACCCGATCATCAGCGACGCCGATTTCAACGTCTCGAAGCTCTACGGGATGCTGCCGGCGGAGGTGTCCGGCGACCCCGGCGACCGCACGCCGGTTGACAACCAGACGGTGCGCAACGTCTTCGTCGTCGGCCCCGACAAGAAGGTCAAACTGATCCTCATCTACCCGATGACGACCGGGCGCAACTTCGACGAGGTGCTGCGCGTGATCGACTCGCTGCAGCTCACGGCGGAGCACAAAGTCGCGACCCCCGCCCAGTGGAACCTGGGGGACAAGGTGATCATCGGCGGCTCGGTCTCCAACGAGGAAGCGAAGGAGATCTACCCGGACGGCTGGGAGGAGCCCCGTCCGTATATCCGAATCGTCCCCCAGCCCAGCAAGTCCTGAGACGCCCCTCAGGCCCGCTCTAGCAAGTCGCCCACGATTCGGGCGGTTGCGCCCCAGATCAGGTGGCCTTCGACCTCGTAGGTGGGGGTGTGGATCGGCACGCCGCGGCGGACCAGGCGGCGCATCGCGTAGCCCTCGCGCAGCAGCGCCAGTGAGAAGGTGAGCAGGGTCTCGACCTCGGCCGGGTTCGGCCGCAGATCGAGCTCGCCGGGGTGGGGGATGCGGCCGACGAAGGGGTGGATGCGATAGCCGGTGACGAAGGTGCCGGTCGTCGGCAGCTGCTCGCCGAGCTCGACCGCCGCGGGATCGAGCGCGATCTCCTCCTCGGCCTCGCGCAGCGCCGTCGCCGCGAGGTCGGCG
>Ga0209919_1000239_pt1 | contig 27966 bp, 30 predicted proteins | sample SalPon2A_C_D2_MG_FD_185721 | JGI IMG/M metagenome (GOLD analysis project Ga0209919, IMG submission 185721) | Soil microbial communities from South San Francisco under conditions of wetland restoration - Salt Pond MetaG R2A_C_D2_MG (SPAdes)... | ecosystem: Environmental > Terrestrial > Soil >... | reverse complement strand
CGTTCGTCCGCTCGGCGGGCGCGCTCTTCGTGCGACCGAACGTCTACTATCATTCGCCGGGCAACGGGGATCTGCGCGGGTATGCGGGCAATCTCGGCGGGCGCTGGATCGGCGCGATGACTCTCGAGGTGGCGAAGCCGCTCTTCGAGGCCTCGCCGCGGAGCCGCGGACCGGTGCGCGCGTTCTCGCTCGTCGCGTTCGGGGATGGTGCGGTGGTGGACTCCATGGCGGTCCCGGGCGCGGTGCGGAGCGCGGCGGCCGCGCTATACGATGCGGGGGCGGGGGTGCGCGTCGACCTGCGCGTCGGTGCGATCACGTTCCCGCTGCGCATCGAGCTGCCGCTCCTGGTCAGCCGACCCGCGTATGCGCAGGACACGCATCCCGGAAACGATGTGTTCGGATTCCGGTGGCTCTTCAGCGTGGAGCCCAGCTTTTGATCTTCGGACGGAGCGGCGTCGGCGACCGGCGCGAGTTCTTCCGCACGACCCTCGGCCGCATCGCGAAGGAAGTGGCGACGCGGGCCGAGCAACGTGTGGTGGTCGAGCGCTACTTCCGGCCGCCCGGCGCGGCCGATGAGGTCACCTTCCTCTCGGCCTGCACGCGGTGCGGTACCTGCACCGAGGTCTGTCCGGCGCACGCGATCTTCCCGGCGCCGCCGCGGGCCGGGCTCGCGGCGGGCACGCCGGTGATCAATCCCGCCACCCAGCCCTGCGTCGTATGCACCGACATGCCCTGTGCCGTGGCCTGTCCGACCGACGCGCTGATCGTCCCGGAGCACAAGTGGGACGGGTACAGCATGGGCGTGCTGGAGCTGGTGCCCGAAACGTGCATCGCGTTTCACGGCGTCGCCTGTGGCGCCTGTGCGCGCGCCTGCCCGCTCGGCGAGACGGCCATCGCGCTCGACCAGGGCGGCCGCCCCGTGCTCAAGGCGGAAGGATGCGTGGGGTGCGGCGTCTGTGTGCGCGCCTGCGTCACGAGCCCGCCCTCCCTCAAACTGCGCGTCAAGGAGTCGTAGTGGACACACCGTATCGCGTGGAGAAGCCCTGGGGCTACGAGCTCATCTGGGCGCGGACCGACCGGTACGTCGGGAAGATCCTGCACATCGAACCGGGCCATCTGCTGAGTCTGCAGTATCACAACAAGAAGGATGAGACGATCTACGTGCTCCAGGGGGAGATCATCTTCCGGGTGAAGGTGGGAGACGAGCTCACCGAGCGCCGGATGCACGCGGGCGAGAACTACCACGTGACGCCGGGGACGGTGCACCAGATGGAGGCCGTGACGCCGGCGGACCTGCTCGAGGCCTCGACGCCCGAGCTCGACGACGTCGTCCGCATTCAGGATCGTTATGGGAGGGCTTAGGTGAAGGTCGTCATTCCGCTGGCCGGCAAGGGTACGCGACTGCTGCCGCTCACGCGGCACGTCCCGAAGCCCCTCGTGCACGTCGCGGGGCGTCCCGTGATGGACTACGTGATGGATACGCTCGACGGCCTCGACATCGAGGAGTTGATCTTCATCACGGGACATCTCAAGGAGGCGGTGGAAGCACACGTCCGCGCCAATTATCGCCAACCCGCCCGGTTCATCGAACAGAAGGTGCAGGACGGCACCGCCGGTGCCGTGGCGCTCGCGCGCCCGCACGTGCAGGGACCCGTGCTCATCATCTTCGTCGATACGCTCTTCGACGCCGATCTTTCGGTTATTCGACGCGACGATGCCGATGGCATCATCTGGGCGAAGGAGGTGGAAGACTACCAGCGCTTTGGAGTCGTGGTCACGGATGCGCAAGGCTACATGACGCAGATCGTCGAGAAGCCGTCGGAGCCCATTTCCCAACTCGCGAACATCGGCCTCTACTACATTCGCGATTCACAGACCCTCTTCGAGGGCATCGAGTGGACGATGGCGCGCCCACAACAGAAGGGCGAGTGGTTCCTGACCGACGCATTCCAGTACATGATCGACCACGGCCGAAAGATCCGTGCGGCGGAAGTGACCGGGTGGTACGACTGCGGGAAGGTCGAGACGCTGCTCGACACCAATCGCCATCTCCTCGAGCACGGGCGCGGACGCCTGCCTGCGCCGCGGCCCGACGTGACCGTCGTGGAGCCCGTCCGGGTGGAAGAAGGCGTTGAGCTCGTGGATTGCACCATCGGGCCGAACGTGACCCTCGAGCGTGGTGCCCGCGTGGTGGGAAGCACGGTGCGCGACACCATCGTGGGTGCGGGGGCGCGGATCGAGGGCTCCACCATCACCGGCAGCGTGGTCGGTGGTGGGGTCGAGGTGCGTGACGTGACCTGGGAGCGCATGGTGGCCGCCCCCGACGAGGCCGCCCCGGCGCGCTGACCGGGGCCGTTTCCCCGGCTTGACGGCCCCCGGCGGGCCCGGCAGACTTGGCGTATGCAGCAGGATGACCTGATCTACGATTGGAACGCGGGCGGCGACTTCGACTGGAGTGCCGCGCGCGTCGATCTCAACGACGAGACCCTGCGGGATGGCCTGCAGTCGCCGTCCGCCATCGATCCCCCCATCGAGGTGAAGCGGAAGTTTCTCCACCTCATGGCCGACCTGGGGATCGCGGCCGCCGACATCGGCTTGCCCGGTGCCGGGCCGCGCGTCGTCGAATCGGTGCGCGCGCTCGCCAAGGAAATCGCCGACCAGAAGCTCCCGATCGCCGCCAACTGCGCCGCACGCACGGTCGTCGCCGACGTCGAGCCGATCGTTCGTATCTCGCAGGAGGTCGGGATCCCGATCGAGGCGGCCACATTCATCGGCTCCTCCCCGATTCGCCAATTTGCGGAAGGGTGGACGATCGATCGCATCCTCAAGGCGAGCGAAGAGGCGGTGACGTACGCGGTGCGCGAGGGGCTGCCGGTGATGTACGTGACGGAAGACACGACACGCGCGCGGCCGGAGACGCTCGAGGCGCTCTACGGCAACGCGATCCGGTGGGGGGCACGCCGGATCTGTCTCGCGGACACGGTGGGCCACGCGACCCCCGACGGGGTGCGCCGCCTCGTGCGTTTCGTCCGCGAGAGGATCGTGGTGCCGTCCGGGGAGGACGTGAAGATCGACTGGCATGGCCATCGTGACCGGGGGATGGGCGTGATCAACTGCCTCGCCGCGATCGAATCCGGTGCGGATCGCGTGCATGCCACGGCGCTCGGCGTGGGCGAGCGCGTCGGGAACGCCGAGATGGATCTGCTGATCGTCAATCTCTATTTGCTCGGCGCGCATCGCTCGGACGTGTCGAAGCTCCGCGAGTACTGCGAGCTGGCCGCCGAGACGATCGGCGTGCCACTACCCGCCAACTATCCGGTCATGGGGAGCGACGCCTTTCGTACCGGAACGGGCGTGCACGCCGCGGCGATCATCAAGGCGCGCAAGAAGGGCAAGGCCTGGCTCGCGGACCGCGTCTACTCGAGCGTCCCCGCCGCGCCGTTCGGGGCGCGCCAGGTGATCGAGATCTCCCCGGTGTCGGGGCTCTCCAACGTGAAGTGTTGGCTCGAGGAGCACGGGTACGACCCCGAGGACGCGACGCTGGCCGATGCGCTTTTCCAGGCGGCGAAACGGGCGGACCGGGTGCTCGCCGAAGACGAGTGTCGCCGGATTCTCGGCGAGCTCGAGGGCGGGGCGGCGAGGGTGGGACTTGGGCCCCGGTAGCTTCGACGATCTGATCGCGTCGTACTTCGACCTGCGGTGGCATTTCGACCCGGTGGATGCCTCCGCCGCCGGACTCCCCGCCCACGACGGCCGTCTTGGCACCTTTACCGGCGAGAGCGTGAGGGCGCATCTCGCCGCGTTGCGATCCATCATGGGCGCCGTCGAAGAGGTCGCGCTCGACGACCTCGAGGATGAGATCGATCGGACCGCGCTCCTGAACGATCTGCGCGTTCGTGTCCACCGTCTCGAGGTCGAACTCCCGCACGAACGCGATCCCGGCTACTGGCTCGAGCACCTGTTCGACGGACTCTATCAACCCCTCGCGCTCCGCGATCGTGCGGTCGCCCATCGGGCGCGCGCGGCGACCGAGCGCTTGCGGGGCGTTCCCGCCTTCCTCGCCGACGCCACCGCGACGCTTCAGGAGTGCCCTCACGTGTTGGTCGCGCTCGCGCGGGGGATGGCGCGCGGCGGTGCCCGGTTGATCGACGAGCTCACGGCCGCCTTCCCCGACGCGGAGGACGGGGCCGACACCGAGGCGGCGGACGCGGCGCGAAGCGCGCTGGCGGAGTTCGTGCGGCATCTCGACGGCCCGCTCGCCCAAGACGCCGGCACGTCGTTCGCCATCGGCGAGGACGCCTTCAACTTCCGCCTCCATTTCGAGCATGCGCTGCCCAGCACGGCCGCCGAGCTGTGGCGCTACGGGCACCGTCTCGCGGACGAGGTCGAGGAACGCCTCGGGGCGCTCGCCGCCGAGATCCAGCCGGGTGCCCACTGGCACGAGGTGATGGAGGCGCTCCGGGACCGTCATCCGGCGGCCCATGAGCTCGTGGGGGCGTACGCCGCCGAGATGGAGCGGGCCAGGGCGTTCGTGGAAGCGCACGAGCTCGCCCCGGTCCCGCCGGGCGCGCTCGACGTCCTGGCGACGCCGCCGTTTCTGCGACCGACCGTGCCGTTCGCCGCCTACCAGCCGCCCGGTGCCTTCTCCACCGATCGTTCGGGCCGGTTCTTCGTCTCGCCGCCCGACGGCGATGGTGGGGACGCGCATGTCGCGGCCCTGCGCGATCACTGTAGCTACGAGATCCCGGCGACCGCGCTCCACGAGGGATTCCCCGGGCATCACCTGCAGTTCCTCAACGCGCACGCGTCGCCGCGACCACTGCGCAGGGTCCTCGCGACGCCGCTCACCGTCGAAGGATGGGCCCTCTACTGCGAGCAGATGATGGGCGAGGAAGGATTCTTCCGCTCGGTGGAAGAGCGGTTCTTCCAGCACGTGGCCCTGCTCTGGCGCGGGGTGCGGGTCATCGTGGACGTCGGCCTGCACACGCGGGGAATGACCTTCGAGGAAGCGGTGGCCCTGCTGGTGGACCGCGTGCGCTTCGAGCCGGAGCACGCGAAGGCCGAGGTGCAGCGCTATTGCGCGCGCCCCGCGTACCAGCTCGCGTACGCGGTCGGCTGGCGCGAGCTCACCGCCCTGCGGGAGGACTACCGGCGCGCGGTGGGCGAACGATACTCCCTGCGTGCCTTCCATGACGCCGTGCTCGCGTACGGAGGATTCCCGATCAGCCTGATGCGTTGGGGCCTCGGGCTCGATGCCTGAGGCACCGCGCCGGCGCCCCGCGCTTCCCGGCATCGTCAAGTCGCTCGGCCTCGTCTCGCTCCTGAACGACCTCGCGAGCGAGATGATGTACCCCCTCCTGCCGGCCCTCGTCGAAGGGCTCGGCGGCGGCGCGCTCGCGCTCGGGACGTTGGACGGCGTAGCGGAGGCGGTCTCCGCGCTCTTCAAGCTCGTCGCGGGGCGACTGGCCGATCGGCCCGGGTGGCGGCGGCCGCTCGTCGTGGTCGGCTACGCGATCGCGGCCGTCGCCCGCCCCCTGATGGGTGTGGCCGGCGTCGCCTGGCAGGTCATCGGGCTCCGAGCCGTGGATCGGGTGGGGAAAGGCGCGCGGACGCCGCCGCGCGACGCGGTGCTCGCCGACGCGACGGACCCGACCATTCGCGGTCGGGCCTTCGGGTTCCACCGCATGATGGATCACGCGGGCGCCATGCTGGGCCCGCTCGTGGCCTTCGCGCTGCTCGCCGGTCTCACCATGCGGCCGGCGGAGGTGATTCTCTGGAGCGCGGTTCCCGGCCTCGCCGCGGTGCTCGTCGTGAGCTACGCGATGCGACGGATTCGGCCGGGGAGCCCGCTCGCGGCAGAGCCGGCGGCTGAGGCGCCGTCGGAGGTCGCATCGACGGATGACTCCTCCCGTCCGATGCGTGCCGCCATCGTGCTGGTGGTACTCTTCGCCGCCGCGCGCCTCCCCGAGACCCTCATGCTGCTCCGGCTCCAGGGACTCGGCGTTCCCCTCACGCTGCTGCCGATCGTGTGGGCGCTCCTCCATGCCGTCCGCACCGGCGCGAGCTATCCGGGCGGATGGCTCAGCGATCGGGCGGGCCCGCTCGCCACCATGCTCATCGGGTGGGCGCTGTACGCCTGCGTTGCGGTGGGCCTTGCCATCGCCGCGGGGCCGTGGACCGCGGTGCTCTGGTTCATGCTCTTCGGGCTGGTCGCCGGCGCTACGGAATCGCCCGAGCGCGCGCTGATCGCCGCCTGGGGCCGGCGGCGGGAGCGAGGCACCAAGTTCGGGATCTATCACGCGAGCGTCGGGCTCGTCGCGCTTCCGGGCGGGATCGCGCTCGGTGCGCTCTATCAGTGGGTGGGTGCACCGGCCGCCTTCGGCGCGAGTGCCGGCGCGGCGGCGCTGCTCACGCTCGTCGGTCTCGCGCTTCGCCCCGTGGCCGGTCTGACCGCGCGCTGAGCCGTGGCCGTACGGGCGGGCGGCCGCGGTTGCCCGGCCGCTCCCCCGGCCGTACGTTCAACGTCCCTCGTTCACGGGAGCGTCGGATACCGTTCACGCCCCAGGAGCCCGAGTGGCTCGCCGGCCCTCGCCAGCCCCGGGAGTCGGGCGCGGCGCTGGCGCCCACGCCGCAAGCCGCGCCACAACGCACCGACACCGACAGCATGCGCGGCAACACCGCCATCATCACCGGCGGGGCCACCGGGATCGGGCGCGCCATCGGGCTGGAGTTCGCCCGTCGCGGGGTCAACGTCGCGTTCAACTACGTGGATCTGCCCGGACGCGACATCGGCGCCCAGGCGGTGCTGACCGAGACCGCGCTCCGCGCGTTCGGCGTCTCGGTCTACTCGACGCGGTGCGACGTCCGGGATGCCGACGCCGTCGAGCGGTTCGTGCGCGCGTCCAAAGCCGAGCTCGGGGGCGTGCAGTACCTCGTCAACAACGCGGGGGTCGCACGTGACGCCGCGCTCTGGCGGCTGACGTCCGAGGCGTGGCACGACATGCTCGAGACGAACGTCACCGGCGCGTTCCACTGCATCCAGGCCGTCGCGCGGCTCTTTCGCGCGCAGCACTACGGCAAGATCGTGAGCATCGCGTCGTACCAGGTCTTCAACCCGAGCTTCGGGGTGGCCGGCTATGCGGCCAGCAAGGCGGCGCTCGTGGGCCTCACCCGATCGGCCGCGGTCGAGCTGGGCGCCTCCAACGTGAACGTGAACGCGGTCGCCCCAGGCTTCGTGCGGACCGAGCTGCTCGATGCGCTTCCACCGGACGTCGTCGAACGGGCCAAGAAAGGCGCGCTTCTCGGCCGTCTCGCCGAGCCGGAGGACGTCGCCAACGTGGTCGTCTTTCTCTGCTCGGAGGAAGCCCGCCACGTCACCGGACAGGTTATCTTAGTGGACGGTGGACTGAGCGTGGTCTGAGTCGCGTCCCGACTCCCCCTCCAAGGCGCCCGCTCGGTCCGCGTCCCTCCGACGGCAGCAAAGGGAGTCTCTGTGAGCACATTCGTCGAACTCGAGACGACGCACGACGGCGCGGTCACGACGCTGACCCTCGATCACCCCCCCCTGAACGTGATGAACATCGAGATGATGGAGGCCATCAACGAGGACCTCCTCAGCATGCGCGAGAATCCGAACCTCAAGGTGCTCGTGCTGCGAGGCCGCGGCCGAGCGTTCAGCGCCGGGGTCGACGTCGCCGACCATACGCGGGACAAGGTCGCCCGCATGGTGCAGGTCTTCCATCGGATCTTCGAGACCATCCGACTGCTCGAGGTCATCTCGGTCGCCGCGGTGGACGGCCTCGCCGCGGGCGGCGGGTTCGAGCTCGCGCTCGGCTGTAACCTGGTGGTCGCGAGCGAGTCGGCGCGGTTCTCGCTCCCCGAAGTGCGGCTCGGGGTCTTTCCACCCGTCGCCTGCGTCGTGCTCCCTCGCGCGGCGCCTCGCCGCAAGGCGATGGAGTGGATCATTCTCGGTGAGGAGATTACCGCACGCGAGCTGCACAGCTATGGTCTCGTGAATCGCGTTTTCCCGGATGCCGAGTTCGAGGCGGGGCTGGGCGCGTTCATCGAGCGCGTCACCGTGAGCTCGCTGCCGGTGTTGCAGCTTGCCCGCCGCGCGCAGACCGAATCGTACTACTCGACCTACGAGGAAGCGCTCTACAAGGTCGAGAATCTCTATCTGCGCGAGCTGATGGCGCTCGCCGACCCGCACGAGGGCATTCAGGCGTTCATGGAGAAGCGAGCTCCAAAGTGGCGCAACGCCTGATCGCGCTGGTCGGGATGCTGGCGATCGCCACGGCCGGCTGCCGCAGCTCCCAGCCGGCCGTGCCCGTTCCCGCCCCCACCGCGCCGCTGCCCACGGCCGGACTCGCGGGCCAGAAGGTCACGGTCTATCCGTTGACGCTCCTGAGCGCGGACGAGGCTCTGGGGTGGGACGCCGCGCTCACGCCGCATACCGCGGCGCTCCACCGCGCCGACAGCATCATGGGCGCGCTCCTCACGGAACGCTCGCCCGAGGTCACGTGGGTCCTGCCGAACGCGTTGCGGCGTGCGGCGGCGCGCGCCCCCGGCCTCCTCACCGATCCCGACCACATGGCCACGGCGATCCTGCGCGCGCCCAACGTGCGCGCGATTCCCGATCCGCTGCGGAGCCAGATGCGCGATCTCACGGGCGTCGCCGGGGAGCGCTACGCGCTCGTGCCGACCGCGCTCGTCTTCGTGCCGGACTCGCTGGGCGGCGGTGAAGCGGAGCTCGATCTGGTGATCGTGGACGTACGGACGGGGACGCTCGGGTGGCGCACCATCGCCCGGGGCGACGGGACGACGCCGTGGAGCGCGCTCCGCGCGGCGTTCAAGAAGCTCACGCCCGGTCTGCCATGACCAGTCGGGTCACACTGATCCCCGGTGACGGGATCGGTCCGGAGATCACGGACGCCACGGTGCGGGTGCTCGATGCCGCCGGAGCGGCGATCGAATGGGACCGCCAACTCGGCGGCATGGCGGCGCTCGATGAGGCGGGCGATCCGCTGCCGGATGCCACGATCGAGAGCCTGCGCCGAACCGGCGTCGCACTCAAGGGACCGCTCACCACACCGGTCGGCAAGGGATTCCGGTCGGTGAACGTGGCACTCCGCCGCGAGTTCGACCTCTTCGCCAACGTGCGTCCCGCCAAGACGATCGTCCCGGGGGGCCGCTTCGAGGACGTGGACATCGTGCTCGTCCGGGAGAACACCGAAGGGCTCTACATCGGCGCCGAGATGTTCATCCCGGTGGCGGGCGATCCCAAGGCCATCGCCCAATCGACGGCGATCGTCACCCGCCGGGGATGCGAGCGGATCGCCCGGTTCGCGTTCGATTACGCGGTCATGCACGGCCGGAAGAAGGTCACCGTCGTGCACAAGGCGAACATCCTCAAGGCCGTGAGCGGCCTCTTCCTCGACGTGGCGCGGGAGGTGGCGCGCGAGTACGAGGGCTGCGTGGCCGTGGACGACGTGATCATCGATGCCTGCGCCATGAAACTCGTCCTCGATCCCACGCAGTTCGACGTGATGGTCACGACCAACATGTTCGGGGACATCCTGAGCGACGAGATCTCCGGACTCGTCGGCGGGCTCGGGCTCACGGCCGGGGCCAACATCGGAGCGTCCGCCGCGCTCTTCGAGGCCGTCCACGGATCGGCACCGGATATCGCGGGCAAGGGTGTCGCGAACCCGGCGGCGCTGCTCTTCGCCGCCGTCATGTTGCTCGAGCACGTCGGACAGGGAGAAGTGGCCGAGCGGGTGCGCGATGCCGTCGAGGATGCGCTGCGCGATCCGGAAGCGCGAACGCGCGATCTCGGTGGTCGGGCCGGAACACGGGAGTTTGCGGATGCCGTCCTTCGGCGTCTTGGCTGAACACGAGTGCCCACGCTGCCATCGCGAGGTGACGCTGCCGTTTGGCGACCTGTGCGATCAGTGCAAAGGGGAGCTCGATCGGCGCGCCCGGAGGATCGCGCGGTGGGTCGCGCTCGGCACCACGGTGCTCGTGGCGCTCTACGTGATGTGGCGGGTCCCGCCCGAGCCGACGCCGCGGCTGGTGAGCGCGGTCGCGATCGTCGTGTGGTACATGCTGAGTCGGCGCGTGGCGTTCCGCGTGGCGCGCGAGTGGCTGCAATGAGGAGGCCGTGGTGGCATTCAGTCTGATTCACGTCTCGGATCTGCACTTCGGCGGTGTGGCCGACATCGCGCAGATCGAGGCGTTCGAGGCGCTCGTGCCCGACCTCGAACCCGAGGCGATCGTCATCTCCGGCGACGTCTCCCAGCGCGCCCGCCACGGAGAGTTCCAGCGGGCGCGCGCGCTCGTACGCGAGCTCGGCCGCACGGCGCCGGTGTATCTCATTCCGGGCAACCACGACGTGCAATGGTGGTGGCGGCCGTTCATGCCGGCGTCACCGAGTCGCAAGTACGAAAAGTACCGGCGGTATTTCGGGGAGGAGCTCGTCCCCGTGCTCGAGCTCCCGCAGGCGCTGATCGTCGGCGTCCTGACGGCACACGGGGTCTCGTGGGGCTCGCTCACGCCCCGGCTCAAGGACATCGCGGTGAAGGGGCACCTCCCGAAGGCCGAGATCGACCGTGCACGGGATCGGTTTGCCTTGGCCTTGCCCGACCAGGTACGCATCCTCGTGGTGCATCACAACGTGATGCGGGGACAACTCTCGCACCGCATGGGGCTCGCCCGCTGGAAGACCGCACAGGAGCGCATCGCCGCCTCCGGAGCCGATTTGGTGCTGTGCGGACACGATCATCAGGAATCGATCGACACCCTCGGCGACACGGTCGTCGTCTGCGCGGGCACGCTTTCCACCCGCTCGCGCGGGCGCCGGGCGCCGGTCTTCAACCGCATCGTGATGGAAGATAACGCCATTCAGATCGTGCAATATCGATGGGATGCCGCGCTCAAGGTCTTCCGCCGCTCCGATCAGCATCAGCTCGTTCGGGCACGCCGTCCCCTTCCGCCCCCCGCTTCCGTCGCCGATGCCCCCTCGTCCGAGTCCGAGCACGGTTGAGGCGGTCGACGCCGATCGCGCGCTGCTGGCTCGGCGGCTCACGGAACTCGGTGTGCGCGGCGTGCGGGAGGTCGTCGTGCACGCCAATCGATCGGTGATGCTACGCCACGGGCGCGACGGCGTGCTCCGCATCCACCGTGGGTATGCCTACGCGCCGGACGCGGTGCTCGCCGCGGTGGTGGCATTCGTGCGGCCCCGCAGTCCACGCACCGAGCGGCGCACCGCCAAGCGGGCGTTGCTTGCCTTTCCCGTCCACGACTTCGTGCCGGCGGCACGGCGGCCGCGGTCCGCACCTCGACCGGGTGATGCGCCGACGCTCGAGCGGTTGCGCCTGATGCATCGGCGCCTGAACGTCCGATACTTCGGCGGGACACTCGGCACGATTCCCTTCCGGCTGTCGAGCCGGATGTCCACGCGGCTCGGCGACGTGCGGCTCGATCCCACGACGAGCGCCGCGGTGGAAATCGCCATCAGTCGGCACCACATTGCACGCGACGGCTGGGAGGCGGTGGAGCGGACCGTGCTCCACGAGCTCGTCCACCAATGGCAGGCCGAGCGTGGCCTGCCGGTCGATCATGGCCCGGCCTTCCGCCGAAAGGCGCGGGCGGTTGGGATCGCGCCTCGGGCGCGGGCGGAGCGCATGCCCGCCGCGCGACCGGCGCCTCACCTCACGACAGGATGATGGAGGAGTAATGCCGTTCCAGGGCATTGATTTCTATGACGTCGACAGCCTCCTCAGCGAGGAGGAGCGTGCGATTCGCGACACCGTGCGCCGGTGGGTAGACGACGAAGTGATGCCGGTCATCGCCGAGCACTACCTCGCGGGCACCTTCCCCGACCACCTGATTGCCCCCATGGGGGAGCTCGGACTCTTCGGCGCGAACCTGCCGGAGACCTACGGCTGCGCGGGGCTCAACAACGTGGCATACGGCCTCATCATGCAGGAGCTCGAGCGCGGGGACTCGGGGATCCGTTCGTTTGCATCCGTCCAGGGGGCGCTCGTGATGTATCCGATCTTCGCCTTCGGGAGCGAGGAGCAGCGGAAGGAATGGCTGCCGAAGCTCGCGACGGGGGAGGAAGTCGGATGCTTCGGATTGACCGAGCCCGATTTCGGCTCCAATCCCGGGGGCTTGATCACCACCGCCCGCGAGACGAAAGACGGTTGGATCCTGAACGGCGCGAAGATGTGGATCACGAACGGCTCGCACGCGCACGTGGCGATCATCTGGGCGAAGACCGGTGAGTTGGACGATCCATCCTCGATCCGCGGCTTCATCGTGCGCACGGCGAGCAAGGGCTTCACCGCGAAGGATCAGAAGGGCAAGCTGAGTCTGCGCGCGAGCGACACGAGCGAGCTGGTGCTCGAGGACGTCGAGGTGCCGAAGGACGCGATCCTGCCCAAGAGCGGCGGCCTCAAGAGCCCGCTCATGTGTCTCACGCAGGCGCGCTACGGCATCGCGTGGGGCGCGATCGGCGCGGCGATGGCGTGCTTCGACGAGGCGGTGAGCTACAGCAAGAATCGTGTGATGTTCGACCGACCCATCGGGCAGTTTCAGCTGCAGCAGGCACGCCTCGCCGAGATGCTCACGGAAATCACGAAGGCGCAACTCCTCTGCGTGCAGCTCGGGCGGCTCAAGGACGCGGAGACGATGACCCCGCAGCAGGTATCCCTGGCGAAGCGCAACAACGTCGACATGGCGACGGAGTGCGCGCGCGAGACACGGCGATTGCTGGGGGCGAACGGCATTCTCGCGGAGTACCAGGCGATGCGTCATCTCGCCAATCTCGAGAGCGTCTACACCTACGAGGGAACGCACGACGTGCACACGCTCGTACTGGGCCAGGCCGTGACGGGGTTGAACGCGTTCGGCGGGTGAGCTCCGCGTCACGCGGGGCGGTTGGATGAGACGGAAGGGGCGCGCAAGCGCCCCTTCGTGCGTCTGGGGCGTCAAGGGTCGCTGGACGTCCCGCGCGCGTGTGTGCATCTTCGCGCGATCCTATGATCTGAGGAGCAGAGTCTGTCGACGGCTGCGGAGGACATGATGCGGACGCTCGACCAGGCCTTCACCGGACGCGCCTGGCACGGGCCCACGCTCATGGGGACGTTGCGTGGTATGACGGTGCGGCAGGCGCTCTGGCGCCCCGCGCCCGGACGCAACACGGTCTGGCAATTGGTGCTTCACACGGCGTATTGGAAGGATCGCGTGCGCGCGCGGCTGGCGGGCGAGCGCGGGAGCCGGTTCCCGCGCGGCCCGGCGAACTTCCCCGCCGTCCCCGAGCCGGCGGATCAGCGGGCGCTCGCCGGCGATCTGGAGCTGCTGCAGGAGTGTCACCGTCGGCTGCGTGAGGTGGTGGCGGCGCTCCCTGCCCGGCGGCTCGATACGCGCGTCGGCCGGAGCCGCTGGACGCACCGCGAGACGATCATCGGCATCGCGTCGCACGATCTCTACCACGCCGGCCAGATTCAGTTGATTCGACGCCTGTACGCGAGCCGACGCTGACCGCCGGTCACCGTCCGTGCCGTTACAGCGTCGCGCGTGCGCGGTCGGTGGCGGCCAGGGTGAGCCAGATGCCGGCGGTCCCGCACACGATCATGATGATTCTGGAGAGCGGCTGGCCGAGGAGCTGGTAGCCGATGCCGAACGTGAGACCGAAGACGGCGGCGTTGCCCGCGAACCACGCGTCGGCCAGCCAGCGCATCTTGCCGCGCGACGCGCGTCCCGCGGAGTCCCGCCACCATCCCGGAGGGCCGACCTTGTCAACGAACTTCCCGAGATGTTCGCGTGGCACGGCGGGGGTGACGAACGTCGCGATGAGTGACGACACCACCCCGCCCGCGGCGACGACCGCGAAATACTGTGCCCACCACTGTACGCCGACGTAGATCAGGACGATCTGGATCGGCAGCCAGGCCGACCCTCCCTTCGGCACGAAGGCGAGGATGTACCGCGCGTTGTGGATGATGCCCCAATCGAGGGTGCTGAACTCCCGTACGACTACGGCGTGATCCGCTCGGCCTCACCGAGGAATCGGCGGGCCCAGTGGTGCACGTCGTACTCGATCACGCGCCGGCGCAGCCGGCGCATCCGGGCGGTGCGCTCCGCATCAGGCATCTTAATTGCCTCGTCGAGCGCCCGGTCCATCCCATCCGGGCTGTACGGATTCGTGAGAATGACGCCGTCGAGCTCGGCCGCCGCCCCGGCGAACTCCGAGAGGATGACGACGCCCGTCTCATCCGTGCGCGTCGCGATGTACTCCTTCACGACGAGGTTCAGCCCGTCACGCAGTGGCGTCACCCACATCACGTCCGCCGCCTCGTAGAAGGCAACCAGCTCCTCGGCGGGAAACGAGTTGTAGAAATGGTGCACCGGCTGCCACTCGACGGTGCCGAAGCGCCCGTTGATGCGGCCGACGGCTTCCTCGGTGAAGCGGCGCATCTCCTGGAATTCGTCCATGCCCGTCCGCGTCGGCACCGCGATCTGAATGAACGAGATCTTGCCGCGCCATTCGGGATGGTTCTCGAGCCGGCGCTCGAAGCACTCCAGCCGCTCGATCAGCCCCTTCACGTAATCGAGCCGCTCCGCGCTCAGGACGACCACCTCGGCGGCCGTGCGCTGGCGGATGGCGGCACTGAGCTCCGCCGTCTCGGGCGCCTGCGCCAGGCCGACGAACCGCTCGACGTCGATCCCCACCGGATACGCGCCGAGCTTCACGCGTCGGTCGCCATAGCGGAGGGTCGAGGGGTAGCGGGAGACCGCCACCGCCGGGCCGCTCGCGATCAGATCGGTAGAGACCACGTCGCACGGTTCCGCCCCCATGAATCGCTCCGCCGTATTCGCGAAGTTCAACACATACGACGGCACGTGGAACCCGATCAGGTCGAGGTGCAGGAGCCCATCCAGGAGCTGCTCCCGCCACGGAATGATCCCGAAGATGTCCGGCGGCGGAAATGCCGTGTGCAGGAAGAGCGCGATCCGGAGGTCGGGCCGCCGCTCCTTGAGGAGGCGCGGCACGAGCATCAGATGGAAATCGTTCACCCAGATCAGCGCGCCCTCGTCCGCTTCCTCGCACGCCGCCTGCGCGAAGGTCTCGTTCACGCGGCGATAGGTGTCCCACGCTTCCTCGGTGAACCGTGCGCGGTCCAGCATCGAGAAGAGCACCGGCCAGATGGCGGTCGAGGTGAAGTCGTAGTAAAAGCGGCGGGCTTCGGCTTCGCGCAGGGGAATCCGGCGAACGGCATATCCGGGTCGGTCATCGAGGTCCGGCGTGGTGATGCGCAACGGGAAGTCCGCTCCGTCGGCGCCGGATTCTTTCCAGGCGATCCACGTCCCATGCTGCTCGCGGAGCACCGCATCCAGGGTCGTGAAGACGCCGTTCGTCTTGCGGCGCAGCTCCGTCCCCTCGGGAGTCGTGATCTCCGCGTACGGCTCACGGTGGGCGAGGACGACGAAGCGGCTACCCATCATCCGCTCCCGGGACCAGGCCGAAGTGCGCGAGCCCTTCCAGAATGCCGTCGGCGCCCGGCGCCGTCGCGGCAAAGACGTGAGGGTGGTCCCCGACGCGCTTCCGCAACGCCGGCTCCGCGTTTGCCACGAGAATTCCCTTGAGCCCGGTCTCGAAGAGGGCGAGGTCGTTGAGCGAGTCGCCGGCGACGACCGCTTCACCGTGCGCGATGCGCAGCCAATCGAGCACCGACAACAGCGTGGTGCCCTTGTTCACGCCGCCGGGCAACACGTCGACGTAGCGCTCGGCCGATCCGACGAGATGCACGTCGATGCCCCGCAGTCGCTCGGCGACGCGTTCGAGCGCGAGCGCGAGCGGACCATCGATGAGATCGTATGAAACCCGCCGCGGCGCGTCGAAGTCCTGTTCCGTGATGCCCGCGACTCCGGCCAGCCGGCTCCGTACCAGGTCCGCTCCCGGCCAGCGCGCCGCGATGCCCGCCTCGATCTCGGCGACCGCCTCGCCCGACGCGCCGTCGATCACCGACGTACCCACGTCCGTGATCGCGATGTGCGGTGTCGGCAGATTCGCCTCGTGGGCGAGGGCGCGCCAGCTGGCGGTGCTGCGGCCCGTCACGTAGATCAGCCGCGCGCCTCGTCGCGCACGGATCGCGCGCGCCACCGTCTCCCGCGCGGCAATGCTGCCGCCGGCGAAGGTGCCATCGAGGTCGGTCGCCAAAGTGAAGGCGGACAGCGCTGGGGGCGCCTCAGTCGGGGACATCGCGTCTCGGGGGTTGAATCGGCGAATACAATCGGCGGGCTGCGGTGCAGCCATACCAAGCGGATCGCACGTTCTCAGCAATGCAACCTACCCATCCCGACCCCTCGGGGCAACCGAACGGCGACGTGCGAACGATGGCGCAACCTCACATATTGCAAGGAGTTTGCGCGTCCCTGTCGGCCCCTACCGAGGACGAAGATGACGCCCAAGGAACATCACGATCGGGTTTCCCGAAAGATCGGCCTCTCGCCTGGGAGTCTCGTCCACATCGGCGAGCACCGAACCGACCCCGTTACCGTCCGGCGGATGCGGTACGACGCCGAGACGATCGACGAGGGAACGGTCGAGAATCTCGCGACGCTCGCCGCGCCGAGCGCGGGCGACGGGGTCACCTGGATCGACGTGAGTGGCGTGCACGACGTGACCGTCGTCGAGCGGATCGGCGCCCGATTCGGGCTGCACCCGCTGCTGCTCGAGGACATCGTCAACACCAATCAGCGGCCGAAGTCGGAGGATTACGGCGACCGGCTCTACGTGGTCGTGCAGATGATCCATCACGACGACGCATCCGGGGAGCTCCAAGTCGAGCAGGTGAGCGTCGTGTTGGGTTCGAACTTCGTCCTCACCTTCCAGGAGAAACCGGGGGACGTGCTCGATCCCGTGCGGGAGCGGCTCCGCGGAGCCAAGGGCCGCATTCGGGGCGCCGGTGCGGATTATCTCGCCTACGCGATCCTCGACACGATCATCGACCACTACTTCACGATCCTCGAGGAGGTCGGCGACAGCATCGAGGAGATCGAGGACGTGCTGCTCGACGAGCCCACGAGCGAGTCGCTGCAGCAGATCTATGCGATCAAGCGGACGCTCGCGAGCTTCCGGCGCGGCGTGTGGCCGCTCAGGGAAGCGATCGGCGGCATGCAACGGATCGAGTCGGCGCTCATACAGCGCACGACCCTTCCCTATCTGCGCGACGTCCAGGACCACACGATGCAGGTGCTCGACGCCATCGAGACCTTCCGCGATATGATCTCGGGCATGCTCGATCTCTACATGTCGAGCGTGAGCAACCGCATGAACGAGGTCATGAAGGTGCTGACGGTCATCGCCACCATCTTCATCCCCCTCACGTTCATCGTCGGCGTCTACGGGATGAACTTCGAGTGGATGCCCGAATTGCACTGGCATTGGGGCTACCCGCTCGTGTGGCTCGTCATGCTCGGTGTGGGCGTGGGACTCGTGATAGCGTTCCGGCGAAAGGGCTGGGTGTAGCGTTGCCACGTCCCGGCACGCCGAGTAGTTTCCGGCGTCATCTGTCGCCCATTTTAACGATGCCCTCAAGCTTATAGAAATCATGAGGTTACAGTGAAGATCGCTGTGTGCGTGAAGCGCGTTCCGGATACGGAGACACGCGTCAAAATCGCCGCCGACGGGAAGTCGATCGACGAGGGCGGCGTCAAGTTCGTGCTCAATACCTACGACGAGTTCGCCGTCGAAGAGGCGCTCAAGTTGAAGGAGCAGGCCGGGAGCGGTGAGGTCGCCGTCTTCGCGCTCGGCGGCGACGCCGCGCAGGAGACGATCCGCACCGCGCTCGCGATGGGCGCCGACCGCGGCGTGCTGCTCAAGGTCGATGCGCCGCCCGCCGATCCCTTCGTCGCGGCGCAAGCGCTCGCGGCCGAGCTCAAGGACGGCGGCTTCGATCTCATCCTGTGTGGCAAGCTGGCGATCGACGACTACGCGCACGCCGTCGGCACGATGATCGGCGAGCTGCTCGGGATCGCCTCGGCGAGCGCGGTCTCGAAGCTCACGATCGCGGACGGCAAAGGCACCGCCGAGCGCGAGGTCGAGGGCGGCATGGAAGTGATCGAGTTCTCCCTGCCGGCCGTCGTGACGGCGGAGAAGGGATTGAACGAGCCGCGCTACCCGGCGCTGAAGGGCATCATGATGGCCAAGAAGAAGCCGCTCGAGGTAAAGCCGATTACGCTCGGCGCGGGCGGGATCGAGCTCGTCGCGCTGACGCTCCCGCCGGAGCGCCAGGAAGGCCGAATCCTCGGAGAGGGCCCGGACGCCGTGCCCGCGCTGATCGAGGCCCTCCGTACGGAAGCGAAGGTGCTCTGATGGCCAACGTTCTGGCAGTACTCGAACAGCGGGACGGCTCCGTCCGGCGCGTCTCGCACGAGGCGCTCACGGCCGGCCGTGCGCTGGCCGACGCCCTCGGCGGCGAGCTGCATGCGGTGCTGGTCGGCCCCTCCGGTATCTCGGCGGACGGGCTTGGCGCGTGGGGGGCCGACAAGGTCTTCGTCGCGGCAGGCGACACCGTCGCGCAGTATCAACCCGCGCCGTACGCCGCCGCCGCGGTCGCGCGGGCCCAGGCGGGCGACTACGCGGCCGTGCTCCTCGGCGCCACGGCGCTCGGCAAGGATCTCGGGCCGCGCATCGCGGCTCGGCTCGCCGCTCCGATCCTGAGTGACGTGACGGCGATCGCGCACGATGGCGGTATCGTCGTGCACCGGCCGGTCTACGCGGGCAAGGCGATCCAGCAGCTCAAGGTGACGGGCAAGACCTGCGTCATCACGATTCGGCCGAACAACTTCACGCCCGCCGAGAACGCCCACGCCGGGGCCGTAGAAACGGTGCCCGTGCCCGATGAAGCGCCGCGGGCCCGTACGGTTGCCGTGAAGGAATCCGACGGCGCGGCCCTCGACGTGGCCGAGGCGCCGATCGTGATCAGCGGCGGCCGCGGGCTCAAGGAGCCAGAACACTTCAAGCTGATCGAGGACCTCGCCGCCGCGTTCGGGAACGCCGCCGTCGGTGCGTCGCGCGCCGTGGTGGATGCCGGGTGGCGCCCACACGCGGAGCAGGTGGGACAGACCGGCAAGACGGTGAGCCCCAATCTGTACTTCGCCATCGGCATCTCCGGCGCGATTCAGCACCTGGCGGGCATGCGGACGGCCAAGGTGATCGTGGCGATCAACAAGGACAAGGACGCGCCGATCTTCAAGGTCGCGGACTACGGCATCGTCGGCGATCTCTTCGAGGTGATGCCGCCGCTCATCGACGCGGTGAAGAACGCCCGCGGAAACTGAGGAGCGCATGGCCCAGCGTGCCGTGATTCCCGCGAGCGTGCAGCCGCCGCTCCCGACCGATCGTCTCCTGCGCGCGGAAGCACCCGACGCCGAAGCGATCGAGATGGACGTGCTCTTCGTCGGCGGAGGCCCCGCCGGGCTTGCCGGCGCCATCGAGCTGGCACGCCTCGTCAAGCAAGACGGCGAGGCGGGCGGCTCGCTCGGCGACATCCAGATCGGCGTGCTCGAGAAGGCGGGGACGCTCGGCGAGCACAATCTCTCGGGCGCCGTCGTCAATCCGCGCGCCCTGCGCGAGCTCTTTCCCGATCTCGAGGACGAGGACTTCCCGTTCCGCGGTCCCGTGACGGGAGAAGCGGTCTATTTCCTCACGGCATCGGGCGCGCGGCGGCTGCCCACGCCGCCCACGATGAAGAACCACGGCAATTTCGTCGCCTCGCTCTCCGAGATCGTTCGCTGGCTCGGTGAGAAGGCCGAAACGCTCGGGGTGAACGTCTTCGCGGGCTTCCCGGCCGCGGCGCTGCTCACCGAGGATCGGCGCGTGCTCGGCGTGCGCACCGAGCCCACGGGACTCGGCCGCGACGGCACGCCCCAGGCGAACTACATGCCGGCGGCCGACATCACTGCCAAGGTCACGGCGCTCGCCGAGGGCACCCGGGGCGCGCTCGCGCAGGCCTACTACGCCTGGCAGGGGATCGCGTCGGCCAATCCGCAGATCTTCGCGCTCGGTGTGAAGGAGCTGTGGGAGACCAAGCGCCCCCTCGACCACGTCGTCCACACCATGGGCTGGCCGCTTCCGTCGGATGCCTTCGGCGGGAGCTTCATGTATCCGATGGGGGCGAATCAGGTCGCCGTCGGGCTCGTGGTCGGGCTCGACTACCGCGAGGCCTCGCTCGACGTGCACGAGCTGCTGCAGCGGATGAAGCTGCATCCCCTCTTCCGCACACAGCTCGAAGACGGCGAGCTCGTGGAGTGGGGCGCCAAGACGATTCCCGAGGGCGGGTATTACGCGCTGCCGGAGCGGCGCCACGGCGACGGTGTCGTCATTCTCGGTGATGCGGCGGGGTTCGTGGACGTGCCGTCACTCAAGGGCATCCACTACGCGATGCAGTCGGGGATCTACGCGGCGCGCGCGATCTTCCAGGCCCTCAAGGCGGGAGACACCTCAGCTGCGGCGCTCGCCGAGTACGACCGGTTGATGAACGCGTCGTACGTGTTGCAGGATCTTCGTCGCACCCGGAACATGCGGCTCGCCTTCAAGGATGGCTTCTACAAAGGTGCCATGAAGGCGGGGCTCATGACGCTCAGTGGCGGTGCGTTCCCCGGCGGCCGCATCGCGATGGAGCCGGATGCGGCGGCACCCAAGCGGGTCGGGCCGGCGACGCCGTTCACGCCAGACGGCAAGCTCACGATCGGCAAGCTCGATGCGGTCTTCAAGTCGGGCAACACCACGCGCGACGACATTCCGTCACATCTCATCGTCCCACCCGACGTCTCCGAGGAGATGGCCGAGCTCTACGCGCACATGTGTCCCGCGGGCGTCTATGAGTGGGTGGATGGCGAGCTCAGAGTGAACGCGCCGAACTGCGTGGACTGCAAGGCGACCGACGTGCTCGGCCCCCGGTGGACGCCGCGCGAGGGCGGGAGCGGCCCCGCCTATAAGGCGATGTAGCACGTATTTCCTAGGGCGCTTCCTCCCAATCCGGCGACTCCACGTGCACCGGATCATCGAGCAGAATCGCGCGTAGGGTATCCCCCACCCGTACCTCCCGCCGGTCCACGGGCACGACGAGCAGCGCGTTGGCCCGTGCCATCGACGTGAGGATTCCCGAGCCCTGCGCGCCCGTGAGGCGCGCCACGAGTCGGTCTCCCTCCTCCGATACCACGGCCCGCTGGAAGTGCGTGAGCGGCGGGCCGAGCGACATCGCGTCCGCGCTCACGACGCGTCGGGTGCGCCGGAACGGACGCCGGTGTCCCCGCATGCGGCGGATCGCTGCCCGCGCGAAGAGCTCGAAGGTCACCATCGTGCTCACGGGATTGCCGGGCAGGCCGAGCCACGTCCTGCCGAACAGGGTGCCGAAACCCACGGGCGCTCCCGGCCGCATCCGGATCCGCCAGAAGGCGAGTGTGCCGCCGAGCGATTCGAGCACCGTGCGCAGATGGTCGTGCTCGCCGACGCTGATCCCCGCGCTCGTGACCAGCAGGTCGGCGTCGCGCGCCCCCTCGAGTCGCCGCGCGATATCGGCGGGATCGTCGCGCGCGATCCCGAGATTCCGCGGTACCGCGCCCGCCCGCCGGATCATCGCGTCGATCGTGTAGGAATTGGACGACGCGATCTTCCGGCCGGCGAGAATCGCGTCGCGCTCGTCGAGGTCGGCAATCTCATCGCCGGAGCCCATGTACGCCACCACCGGCGTCCGATGCACGTCGACTTCGGCCTGCGCGATCGAGGCGAGCACGCCGATCTGCGCGGGTCCCAATGCGGTTCCGGCCTCGAGCACCACGCTCCCGCGACGGATGTCCTCGCCGCGATGACGCACGTTCCGCCCCGCGTCACGGGGGTCGTCGATGCGCATGCCGGCGGCCGTCGCCGTGGTGTCCTCCTGGCGGATCACGGTGTCCGCGCCGTCGGGGAGCGGCGCGCCGGTGAAGATCCGCGCGCACTCGCCGGGGGCGAGATGGTGTGTGGGAAACGTGCCGGCCGGGATCGACTCCACCACACTGAGCTCCACGCCGGCGCCGACGTCCGCCGCGCGCACGGCGTAGCCGTCCATCGCCGAGTTGTCCCACGCGGGGAGATCGATGGGGCTCTCGACGTCGCGCGCGAGCACGCGGTCGAGCACCGCGCCGAGCGGGAGGCGCTCTGTGGGGAGCGGCCGGATCGCGGCGAGCACCGTCCGGGCGGCGTCCGACGGCGTGCGCATCAGCCGTCGAGCGGGAGCGCCCGCGCCCACGCGAGGCGCGTGAGGTTGTGGAGCCAGCTCGTGTCGTTGAACGTGAAGCGGGGACAGGCTGTCCGGAGGGTCGGGTCGTCCGTCACGATGGCGACCCAATCCGACGCGTCGGCGCGCTCGGGGTCGAAGAGCGGCGGCTCCGCGAGCCCGCGCCGGTGCACTTCGATCTTCGGCAGACGGTACCGCGAAAATCCCTCGACCACCACGATCTCCGTATCGCCGAGATAGGCGCGGGTCAGCGTCTCCGGATCCGTCTCTTCCGTGGTACGCTCGAAGAGCACGCGCTCGCCGGGCGACTCGATCAGCACCTTGGCCGCCCCCCCTTCGTGATAGTGGCGCCAGGTGTCCTTGCCCTCGCGATCGGCGACGACAGTGTGGTGGCCGTGCTTCAGGGTCGCGACCCGGTGGCCGCGGCGGATGAGCTGCTGGGCCAGCGCGACGATCAGCGTGGTCTTGCCGGCGTTCTTGCGTCCGATCACGGAGATCATCCGTGGTCCCGCCACATCCCCTCCGCCCGCGAAAGATCTTCCGCGGAATTGACGTTGAAGAAGAGATAGTCCGGCGCGCCGAACCGGCGGACCGCGTTCGACCGCAGCGTTCCCACCCGCACGTGGTCGTGAAACGCGATGGCGCGGTAGTCCTCCCGCGCGAGCGCGTCGCGGATGGCCCGAGCGCAGGGGGGGCCGTAGACCCCGCACAACGGCTCGATCCCTCGGCGCCCGCCGCTTTCCGGAAGATACGCGTCGTACGGGTCAGCGCCGTGAACGAGCGCCTCGAGCAACGCCGCCGGCACGAACGGCATGTCCCACGCGAGTACCAGGACCGGGCCGGGTGCCGCCGTCACCGCCGTATAGATGCCGCCGAGCACTCCGGTGCCCGGCAGAGCGTCGGGAACGACCTCGAGATCGTCCCGCCACGTACGCGCGGCGTCGGCGTTGGCGATCAGCAGCGGCAACTGCCCCGTGGCGGAGCGAATGGTCTCCACGACCCGATCGAGGATGCGCGTTCCGCCGACCCGCTCGAGGCCTTTGGCTCCGCCGGCGAAGCGGCTGGCCGTTCCGCCCGCGAGCACGGCCGAGCGCACGCTCAGTAGCGGCGCCGGTGTTGCTGTGCGAGGACGATGTCGAGGCCCACGGTCAGCGCGGGCCGATGGACCCACCGCAACATCTTCGGGGCGATCTGCGTGATGGCGTCCGCCGGTCCCGACGGGACCTGGATCGGCATCACGTCGTCCCGCAGCTCGAGGTGCATCTGGTAACCCGGGAAGAGCGGTACCATGACGCCGACCGCGCCTGTGAACTCGGCCGCGACTCCCTGGCGGTTGGGGTCCGCAATGATGGTCCGCTCGAAGGTCTGGCCCTGACCCGGATCGAAGAAATCGCTCACGACCTCGACGGTGCTGTTGTCACGCGTGGCGAGCCCCAGCCCGACCGTCGCGTACGGACTCACGGGCCCCCGCGGCAGGAAGCGATAAAAGCCGGAGAGGTTGAAACTGATCACGGTCGCGGCCGTGGAATGCCCGTTCAGGTAGTCGCACATCTGGCTGGTCGCGTCGCGGCCGGGATCGGGGTTCAGGAAGATCGGTGTGCAGTGGTCTTCGTTCGTAGTCCCGGTGAAGCGGATATCCATGCCAATCCCGAGGTGGCCCGAAGGATAGTACGCCGCGCTGCCGCCGAGCGTGACCGCGCTGCCGTGGCGGCGCGACAGCATCAGGGTGTCGTAGACTGGCGGGGTCGAGTAGACGACGTGTAATGGTTGGCGATTGATGGTCCACACGTCCCCGCCGATGGAGACGCCGCCGTTGATCGACAGGAAGAGATGCGGCTCCGCACCCTGCTGCGCGATGGCGGCCGCGGGTGTGCACGCGAGCAACGCGGCGAGGAGAGCGAGACGTCTGGTCACGAAGGGCTCCTTGGTGCGTCGACGATCAGGCGTCGCCGAAATAATCCGCATACAAGTGCGGGGCCTCCTGGACCCGCACCCGAGCGAGTCGTACACCGGCGGGGAGGCGGGGGGCGAGACGGCTCCAGATGTACTCCGCAATCGCCTCGGCCGTCGGGATCGTCCGCCCGAATGCGAATTCCGGAATGTCATGGTTCAGGTGTCGGTGATCGAAGCGGTCGTGGATCTCGGTCCGCAGCAGGCGATCGAATGCCGCGAGATCGACCAGCATGCCCGTCTCCCGGTCGATCGGTCCGGAGACGGTGACGTGGCACTCGTACGAGTGCCCGTGGCCATGCTCGCGCGCACACGCGCCGAACACCTCCGCGTTCCGCTCCGCCGACCACTCCGGCCGATAGTAGCGGTGTGCCGCGCTGAACGGGATGACCCTCGTGAGCTGTGCCATGGACATGCTGAAAAATCTATCCCGCGATCAGTAGACCCGCACGACCGGTGCTCCGATCCCGATCCCGAGCTCCGCGAGCGCCGCCGGGGTGATCCGCGCCGTGAGGGTGAGCCCCGCGTCCACCGTGACCGTGATCCCGCCGCGCCCATCCTCGGCCAGCCGCGTGACGCGCCCGCGGAACGTGTTCCGTACGCTCGAGTGCAGGGGCGCGGCGCTGACGATGAGGTCGTCCGGCGCGATGGCGATCGTCGCGGGGCCGGTCTTGTCGGTCACGATGTGGAAGGTGAGCGGTCCCACGCGGACCTCGCGTGCCCCGCTGCCGGGCGGAAGGTCCGTCCGGAAGAGGTTCTCCGGCGTGATCGTCCCGATGTGCCCCCCGGCGAGCGCCACCACCCGTGCCGACCACCGGTAGGCATCCTCGAGTTGGTGCGATGAGAAACAGATCGCCGCGCCCCGCGCCCGTTCGGCCTCGAGGGCGAGGTAGATCTGGTTCGCCGCCGGCCGATCCGCCGCGCTCGCCGGCTCGTCGAGCAGCAGCACGTCCGGCCGGAGCGCCAGCGCGCGGGCCACGGCAACCCGCTGCGTCTCGCCGCCACTCAGCGCCCGCGCGTCCCGCTCCACAAGCTCGCCCGCCCCGACGCGCGCGAGGGCTTCCTCGGCAGCCGTCCGCGCGGCGGCCCCATGCACTCCGTGGAGCCGGAGGCCATACGCGAAATTCTCCCGGACGGTTCCGGCAAAGAGAAACGGCGCCTGCTCCACCAGCGTCACGACGCGACGGGCCGCCCGCCGTTCGCGCCGCGTGCGGACGGGGGTCCCCCGCAGCGTCAGCTCGCCGCGCCGCGGCGTCTCGAGGAACGCGAGCAACCGGAGCAGCGTGCTCTTGCCCGACCCGTTGGGACCGACGAGCCCGGTGATCTCGCCGGCGGCGAGCGTGAAGGCGTCCACCGCGACGACGGTCTTGCCGCCGTAGGCATGGTGGAGCTCACGCGCCGCGAGCATCGGCCCGTCCCTGGAGGAGCTGGAGGAGGACGTTCACGGTGATCGCGAGCGCGAGGAGCACCATCCCGAGCGCCATGGCGAGCCCAAAGTCACCCTGCGAGGTGGCCAAGGCGACAGCGGTCGTGAGCGTCCGCGTCTGATGGCGGATGTTGCCACCCACGATCATCGCGGCGCCGACTTCGGCGAGCACGCGGCCGAACGCCACGACGACACCCGAGAGCAGTGCGAACCGTGCCTCGCGTGCGACCGCCCAGTAGGTCCGGAGCGGCCCCGCGCCCAGCGTGAGTGCCGTGCGGCGCACGCGCGGGTCCACCGACTGGACCGCCGCCGCCGTGAGTGCGGCGGCGATGGGCACCGCGAGGACCACCTCCGCGAGCACGATCGCGATCCACGTGTAGAGGAGGCCGAGGCCGCCGAGCGGCCCGCCGCGCGCGAGGAGCCCCCAGGCGAGCAGCCCGATGACGACGGTGGGGAAGGCGAGCATCGTGTTGAGCGCGGTGAGGGCGGCGCGCTTGCCCCAGAAGCGCGTGGTACCCACCACGAATCCGAGCGGGATACCGATCACGCAGGCCAACAGTGTCGCGACCAGGGCGACACGGATGGAGAAGAGCGCGATCCCGAAGACCTCGGGATTTCCTCCGAGAATCAGCTGCGCCCCGCGCCGCAGCCCCTCGGTGAAGAACCCCACGTTAGAACCGGAAGTGGTACGCCGCCGAAAACACTACGGAAGGATGGGCCGTCCACTGTGAGGTCTTCGACCCCGAGGGGAGCACCGCCGGGTCGTTCGGCGCGAGCACGGGCGGCAGGAAATACGTCGCGGGGTAGCTGAGCCGCCAGAAGAGCAGGCGGCCTTCGGCGCGCAGCGAGAGCCGCTTGCCGAGATACCAGCGGATGCCGGCGTGGGGGCCGGTCGTGAACGGCGCGTGGAAGCGAAAACCGCTCGTATCGGACGGTACCGTACGACCGATCGCGACGCCCATCGCTCCGCCGACGTACGGCGCGAAGCCGTGCCACGTCTTGTCACCGGTGAGCACGACGCTGATCCCGGCATCCACCAGGAAGGCCCGCTGGGGCACGCCCGTGGTTGTCCGCGTGTCGACCGAGCGGGTGGGATCGATGACGCTGTGCGTGAGCGTGCCGTACGCCACCTCGAGAAAGCCGTCGGTCGGCCCGGCGAGCTTGGTCTCGAATCGCCCGCCGTAGAGCCAGCCGTCCTTGGGGCCGACGTTGAGGGCCCCCCCCGATCCGGCGATGTACGTCGCGGTGAAGACGAACCCCGTTCGGGAGTAGATGTCGTGGTACGGCGAGTGGCCGGGCGGGTGCCCGACCTGTGCGCTCGCCACCTGCGGTAGCACGGTGAGCAGCGCCGCGACGACGGCGAGTGGGTGTGTCGTTCGGACCTTTGACATCCCGAAGGGGTTCTCCTACAATGGTTTATCGAATGCCGACCTCGCAATGTAGCCACCGACCCACGGCGCTACCAGCCTTGCTCGTCGGGGTGTGCGTGCTGCTCGTCGCGACGCGCGCGCCGCTTTCGGCGCAGACCACCTACCGCCTCGTGCGGCGCGAGAACTTCCGACAGAACCCCGATCCACAGGGAAAGTTGCTGGCGACCGTCGCGACCGGCACCCGCGTGCGCGGCGACAGCACCGAGGGCGGGTGGGTCGCGGTCACCCTCGACGGCTGGATCTGGGCGCGCTCGGTGCGCGCGGATCGCGGACGCGGGTTCGACCTCGCGGTGTCGGCGCCCAATGGTGAGAATCTGCGGGCCGCGCCGAACGGCGCGATCGAAGCGCGCCTCCTTTCGGGGTTCCTCCTCAAGGAGGTGGAGCGCGACTCGGGATGGGTGCACGTGCAGCGGAGCGGTTGGATCTGGGGGCAGTCCGTGGCGCAGGTGAACGACGACTCGGCGCCCACTCCATCGACGTCCGCTCCGGCATCCGCGGCTCCGTCGCCGAGCGGCCCGAGCCTGGATCGCGCGGTCGTCGCACGTCGCGCGGCCGTGCTGGTCACCCCCACCGGCGATACGCTCGCGGTGCTCGGCCAGGATGCGTCGGCCACGGTCTTGGCCCGTACCGGCGATTGGGCGCGCGTCAGGCTCGAAGGGTGGGTGCGGACGAGCGATCTCAGCCCCGCGAACGACGGGGTGCTCCGCGGCGTGAGCGGTGCCGAGGTGCGCGCGAGGCCGAACGACTATACCGGGCGACTCCTCCAGTGGGATCTGCAGTACATTTCGCTTCAGACCGGTGACGACATCCGGCGCGACATTCCGGCGGGTCAGCCGTACATGCTGGCACGCGGGCCGCTGCCGGAGACCGGGTT
>Ga0209919_1000238_pt1 | contig 27973 bp, 23 predicted proteins | sample SalPon2A_C_D2_MG_FD_185721 | JGI IMG/M metagenome (GOLD analysis project Ga0209919, IMG submission 185721) | Soil microbial communities from South San Francisco under conditions of wetland restoration - Salt Pond MetaG R2A_C_D2_MG (SPAdes)... | ecosystem: Environmental > Terrestrial > Soil >... | reverse complement strand
CCACCGAAAAGGCCCTGACGGTGAACACGGCAGCAGTAGGCGGCAACGCCAGCCTCCTGGCCCTGAACGATTAGCATCCAGACACCGTCATCCAACTGGACCCCGGATCGAGTCCGGGGCGACAAGCCGGGAGTTGTCCCGCAATTCCCGAAAGCCTTAACATGAAGAGATTGGGCGCCACGCAGGCGCTTCGGATAACGAAATCGAAACCCGTCATTCCGGCGCAGGCCGGAATCCAGTGAGTAAGCGAATCCCGGCGCAGGCCGGGATACAAACCCTGACTGGACCCCGGCCTTCGCCGGGGTGACGCACAAGGAGTTGAGTAGATGAATATCAGCGTATTCGACCTGTTCAAGATCGGCATCGGCCCGTCCAGTTCGCACACCGTCGGTCCCATGCGGGCCGCGCGCCAATTCCTGTTGGACGCGAAGGACACGGGTGCGCTCGACAAGACGGCCCGCGTCGAGGTCAACCTGTACGGCTCGCTGGCCCTCACCGGCGAGGGCCACGGCACCGACAAGGCGATCCTGCTCGGCCTGGCGGGCGAGGAGACCGACAAGGTCGAGAACGCGACCATCGCGCCGACCATCGAACGTATTCATTCAACCGGGAAGATCATCCTGCTCGGCGAAAATGTCATCGGTTTCGACCCGAAGGCCGACATCGTCTTCCACCGCGAGGCGCAGTTGCCGCGCCACACCAACGGCATGCGCTTCCGCCTGCTTGACGCCGGCGGCGCTGAACTGTTCGCCGAAGACTTCTATTCCATCGGCGGTGGCTTCATCCTCCGCGGCGACGAACCGGACGGCGGTGACATCGACCACGAGGTGCCGCACCCGTTCTCCAACGCGAAGGAACTGCTTGCTGCCTGCGACGAAGCGGGCCTGCGCATTCCCGCACTGATGCGCGAGAACGAGAACAGCTACCGCCCCTGGAAAGAGACCCGCGAAGGCTTGCTGCGTATCTGGCAGGTGATGCAGGATTGCGTGGAAAACGGACTCACGACCACCGGCATACTCCCCGGCGGCCTGCGCGTCGTGCGCCGTGCCCCGGCGCTGCGCGAGAAGCTCGTTTCCAACCGCAAGAGCAACGCGCTCGACGTCATGGACTGGGTGAACCTGTTCGCCCTCGCCGTGAACGAGGAAAACGCCGCGGGTGGGCGCGTCGTCACCGCCCCGACCAACGGCGCGGCGGGCATCATCCCGGCGGTTCTGCACTACTACGCGCGTTTCGTCGAAGGCGCGGACGAAGACGGCGTCGTGGACTTTCTGCTCACCGCGGGCGCCATCGGCATGCTCTACAAGAAAAACGCCTCCATCTCCGGCGCCGAGATGGGCTGCCAGGGTGAGGTCGGCGTGGCCTGTTCCATGGCCGCCGGCGGACTCACCGCCGCGATGGGGGCGGGCAACGCCCACATCGAGAACGCTGCCGAAATCGGCATGGAACACAACCTCGGCCTCACCTGCGATCCCATCAAGGGCCTGGTGCAGATTCCCTGCATCGAACGCAACGCCATGGGCTCGATGAAGGCCATCAACGCCCAGCGCCTCGCCATGCACGGCGACGGCACCCATCGCGTCTCCCTCGATGAAGTCATCGCCACCATGCGCGCCACCGGCCGTGACATGCAAAGCATCTACAAGGAAACGTCGCTCGGGGGGCTGGCAGTCAACGTCATCGAATGTTGACGGGCTGACACTCTTGTCAGTATGCCTCTTGTAGATACTCTGTTCACGGTCAAGCGTTTTGCAGGTGTTTGGGCTGAACAGCCGAGCGGAGTCGAAGGGTTCTCCGCTTCGGATACAGGCCCACAGGCCGGTGAGGTACTTGTGCATCAACGCGCACAGGGCCTGCATTTTTTCTTTCCACGCCCGGGAACGGGGAAAAGGGGGGAAAAGGTGGTCGGGAGTCTTATTCCGATAATCTCGAATAACAGGGGATATACCATGGTGTTCTCAATAATCAGGCGAGCGATCCGCGAATAGGAAACGCCAGTCCCCCCCCTTTCATTTTTTGTGTGCTATGTGACAGGCAATGTTTTTTGCGTGGGTCAAAGAATTGGAACTTGGGGTTTTAGATAAGTTCCGCATTTAACCGCTAATTCATAAGAATTTCCAAGGTTGGCTAACCGATTGGGCTTCTTTCCCCGCGGCTTAGGGTGTTATCCGCCTGTCCGTGAAACAAGAATCATGCGTTAATAGGGGCATGAGTTTTTGGTGCTCCCGTGCAAAAAAGGATCAATAATCTGCCTGGTCGGTTGATTGATTTTTTACTGTGTACTGTGTGGGGGTGATTTATGAAGCGTTTTACAAACGTATTGACCCTTGCGGTTCTGGGCTTCCTGATTGCCGGGTTCCTGGGTGGTTGTTTGGACTCCAGTGCCAAACCCGACCTGGTCGTGGTTGCGTTTGAAATCAAGGGGCCATTTACTTTTGATGCTGAAGACAGGGCTGTCGTCCCGGTTCAAGTCGTGCTGAAGAATCAGGGCGCTGTTGCAGCAGGCATTTTCAAAACAGCCATAATGTATACGGACAATGGCGTTAAGCACGTTGTTTCGTTTACGGTTCCCGGGGAAAGCCAGCCGCGGTATCCGTATTCCCGTGAACCCCTGCAACCCGGCGAAGAAATGGTGTTCAACGGCGCGGTGGTTTTCGAGCCGTCCCAGCAGGGAATGATGGTCTCATTGCATGCCGTTGCCGATAGCTGCGACGAGGAAGAGCATTTGCCCGCTTACTGCCGGATTGAAGAAAGCAACGAGAACAATAACGAGTCAGACCCCGTGTCCGTCACTCTGCCATGATTCCCGATGCATGGCTACTCATGCGCCTCTGCACCGGATCGGGTCATTAAGCGGGAGCCTTTCGGTTTCCCGCTGATGCCGGTGAAATTTTCCGCTGGTTAATTACAGCGCCGCGATAAGCGCGATGGCGACCAGCACTTCGCCTGGCACGCCGAACAGGAAGGCGAGGGCACGCAAGACCGGGCATGCCCAGTGTGTATTCGATGCAATGGACCAGGCTCGACCAGCGGGCCGGGATTCGCCATGGCGGGCCACTTTCTCCAAGTGCTATATTTAGTACATGCTTATGCGTCGATAAGCCCCATTGGAGATACTCCCCGTCTGGTGGGCATAGGGCACGTAAAGCGCAGGAGGGCGCCATGGGCAAGGTGATTGCGTTGTGCATCCTCATCGTGTTGGCGCTCGTATCGGCCTCCGGCTTCATTTATATCAATTCCATGATCAATTCCGGTGAGCTGGCAATGATTGCCGGTAAGAAAGCGCTCGCCGCGGGTAAGGTGGAGATGAAAGCGGGAAAAGCCAAGCTGTCCGCCGGCAAGACGCAGTTGTCAGAGGGCAAGAAGGCGTATGCGAAAGCCAGGAAAAACTGGTTGTTGGTCTTCGTCGACAAGGCGTTCAATAAGGGGCAGGGTTTCAAGGATGCTCAAAAACAGATTAACGCGGGTGGGAAGCTGGTGGCTTCGGGGCAGGCCAATGTGGACGCCGGGCAAGCGCGTCTCGATCAGGGGCAGAAGAACCTGAATCAGGGAAGGAGTCTGCTGAGAATAGCGAAGGGCATCCGTATCGCGTTCGGGGGCGTCGCGATTGTCCTGATAGCCCTGGTGGCGGCGCTTGCGTTCTTCTGGAGGCACTCGCTGGTAAGAACCTTTGAACGTTTCAGGCATAAAAGAGCCTGACAGCTACCCTTTCTGCCACAAATACGGCGTACTCGGTCTCAGCGCCACTTGATTGAGCAGCCGACGCTCGGTATCTGTTCGGTCGGACCCTGTCCGGTTTCGGCAATCTGCTTCATCGCGTCGAACAGTTCGCGCTTCGCGCCGGGTTCCGGCACCCTGGGGCCACCGGAGTCGATGCGGCCGCGGTACTGCAGTTTGCCGTCGGCGTCGTAGCCGAAGAAGTCCGGCGTACACACGGCACCGTAGGCACGGGCGATGTCCTGGGTCTCGTCGATGAGATAGGGGAAAGGCAGGCCGTGGTCGGCTGCGAATGTCTTCATATTGTCGAAGGAGTCGGCGGAGTAGGCCGTGGTGTCGTTCGACATGATGGCCACCGAACCGATGCCGAGTTCCTTCAGCGCCCTGCAGTCGCCGACGATGCGGTCGATGGCGCCTTTTACATAAGGGCAGTGGTTGCAGATGAACATCACCAGCGTGCCCTTCGGCCCATTCACGTCAGCGAACGTGTACGTCTTGCCATCCGTGCCTTTCAGCTCGAAGTCCGGCGCCGGTTGGCCCAGTACGAGTCCGGGTGTTTGCGTCCGTACCATGGTCTTCCTCCTGCAATGCGTTCGCCCTCCATTTTCTCACGTCACTTCGGCATACCGGAAAAAGCCTGTATCCAGTCGAGATAAAGTATTCCAACCAGGTCGGGATGCATTTTCTAACTGGATTCCGGCCTTCGCTGGAATGACGGAGCAGGCGCTCACCGCGTCGTTTCCGCTGTCTCCGATGTGCTGCCTGGAGTGGCCGGATATTGCTTGAGCAGGGCCTGGAAGGCAGGCTCCTTGCGCAGTGGATCCCAGGTCGGATCGAACCTGAGGGTGGCGGGTGTCAGCAACAAGGAGAGGGCGCTGCCCGGGGGACGTGCCAGCAACCGGCCAAGCGTGTCGATCGCCCGGGTCTTTTCGCCAAGCTGTGCTTGCACGACCGCCAGGAAAAACATGACGACAGCTCGTCCCTGGTAAGCATCAGGTTTCACCCGGGGAGAGTCCATGGCTTTTTGGTACGCGGCGAGTGCGGCGGCCTTATGTCCCAGGCCGGCTTCCGCCATGGCGCTAATAATTAATACGATGGGTGATTCGGGGGCTGCCTGCAAGGCGTCCAGCGCCTGGGCATAGGCCTGCCGGGCAGCCTTTCCGTGGCCGGAGAGGCGTTCGGCAAAACCCAATATCCGATAGTAAGTGCTCCGTGTGGTCGGGGACAGGGTGTTGCCGTTGCGCAACGTCGTTCGCAGTGTTTGGACGGCGTCGGCGTAGCGGCGGGTAAACAGGGCCTGGAATACCCCGGTCTGGAAACTGCCCCGGTCGCCCGGCGGGATTTCCAGGTCCACCAGGATTCTTCCCGCCTGTACGAGGTTGCCCTCGTTTTGGTATATGTTGGCGAGTTGGGCCCGCACGTCAATGTCATCGGGATTGATCGCCAGGGCCTGGCGCACGTACTCCCGGGCCTTGGCATAGCGCCGCAGGGCTGCATAACTCCAGCCAAGCTGGGACAGCGTGTTGACGTTGCGGGGGTCGAGTGCCAGCGAACGCTCCAGATAGTCGATCGCGCGCTGCCAATGCCCCAGGCGCCGTTCGACATAGCCGATGCTCGCAAGGACATAGGCATTGTTGGGCGCGATCTCCAGGACTTTGCGGTAGGCAACAAGCGCCTTGGCAAAATCGTAACGCCCGTAATAGGCGTAATCGGCCATTGCGATCCGGGTCGCGACCGCGTTCGGCGCAAGTGCCCGCGCCTTGTCCAGGGCCGCCTTGGCCTGGGCAAGACGCGCGGGCGTGTAGTCGATAAGCCCGAAGTGGAGCTGGCCGTCGATCGAGGACAGGCGTGCCCAGGCCAGGGCAAAGCCGGGATCGAGCTTGACCGCCTTGCGGAAGGCCGCGCCCATGGCGGCCAATTGCTCGGGACTATTCCCATTCGTATGGGTCGCAAGGGAGAGTCCGCGCAAGTAGGCATCGTAGGCAGCCGGATTGCGAGTCGGCACCGCCGTCACTCGCGCCTGCTCGGCCGGGTCGAGTCTCTGCTTGAGCGCCGCCGCCACTTTCTCCGCCACCTCGCCCTCGACGCCGAAGACGTTATTCAGTGTGCGTGTGTAGCTTTTGGCCCAGAGATGATGGTCGGTTCGGGCGTCGATCAACTGCACGTTGATCAACACCTCGTCGCCTGCCTTCTGCACGCTGCCTTCGAGCAGGGTAGTCACGCCGAGCTGTTGCCCGATGGCCTTCAGGTCTCCAGGATGGCTCTGGTAGCGCATTGTCGAGGTGCGCGAGATGACCGTGAGGCCGCCGATCTCGGCGAGCTTGGAGAGGATCAGGTCCTGGATGCCGTCGGCGAAGTAGCCATTGTTCTTGTCGGTCGAGAGGTTCTCGAACGGCAGCACGGCGATGGATTTTTCCGGGATGGCCATCGCCGATGCCGGCGCGCCGGTTCCGGTCGCGACAGTCTGTGCCTGGTCGCTGTTACGGCTGGTCAGGCGCCAGGCGAGTACGCCGACTGCAGCGGCGAGGATGACGATGATGGCGATGTTGAGTACCTGTCCGGTCCGGCGCCGGTTGTGCGGGCTGGCTGCCTCATCGGAGCGGGCGGATTCGGAGCGGCGTATGCCCTCGGGCGTGGCCTCGAACGCCCAGGCCAGGATCAGGGCCACGGGGAAGAACAGGATCAGCAGCCCGATCACAACCCGGATTATCCAATGCGGTGCACCGAACGCCGGCAGCGCGATGGCGGCGAGCTGGATCAGCAGCCACGCCGTTACCGCATAGGCTGCCGCGATCCGGAAGATATGCCGGCGCCGCAGTTCGGCGAAGAATGAGTGTTCGCGGCTCATGGAGAAGCCCTGGCCGGTGAGGTGGCGTTTGCCGGGGCAGCGGAGTACCGCTTGATTAGCGCTCGGAATGCGGGTTCCTTGCGCAGCGGATCCCAAACCGGGTCGAGCCGGAGCGAAGCAGGTGTGACAAGCAAAGAAGCGTTGCTCCCGAGTGGCATCGCGAGCACCCCGCGAAGTGTGGCGATTGCCTGAGATGGTTCGTCGAGTTGCGTTTGCACCTCGGCGAGAAAGACGTCGAGGATCGGACGCTCGAAGGCATCGTACTTGCCGGGGGTCGATGTCTTTGACTGTCGTATCGAAGCGAGTGCGGCCGCCTTGCGTCCGAGGCCGGCCTGAGCCAGGGCGCGCTGGACAAGCACCAGCGGCGACTTGCCCGGCGCCGTGCGCAAAACGGCGATCGCTTGCATGTACGCTTGGCGTGCCGCGTCACGGTTACCGGCGAGCTGCTCGGAGAACCCGAGTCGCTGATAATAGTGGCCCCGCGCTGTTGGGGACAGGCGCTTTCCGCTGGCGAGCGCCTCCCGCAGCAGCCGGATCGCGTCGGGGTAACGGCGGGTCCACAAGGCCTGGTTGACGAAGGACTGGAAGTCGCTCGTATCGTTCGGGGAAATCTTTACTGCAGAAAGCAGCTTTTCCGATTCCTCCAGCCGGCCCTCGCTCTGGTAGATCCAGGCCAAAAACCCTGTTAACGAAGAATCGCCATCGCTGATCGCCAGCGCTTCGCGGAGGAGCTTGGTGGCTTTTGCGTAACGGTGCAGGCACGCAATGCTCCAGGCGAGACTGGCCAGCGTATTGACGTTGCGGGGGTCGAGTGCCAGTGAACGTTCCAAATAGTCGATTGCACGCTGCCAATGCCCTTGGCGCCGTTCGACATAGCCGATGCTCGCCAGGGCATAAGCATTGCTGGGCGAGAGTTTCAGAACCTCGTGATAGAGCGCGAGTGCCTTGGCATAGTCGTAGTGTCCGTAATACGCGTAATCTCCCGCAGCGATCTTCGTTGCAATGGCATCCGGTGCAAGCGACTGGGCCCGCTCGAGTGCCGCCTTGGCCTGGGCGAGGCGCGCCGGCGTGTAGTCGATGAGATAGAAATGCAATTGACTGTCGATCGAGGCCAGGCGGGCCCAGGCCGCGGAAAACGAGGGGTCGAGCTTTACCGCCCGCTGGAAGGCGGCGGCTATCTTCAAATCAACCGAGCCACTTAAGCCCCGGTTGGTCTCCAGAGACAGTCCATGCAGATAGGCATCGTAGGCGGCCGCGTTGTGCGTGGGTGCCGCCGTCACTCGCGCCTGCTCGGCCGGGTCGAGTTTTTGCTTGAGTGCCGCGGCCACTTTCTCCGCCACCTCGCCCTCGACGCCGAAGACGTTATTCAGTGTGCGTGTATAGCTCTTGGCCCAGAGATGGTGATCCGTCCGGGCGTCGATCAACTGCAAGTTGATCAGTACCTGGTTCCCCGCCTTCTGCACGCTGCCCTCGAGCAGGTTGGCCACCCCGAGCTGGCGTCCGATGGCCTTCAGGTCTTCCGGATGACTCTGGTAGCGCATAGTCGAGGTGCGCGAAATTACCGTAAGCCCTCCGATCTCGGCGAGCTTGGAAAGGATCAGGTCCTGTATGCCATCGGCGAAGTAGCCGTTGCTCTTGTCGGTCGACAGGTTCTCGAACGGCAGCACGGCAATGGATTTTGCGGGGATAGCCGTGGCGGGGGCGACGGTCTGCGTCCTGGCCGCATCGGCTTGTCCAAGCGGGTTGTTGCGTGCGCTCAGGCGCCAGGCAAGCACGCCCACGGCCGCGGCGAGTATGACAATGATCGCGATGTTAAGTGTCTGCCCTACGCGCCGCCGATTACCGGGGTTGGCGGCTTCGTTGGATCCCGCGTCCTCGGTGCGGCGTACGCCGTCGGGCGTGACCTCGAACGCCCAGGCGAGCACCAGCGCCACGGGAAACCCCAGGGCGACGAAGCCGATCAGGACGGGCAGGCACCAGCCGGGCGCGTGCAGGGCGGGGAAGACGATGGCACCGAGCTGCAGGACAAGCCACGCCGTGGCCGCATACACGGCGGCTATCCGGAAGATGTGCCGGCGGCGGAGTTCTGTCCAGAAACTCACGGCGTCCCCACTTTTTCTTTGCGGAAGTGTAGCTTATGAAAGCAGGCCGGCGCCAATTCAGTGGATGAGCCAGAGCCAGCCGGCCAGCGCCGCAAGCGTAATTAATAGAACGGGTGGCGTGAGGGTAAAGCCCCACTTCAGGTATCGGCCCCAAGAGACGGGTTCGCCGCGGCGAACCAGGAGGTGCAGCCAAAGCAGGGTGGCGAGGCTGCCGATGGGCGTGAGCTTGGGGCCGAGGTCGCTGCCGACGATGTTGGCGTAGATGGCGGCCTCGCGCACGAGGGGCGTGAGACCCGGTGCCTGGTGGATGCCGAGCGAGCCGATGAGCACCGCGGGCAGGTTGTTCACGACCGCCGAGAGCAGGGCGGTGAGCGAGCCGATGCCGAGCGTGGCGACGAACAGGCCGCGGCCCGCGAGCCAGTGCACGGCGTTCGCGTAGTAATCCACGAGCCCCGCGTTGCGCAGGCCGAACACCACGACGTACATGCCGAGGCTGAAGGCGACGATCTGCCACGGCGTGTCGTGCAGGACTCTTTTCAGGGACACCGGGCGCGCTTCGCCGGGGCGCAGGCCGAGGCCGAGCAGGGCCACGGCGGCGAGGCCGGTGATCAGCGAAATCGGCACATGCAGGCGCGCGGTCAGGAAATAGGCGGCGAGGGCGACGGCGAGCACGATGAAGCCCGCCTTGAACACAAGCGGATCGCGGACGGCGGAGCGCGGCGCGGGCAGGTGGGCGGTTTCATAGCGCGGCACGATTCGGCGGCGGAATCCGAGCCACAGCACCGCGAGTGTCGCGGCCAGCGCGACGAGGTTCACGGGCACCATGACCAGGGCATAGCGGTCGTAGGGCAGGGCGAAGTAGCGCGCGGAGAGGATGTTGGTGAGGTTGGACGTGACCAGCGGCAGACTGGTGGTGTCGGCGACGAAGCCGGTGGCGACCACGAACACCAGTGCCGCGGCCGGGCTCAGGCCGATTTCGAACAGCAGGGCGAGCACGATGGGCGTGAGAATCAGCACGGCGCCGTCGTTGGCGAGCAGGGCGGCGACCACCGCGCCGAGCAGAATCAGCAACACGAACAGACGCGGGCCGGAACCCCGACCGCGACGCGCCATGTGCAGGGCGGCCCAGCGGAAGCTGCCGGCCTGCTCCAGCACCAGCGAGATGACGACCAGTCCGAGGAAGGTAAAGGTCGGGTCCCGGACCAGGCCCCACAGTTCGGGCAGGCGCTGCCACGGGATGACGCCGGCCAGCAGCATGGCCGCCGCGCCGATCAGGGCGCCGCCGCCGATGCCCAGGTAGCGCGGGCGCAGTAGCACCAGGATCAGCGTCAGGATGAAAATGATGAGCGCGAGCATCACGGTAGTGTACGGAAGCGACGGCGGGTTCCCTGTACCGCCGGCCCGGCGAATGCCGGGACCCAGTCATGATTCCTTGTATCAACTGGACTCCGGCCTGCGCCGGAATGACGGAGTCAGGCGGCGCTTATTCCTTGGCCCGGCAGCTGCTCGCGCACGGCGGCGCGCAGCAACTGTTCCAGATAATGACAGTACTTTTCGATGTAGTCGATATGGTTGACGTTGTCGCGCAGCCACGGGTTCATTAGGGTGTGGCGCAGGACGAGCAGGCCGTCGGCGTCGCGCTCCGGCACTTCCGGCGAGATGGTGAAGGTATGGCAGGCAAGGCCCAGTTCATCGAGAATCCGGGCGGCGTCGCCCTGCTGAAGCATGCGCCTGTAGAGCATCGTGGACGAGCCGAAGAAGGCACGGGCCTGAAGCGGGATACTGCGGTCGATGCGCAGGTGTTCGTATACGCGGGCCGTGAAGTCGTTGGCCACTGCTACCGCCTCGTTGCCCACGGGGTTGAACGCGATGCACACGAGGTTGCTGTCGGGTTCGATCGGGACGGAGACGCGCACTTCGTCCTTGACCCGCTCCCGCAGTGCATTGATGTGGTCGTAGAAGCATTCCGCGTTCTGCACGCCGTGGCGCAACAACTGGCCGAAGTGCTCCGAATCCAGCGGCAGCAGGCGATGTGTCACGTAGGCGGCGGCCGCCGCGAAGCCCGGCTTGGATCCTTCCAGTATGTAGCTCCCGAGGTGGCGGAACTTGGCGTGATAGGCCGTTTCGCCGGACTCCAGCGGCCGGGCGCGGCCGAGGTAGGGCGCACCGGCGGCAACGAAATCCATGCAGCGGTAGTCGCGGCACACGTAGGCACCGCCGACACCGTAGGGCAGGTAGCCCAGCTTGTGGGGATCGACGGTGACCGAGTCCGCCCGGCCCAGGGCGGAGAAGGCCGCGTAGGTGGCTTCGGATGGGAAGTACCTGAAGCGGTCTGCGACCGCTTCGCGCGGCAGCAGGTTGCCGTCTTCACCGCGGAACAGCGTGGCGAGGTAGCCGCCCCAGGCCGCATCGACGTGGATCGCGAAACCCAGTCCCTTTTCCTGCCACCGCTCGCGTGCGGCGACGATTTCGTGGACCGGGTCGAGCGTCCCGTATTCGGTCGTGCCCAGCACGCCCACGACGCACAGCACGTCCTGTCCTATCTTGTGGGAAGCCATCAGGGTGCGCTCCAGTGCAGCGGGATCGAGCCGCATGCCGCGCGTCGGCACGCGTACCAGGCCCGATTCGCCGATGCCGAGCAGCCGTACCGCTTTCGCCCAGGAATAGTGCGCCGTCTCGGCGACCAGTATGGTCGGCGAAGTGCAGTGGCCCCGGTGCGCCAAGAAGAACGCGTATGAACCCATCGTTTCGATGCGCCCCTCACTTACTGCCGCGGCCAGCCGGGTGCGCCAATCCAGGTCCGTTTCCCCGAGCAGGAATGCCTGCCATGATTCATACGCCGCGATCGAGGCGGCAACCGGGAGGTTTGCCAACCGCGCGGGATCGGCGTCGGCAATTTCGCGCAAGGAGTCGCCTTCGGGCGCCGTTATACCCATGCGCTGCATGCCTCTCTGCAGCGCAAGCGGATAGTACTTCACCGCGCGCAGTACCTGCAGGGCCAGGTAATTGGCGAGCGTACCGCCGGCGGTCAGGTAGCCGAAGGCGCAGGGCAGGCGGCCCGGGTCGTCGTTGTAGCCGAGCATCCGCGCCAGCTGCAGCCCCACTTTCAGCTCCAGGTCGATGGTCACCGGGGCGGCTTCCTCGCTCACGTTGTTGGGGTTGTACGGCAGGGCAAGCATCTGGGCCAGAAGGCCCGGTATGAGCGGATCGGAGAGCATGTGGCCCATGTAGCGCGGACTGGACAGCGGCACCGATGACTTGAGCGCGGCGCTCAGGGCATGCAATTCGTCCTTCATCCGTGCGACGCCGTTCCGGTAGGCCGGCGATTGGCTGGAGAGGGCGGAGATGGACGGGGGATCGTCGGGGTGGAAGTTGCGACGCCAGTACATGTGGTCCTGGACGAACTCGAGCAGGAGCTGCTCGAACAGTTCCCGGTTTTCCGCCTGGGCGCCAATAAACCAGGGCGAGAGGTCGTCGGTTTCCGTTTCCATGCCGCTTCCTTTTCCAAGGTTCACGAGGGGATAGTGAGCAGGCCGATTATCCCTGCGTGCCGGACGACGCGTCTTGATGCAGGTCAATCCGGACGGGAACGGTGCGCTTTCTCGGCCTTTCGCGGATAATGACGGGCGATCGAAGCGCAGTGCGGTACTATTCGCGGCCCATGCAGACATCCGATTTCGACTACGACCTGCCCGCGGAGCTGATTGCCCAGTTCCCGCTGCCCGAGCGCTCGGCGAGCCGCCTGCTCGTGCTCGGCCGCGACGGCGCCTGCGCAGACAGGCACTTTCGCGACCTGCCGGGCCTGCTCGAGCCTGGCGACCTGCTGGTATTCAACGAGACGCGTGTCATCCCTGCCCGCCTGTTCGCCAGCAAACCGACCGGAGGGCGGGTGGAGTTGCTCGTCGAGCGGGTGACCGGCGAGCGCACGGCGCTGGCCCACGGCCGTGCTTCCAAGCCTTTGCGGGCAGGTCAGGAACTGGCAATCGAGGGCGGCGGCCGCCTGCTCGTGATCGGACACAGGGACGGCCTGGTGCAGGTGGAGTCGCCTGACGAAGCCGTGTTGGCGCTGCTGCAGCGGGCGGGCCACACGCCGTTGCCGCCCTATATCGAGCGCGCCGACGAAGCTGCGGATCGCGAGCGCTACCAGAGCGTGTTTGCGCGCGTGCCGGGCGCTGTTGCCGCGCCCACGGCGAGTCTGCATTTCGACGAAACAGTGCTCGCGGCGCTGGAGGCGCGTGGTGTAGAGAGCGTGCGTCTGCTCCTGCACGTCGGTGCCGGCACCTTCCAGCCGGTGCGCGGCGAGGACCTGTCAGCACACCGCATGCACCAGGAGTGGTGTGAAGTCGGACCGGAGGTGGTGGCCGCGATCGAGGCAACGCGGAAGCGCGGCAGACGCGTGGTGGCGGTCGGCACCACTGTGGTGCGGGCGTTGGAGAGCGCGGGAGCCGACGGCACGCTGAAACCGCATTCGGGTGAAACCGGGCTGTTCATTACGCCGGGCTACACGTTCCGCACCGTGGACGTGCTGGTCACCAATTTTCACCTGCCGCGCTCGACGCTGCTCATGCTGGTGAGCGCCGCCGCCGGGCGCGAGGCCGTGCTCGCGGCCTACCGCCATGCGGTGAAAGCGGGTTATCGTTTCTTCAGCTATGGAGACGCCATGTTGATCGAAGTGAACCCGGCAGTAGCAGGCGAATGAAGTTCGAATTGCTGAAAACCGACGGCCCGGCACGGCGCGGGCGGCTCAGGTTCGAGCGCGGCACGGTGCAGACCCCGGCCTTCATGCCGGTGGGCACGCTGGGCACCGTCAAGGGCATGACGCCCGAGGAAGTGCGCGCGACCGGCGCCGAGATTTTGCTTGGCAATACCTTCCACCTGATGCTGCGCCCGGGGGTGGAAATCATCCGCGCCCACGGCGATCTGCACGACTTCATGAACTGGCAGGGGCCGATCCTGACCGACTCGGGCGGCTTCCAGGTGTGGAGCCTGGAATCGCTGCGCAAGCTGAGCGAGGAGGGCGTGAAGTTCCGCTCCCCGGTGGACGGCAGTCCGGTGTTCCTGGGCCCCGAGGAGTCCATCGCGGTGCAGCGGGCGCTGGGCTCGGACGTGGTAATGGTGTTTGACGAGTGCACGCCGTACCCGGCGACGGAACAGGAAGCGGCCGATTCGATGCGCCTGTCGCTGCGCTGGGCCGCGCGGGCCCGCGAGGCGCACGGCGACAGCCCGGCGGCGCTGTTCGGTATCGTCCAGGGCGGAATGCATCCCGACCTGCGCCGCGAGAGCCTCGCCGGACTCACGGACCTGGGTTTCGACGGCTACGCCGTGGGCGGGCTGTCGGTGGGAGAGCCGGCCGAGGAGCGGGAACGCATCCTGGACGCGCTCCAGCCCGCGATGCCGGCCGACCGCCCGCGCTACCTGATGGGCGTGGGGCGGCCCGAGGACCTCGTCGAGGCCGTCGCCCGCGGTGTCGACATGTTCGACTGCGTGCTGCCGACCCGCAACGGCCGCAACGGCCAGCTCTTCACCCGCCGGGGCACGGTCAAGCTCAAGAATTCCCGCTATCGCGAGGATACCGGGCCGCCGGATCCCGAATGCGGCTGCTATACCTGCAGCCATTACAGCCTGGCCTACCTGCGACATCTCAAGGACTGCAACGAGATACTGGGCGCGCGCCTGGCCACCGGGCATAACCTCTATTACTACCAGGAACTGATGGCGGGGATGCGCGAAGCCATCGCCACGGGACGTTTTGGCGAATTCCGGAGCGAATTCCATGCCAACCGGGCGGGCGCCGATCCGGCAGAGACTATGCCATAATGTTGCGCTTACATTTCGATGCACTGAATTAGAGGTAACCGATGCATTTTCTGATTTCCGATGCCTGGGCGGCAGGAGGCGGGCAAGGCGCAGGCGCGGCAGGCGGTTCGTGGACTTTCCTGCTCCTCATGGCGGTTCTTTTCGTGGGATTCTATTTCCTGTTGATCCGACCCCAGCAAAAGCGTCAGAAGCAGCACCGGCAGATGATCGAGCAGATCGGCACCGGCGACGAAGTCGTCACCAACGGCGGCATGCTGGGCCGGGTAACCGAGCTGGGCGAGCAGTTCATCGGCATCGAAATTGCCAAGGACGTGGTAATCCGGGTACAGAAGAATGCCATCGGAACCGTGCTCCCGAAAGGCACCATCAAACACGGATAAGGGAAAGTACTCCTATGATGCGCTTACCGCTCAGGGATGAACGGCAGGAGGCGGCTAACTCATGAACCGCTATCCGCTGTGGAAAAACCTGCTGGTCATCGCCATCGTCCTCGCGGGCCTGATTTTCGCGATGCCCAGCATTTTTGGCGAGGCACCGGCCGTCCAGATCGCACCGATCAATTCCCAGACCTTGAGTCCCGGCGTGCTGAACAAGGCGATGGCCGCGCTCGAGAAGGCGAATATCCCCTATCGCAACACGCGTAGCGAGTCCGGCAAGGACGTCATCGTTTTCAACGATAACGACACCCAGCTTCGAGCCAGTTCGGTGATTCGCGATGCGCTGAATACCGACGACTATTCGGTGGCCCAGAACCTGGTGCCGCAAACCCCGCACTGGATGCAGGCACTCGGCCTCAAGCCGATGGCCAAGGGGCTCGACCTGGTGGGCGGCATCTATTTCCGGTTGAACGTCGATATCAAGGCGGCAATCAACCAGACGCTCGAAAACGACATGCGCCAGATCCAGACCGACTTGCGCCAGGCGCAGGTTCGCTACACCGGCTCGTCGCATGAAAACCAGGCGATACAGTTCGTGTTTTCTTCCCCCGAAGAGCGCTCGAAGGCCCGTGGCCTGATCCGCAAGAATTACCCGCAGGCGGACTTTACCGACTACAGCGTCAAGGGCAGCGCCATGCTGCGCGTGACACCGTCGCCGGCACGCCTGCAGCAGATCCGCGACCTGGCGGTGGAACAGAACGTAGCTGCCTTGCGCCGGCGCGTGAACGAATTGGGCGTGGCCGAACCGTTGGTGCAGCGCCAGGGGCAGAGCTCGATTATCGTCGAATTGCCCGGCCTGCAAAACGTGGCGCGCGCCAAGCAGCAGCTCGGCGATACCGCGACCGTGCAGTTCCGTCTCGATTACCAGGGCGCCAACCCGGTGGAAGTGCAGCGCACCGGCCAGGTGCCGGTCGATGCGCAAATGTACGAGGACCAGAACGGGCAACCCGTCCTCTTGCAGCGCGAAATCATTGCCTCCGGCCCGGAAATCACCGATGCCACGTCGGGCTTTGACCAGCAGAGTGGTACGCCCGATGTGAACGTGTCGCTCAATTCGACGGCGGCCGCGCGCATGGGCGATGTGACCCGGCACAATCTGAACAAACGCATGGCGGTGCTCTTTATCCAGTACCGCACCGAGTCGCACAAGGTGGACGGCAAGACGATCACCTCCACCAAGAAAATCGAGCGGGTCATCAACAACTCGGTGATCCGTGGCGTGTTTTCGAACCGCTTCCAGATATCGGGACTGGGCCAGGAGGAGGCCAAGAACCTCGCTCTCACGTTGCGCACGCCGCTGGCCGCGCCGATGAATATTGTCGAGGAGCGCACGATCGGTCCCAGCCTGGGCAAGCAGAACATCCATCTCGGCTTCGTTGCGGTGATGCTCGGCTTTATCCTGGTGGTGGTCGGCATGGCGCTGTACTACAAGGCGTTCGGCCTGATCGCCGATGCTGCGCTGATCATGAACCTGGTGCTGATCGTCGCCTTGCTTTCGCTGCTGCAGGCCACCCTGACCCTGCCGGGTATCGCCGGTATCGTGCTGACGGTGGGTATGGCGGTTGATGCAAACGTGCTGATTTACGAGCGGATACGCGAGGAGCTGCGTATCGGTTCCTCGCCTCAGGCCGCGATCCAGGCCGGCTACGAACATGCGATGGCGACCATCGTCGACGCCAACCTGACCACGCTGATCGCGGGGCTGGTGCTGTTCGCGATCGGCACGGGTCCGATCAAGGGCTTCGCCGTCACGCTGTCGCTGGGAATCATCACGTCCATGTTCACGGCTATCATGGGTACGCGCGCTATCGTCAACGGCGTCTTCGGCGGCCGTCGACTGAAATCCTTGCCGGTTTGAGGAGGGCGTAAGTAAATGGAACTGTTCAAACGCCAGACTCACATCAACTTCATGCGCACGCGCAAGCTGGCGCTGACGATGTCGATTATCGTTCTCCTGGCCGCACTGGTATCGCTGTTCGGGCGCGGCTTGAATCTGGGCATCGACTTCACGGGCGGCGTGGCCGTGGAGGTGACCTATCCCCAGGCCGTCTCGACGCAGCAGGTACGCAATACGTTGCAGCAGGCCGGGTTCGAGCGGTTCACCGCGCAGAACTTCGGCTCGCCCACCGACATCATGATCCGCCTGCAGCCGAGCAAGGACCAGGTTGCCAAGACCCTCGGCGCGCAAGTGGTCTCCGCCCTGCAGGCGGAGAACCCGAAGGTGGTCGAGAAGCAGATCAATACGGTTGGGCCGCAGGTAGGCAACGAGCTGCGGACCCAGGGTTTCCTGGCATTGATTGTCACCCTGATCATGATCTTCATCTACCTGCTGGTGCGCTTCGAATGGCGCCTGGCATTGGGCGCCGTCGCCGCGACCCTGCATGACCTGGTCTTCGTGGTCGGCATCTTTTCGCTGGCCCACCTCGAGTTCAACCTTGACGTGCTGGCCGCCGTGCTCGCCGTCCTCGGTTACTCGGTCAACGATACCGTGGTGGTGTTCGACCGGATCCGCGAGAATTTCAAGCGCATGCGCCGCGGCGAGCCGATCGAGATCATCAACGCGGCCATCAACCAGACCCTGTCACGCACCATCATGACCTCGGGCATGACCCTGCTCGTGGTGATCGCATTGCTGGTGGTCGGCGGTCCCTCGCTGCGCGGTTTTTCTCTCGCGCTGCTGGTCGGTATCGCGGTCGGCACGTATTCCTCGATCTACATCGCGAGTGCCACGGCCTACATGCTCGGCGTGAGCCGGTTGAATTTCGTGGTGAAGAAGAAGACGCCCGCCGACGACATGCCATAACAACTTTTCCCATTTATATATCCGGCCGCCCGCTGGGCGGCCGTTTTGTTTTGTTGGAGGAGTGCCGGTGTCCCGCCTGCTTTAGTTCTTTTTTGGCCTTCCCGGCGGAGTGACTTTTGTTTCGCCAAAAGTCACCACTATTTCGCAGGACAGCAAAATAGGACGTGCACAGCACGCCCGCAGGGTGCGCGCCATGGACGGCGCGCATCACAAGCATCGTGCCGGGCGTTCGCGGCTGCAAGGGCCTGCGGCCTTGCAGCTTCCCTGCGATGCTCACCCGCAACGGGCCGGGGGGCAACTCGGCTTTTGCCATATATGCAAAAGCCTCAAACACTCCCCCCTTTACCCGTTGCGTGCTGCGCGTCTCGGCGCGCCCGACGGCACACCCGAAGAGAGTGAATATAGGAGCGGGCCTTGCCCGCAATTGGTTATTTGGCGAGATGGGCCGGCAGGTGCGGGGCGAGCGTCTTGACCAGTGCGGCAACGACCTTCAGGTTGCCGGCCACGATGTTGCCGCCGGCGATGGGCCAGCCGCTGCGGCCGGTGATGTCGCTGGCCAGGCCGCCCGCTTCTTCCATGATCAGTGTCCCGGCCGCGATGTCCCACGGCTTGAGATTCAGTTCGAAGAAACCGTCCAGCCGTCCGGCGGCGGTCCAGGCGAGATCCAGTGCGGCGGCGCCCGCGCGGCGCACGCCTGCGGTGCGCAGCATCACCGCGCGGAACATGCCGACGTAGGTATCGAAGTCGTCCGTCTGCCGGAACGGGAAACCGGTGCCGATGAGCGCATTCTTGAGGCCCGGTCGCTGGCTGACGCGGATGCGGTGGTCGTTGAGCTGGGCGCCGCGGCCGCGCACGGCGGTATACAGCTCTTCGCGGAGGGGGTCGTAGATCACACCATGGGTGAGACGGCCCTTCTCGGCAATGCCGATGGAGACAGCGAAGGCGGGGAAGCCGTGCACGAAGTTGGTGGTGCCGTCCAGCGGATCGATGATCCATTCCACGTCGCTGTCGGGCGCTTCGAGCCGGCCGCTTTCCTCGGCCAGGATGGCGTGTTCGGGGTGCGCCTTGCGGATGGTGTCGATGATGGCCCGTTCGGCCTTGAGATCGACCTCGGTGACGAAGTCGTTGCGCTGCTTGGTATGGACCCGGATCGAGTCGAGACGCCCCATGGAACGCAGAATGATCGAGCCGGCCTGGCGTGCGGCCTGCACGGCGATATTGATGAGAGGGTCCATGGGAGCGCGAATCGTCGGGAAACTGTGTGCATAGTGTACTGGGTCGCCCTCTAACGTTCGACTTAGTAAAATACGCGGCCTACCGATGGTCAGCAGCAATGGCTTCCGAGATTCGCATCGTGCTGGTCGAAACCAGCCACCCCGGCAACATCGGCGCTGCGGCCCGCGCCATGAAAGTGATGGGCCTCAGACACCTGGTGCTGGTTAATCCGCAGTGCGACATCGGGAGCGAGGCCCGCGCCCGCGCCTCGGGGGCGGTGGAGGTGATCAACGAGTCCGTGACGGTGCCGACGCTGGCTGCCGCGCTCGAGGGCGCCCGCTTCGTGGTCGGTACCAGCGCCCGGACGCGCCGTCTCGGGCCGGAACTGGTGGACCTGCGAACCGGTGCCGCGGAGTTGGCGGGCCTACCGGACACGGACGTAGTGGCCGTGCTGTTCGGGCCCGAACGCACGGGACTGGACAACGCGGCGCTTGACTGCTGCAACCGGTTGTGGCGGATTCCCACGGACGCGGATTACGCTTCTCTCAACCTCGCGGCCGCGGTGCAGGTGGTGGCCTACGAATTGCGGGTCGCAGACGGAGGGGAGGTGGCGGCGGCGATCGGGGACGAATCCGTGGAGGCGGCGCCCGCCGAAGAGGTGGCGGGACTGTGCGATCACTTCGATCGCGTGGCCCGTCAGGTGGAAAGCATCAATCCCGAGGCGCCGCGCCTGGCGCTGCGTCGGGTCCAGCGCCTGGCCCGGCGCGCGCGGCTGGAGGTGAGTGAGGTTAAGCTATTACGAGGTTTCCTGAGTGCGGTGGAGCGCGCCACGGGCACGGCAAGGGATACGGACGAAAGCGACACGTGAGCATGGACAAACCGAACCACACGATTTATCTCGATTACGCCGCCACCACGCCGGCCGACCCGGCGGTGGTCGAGGCGATGCTGCCGTACCTGGGGCTCGGCGGGTGTTTCGCCAACCCGGCCTCGATCAGCCATGCGGCCGGGCGCAGCGCACGCGAAGCGGTCGAGAGCGCACGCGGGCACATTGCCGCACTGGTCGGCGCACAACCCGAGGAAATCGTGTTCACATCCGGCGCCACCGAATCCGACAACCTGGCGCTGCAGGGGGTGATGCACTGCTGCCACGGGGGCACGGGCCACCTGATTACGGAACGCTGTGAGCACAAGGCCATCCTCGATACAGCTGATGCACTGGAACACGAAGGCCATCGCGTGACCTTTCTGGCGCCCGAGCCGGATGGGCGCATCCTGCCTGAAAAACTGGCCGAGGCGATCGACGAGGACACGCGGCTGGTTTCGATCATGCTGGTGAACAACGAAATCGGCGTCATCCAGGACATCGCCGCCCTGGGCGAGATTTGCCGCAAGCGCGGCGTGCTGTTCCATGTGGACGCGGCGCAGGGCGCGGGCAAGGTCCCGATTGATCTGAGCAGGCTGGCGGTGGACCTGATGTCGTTTTCCGGGCATAAGCTCTACGGCCCCAAGGGGATCGGCGCGCTTTACGTGCGCAAGTCACCGGACGTGCGCCTCGATGCCTGCATGCACGGCGGGGGCCATGAGCGCGGTTTCCGCTCCGGCACCCTCGCCACTCACCAGATCGTGGGCATGGGTACCGCCTTTGCCATCGCGCGCGAGCGATTCGACATCGACCGCGCCCACTGCGCGAAATTGACCGCGCAATTGCGTGACGGATTACTCGAGCTCGGCGGCGTGGAAGTGAACGGCCCCGACGACGCCCATCGCGCGGGTCACATCATTAACCTGGCGTTTGCCAATGTCGTGGCGGATACCCTGCTGTATTTCCTGACCGATGTGGCGGTCTCCACCGGTTCGGCCTGCAGTTCGTCCTCGCGTGCGCCATCGTACGTGCTCAAGGCCATCGGCCTGTCCGACGAGCGGGCGCGCTCGAGCCTGCGCCTGAGCGTGGGCCGCTTCACCACAGGGGAAGAGATTCGCTACGCCGTGAAGCACATAGGTGAGGCCGTCGAGCGCCTGCGCGCCATTGCGCCGCGGGCGCAAACCGTTTGAGGCTATCCGATTGAATCCGGGCGAGCCTGTCCTCGGCGAACTGGCGCGCGATCACCTGCTGCATCCCCGCAATACCGGGGGCTGGCCCGGGGAAGTAACCGATCTGCCTCGGGCGTCGGGCGAGGCGGGAAGCGCCACGTCGGGCGCTTTCGTGCGTTTCAGGATGGCGCTGGATTCGGGGCGGATTGTCGCGGTGCGTTATGAAGTGCTGGGCGGGCCATCGTTGCTGGCCGCGGCCTCCTGGCTGTCCGAACATCTGACCGGCAAGCCGGCCGCGGCGGAGTCGGTGCCCGCAGGGTTGGAGATGGCCCGGACGCTGGAACTGGAACGCGCCGAGCATGGCATGGGCCTGTTGGTCGAGAATGCCGCACTTGACGCCTTGAAAGCATCAGGTGAAGCCCGCATATTGAGTCACGAGGCTTGATTCGGGCACCTACACCCGTTATCATGCGCGTCTGCCGTTGCGGGGTGGAGCAGTCTGGCAGCTCGTCGGGCTCATAACCCGAAGGTCGCAGGTTCGAATCCTGCCCCCGCTACCAGTTCCGTCATGTTGGCGGACAATAAAGGGCCTTCATGGAGAAGGCAACAAAAATGGGCCGGTAGGCCCATTTTTTGTTTCAGGGCCTGTTGCCGAAAGCGACGGGGCAAAGTGAGGGAATGTCGTGGCAAGGGTGGAACGCAAGGCACTGATCGAGTGGTTGGAGCCGGAAGTTGGAAACCTCGGCTACGAGCTGCTCGATATCGAGTGGGTGACCGGCCGAGGCGCCACGCTGAGGTTGTTCATCGACACCGAAAGTGGCGTCGGTCTGGAAGATTGCGAGCGAGTGAGCCGCGCGGTCGAGGCCCTGCTCGACGTCAAGGACGTGATCCCGGGCGAATACCGGTTGGAGGTGTCTTCGCCGGGACCGGATCGTCCGTTGCGCACGGCGGCGCATTTCGCCGCGGTGCGCGGGCAACGCGTGCGATTGCAGTTGCGCGAGGCCGGTAATGCGGTACGCAAGCTCAAGGGTGAGCTTGTGGACATCGAGGGTGAAAACCTGGTGGTGGACAGCGGCGCGGAACAACGCGCGGTTGCCTTGGACGAGATTCTGTCGGCACGATTGGTACCGGCGGACGCTGCAAAGAATTCGCTGCGCAAGAAGGGCAAGCGAAACCGTTGAGGGTATGAGGTTATGAGCAAGGAACTGTTGATGGTGGTCGATGCCGTCTCGAACGAGAAGGGGGTGTCGCGCGACGTGATTTTCGAGGCGCTGGAAGCGGCGCTGGCTTCGGCAACGCGCAAGCGCCATGCCGAGGATATCGACGTGCGTGTCGCCGTCAATCGCACCACGGGAGAATACGATACGTTTCGACGTTGGACGGTGCTGCCCGACGAACAGGAAATCGAGAACCCCACCGCGGAACTGCACCTGGAAGAGGCGCGCGAGCGTGATCCCGGCGTCGAGGTCGAAGGCTTCGTCGAAGAGCCGATGGAGTCGATCGCCTTCGGCCGCATTGCAGCGCAAACGGCCAAGCAGGTGATATTCCAGAAGGTCCGCGAGGCCGAGCGCAAGCAGGTGGCGGAGCTTTACGCCGACCGCGTGGGCGAGCTGGTCAACGGCGTTGTGAAGCGCATCGAGCGCGGCAATATCTATATCGACCTGGGCGGTAATGCCGAGGCGCTCATTCCGCGCGAGGAATCGATTCCGCGTGAATCCGTGCGGACCGGCGATCGCCTGCGCGGGTACCTGAAGGAAGTGCGCGAGGACGTGCGTGGCCCGCAGCTGATCGTCAGCCGTACCGCACCCGAACTGATCATCGAGCTGTTCAAGCTGGAAGTGCCCGAGGTCGGGCAGGGCCTGGTGGAAATCCTGGGTGCCGCCCGCGAGCCGGGCGTGCGTGCCAAGATAGCGGTGCGCAGCATGGACCGCCGGGTGGACCCGGTCGGTGCCTGCGTGGGCATGCGCGGTTCGCGCGTGCAGGCCGTTTCGCGCGAACTCAACGAGGAGCGCGTGGACATCATCATCTGGGACGAGAACCCGGCCCAGTTCGTGATCAATGCGATGGCGCCTGCCGAGGTGCTTTCGATCGTGGTCGACGAGGAACGCAGCAGCATGGATATCGCTGTGGCGGAGGATTTCCTCTCCAAGGCGATCGGTCGCGGCGGACAGAACGTGCGCCTGGCGAGCCAGCTCACGGGTTGGGAGCTCAACATCATGAGCACCGAGGAGGCCGAGCAGAAGAGCGAGGCCGAGATGGCCCGGCTGAGCGAGATGTTCAAGACCAAGCTCAATGTCGACGAGGACGTTGCCGAGATCCTGGTGCAGGAAGGATTTGCCTCCCTGGACGAGGTGGCCTACGTGCCGACCTCTGAGCTGGCCCGCATCGAGGAGTTCGACGAGGCCGTGGTGGAGGAGTTGCGCAACCGCGCCCGCGACGTGCTGCTGGCACAGGCCATCGCCTCCGAGGAAGTGGCCGAGACTAGCGGATTCAACAAGGATCTGCTCGAGGTCGAGGGCATGACCGGGGAACTCGCCGTGAAACTCGCCGCGGCGAACGTGGCCAGCCGGGAAGCTTTGGCCGATCTGGCAACCGACGAATTGATGGAGCTGACCGACCTGGACCAGGAACAGGCGGCTGCAATGATCATGAATGCACGTGAAATCTGGTTTGCTGACGAGTCCGACTCCACGGATTCAAATGCCGCAGAGGCGGCGGAAACCGAATAAGAGGAGATTGGGCCATGGCTGAAGTCACAGTAAAAGAATTTGCCGAGCAGATACACACGCCGGTCGAGCGGTTGCTGGAGCAGCTTGCCGAGGCGGGCGTGGACGTGTCGAAGGCCGACGATTCCCTCAGCAGCGATCAGAAGATGCAGCTGCTTGCACACCTGCGCCGCGAGCACGGCGAGGATACGCAGGCGGAACCGCGCCGCATCACCCTCAAGCGCCGCAGCACGAGCGAGCTCAAGGTTGCCGGCGGCCAGGGTCGCACCAAGACGGTGAACGTCGAAGTGCGCCGCAAGCGCACCTATGTCAAGCGTGCGGCCGTGATCGAGCAGGAACAGAAGCGTATCGACGAAGCGCGCCGCGAACGCGAGGCCGAGGAGGCCGAACGCCTGGCGGAAGAGAAGGCGCAGGAAGAGCGCATCGAGCGCGAGCGCCAGGAAGAACAGGAACGTGCACAGCAGGAAGCGGCCGAGCGCGAACGCGATTCGCGCGAACGCGAGGAGCAGGAGCGCGAGCGTGTCCAGGAGCAGGAACGCATCAAGGCCGAGACCGAGGCCCGGCGCGAGGAAGAGGAAGAGCGCAAACGCCTGGAGCGTGCGTTGCACCCGCGCCACGGCAAGTCCTCGACCACGACGCCCGCCTCCCCGGGAACGCCGCTGTCCGGCGAACTGCATGTCAAGCGTGGCGGTCGTGGGCGGCGCAGCAGCCGCACCGCGGGCGGGCGCCGGCGCCAGGCGCGTATCGCGAGCGTAGAGACCCAGCACGGCGGGTTCCAGCAGCCGGTCGAGCAGAAGAAGCGGGTAGTGGAGATTCCCGAGGCGATCGGCGTCAACGACCTGGCTCAGCGCATGGCGGTCAAGGGCACGGAAGTCATCAAGGCGCTGATGGGCATGGGCATGATGGCCACGATCAACCAGGTGCTGGACCAGGACACGGCCGTGCTGGTGGTCGAGGAAATGGGCCACGAGGCGAAGCTCGAATCGCCCAGGGACGTGGAATCGCAGTTGCTGGCGACCGAAATCGATCGCGGCGAGCAGCAGGCCCGTGCACCGGTGGTGACCGTGATGGGCCACGTCGACCACGGCAAGACGTCGCTGCTCGACTACATTCGCAGCACCAAGGTGACGTCCAAGGAGGCCGGCGGCATCACGCAGCATATCGGCGCCTACCACGTCAAGCACAAGAAGGGCGGCATCACGTTCCTGGATACTCCGGGGCACGAGGCCTTTACCGCCATACGAGCGCGTGGCGCGCAGTCCACCGACGTGGTCATCCTGGTGGTGGCGGCCGACGACAGCGTGATGCCGCAGACGATCGAGGCGATCGAGCATGCGCGTGCCGCCGAGGTGCCTATCGTGGTCGCGATCAACAAGATCGACAAGCCGGAGTCCGACCCTGAGCGTGTCAAGACCGAGCTGTCACAGCGCGACGTCATACCCGAGGACTGGGGCGGCGACGTGCAGTTCGTGCAGGTCTCCGCAAAGACCGGGGAAGGCGTGGACGCACTGCTCGAAGCCGTGTTGCTGCAGGCCGAACTCCTTGAACTCAAGGCGTCTCTGGACGGGCCCGCCCACGGCGTGGTTCTGGAATCGCGTCTCGACAAGGGACGCGGTGCCGTGGCGACGCTGCTGATCCAGGAGGGCACGCTGAATCGCGGCGACATGCTGCTTGCCGGGCGCGAGTTCGGACGCGTGCGCGCCATGCTCGACGAAAACAATGCGAGCATGAAAAGCGCCGGCCCGTCCATGCCGGTGCAGGTGTTGGGCCTGTCGGGTACGCCCGAGGCGGGAGACGAGGCACTGGTGGTGGAAAACGAACGCCGGGCGCGCGAGGTTGCGGATCACCGCGAAAGCCGCGAACGCCAGGTGCGACTAGCCAACCAGCAGGCCTCCCGACTGGACGAAATGTTCAACCAGATGGGCCAGGACGAATCGCAGGCGCTCAATCTGATTATCAAGGCCGACGTGCACGGCAGCCTGGAGGCGGTGCGCGACGGCGTAGTGCGCATGTCGAGCGAGGAGGCCCAGGTCAAGATCGTGAGCTCCGGCATCGGTGCGATTACCGAGTCCGATCTCAACCTGGCCATGGCGTCCAACGCCGTCGTTCTCGGCTTCAACGTGCGTACCGACAATGTGGCGCGCAAGGCGCAGCAGGAAAGCGGCGTCGATATCCGCTATTACAGCGTGATCTACGAATTGATCGACGACGTGCGCAAGGCGCTGTCCGGCATGCTCTCGCCGGAGCTCCGCGAGCAGATCGTCGGCCTCGCCGAGGTGCGCGACGTGTTCCGTTCGCCCAAGTTCGGAGCGGTCGCCGGCTGCCTGGTCGTGGACGGCTACGTGCGTCGCGACAACCCGATCCGCGTGCTGCGCGACAGCGTGGTGATCTACGAGGGCAACCTGGAGTCGCTCCGCCGTTTCAAGGACGACGTGAAGGAAGTGCGCGCCGGCACCGAGTGCGGCATCGCGGTCAAGGACTACAACGACGTGAATCCGGGCGACCAGATCGAATGCTACGAGCGCATTGAAGTCGCGCGCGAAATAGAGGTCTGATGAATAACGCCCCCGTATCCCGCGCCGAACGGGTCGGTGTCGAAATCGCCCATGCCCTGGCCCGGCTGATCGAGCGCGAGTGTGCCGATCCGCGACTGTACCTGGTGACGATTACCGGCGTACGCATGTCCCCGGACCTGAAGTACGCCCGAGTCACCGCATCCAGCGTGGATCCCGCAGCCGACGGGGAAGCCGTGATTTCGGCGCTGGTCCATGCCGGGGCGCGCCTGCGCCGTTCCCTGGCCAGGGAAGTCCGGCTGCGCGTCGTACCGCGCCTGGATTTCCACTGGGACGACAGTGGCGAGCGCTCCCAGCACCTCGATGCATTGATCGCGCGAGGCCTGCCACGCAGCGGAGAGAGCGCGTGAGCCGCCGCCGTGGTCGCCAGGTCGACGGCATCCTCCTGCTCGACAAGCCGACCGGCATTACATCGACCTCCGCCCTGAATCGTGCCAAGCACGTGTTCGATGCCCGTCGCGGCGGTCACACCGGGAGCCTCGATCCGCTGGCAAGCGGCCTGCTGCCGCTGTGCTTCGGCGAGGCGACCAAGGTGTCCGCCTTTCTGCTCGACGCCGAAAAGCGCTACGAGGTTGAAGCCCGGCTGGGTACGGCAACCGATACCGCCGATGCCGATGGCAAAGTGATCGAGACGGCCGCCGTGCCGGCGCTGGATGCGGCCCGGGTGGAGGCGGTGCTCGAGGATTTCCGCGGAGAGATCAAACAGGTTCCGCCCATGTATTCGGCCCTCAAGCACCAGGGTGAGCGGCTCTATACACTGGCCCGGCAGGGCATCACCGTGGAGCGCGAACCGCGCCCGGTGACGATCCACAAGCTCGTCTTGCGCGAACTCGCCGAGAATCGCCTCAACCTGGAGGTTCACTGTTCCAAGGGCACCTATGTGCGCACGCTGGTCGAGGATGTTGCCCGGGCGCTGGGAACCGTGGGTCATGTCAGCGCACTGCGCCGGACCGGCGTGGCCGGTTTCGACACCGAAGACTCATGGGTGACGCTGGAGGCACTGGAGGCCGACGAACACCCCGAACGCCGGCTGCTCAACCCCGATACGGCGCTCAGGCAGTGGCCCGGCATGACGCTCAGCCGCGATCTGGCCCACTTTTTCAGGCATGGCCAGCCGGTTCTGATTCCGCGCGCCCCGGTGACGGGGTGGCTGCGCCTGTATGACGAAGGCGAGGGCTTCCTCGGCGTGGGGGAGGTGCTCGAGGACGGAAGAGTCGCGCCACGCCGGCTGATAGGCGCGGCGACGGCTTGAGTAAACACCCTGTCTATCGTAAAATTATAGGGTTAACAGGCTGCTGAAAGCCTTCAGTGATCGGACACTTGGATGCAAACAGGTCACCGAGGATCGTTCGTTGCGTTTTTCAGCAGCCTGTCGGAAACATTGGAACGACATAATTGAGCGGAGATTAGCTGAATGTCATTGAACCAGGAAAACAAGCGTCAGATCATTGGTGAATATGGTGCCAATGAGGCCGACACCGGCTCCACGGAAGTGCAGGTGGCACTGCTCTCGGCACGCATCAGCGGGCTGAGCGAGCATTTTTCCTCGCACAAGAAAGACCACCATTCGCGTCGTGGTCTGCTGAAGATGATCAGCCAGCGGCGGCGCCTGCTGGACTACCTCAAGGCGTCCGACCGCGGCCGCTACCAGCAACTGATCACGCGCCTCGGCCTGCGTCGCTGAGCGGCGCGCCCTTTACCATT
>Ga0209919_1000237_pt1 | contig 28027 bp, 22 predicted proteins | sample SalPon2A_C_D2_MG_FD_185721 | JGI IMG/M metagenome (GOLD analysis project Ga0209919, IMG submission 185721) | Soil microbial communities from South San Francisco under conditions of wetland restoration - Salt Pond MetaG R2A_C_D2_MG (SPAdes)... | ecosystem: Environmental > Terrestrial > Soil >... | reverse complement strand
AGCCGGTCGTGGAGCTTCACCTTGACGGAATCGAGTGGCCAGGAGCGGTACCAGCCCGCGCCGTCAACAATCGCAATGTCATATTGCGTCAGCAGGCGAATCCGGCCGGTGTATTGCTTGCCCGATGCGACCGTCACCGTAGCCGTGGGATGATTGCCTCGGCGCGGGTAGAGCATCCGTGCCTGCAACTCCGCCGGCGGATACTTGCCGGCAATGCCTTTAAGGTCTCCCGTGGGCGAGTGGCAACTCGAGCATTTGCCCGCGCCGTAGAAAAACTCTTTCCCGGCTTTCGCATTCCCCACCAGCAGCTTTTTGAGCGAATAGTTCGAGCTGGTATGGGCCGCCGACCGGCGGTCAGACTCATCCAGCCTGTAGCGCAGAAAGGCCACGATGTCCATAATCTGGCTATTGGTCAACTGGAAGGCAGGCATCCCCTTGTCCGGAAATCCGTTGCGAATCACCGGTCCAATCTTGTCGCCTTTTACGTCGTGCCTCACAACGGCGCTCCGCACGAGATTGGGGCCCGTCGAGCCACCGTTGGCGTTGGGACCGTGGCAGAAGGCACAGGTCTTCTGGAACTGGATGCGTCCGCGTTTGACCTGCGCGGCCGGGTACTCATTCCACAGCCCCTGGCCCCTGCTTGGGGCCCCCTTTTCCTGGCCTGCCATTGAGACGGATATAAGGCAGCCCGCTATCACAAACAGCGCTAGAAAATTCCGCTTACGGTTTGAAATCACTTTCCTCATGATGCAAAAGATTTTTGCCGCCCCTCGTTGCTCGTCGATCCTGTAGACTGCAGCAAGTTACCTGATATATCACCCGGATGTCAAGAAAGTCGAGCGCCGCAATACATACCTCCGTGCCCTGCTCCCCATATGGAGTGCGCCGGCAACCTCAAGTCGCCCCGAGTGATTTCGATTCCCATTCGCCTGCCGGGCAGTGTTTCGTCTCATCGGTCAGCGTTGGCTATTGAGGCACGGGGCGGCCGTCTGGCTGCTTCGGAATCCCGCCAGCAGACGGACTCCCAGGACGCTGACGACAGCCAGCAGACATCCCACCAACATCAGGTCCCGAGGTTGTTTGAACCATAGCAGTTGAGCCAGAAGGATAAGCGCTGCCAGCAGCAGGATTGCCAGCGAAATGCCACGGTGGTAATGGCGAATTTCCGATTGCACCCAGGAATCCACCCGTTTTTCGATTTCTCGGCCTTCGTCGGAGTCGGTGCAGTCAGGTTTCTTGTGGCAGCAGTTACAAATGTGCCCTATCGCGCGGTAGCGCACGATGTTGCGCTGATGGTCGACGGAGTGCCGTTGGAGCAGCTGTCCCGTGGGGCACTCCCAGTGGTCGAATTCCTTGTGGAATTCAAAGCCGGTCACGCGCATCTGCTCCGTCCGGCGGTGGGAATGCTTTGCCAGCCATTCCAACATCAAGGCCACCAGCACCAGAAACAGCGCGTAGCCGGAGGCCATCAGCACTTCAGCATGGAAGCCTTCGATCATCAATTCACCCCGGACGATTCCACGATCTCGGTAAACAGACTTCCTTCCGGCTGTTCCGCCGCTGTTTTGGGTGCCACGTGGAGCACTCCCACCCATGTGAGGTAAAGAACCGGCAGCACCCCGCCGACAATGAACAGAGCGTCGCCCGGCAACCGCATCCACTCGATCAGTGCGTTCAAATGGCCCGTCAGGTACTGCAGGCTTCGTGCGTCGTAATAGCCGTAGCGCACGGAGTGGTACAACTGGATGATGCCCAGCGGAAACAGCGAGGCAAACACCATCCAGGCCAGCCCTATGTTCAGCGACCAGAAGCTGATTTTTGCCGCCCTGTCGGACCAGCGCTCCTCCGGAATCATGTAGCGCAGGCAGAACAGCGACAGCCCCACCGCCAGCATCCCGTAAACACCCATCATGGCGGCATGCGCGTGGTTAGCCGTCAGTGCCGTGCCGATTTCGTAATAAGATACCACCGGCAGATTGATCAGGAACCCGAAAATTCCCGCGCCGAGAAAGTTCCAGAAACCCACCGCCACAAGAAACATCACGGCCCAGTGGTGAGGGAAGCGCGTTTTTGACCTGGTGCCCTGCTCTGCGCCCAGTTGCAGAAAACTCCACGCCTCCAGCGTGAGGAACGTTAGCGGAATGACTTCCGCCGCCGAGAAGAAGGCCCCCAGCGCCATGTGGACCGCCGGTTCGCCTGAGAAGTAGAGATGGTGCATGGTTCCGATGACGCCGCCGGCGGAATAGAGCAGGATGTCGAGATAAACCATCGTCAGCGCCACACGTTCGTGAACCACTCCCAGCAGCACGAAGATATAAGCCACCATAATGGTGGTGAACAGCTCCAGGAAATCTTCCACCCAGAGATGGACCACCCAGAACCGCCAGAAATCCGTGGTGGTGAAGGCTTCACCGGGCCGCGCCAGCAGGCCGACCGCGTAGAAGGCCGGAATTGACAGGGCCGAAAAGAAGAACAGCCAGGGCAGGTTGCCCAGGTGTTCCGAGCCCAGGCGCCCACGCAGCCCACGGAAGAGAATGATCACCCAGAAAAACAAGCCGATGATCAGCAGAATCTGCCAGAAGCGTCCCAGGTCAAGGTATTCGAAGCCCTGGTCGCCAAACCAGCTCCAGAGGTGTTGAATCCAGCCTTCAATCCCGGCGTATTCCCCGATCAGGCTTCCGAAAACCACGATGGCCAGCGCACCCAGCAGGCCGTAGGCCAGCAGGCTTTGTCCTTTGGGCTCGCGCCGCGTGATCATGGGAACGAGAAAGATGCCCGCGGCAAGGTAAGAAGTTGCCACCCAGAAAATGGCAAGCTGCACGTGCCACGTGCGGGCCACGTTGAAGGGCAGCCACTGTGCGAGATCGAGGCCGAAGAAGTTGGAAAGGTCGGCACGGTAATGCTGCGAGGCGCCACCCAGCAGAGTTTGCAGCAGAAAAAGCACAGCCATCACCAAGAAAAAGTACGCTGTGGCGCGCTGCGCCGGAGTCAGCCTGATGGAATCCGGGCGACGGAAAGATACCGTGGTCCGCTCCCGCCCATGCCAGCCCAGGAAGTTCCATCGTCCGAAGGCAGCGAGCAGCAGCCCGATGCCTCCTAGAAGAGCGATCAACGAAAGTACGCTCCAGACAATCGCATCGGCCGTGAGGTGATTGTTCACCAGCATTTCGGGCGGCCAGTTATTGGTGTAGGAGTAATCGAGGCCGGGCCTCTGGGCGGCAGACGCCCACGCCGACCAGCTGAAGAAGGCGGTCAGGTCAAAGATCTGCTGCGGATCGGTAATGGCCCTGGGCCGAAGGCCAAATTTGGTGGTGGGCTGGGAGAAGAAGTCCCGGTAGTGCGTTTCCAGTTGCTTGAAGGCCGCGGCCTGTGCTGCTGTGTATTCCAGCGTGCGGGTCGCGGGGTTGTAACGGTTGGTCTTAAAGTCCTGCACAGTCTCGGCCCGCGCGCGATCCGAGGCTTCACCCCCGTACTGCTGGCGGACGATCAGCGCGGCACGGTGGAGATAGTCGGCCGTGAAGTCCGGTCCCAAATAGGCGCCGTGGCCAAAAATCGATCCGTACTCCATCAGGCCGTTGCGGAGGAACGTTTCCTGCCCCCGGGTGATATCTGACTTGGTAAAAAGCACCGCCCCCGAAGGATCAACTACCCGGGCCGGAATAGGAGGTTGATTGGTGTAGGTCCAATAAGCCAGAAGCCCCATTACGAAAAACCCGAATAGGAAGACGATCACAATCGCCTGGCCCCACCTGCTGGAAACGATCAGCCCACGTTTGGAAGTTGCATCCATCCCCTGCCTCCTTGCGCTGGATTCTAGAGTTGACCTGGAAGATCGTGAGGAATCTACACTAACGGATACGGGAGCCGCGTTCCGTGACTTTTGTCACGGAACGCGTCCTAAAAAAAGCAAGATAAGCCCTCTGAGAGGAAAGTCAAGGGAGTTATCAAATCCCGCTAGCCACCACCAGTTGGAGTGGCGGAAAGTTCGTCTCGCCTGCGGCCAACCGACGGTTTTTGTTTGGTGATCCCAGTTTGATTGCGGTCAACCGAGCTACTCTGGCGACTTTTCTTTTTTCGAACCGAGAGGTTTTTCTGCTTTCGCAGGTCTTTGCCTGTGGGAGTCAAACAGCCCCGACTTGCGGTTGTAGCGGATTGCCGCACTCACCACGATGAAGGCCGCCGCGACGGCCACCAGCAGGATGATGGCTCGACCCAGTTGTCCCGATCGTCCGCGATTCAAAACTCCTCCTTAAAGCGAGAACATTTCGTCATGTATGCGCTCAGCCGGGATGCCAAGTTCACCGAGTGCCGGCATGACGATCCTCATCATTGACGGCGGGCAGCAGACGTAGGCTCCTCTTGTAGTGCCGTTCACCGGCGGAAGGTGTCTCGCAATAGCGTCTTTGTTAATGCGTCCCCGCTCCCCACTCCAACCCTCACCGGCCTTTGTCAGGAAAGGCACGATCTTCAACCCCGGCTTGCCGGATCTGGCAATCTGCTCCAATTCCTCGCGTGCCACGAATTCCTCCTCGGTCCGATTACTCCACAGCAGCAGGACTTTCTTGCGCGACCCGGTGTCATGCATGTGCCGAAGCATGGCCAGGAAGGGCGTGATGCCGATGCCACCGCAGACAAAAATCAGGTCGTTTTCATCGGGATGGAAGAGGTATGAGAAGCGCCCGTAAGGCCCGTCCACGTCCGCCTTGTCGCCCACCCGCGTCTGGCCGATGGTGGAAGTGAAATCACCCACTTCCTTGATCGTGGAAGCGATGCCCGGTCGCGTGGGCGTCCAGGAAATGGTCCAGTGGTGTTCTTCTACAGGGAGCCCCCTCCCCCGCCGGAGGGTGATGTAGTGGAACTGCCCCGGCGCGTAAGGGTACACGCCTTGCCCTGTCGGTGGCGCAAAATGGATCGTCCAAACCTTCGGCGCATCCTGCCGAACAGCGGTCACAGTATAGGCATTGCGTTTCAGCCGCGCGGGTCGCATGAGTCTGTGGAATAGATAGACAGCCGCGGCCACGGCCAGTGCCAGCACCCAGTAAATGCGCAGGGCCGGGGCCGTCAGGTCTCCACCAATCTTAAAGCTGTGTACGAACCCGAATGTGAGTATGGTGGCAAAAAGAACGTTGTGCAGCTTACGCCAAGATTCAAACTCGATGTTCAGTTTGCGCCGCCACAGGCTCGTAACTACAGTCGCCAGCAAAGCCAGCAGTGCCAGCCGGCCCAGCCATATCGGCCATTTGACATGGAGCGAGTCCAGTAGATACCAATGCCCGGTGCCCCAGGAAATCAGCGTTACGTGCAGCAAAACGAGGCATAGCGCAATCACTCCCGCCGCCTTGTGGAACCGGAAAATCTTGTCCAGCCCGATAGGCCGCTCAACCCACTTAATGCGCGCTCCTAGAACCACCTGCAGAGTGATGAGGATGAACGCCACCAGGGCACAGTTCTTGCCAAGCTGGTGAATGAAGCCGTCACCCGTGTGCGGGCGCACCAGCGTCAACAGAATCAGTGCGAAAACCGTAATGAAAAGGTAGAGGAAAACGAGGAGAATACCACTCCTCTTGATTTCAGGCGCCATAGATTGAGGTGGACCGCTGCCCCCGCTGCGGCCTCTATAATAATACTCAGTATACACTACAGGCCAGCCCGTCCCCCCGACATACCCGTTTGGGAAACGGCTTCAGGCTTGTTAAACTAATCCCATGTTCCGCACACGATTTAAGAAGGAAATCGTAACCGAGTTCTTGCCGACGGTACGGCAGGGCAAAGTGCGCAAGGTGGCTATCCTTTGCGACGGCATGCCGTCTATCCCCACCAAGCAGGGTCTTGCGGAATTTCTGGTGCGCCGAGGCTACTGGGTTTTTTACCCGCGATATCGCGGAGCATGGGAAAGCGGCGGAAAATTTTTGGAAAAATCGCCGGTGGAAGACATTGCCGACGTCATCACAGGAATCAGGAAAGGCCGCATCCGGGAAAGCGCCTTTGGGCAGGAATTTCGGGTCATGCCTGATTCAATTTTTGTGATTGGCGGAAGCTTCGGCGGCGCAGCCGCGATTCTTTCCTCTCTCGACCGCCGGGTGACGAAAGTTATTGCCAACTGCCCGGTGGTCGACTGGAACATTCTCGGTGAAGAGCAGGAGAAGGAGACGTCCAACAAAAGCTATCCCGCTTATATCCGCGAAGCGTTTGGCAACGGTTATCGCCTCACAGATCGAAACTGGAACAAGTTGCTGCGCGGTGACTTCTTCAATCCTGCGCATCACATCGGGGAACTCGTCTCATCAAAGATCATGATGTTCCACGCGAAGGACGATCCTTACATTCCCTGGCGGCAGGTGGACGATTTCGCCCGCCGTGCGGGAATCAAGCTGAACCTGCTCAGGCGAGGCGGCCACCTCAGCACTACCCGAACAGTTCAACAGTATTGGCCCCGTATCCGGCGGTTTTTCGAAGCCTGAAAACTGAATCCAGCTGGCAGCTACTGCCCCATTTTGGCATTTCAGAAACCGCAACGAAGTAGAAAGTCCAGTCAACGCAAACTAGAAAGTTCCGGTATTTGGCGAGATAGAAATTTCCTCCGCCAAAGGAAAGGATAGTTTGGGGGATGGAGGTGGATTTTGCTGGCTCCAAGGGTTGGAGGCCATAGGGGGGAAGCGTTTGCCGGCTGCGGCGCCGGGCAGGATGTCAGGTTTAGTTAGGAACCGAGGAGGCACGCCACAACGAACTGCCCACCGTTTCTCCACTTCCACCGGCACCCGTCACATCCCGGACGCTTCCGTGTCAAGGTCCAGGGCGTGGTTCGCAGCTCAACGTATAGTCGGTCGAGACCTGCTGTCCTGCCGCTACGAGCAGGACCTCCTCCAGCCTCTTCTCAGACCCTGGACTGTGCACTTCCTGCCAATTTATGATTTAATGTGCGATCGCATTGGGCAAATTGATGGCAAGAAAACATCTGAAGGGTTGGAATCCGAAAGAATGGGTGAGTCTGGTGCCTTACGGGCTCGGCCAGCAGCACCCGAACGCCTACAGGGACATCCTTGAAACTATCTGGGAAAACCGTGACAACCTGCGCTACGCTTGGCGGATTCTCAATGATGGCTGCTGCGACGGCTGCGCGCTGGGTACCAAAGGCATGCGCGATTGGACCATGGAAGGTATCCACCTGTGTGCTGTGCGCCTGCGGTTGTTGCGCCTCAACACCATGCCGGCCATGGATTGGCGCCAGCTGGAAGACGTTGAGCCATTGCAGGACAAAAGCGAGCTAGACCTGCGCAGGCTGGGGCGGCTGGCAGTGCCGATGGTACGGCAGCGCGGGGAAAAAGGATTCCGGCGCGCCACCTGGGACGAGGCCCTGGCCGTCATCGCCGAAAAGCTACGCCAGACCGACCCGCGCGGCCTGGCCTGGTACCTCACCTCGCGCGGTCTCACCAATGAGGCTTACTACGCCCACCAGAAAGTGGCGCGCTTTATCGGCACCAACCATATCGACACCAGCGCGCGCATCTGCCACGCTCCCAGCACTACGGCGCTGAAGGCCACGGTGGGCTGTGCGGCCACCACTTGCAGCTATAGCGACTGGATTGGCAGCGACCTGGTGGTTTTTGTGGGGACCAACGTGGCCAACAATCAGCCGGTCGCCACCAAGTACCTCTACTACGCCAAGAAAGCAGGCACCAAGGTATTCATGGTCAATCCCTATTTCGAGCCTGGCATGGAGCGCTACTGGGTGCCATCTGTCACGGAAAGCGCTCTATTTGGGACGCGCATCGCAGACGACTTCTTCCAGGTGCTGCCCGGCGGCGACATTGCCTTCTTCTACGGAGTGCTGAAACATCTGATTGAGAACGACTGGGTTAATCGCAACTTTGTTGACGATCGCACCACCGGCTGGCGGGCGCTTGAAAGGAAAACCCGCAGCTTGCGCTGGGACCATCTTGAACATGGTTCCGGACTCACTAGGTCGGACATGCTGCGCTTTGCCGAAAGATTCGGCAAAGCCCGCAACGCCGTTTTCGTATGGAGCATGGGCATTACGCATCACCGCTACGGCAGCGACAACGTTCGGGCCATTGTGAACCTGCAGCTCGCGCGCGGCAATGTGGGAAGGCCTCACACCGGGTTGATGCCCATCCGGGGACACAGCGGCGTGCAGGGGGGCGCTGAAATGGGCGCCATGCCGTCTGCCTACGTGATGGGCTTCCCCGTAAACGAAGGAAATGCGGAACGCTTTGCTTCGCCCAATGTGTGGGGCTTCCTGCCGCCGGAATGGAAAGGGTTGGGAGCCGCGGAAATGGTGCTGGGCGCCGAGAACGGCGAAATCGACATGCTGTGGCAGAGTGGAGGTAATTTCATCGACACTCTGCCGGAACCCCAGCGCGTTTATGACGCTCTGGGCCGGTTACGGTTGCGAGTCCATCAAGACATTGTGGTGAATCCCACCATGTTGGTCGACCCGGGAGAAACTGTAGTGCTGCTACCGGCGCGAAACCGCTATGAGCAGCGTGGCGGCGGCACCGAAACCAGCACCGAGCGGCGGGTGATTTACAGCCCGGAAATTCCCGGCCCCCGTCCGGGCGAGGCTCGCGATGAGTGGGAAATTCCCGTTCTGCTGGCGCGGCACTTCGATCCGGAAGGCGCAAAGAAGGCGTTTCCTTGGAACGACACGGGAGACATTCGTGCCGAGATTGATCGGGTTTGCCCCACCTATCGCGGCATCGCACGGCTGAAGAAGAAAGGTGATAGCTTCCAGTACGGCGGGGCTCGACTGCTGGCAGGGAGCTTTAGCACCCCCAGTGGCAAGGGCCATTTTTCTGCGGTCAATTTGCCACGGGAGACGGTGCCCAAAGGGAAGTTCCTACTGAGTACGCGGCGAGGAAAGCAGTTCAACAGCATCGTACACGCCGACGCCGACCCGCTGAACGGCGCGCTGCGAGAGGACGTAATCATGGCCGCCGAAGACGCCGCACGACTGGCGCTGCGGACGGGCGATACGGTGGTTTTGCGCAATGAGTACGGCCGCTTCCGCGGCCGTGTGAAGATTGACCGCATCAAGCCGGGAAGCCTGCAGGTTCACTGGCCGGAAGGTAACGTGCTAATCCCTTCCGGGCGGCTGGACGAAAGCGGCGTTCCGGATTACAACGCGCTGGTGGAAGTGTCACGGCGATAAATCCCGCCAGGCCAGCTATGGAGCCTAGCGCCGCACCCCCTTGACACCTCAGGCCTCTGCGCTTTGCGCTTCTTCTCCCAGCCCCAGCTGACGCCTCACGAAGTGGATCAGTTCATCACTGATCTCGTCGGGGCGTGCCAGCTGGAAAACTGGCTTGCTGCTGAGGAGACTGGCATCAATATCGGGCCAGGAATATTTGCAGTCGGCGGGTCCAATCGCGATCAGCGCGTCGGCGCGCTCCAGATGCTTGCGGGCCGTTGCCTTGAAGTCGCTTTGCGAAGGGTCCAGGACAAGCAGATAGAGCGCCGGCTGAATGTGGTCCAGGATGCTGTTGCTTTCAATCATCACCCATTCTTCCCGGCGCAGCGCACGCATCAACCCCGGGAGGGTGCGATGAAGCTGTCCCTGGCGGACTCGCAGCCACAGCGAGCGCCGGGCGCCCCCTTGGAGGAACCGGCTGGTGTCGCCTCGCCCCTTGCGTTCCCGCTCTTCGGTCAGGACGAATCCGTGTTCGCCCGGGTCGCAGGAGCACGGCGCCCCATCAATCGAGCAAACGCCATGGCCATATTGCGTAATCTTCACGGCGGTCCACTCAGGTGGCCGGAGACGGTGGATCAGCCCCGCCATTACTGATGTCTTGCCGATATTGCGCGAGTGCCCACCAATAACAACGGTCGTCATCGTAGCTGCCAATTATGATAGTGGATAAACCCAATTGTGAGGGGCCAGGTTCTGTTACAGATTTGGGTCCGCGATCTCTGTAGGAGGCAAAATTCGATCGCAGGTGCCTTGGCACGTGGTGATTCGGCCAGGAACTTTCGGAGAATGTACGTTCGCAGGGGAATTTCTTTGGCCCTCCTTTTCCAGGTCGGCCTAGGCCCTCTGTTTCGCGTCCGCAGATTCCTCAGAGCTGTGGGAAAGTTCGGGAATGGGCATGTGACACTGGCCATCAAAATACCCCCCGGGCTCGATCACAAGCGAGGCCGTGTGGATATCGCCCAGCACAATTCCGTTTGCCTTGATTTCGACCTTTTCGGAAGCGTGAACTGTACCTTTAACCTTTCCGGCAATGCTAATTAGCTTTGAACGGATTTCTCCTTCCATTTCACCCTGGTCGGCGATGACTACGGCTCCGGCACAATGAATCTCTCCTTTGAAGTGTGTGTTGATGCGGACCAGCCCGGAAGGGACAGTCATTTTGCCATCAAATTCAACGCCAGGTTCAAGCAGTCCAACCAGTTCCTGATCGCCCAGCGGGTCCGCCGACCGCCCTCGGAATATTTGACTAATTTTCAACGCCATTGAGGTCCTCCGTGCTTTCTGTTATTCCTCACGTTGTTATATTTTGAAGATGGTAATAGTTAAGTATGTATTATCCGATCATAAATTCTACTCAGATCTTCTGCGGAAAAATAGCTGATTTCGATTCTTCCCCGTCGTTCGCTTCCCACTACTTTCACTCGCGTTCCAAGCGCGCGTTCCAAGTCAAGGACCGCCGCCCGAAGATTTGGGTCCACAGTTGCGTCATGCCTCACCTCTTTTTTACCTTGGACGCGTGTTTGTGGAGCAACGAGATTCTCCAGGTTTCTGACAGAAAGACCTTTCTCAATAACGGTCTGAGCCATCTTCTCCTGCATCTGCGCTGAGTCCACGGCCAGAAGGGCCCTGGCATGGCCGGCGGATATCTTATCTTCCATCAGCAAATTCTGTACCGCCGGTGAGAGTCCCAAGAGACGAATGGTGTTCGTCACAGTCGATCGGTTGACCCCCAATCGCTCCGCGATCTGTTCGTGCGTAAGGTGAAACTGTTGCTGAAGCCGCTCGTAGGCGCGGGCAATTTCGAGCGGGTTCAGTGCCTCGCGCAGAAGGTTTTCGGCGAGAGCAAGTTCCAATGCCTCACTATCGCTGATTTCGCGCACGACCGCTGGGACTTTTTCAAGCCCCACCTTGGTCGCAGCCCGCCAGCGCCTTTCACCAGCCACGAGCTGATAACGTTTGCCGACCGGACGAAGTAGAATTGGCTGAATCAGTCCACTGGAGCGGATGGAATTGGCAAGCTCTTCCAATGCTTGTTCGGGCAGTTGGGTGCGGGGCTGGTACGGATTGGGATCGATTAGGGCCAGCGACACTTGGTTGAGGCCGGAAGCAGCAGGGGACGAATCAGTTTCCTGCAACAGGGCGTTCAGTCCTCGCCCCAACGCCTTTCTGGTCATGACTTATAACCTCTTTAGCAAGTTTTATATAACTTTCTGAACCACGGCAGTCCGGATCGTACAAAAGGACGGGCTTTCCATGGCTTGGAGCCTCCGCAAGACGGACATTTCTGGGGATCATGGTATCAAAAACCTGTTCGCCAAAGAAGTCCTTCAGATCGTCCCGAACCTGGTGTGAGAGGTTCGTTCGCTCGTCAAACATGGTCAATAGAATTCCCTCGATCGCCAATTTGGGGTTATGCGTTCGGCGAATCCGTATCAGCGTGTCAAGAAGTTCTGAAACGCCCTCAAGAGCAAAATATTCGCACTGGATAGGGACAAGAACTGAGTCTGCCGCCACCAGGGCATTAAGTGTAAGCAAATCCAGCGCCGGCGGACAGTCGATCAATGTGTAATTGAACCGGTCCCGGATGGGATTCAGCCTCTCCCGCAGGATTTGTTCCCTGCCGGGCTTTGAGACAAGCTCAACATTGGCGCCAACCAGATTCTTATCAGATGGTACCAATTGGATTCCCTCGGCCGGCCCGGGGAGAAAGAGTTCCGTAAGCGGTGCTTCTAGAATCAAGGAGTGATACAGTGAACGGCGTGATGGATCTTTGGGGAAGCCAAACCCGCTGGTGGTATTTCCCTGCGGGTCACAGTCGATGACAAGAGTCCACATGTCCTGAGCAGCAAGCGCTGCTGCAAGGTTGATGGCAGTCGTCGTCTTCCCTACTCCGCCTTTCTGATTGGCAATCGCGATGACACGTCCCATAGCACTTTCAATCCAAGAGATGAGGATGAGAAGCTATCAAAGAGGAATTCCCAAAGCAAGTCCAAATGTGATGTTTCACGTGAAACATGTGCTTGCCTATCCCAATATGCTTTGCCATCTTTCAGATATTGATAGGCTTAAATAAATTGCAGCTACGTTTGGCTCCCAACCAATATCACCCTGTCGCGACTCAGTGGAATCGTCTCTGGCGCCAGCCAGCTCAAACCCCGGCTTCCCATCTGAATTGCCTGCACCTGCGCACTTCCCAACCAAAGACATAAGTGTCCACCAGGCTTCAGGAAGCTGCCGGCTACTTGAACCATCGATTCAAACCCGCCCACAGCTCGCGATGTAATAATGTCAAATGATCGACTTACTTCTTTGACAGCAAAATCCTCGAACCTGTTGCCATTCACCTCGACCGGGCCCATGCCGCAGACCCTGGAAACCTCCTTTAAGAAGGACCGCTTCTTGGAAACAGGCTCCAATAATACAACCTCCAACGCGGGGATAATCAACTTGAGGGCGAGACCAGGAAACCCAGCCCCACTTCCGATGTCTAGAAGGAGGCCCCTAAGTTCCAGCAAATTAGAAAGCAGGAAACTCTCACCAAAATGCCTCGTTATGCATTCCTCGGCATCATTTATTGAAGTCAGGTTGATCTTGCGATTCCAGCGCAGGAGCAGATCTACGTAAACGACGAGCCTATCAACTCCGTCGTCAGAAATAGAAATATCGAATGGGGCAAGCAATTCCCGCACTCTACCTCTGGAGATCATCAAAACGCATTGTAGATGACTCGGGAAGAACTGACAACATCGCTGAGGCGAGAAGAGCCTCGATGCGGAGGTTCCAGCTTATGTATATGACAATGTATATGAATCCGAGTCGAAGCGCATGTTCCACGTGAAACATGCGCCTTCAACCGACCTCGAGCGGACATCTCGAGCCTCGTACGCTAGGCTCTCCCTCTGCGCCGCCAACCAACCCAGGCCAAGCTTCGTCCCTGAAGTAACTGCTATTCCGGCTTCGGAGAAAAAAGCTTTGAAGCGGCAACCGTTGCCGCTCCTTTCTCTTCTGCTTTCACATTCCAGGCGCTGATGGCGCTGGCCGACCCACACTCAAAACAGGAGGTCCGCGTAAAATGCGTCCCGCAATGAGGACACATCGCACCGGACTGAAAGGTGTCAAACGCCTTCCCGCAACTGGTGCAGTTCCAGTATTCACCGGCCGGCGGCTTCGCTTTGCAGGAAGGGCACGCAAAACTCTCGCGCCGCGGCGCCCCGGCAAGCCGTGACAGCGCCTGAGCTTGCCGTAACCCTCCCCAGCAGTAGATCAGTATAAAAACCGATATGGCTCCATTCCAGACGGACCGTGTCCAATAGGAATAAACGAACAGACCTGCCACGCCAATCATCCCGATCACTGAAGTCACCATCAGACTACGGGCCCGTCCCATCCAGAACCACAACACCGACCGCAGAATCTGGCCTCCGTCCAGGGGATAAATCGGCAGCAAATTGAAGACGAGCAAAATAGCATTAATAAAGGCAAGCGCCACCAGAAAGGTATGGATGTCGGACACGGACCGCCCCCATCCATAAGCCGAGTTCATCATCACCAGAAGCAGCAGGACAGGCATCAAAACCACGTTTACCAGGGGACCTGCGGCAATGCTCCAGAGCATAGCGCCAGGACGTTGCGGAGGCTGCACATAAGCGATTCCACCTAGTGGCCACAGTACAATTCGATTCGCCAGACCGCCCACCTGTCGGCACGCGAACGCGTGGCCAAACTCATGCAGCAAAACGATCGCAAACAATGCAACATATTCCAGAACGTTCCAAGTGAAAGTTGAATAGCTGCCGGACCGCGAGTCGATTTCAATCAAAGCGACCAGAAACCACGACCAGTGCAGGAAAACATCTATACCTCTGAAATTAAACATATGGAGAGAACGGCTCCGGGTTCCTGCCATCGTTTTGCCTCCTTAATCTAACAACCTGCTGAAACCGACCATCCACACGTTGCTGGCAACCACCAGGCCTCGATTCTGGTGCCATGCTTCTGGAGACGTAGCGGCCACTGGCCCATCCACCAGCGTAGACACTAGCATCCTTTGCCTTGTCGTTCAGAATTACTTCTGAAAGAGCGGAATTCGCCGGACTCGCGTACGAAGCGCCTGCGTACGTGGCCGTGTCTAACACGCCACGGCTGCGGCGCCATGATACCACCGGCTGTTCTACCGAAAGGAGAATTCTGCCATGCCTAAGCGATGAACGGAACTGTCTGAGGCCAGCCGCCACCTGAAATTTCTGCCATCGGGCCTATTCACATCATGATAATCTAGGCAGGCAGGGCAACCATATGGGATCAACACTGGTTACACCATCCAAGCCGGATTTGCCGGGCCACTCCGGCCCACCGCCAGGAAAGGGCAATGATGGCAAGGGTGGCGGGGGCGACTCCGGCGGGCGCGGGCAGCGCGGCCCATCAAACCCACCCCTCCCTCTTGGGGCGTACAAAATTGCTATCTGGATTGCCATTATCTCGATCGCTGTACTCTTTATTGCCCTCACCGTGGTGATGGTGGCGCGCGCAGAGGAATCAACCGACTGGATTTACACCTCCGTCCCCCCGCTCCTCTACTTCAACACCCTCGTCCTGGTAGCCAGCAGCTTTACGCTTGAAATTTCAAGAAGGGCTCTGAAGAGGGAGGCAGCCAATCAATTTGTCCGGTGGTTATATGTGACAACGGGACTCGGAATCACCTTCATTGCAGGGCAACTGATCGCCTGGCGTGAACTCGCCGCCCAGGGTATTTACATCACCACGAACCCCAGCAGTGGCTTCCTTTACGTGCTCACCGCCGCTCATGGCCTTCATTTACTGGGTGGTATCCTCGCACTTTTATACCTCGTCTTCCGAACGCACAAGATCATCTTGAATCCTCGCAAGCGCATCGCCGTCGATATTACCGCCACTTACTGGCACTTTATGGACGGATTGTGGATTTATCTTCTGATCCTGCTGGTGGTGAAGCTCTAGCAGGACGCCGAAAGATGCTGTAGCGGCGGCTTTACGCCGCAAATCCACAGACCTTACGACGGGTCGAAGCCACACCTACACATCCTCGCAGTGTCATCTCAATAACCCTTTTACCCCTCACGTCGCCCGTGCGCATCATGCTCAATTGCGGCAACCTAGAGACACTAACGGGTCGACTCCCACAAATTGCCAAAACAATGATAGAATATCGACTTTAAATCTCAGGCCCAGACGATTGCTCTCAGCCCTGAGCATGATGGCTGGCGCAGTCACGCGAACCACAACTGCATCTCGGTCGAAGGCGCGACGGGTCTGGATGCCAGGGGCCGCTATCAAATCAGCAGCTTCCGAAGTGTAAGAATCCTGCCAGATTTTGTGCGCCTGAGGTCAAAAAAAGGCACGACCATCGCGCACAGGGGATGTCACCGGTTTGGGAATTTGATCAGCGCGGCAGGGACCGCGAGCCATTGAGGTATCTAACTGAGGCGCCGAAGTTCGGAGGGGCTCCGAACCTAATGTTCTGCAATTGATGAAATCGTCAGTGAAGGCAGGGTTTCCCGTTCTCTAAGCGAGTTACAGGTACCTTTTGTACCTTTTTGATTGCAAGGTCATCCGCAGCCAGACCTCTCAGCCACGTTGCCAGGGATGATCCATACAGCTTCTCGGATACTTGTTTGGGATTCAAGGGAAGTCAATGCCCAGATAGAGTTGCAACATGAGCATCGCAGCAGAAAAAAGAATTCAAGACCCGGCATCGGGTGATGCGTCAGGCGGTTTGCGGCAAGCCATTGTTGGCAGGCTCAGCGATTACTGGGTGCTAACCAAACCCGAGGTCAATTTCCTGGTGGTCATCAGCACCCTGGCCGGCTACTACCTTGCTCTGCATGGCCCCGTGGATTTTTTCCTTCTGCTGAATACGCTGCTGGGAACGCTGCTGGTAGCCAGCGGAACCGGAACCCTGAATCAATATATCGAGCGAAAGTCTGACGCCTCCATGCGGCGGACGGCGCGCAGACCCTTGCCGGCCGGTCGCATCAAGGCCATGGAAGCCCTTGTCTTCGGGATCCTGCTGGCCATCGGTGGCGGCATGTTACTCTGGGTTGAAGTCAACCCGCTGGCAAGCGTTCTGGCGTTGCTCACGCTTACGACTTATCTGCTGATCTACACACCGCTCAAAAGGAAGACCGCTCTTTGCACTCTGATTGGAGCCTTTCCCGGCGCTATGCCACCGCTCATCGGTTGGGCAGCTGCGCGTGGCAGTTTGAACGCCGAGTCCTTGGTTCTTTACTCGATCCTCTTTCTTTGGCAATTTCCTCATTTTCTGGCCATCGCCTGGATGTATCGCGAGGATTATTCCCGCGCGGGACTTCGTATGTTGCCGCCTGAAGATTCGGACGGCCGTCTGACCAGCCGCCAGATCATCGCTTTCCTGGTGGCTTTGGTGGTGGTGAGCATGGTACCCACCCTAATCGGGCAAGTCGGGAAGGTCTATCTGTTCGGTGCGGCGGTCATGGGATCCTACTTCCTTCTTCATGGAGCGCGTCTGGCCCGGAACCGGACCAATGTTCTAGCAAGACGCCTGGTGCTGGCTTCTGTCCTTTACCTTCCGCTAGTGTTTGGCTTAATGATGTTCGATAAAATCTGGCTCTAAGCCGCATGGTCTCCTACTTTCCAGCCATCGAAGCCTGTCTCAACGCTCTCAGCGCCGTGCTGCTGGCCACAGGGTACGTTTTCATCCGAAAAAAGCGAATCCAGGCCCACAAAACATGCATGGTGTCGGCCTTTGTCGCCTCTGCCGTCTTTCTGGTTTTCTACCTCAGCGACCATTTTCTCCGCGGGATTATTTACTTTCGGGGTCACGGAGCGATTCGGACGTTCTATCTCGCCTTGCTGGGAACCCATTCCGTTCTGGCGACTGCTATTGTTCCACTGGCCCTCATCACGCTCTACCGCGCCTGGCGCAAGCGCTTCGCCCTTCACAAGCGAATTGCACGATGGACGCTTCCTATCTGGCTGTACGTCTCTGTCACTGGCGTTGTGGTCTACTGGATGCTCTATCATCTCTACCGCCCCGTATGAAAGCCTCCAATCAAACGTTCCAAACTCCTGACCCTCATCCAGAACAGCTCAGCTAACTTTATGAGGTCAATGTTCTACACACTGGCTTCGCACAAATGCTGGATTTATGTTTCAATAATGGATTGCAGCGCGCGATGGGGCGGAAACCGTTGCAGGCTTCAAAAGTATTTTCTGATTCCAATCATGCATTGAGGCAAATGATCATGGGCACTTTATTGGGATGGACGCTGGTGTTTCACATTCTGGGCATCGTCTTCTGGCTGGGAAGCCTCCTAGTAGTCACTCATATTCTCGCTTACGACGCGGAATCGGAGTCCACGGAACTCCATGAAGTTCTGAATCGCCTGGAAGGAAAGCTGTTCAAAGGCATTGCACATCCCGGCGCCATCATCACCATCATTTCCGGCGCTGTCCTGATTTCCACCAATCCGCACTATTACTTCCACGCAGCGTGGTTCCACGTCAAACTGTTTCTGGTGGTCATTCTAATCGTGCTGGATGCCATCACCTACATCCGCGCCAAGGCTTTTCATGCTGGCAAAATTGTGCTTCGGCGAAAAGAGTGCATGATGCTGCACGGTGGCATCGCCCTCATGTTTATCGGCATTTTGATCATGGTTCTAATCAGGCCCTTTTGACGAGGGGTCAAAATTTGTGATTAGTCTTTGCAGTTTTGGATCAATTCAATCTCGGAGGAACTTTTGGCAGCAACAAAAATTACGGTCCGTAGCAACGGTTCAGTTCGTATCGAAGGTGATTTTGAAATTGTCGATTCAGAAGGCGGGGTCTTCGACCTTGGTGGCCGAACCTCGATAAGCCTCTGCCGCTGTGGGCATTCGGAAAACAAACCCTTCTGCGACGGAGCGCACAAGAGAGTGGGATTCCAGTCTGAAATTAAGGCCCGCGCACTGCAGCCGCCGGCCCCCAAGCCAACTTCCACATAATGCCCAAGGAAAAGGGCTGGCGGCACAGCTTCCGCTGAACGCAAAGTCCGGGCAGTCTGTTTGCCAATCTTATTTCGCGGCGGGTACACCGTGCATTGCAGTCTTTTCCCACGCTTCCAGGATGCCACCCACTGTCCAAGCCTGGGCAATACATCCTCGAGGCATAAAGGGCGCATCAGCGTCAAAAATCTCGCCGACCGTTCCCAGACCATGAGCCTGCAAATGGTGAACAACCGGCGCCAGGAATGATGCTGCAGCCCGCGGGTCATTGTGAACCCGTAAATGGGCTTTCACAAACGGCCCCAGCAGCCATCCCCAGACAGTGCCTTGATGGTATGCTCCGTCGCGGTCTTCCTGGTTCCCGGCGTAAGTTCCCCTATAATGCGCGTCATCAGGCGCCAGGGTTCTCAATCCCGGTGTAGCCATCAAGTGGCGTCCGACCGCATCGACAACGGCCCGTTGCCTTTCAGGATCAAAGGGACTCTCCGGCAACGCCACGGTGAAAATCTGGTTGGGCCTTAGCGACGCATCGTTGCCTGCGGGTCCGTCCAGCACGTCGAAGCAGCATCCCGCCGACTCGTTCCAGAAACGCTCAAAACCTTTCACTGCCTGGTCGGCCGAGTGCTGAAAAGCATCCGCCGGGCTTGCCAGTTCGTCCGCAAACTCCTTCATTGCCCTCAACGCGTTCAGCCACAGCGCGTTGATCTCGACGGGCTTGCCGATTCGCGGCGTTATTACCTGGTCGCCGACCCTGGCGTCCATCCAGGTCAACTGCAGACCTTCCTGCCCGGCGTAAAGCAGCCCATCACTCCGGTCCAGGTGAATGTTGTAGCGAGTGCCACGCATATAGGCAGCCACCATGTCGCAGAGGGCGGGGAAAATGCGCTTCAGAAACTCCCTGTCGCGCGTGCGCCTCCAGTAGGAGCGCACAGCGTTGAAATACCACAGCGCGGCGTCCACCGTGTTGAAGTCAGGCTTCTCGCCTGACTCCAGAAAACGATTGGGAAGCATGCCCTCATCCACAAACCCGGCCCAGGCCAGCAGGATGTTCCGTGCCACATCAGGACGCCCGGTTGCGAGCACCAGCCCTGGCAACGCAACCATGGTGTCGCGTCCCCAATCACTGAACCAGTGGTAGCCGGCAATCACCGTGTGGCTGTCGTTTCCGTTTACCTGCCTCTTCACGACAAACTGATCGCCGGCCAGTGCGAGCTGGTCCACCCACGCCGGAACCTGAATGGGACGATGCACCTCGCGGAAACGCTCCAGCAACCCTTGCTCGCGCTCTTCATATCGTTTGAGTGCCGACTGCGCATCGAGGTCCGGGTGTGGCTCGGTGCTGGCAACCATCAGCACCGAATCGCCAGGCTCCAGATCTACGGCAAAGGTGCCTGCGTGGAGATGATCCTCCTGGTGGTTCATACCGCGGAGGGTTTCAGCAGCGAGTTCAAAAGCCCGATACCACTGATGGTATGGTTGCACGGCGGCTGAGGAAGAAAGGACATAAAACGGAGTCGCCCCATAATAAGCGTTGATGCAAAGACCTCGCTCCACTTCGCTGATCTCCATCTTCCAGTTGCCTGCGCGCGTAAGATTGTGGAAGTCGCGGTAGTTGACCAGCGCCTTGAGGCTCAGTCTCGCCCCTTCGCTGGCCCGCTCCAGGTGGTAAAAGACGTAGGTGGTGTTTACGCCATGCTCCATCCAGACTTTCTTGCTGAGCAATGCGTCGGCGCAGGCATAGGTCCACACGGGACTCATGCCCTCCAGGTGAAACTCTTCGAGCCGGCGGTAGCCCTGCGGCTCAACCACTCCGCTTCGCCAGCGATTGGTGGCCAGGGGATAAGGCCTCCCGTCGTATTCGACGACCTCGTCAAATTTCGGCACCAGCAACGTGCGCCCCAGCGGAGGATGCTGAGCGGCAATCAGCAGGCCGTGATAGCGTCGCGTCAGTTGCCCGCCCACCGTGCCGGAGGCGAAACCGCCCAGCCCGTTGGTCACAAGCCACTCGCGCGACTCGGCCGCTACAATATCACCACAGACTTCCCGCCCAAAGCTGATGAAAGGAGTACACTTCGTTGTCGTATTAGGATCATTCATAAGTGCACCTGTCAGAGTTCCGCCACAGACTTGAAATCCTGCATCGCGGCTCTCTCCATAAGGCTCAACCTTAACCCCACAAGGGCTCGCGGTCAATTGCTGGAATGACTTGGCTGAAGCTAACGTCCATCGAGGTCCCGAACCGAAGCGCTCATTCTTTTCCGCTGCGATGCTCGAATGGGCTCCCACGGAAATGCTACCGGGCCAGGCAGCAGACCCTGCGCGACACACCTTCAGCATCCCACGCCACTCTGCTGCAGCAGCTTAGCCACCAAGCCGGTCCAGCCCGTCTGGTGGCTCGCGCCGATGCCAGCGCCGTTGTCGCCGTGGAAGTATTCGTTGAAGAGAATGAGATCACGCCAGTGCTGATCGGTCTGAAACATTTCCGTTCCCCCGTAGACGGGCCGGCGGCCGTCAGGACCTTGAAGAAAGATTCGGCACAGGCGCTGTGAAATCATTGTTGCCGTTTCCCAAAGCGTCAGCATGTTACCGGAGCCGGTCGGGCATTCCACTTTGAAATCGTCGCCGTAATAGTAGTGGTACTTCTGCAGCGATTCGATGATCAGGAAATTGACGGGGAACCACACCGGCCCGCGCCAGTTGCTGTTGCCACCGAAAAGCCCGGTGGTGGATTCCGCCGGCTCGTAGTCCACCGAATGCGTGTGGCCATCCAGCTGCATAGAGTAGGGATGCGACTGGTGGTATTTCGAAAGCGCCCGTATCCCGTAAGGCGAAAGGAACTCATTCTCGTCCAGCATGTATTTCAGCACGCGCAGCAGCCGCTCTCGTGTAGGGATTGAAAGCAAGCGCCGCACGCCTAGATCAGACCTTCGGCTGGTGTCCATCAAGTTCACCGTGTTGGGATGAAAATCCAGGAACCACTGCATCCTTGCCTTGAAGCCGGGAAACTGGTTCACGATTTCAGGCTCCAGCGTCTGCACCGCAAACAGCGGAATCAGCCCCACCATGGAGCGGACTTTCATAAAGACGTGCCGAGAGTCGGACATGTGGAGCACATCGTAATAGAAACCATCTTCCTCGTCCCATAGCTCCACACCTTTGCCACCCCTGTTGTTCATGGCGTCCACAATGTAGACAAAGTGCTCAAAGAACTTGCTCGCCACGTCTTCGTAAGCGGGGTCCTCTCTTGCCAGCTCAAAAGCGATCACCAGCATGGTAAGGCTGTACATGGCCATCCAGCTCGTTCCGTCACTCTGCTCAATCGATTCACCCATCGGCAGCGGCTTCGAGCGGTCAAAAATCCCGATGTTGTCGAGTCCCAGAAAGCCGCCCTCAAAGACATTGTTCCCCTGCGGGTCTTTCCTGTTCACCCACCAGGTGAAATAGAGCATCAACTTGTGAAAAACGCGCTCCAGGAAATTCCGGTCGCCCTTGCCTCGCCGCTTTTTTTCGATCTTGTAGACACGCCACGCCGCCCAAGCATGCACGGGCGGGTTTACGTCGCCAAACGCCCATTCGTAAGCGGGAAGCTGGCCATTCGGCTGCATGTACCATTCGCGCAGCAACAAAATCAGTTGCTGCTTGGCGAAATCGGGATCCACCAGCGCCAGCGTGATGCAGTGAAAGGCCAGGTCCCACGCCGCATACCATGGGTACTCCCACTTGTCCGGAATAGAAATCACATCGTTGTTGTAAAGATGGACCCATTCGTGGTTCCGCCCTTCCCGGCGCTCCGGCGGAGGTGCAGGGCAGGCCGGATCACCTTCCAGCCAGGTCCGCACGTCGTAGTGGTAGTACTGCTTGCTCCACAGCATTCCCGCCAGGGCCTGTCGCATCACACTCTTTGCGTCGTCGGCCAGGGCATCCGGCACAATCTTCCGGTAATATTCGTCAGCTTCCGCGATGCGTTGTCCGAACGTACCAGCGAACGAATCCCCCAGCATCGCGGCGTCAGGCGCCGCGTTCGTAAAACGCAGCCTAACCTCTGCACTTTTGCCCGACTCAATCGTCAGGTGATAATGCGCCGAACCCTTGGTGCCGTCGCTCGAATTCGCTGCGAACTGGTCGCCGTGGATCAGCACGTTGTTGATACCGTCTTTGACGAACGGCGTCCGGTTCTCGACGCCAAACAGCCGCTGCAGGTTGGTTTCATTTTCGGTGAACAGCAGGTTGGGCGATCCCTCCGCAAGAAGCCATCGCGTGCCGTAGTATTCATGCTCCACTTTCATCACAGTTGCCCCGTCAATCGGCTGGCCTTTTGACACTTTGGGACGATGATCGCCGCGTCCCCACGACCACCGGTTGCGGAACCAGACCGTCGGCAGCAGGTCGAGTTCCGCTGCTTCCAGACCGCGGTTCCACGCCGTCACACGAATGAGGATATCCTCTTCCGTGGCTTTGGCGTATTCCACAAAAATGTCGAAGTAGCGGCCTTCATTGAAAACGCCAGTGTCCAGCAGTTCGTATTCGAAATCCCTGCGCGTGCGCTTGCCGTTTTCTTCAACCAGCCGCGAGTAGGGAAACTCCGCCTGGGGATATTTGTAGAGAAACTTCATGTAGGAGTGCGTCGGAGTCGAGTCAAGATAAAAGTAGTATTCCTTGACGTCTTCTCCGTGGTTGCCTTCGTTCCCCGTCAGGCCAAACAGTCGTTCCTTCAGGATGGGATCACGGCCGTTCCAGAAGGCGAAGGCCAGGCAGATGTATTGATGGCGATCGCAGATGCCACCGATGCCGTCTTCACCCCAGCGGTAGGCCCGGCTTCGCGCATGATCGTGCGGCAGGTATTCCCATGCCGTCCCGTTGGCGCTGTAATCCTCGCGCACCGTGCCCCATTCCCGCTCGGAAAGAAACGGCCCCCAGCGGTTCCAGTGCGCCTCTTGCTGCCGCGATTGCTCGATTCGTTGTTCTTCGGCTGCCATAGGGGGATTGTATCCTATGTCGCACTGTTAACTCTTCATTGTTGCAGCCATTGCATTGACGCTGGCCTTCGACGGTGCTACAAGCAATAGGTAGGACAAAAAACGAAGCAGGGCGGCGGAGAGTCTTTCGATAGCCGTTTACCTCCAGGTTTTCCTGCCAGGCGCGGAGGATCACCAGGCCATTCCGCTACACTGCCTGAAGGAGCTGACGATGAAACGACGAGATTTCCTGAAAAAAGGCACAGTCGCCGCGGCAGGCATGGCGGCTTCTCAAAGCTTGCTGCCGACGCTTGCGGCCAGTGAGACGGATGCGCCTACGGGAAGGACCATTCCCCGGCGCCTGCTGGGAAAAACCGGCGAGCATCTTTCCATCATCGCCATGGGGGGCATCGTCGTAATGAACGTTTCCCAGCCTTTCGCCAACAATATTGTGGCTGAAGCCGTCGACCGCGGCATCAATTACATCGACATTGCTCCCTCTTACGGCAACGCGCAGGAGAGAATGGGGCCGGCGCTTAAGCCTTACCGCGACCGCGTTTTCCTGGCAGGCAAGGAACTTCCGCGCGACAAGGCCGGCGCCCAGAACGAGCTTGATGAGTCGCTAAAGCAGCTCCAGACCGACCATCTCGATCTCTTCCAGCTTCACGCACTGGCCAAGGTTGAAGATGTGCACAAGGCGCTCGGCCCGGGCGGCGCCATTGAGGCGTTTGTGGAGGCCAAAAAAGCCGGCAAGGTACGCTTCCTGGGCTTTTCAGCGCACTCGGTTGAAGCCGCGCTCGTTGCCATGGACCAGTTCGACTTTGACACCGTGCTTTTCCCCATCAACTTCGTCATGTATTCACAGGCCAACTTCGGCCCGCAGATCGTCCAGCGCGCCCGTGAGAAACAGATGGGCATGATGGCCATTAAAGCCATGGCCAAAACACCTTGGCCGGCCTCTGAGAAGAAACACCATCCCTACGGCAAGTGCTGGTATAAGCCAACCACGCTTCCCAAACAAGCCGAGTTGGCCCTCCGCTGGACGCTCTCGCAGCCGGTCGCAGCCGCCATTCCTCCAGGCGAAATCGAGTACTTCCGCCTGGCCATGAACGTGGCCGAGCGCTTCACTCCTTTGAACGAGGACGAAACCAAAACCCTTATGGCCCAGGCCAAGGGTCTGCAGCCGCTGTTCCACCTGGGCTCCGCCTAGCAACAAATTTGTGCCTGTGCCGCAGCGTTCAACCTTGAACGCTGCGGTCTCTCCCACGGACCCTTCGTCCAACTCGTCCGGTACGGGGAACACGTGGCGCTTCATCGTGTTCCTGAGATCCGGGAAATCATAGGCTGTTCACACCCACGCTCTGCGACGGACCTCGACTTGTGTTATCCTTCCCCTTTTGCTTTGAGCCTCCTGCCGCTCAAGCGACCTTAATTCTGAGGCTTGTTTATGACTCAATATCGCTACACATTGTCCGAACGTGACATTCCCAAAACCTGGTACAACGTGATCCCGGACCTTCCGGCGCCGCTCGAGCCGCCGCTCCATCCCGGCACCGGGGCACCGGCCGGCCCGCAGGACCTGGCACCGATTTTCCCCATGGCACTGATTGAGCAGGAAGTTTCCGCCGAGCCATCAATCGCCATCCCCGAGCCGGTTCTTGATGTGCTCCGGCTTTGGCGGCCCACACCGCTTTATCGAGCGCATCGCCTGGAGCAAGCTCTCGGCACGCCGGCGAAAATCTTCTACAAGTACGAAGGTGTTTCTCCAGCCGGCAGCCACAAGACCAACACCTCCATTGCCCAGGCGTACTACAACAAGGACGCGGGCATCAAGCGGCTTTCTACGGAAACCGGCGCGGGACAGTGGGGCAGTGCGCTTTCCTATGCCTGCAACGTCTTCGGCATCGAGTGCATGGTCTACATGGTGAAGTGCAGTTTCTACCAGAAGCCCCACCGCCGCACTATCATGCAGGCATGGGGTGCCAACTGCATCCCTTCGCCCAGTGACAAGACCGCCGCCGGACGCGAAGTGCTCGCCGCCGATCCGGAATGCCCCGGCAGCCTGGGCATTGCCATCAGCGAGGCCGTGGAGGATGCCGCCAGCCGCCCGGACACCAATTACTCCCTGGGCAGCGTTCTCAACCACGTCCTTCTTCACCAGACCATCATCGGCCAGGAAGCCATCGAGCAACTCAAACTGGCCAATGCTTTTCCGGACATCGTAATCGGCTGCTGTGGTGGTGGCAGCAACTTTGGAGGTCTGGCCTTCCCCTTTGTGCCCATCAAGGCTTCCGGCAAAGACATCCGCCTAGTCGCCGTTGAACCTGCTGCATGTCCCACCATGACCCGGGGCGTTTACGCCTACGATTTCGGCGACAAGAGCGGGATGACGCCACTGCTGAAAATGGAAACCCTGGGGCATGACTTTATTCCGCCCGGCATCCACGCCGGCGGGCTCCGGTATCATGGCATGTCGCCACTGGTCAGCCTGCTGCACCACAAGGGCGTGGTGGAAGCCGTCAGCTACCCGCAGTTGCAGTGCTTTGAAGCCGCCATCACCTTTGCGCGCGCTGAAGGCATTGTCGTTGCGCCTGAAACCTCCCACGCCGTCTGCTCGGCCGTCGATGAGGCGTTGAAGGCGAAAGAGGAAGGAAAAGAGAAGACCATCCTCTTCAACCTCAGCGGCCACGGCTTCTTCGATATGGCGGCGTATGAAAAGTATTTCGCCGGTGAACTCACTGACTACGAATATCCGGAAGAAAAAGTCCACGAAGCCCTGGCGCACCTGCCCAAGGCGCCTTAGCACGGGACTTATCGCGGTCCTTCCCAGGGTTTATTGAGAGTTGACCGCTGTCAGCCCCCAACCTTTTTGTCTTCTGTCCACATAGCCTTGTGCTAAGCTGGTGCGGGGTTTCTTGATCCGCAACAAGGCAAACTAATTCTATTCGAAATACTGGCTCCTCGAACCAGAGCCCAGGAGGCGACCATGAAAATGCTTCTCCAAGTCAAGTTTCCGCACGAATCTTTCAACGCCGCTGTCAGAGACGGCAGCGTTGGAAAGAAAATTCAGAGCATCCTGGAGGCCACCAAGCCGGAGGCCGCCTACTTCACCGAAATGAACGGAACCCGCGGTCTCATCCTGATTGTCAACCTGGAAGATCCCTCCAAGGTTCCTTCACTCGCCGAACCCTGGTTTCTGCAATTCAACGCCGACTGCGAATTCCGCATCGTCATGACGCCCGACGTTCTGGCCAAGGCCGGCCTGGAAGAGTTGGGCAAAAAGTGGGCGTAGATCGACGCCGCCCCGAAAGGTGTTGAGTGTTCGGCCGCAATATAGCGGCGTAACCCGAAGTGTCTGCACCGCATCTCTTATAAGAACGTGGGGCAAGAAGACTCATCCATAATGGTTCGTTTCTGAACTCGATAAGGAGATTCGATATGGCAGAGAAAAAGATTATTGCCGTTCTGGGCGCAACAGGCGCGCAAGGCGGAGGACTGGCCCGTGCCATTCTGGCCGATCCGGACGGAGGCTTTGCGGTGCGCGCCATCACGCGCGACGCGAACTCCGAAAAGGCCAAAGCCCTGGCGCAACAGGGCGCGGAGGTGGTGGCCGCCGACATCGACAATCCCGAAAGCCTGAGGAAGGCTTTTGCCGGTGCCTACGGAGCATTTTGCGTCACCTTTTTCTGGGCTCACTTTTCGCCGGAAAAAGAACTGGCAGAAGCCAAGTCCATGGCAGAGGCCGCGAAGCAGGCGGGGTTGAAGCACGTCATCTGGTCCACGCTGGAAGACACCCGCAAGTGGATACCACTCGACGACAATCGCATGCCAACGCTGATGGGCAAATACAAAGTGCCGCACCTTGACGCCAAGGGCGAAGCCGACGGGGTGTTCACCAGTGCGGGTCTGCCGGTCACACTCCTGCTCACCTCGTTCTACTGGGACAACTTTATCTACTTCGGCTCAGGCCCCAAGAAGGGTCCCGACGGCAAGCTTTACCTCACCTTCCCCATGGACGACAAGAAGTTGCCGGGCATTGCGGCTGAAGACATCGGCAAGTGCGCCTACGGCATCTTCAAGCGTGGAAGTGAGTTTATCGGCAAGAAGGTGGGCATTGCCGGCGAGCACCTGACCGGCGAAGAGATGGCGGCGGCCATGTCCAGGGCGCTGGGCCAGGAGGTCCGCTACAACGCCGTAACGCCCGACCAGTACCGCAGCTTCGGCTTCCCGGGCGCTGACGATCTCGGCAACATGTTCCAGTTCAAACGAGATTTTAACGAATATTTCTGCGGCGCGCGCAGTCCCGAGTTCTCGCGCAGCCTGAATCCTGAACTCCAGACTTTCGACGCCTGGCTCGCCAAAAATAAGGACCTGATTCCGCTCGAGTAGTCGCGGGCTTTCTGGCGGCCGTTTTTTGCACGCTGTAGAGCGCGACAACCGCGGAGGCACGAATGGACGCGAACGAAATCAAAGCCCTGCAGGCCCCTCTGAAGCAGAAGTATCGTGACGAGCCTCAATCGGCCGTCGTCACGCTGCACGCGCAGGCGCGGCTGGGTGAAGGAATCACCTGCAAGGTGGAGACCGGGAAGGCATTGGTGGAGGCGGGTCTGCACCCGGCCACAGGCGGCGACGGCCTGTCGGCCTGTTCGGGTGACATGCTGCTGGAAGCGCTGGCGGCGTGCGCCGGCGTCACCTTGCGTGCGGTGGCCACTTCAACTGGCATCCCGCTCCGCGATGCAACCGTCACCGCCGAAGGCGATCTTGACTTCCGCGGTACACTGGCCGTGGCCAAAAACGCTCCCGTGGGCGTTCAGAGGATTCGCCTGAATTTCGATCTCGAAAGCGACGCAACCCAGGAGCAGCTT
>Ga0209919_1000236_pt1 | contig 28033 bp, 26 predicted proteins | sample SalPon2A_C_D2_MG_FD_185721 | JGI IMG/M metagenome (GOLD analysis project Ga0209919, IMG submission 185721) | Soil microbial communities from South San Francisco under conditions of wetland restoration - Salt Pond MetaG R2A_C_D2_MG (SPAdes)... | ecosystem: Environmental > Terrestrial > Soil >... | reverse complement strand
AGTACTACCTCAAACCCGGCAAACAATGAGATATCTTCCGTTAATGACGCAGAGAATACTATAAATGAATCTTTAGTGGATTATACCGAAAAAGGAACAATGGTTGCTTCATGGTATGGTCCTAGATTTCACGGAAAATTAACCGCAAATGGTGAAATTTATGACCAGATGGCATTCACCGCGGCAAATAAAAAGTTAAAATTTGGCACATTATTGAAAATAACTAATTTAAAAAATAGTAAGTCCGTTATTGTAAGAATAAACGACCGTGGACCTTATATACCGGGCAGAAATCTTGATTTATCAAAAGCGTCAGCTTTAGCTTTAGGAATGATGCACAGAGGTGTAATTAAAGTTAAGGTGGAACAAATCAGCCTCAAGGGAGTAAACTACCCAGTGGTGGCTCTTAAATAAAATAATCCTATTATTAGTGATAAACCCCGGCTCAAAACCGGGGTTTTTTATTTTAAAGGTAACAATTGACAAATTTTATTAAATTTGAAGCCTGTTAATTACCTGCCAATTTTCATAGCCTGTCATCCTGAACTTGTTTCGGGATCCCTGAAAATAGGCGGAAATTATTCTTGTTGAAGCTAAATAATAAAAACCCGAAGAATCTGTGTTTTGACTAATTATAGGACGCTGAAACAAGTTCAGCGTGACAAAAAATATATATTGAAAATTCAATAATTCTATGAAAAAACTAAATATCGGCTGCGGAAAAGATTTAAAGGAAGGATATGTAAACCTGGATATTGTGGATTACGGCGGAAACCAGATTCACGATATTAACACATTTCCCTATCCTTTTGATGACAATACTTTCGATGAGATTTATGCTTCACACATTTTGGAACATCTCGACAGCTTCCACAAAACTGTAACCGAATTGTACAGGATTTCAAAACCCGATGGGAAAATTATTGTTTACGCCCCTTTCTTTTTAAACACAAAATACTTTGGCGAACCGGATCATAAAATTCCTTTTTCAATCAGAACCTTCGATAATTATGAATACATCGAAAACAGGAAATTAAAATTTTATGAAAAATGGAAATTGAATCACCGGACAAATTACGAGGGTAAAGCAACTTTTGAAATTCTGGAAAAAAGATTTATCACTTCTCATTTTGCTGCGCTAAAATGGATGGACCTTATCGTAAATATTGAGCCGGTTATGTACGAAAGATTCTTCGCCGGAATATTCTCACCGGAAGAAGTTTACTTCAAATTAAGAGTGGTCAAATAAAGAGAAAATTTTTAAACCTTTTTCTTCACTGCTTTCACAACTATCATTATCCAGCCAATTAAAAGACACACACCGCCGAATGGAGTTATAATCGCAAAGGCAATTGTGTAAGTAAGTGCGTATAAATAAAGCGAAAACGAAAACAGAATTACTCCCAGTGTAAAAAACAGTGCTGCAATTCTGAAATTATTATCGCCGTAAAATCCAATAGATAAAATCACAACTGAATGTACTAACTGGTAAAGAACACCTGTTTTATAAACTTCCAGCATTTCGGGAGTTAAATAATCTTTAAGTCCATGCGCCCCGAAAGCACCTATAGCGACTCCCAGAAAGCCTAAAATTCCGCCTGCAATTATCCAGGTTTTATTATTTTTCATAGTTTTTACTCAAAATAGTTAGGTGGTGAACATCTAAATGTGTTGAACACTTGGATTAAAAATTAGTAAATTACCAGGTCAGATGTAAAACTAAAAAGGATGCTACTATGAACTTTCTTAAAAAACTGACAATCCCTTTTTTACTTATTATCCTGATTTCCTTAATGTACACATTTTATTTTGCCGATAAAGGGCTCGGCTCTTTTACAACTTTTGATACGAACAACAATGCAAATAAGGAAATCCGCGTAAGAATTGTTCATGAAAAAGGATTTAATTTTGACGACCAGAACGGGACCGTAACCTTCTACGCAGCTGATAAGAGTGGAGTACAATATCCTATCCAGGCCCCGATCTCAGAAAGTTTACAGTCAGCACAGGAAGTTATTTTAACAGGGCATCTGCACACAGATCATTTTCACGCAACAGGAATAGAAATAGATTAGTTTTATATGGATAAATTCGAATTAGTTTCAAATTACAAACCTGCGGGCGATCAGCCAAAAGCAATTGAAGAATTAGTAAGTGGGATTAAACGCGGCGATAAATTCCAGACACTACTGGGAGTTACTGGTAGCGGAAAAACCTTTACGATTTCAAATGTGATAAAAGAAATTAACAAACCTACTCTGATAATTTCGCACAACAAAACTCTAGCAGCACAGCTTTATTCCGAATTCACTTCTTTCTTCCCGAAAGATTCGTGCGAATTTTTCATCAGCTATTACGATTATTATCAGCCGGAAGCATATGTAGTCTCAAGTGATTTATTTATCGAAAAAGATTTTTCAATAAATGAAGAAATAGACCGTTTAAGATTAAAAGCAACAACCGCATTGATTGAAGGAAGAAGCAATGTAATTGTTGTAGCCAGCGTCAGCTGTATTTATGGAATTGGCGCACCGCAGGATTATGCGGATCAGATAATCTTTCTGAAAAAAGGCCAGAAGATTGAAAGGAAAAAACTCCTCCGCGAATTAATTGACATTCATTTTGTGCGGAATGATCATGATTTCAGTCGCGGCACTTTCCGGGCAAGGGGCGATGTTATTGAAATAATTCCGGCATACCAGTATGAGGAAGCCGTGCGATTGGAATTCTGGGATGATGAAATCGAAAAAATGTCCATTATTGATTCTATCACTGGCGAAGTTCTGCAGGAAATTGATTCTACCCCGATTTACCCGGCAAAGTATTTTGTAACTGATCGTGATAAAGTTCAGAAAGCAATCTATACTATTGAAGAAGAGCTGGAAGACAGGTTAAAATATTTCCGTTCCGAAGAAAAATATCTTGAAGCACAAAGAATTGAACAGCGTACAAAGTTTGATATAGAAATGATGAAGGAAATCGGATATTGTTCCGGTATCGAAAACTATTCCCGCCATATGGATGGAAGAGAACCGGGTTCGCGTCCTTTTAACCTGATGGATTATTTCCCTAAAGATTTCCTTGTGATTATTGATGAGTCACACGTAACAATTCCACAGCTCCGGGCCATGCATGCCGGGGACCGGAAAAGAAAAGAAACCCTGATTGAATATGGTTTCAGGCTTCCTTCTGCGCTTGATAACCGCCCGATGAAATTTGAAGAATTCGAAAAGATGCTAAACCAGGTAATATTTATAAGTGCTACTCCGGCAGATTATGAACTCGAGAAATCAGATGGGGTAGTTGTAGAACAAATTATTCGCCCAACCGGCCTGCTCGATCCGCCAATTGAGGTTAGGCCTATTAAGGGACAGATAGATGATTTAATAGGTGAAATAAGAGATAGATCAAAGAGAAAAGAAAGAGTGCTCGTTACAACTCTGACAAAAAAAATGGCAGAAGACCTGACAGATTACCTTGATAAAATAGGAATACTTGTCCGCTACATCCACAGCGATGTTGATTCCCTTGAAAGGGTTGAGATTTTACGTGATCTGCGTCTCGGAGATTTTGATGTACTAGTTGGAGTAAACCTGTTGAGAGAAGGATTAGATCTGCCTGAAGTTTCACTGGTGGCAATTATCGATGCCGACAAGGAAGGGTTCCTGAGAAGTGAGAGATCGCTTATGCAGACTGCCGGTAGAACTGCGCGAAACGTAAATGGCAAAGTTATTATGTACGCGGACAGAATTACTAATTCGATGCAAAAGACAATCGATGAAACCGCAAGGAGAAGAATTCTTCAAACAAAGTACAATCAAGAACACGGAATAACGCCGCAGACAATTCTTAAAACTATGGAAGAAATAATGAATTCAACTTCTATAGCAGATATTAGAAAAAAAGAAGAAAAAGAATCCTTCACATTTTCAAAAGTGGCAGAGCCTATTCTAAAATATATGGAGCCTGATCAGAAAAAAGATCTTATAGAGCAACTTACTGTTGAAATGCATAATGCGGCAAAAGATCTTGACTTTGAAAAAGCCGCAGCACTCAGAGATGAAATTCAAAACCTGAAAAAAATGTTAAAGCAAAAATAATTACTTAAAAGCCTGCCATTTTATAATTCGTCCGGGAGAGGAGTGAATCACTGACTAAGTTTTAGTCTTAAGCAATCCTGTTCTTTTGCTTAACCGGCAGTTCGATCTCTTCCTCCGCATAATCATCGGGAGTTTCACAGACTCTTACTTTTAGCTTTCTGATATTTTCGGGAAGATCACTTCTGCTGATAGTATTAAGGAAATATCTGGTGATGTTCTCTACGGTCGAATCAAATTTAACGATTACTTTTTTTGATTTTATGTTCTCTAGAAATTCTACTACGGGTTTATCGTTTTCGTTGACCATAAAAGCGTGATCAAGATTTTCTATGATAGGGTTGATTATTTTTTTGAGATCGTAATAGTCCATAACCATTCCGTTTTCATCCAGATCACCTTCGAGCTCGACCATCATCTTGTAGGAATGCCCGTGAATGTTTTTACATTTCCCGAAATGTTCAGGGAGCCTGTGTCCCATTTCCCAGTTAAACTCTTTTGCTATTTTCATTACACACCTTTCTCCGATGGGTTCCAGATAAATTTATGCATTTGAAGCTGGAACCTGACTTTTAATTTATCTTCGAGAACCCAGTTTACAAGGGTAAGCGGTTCGAGTTGCCCGAAAACAACAGAAAATAATACTTCACATTTATTTATAAGATTATATTTGCTGATGATTTTCTTCGTCCATTTATAATCTTCGCGCGTTCCTATTACAAATTTAACCTCATCCATCGGCTTTAAAAACTCAATGTTTTCATAAAAATTTTTCTTTTCCATAGCGCTGGAAGGACACTTCAAATCCATAATCACTTTAACTTTGCTATCAACATTTTTTATTGGCAAGCTTCCCCCGGTCTCCAGTAAAACCTCATATCCTTTTTCACCCAGCTTTTTCATCAACTCAAGACATTCATCCTGTACCAGTGGTTCACCGCCTGTAACTTCGACCAGGTTACAATCAAATTTTGCAACTTCCTCCAAAATTTCCTGAACTGTCATATCCTTCCCATCGTAAAACGCGTATTCCGTATCGCAATAGGTGCAACGCAGATTACAGTAAGTTAGCCTTACAAAAACGCAGGGCATACCGGCCTTTGTACTTTCTCCCTGAATTGAGTGATATATTTCGTTTACTTTGAGCATTTTTTGACAATTTTGTAGTTTTTTCCGCTTTCCGGTGGATTTAGCCTTTTAAATTAGCAAACTAATATTTGACATCAAATATCCGAATACATATATTTATAGTCTATTTTTTAACTCTATTTGAAGGTTTTCTAAATGGCTAGTCACAAATCAGCAAAGAAAAGAATACGTACAACGGAACGAAGAAGAGAAATTAATAAAAGAGCAGAATCAAAAATTAAGACATCTGTAAAGAAAGCTCTTACCGCTACTGATAAAGAAACTGCAGAAAAATTATATAAAGAAGCTGTGGCTGTTTTAGATAAAAGCGCTGTGAAGGGAATTATACATTTGAACAATGCTTCCAGAAAAAAAGCAGCATTAACAAAACATTTTAATTCTTTGCAGTCAGCAAAATAAGTTTTCTAACTTACCATTCTATGCCCTTCAGATCTTTGAAGGGCTTTTTTTATTTTAAATAATTTTGAAGCTTTTTATCCGCTTATAATCGCAAGCCATTGCTCATCCCATTCCCTCCAGTGTTTTTTAAATTTATTAATTGTCCATTTCGCTTTCAGGCGTTTTAATACCGGGTCCATTATAAACAGGTGGGAGATCCCCTTTTTATTCATTGAGTAACCATAAATTACAACCCAATGCTCTGTGTCGTTTATTGTGGTTAAAAGAGGGAATTCTTTATCTATAAAATTTTTTATATCCAGGAGAGAAGAATCATACTTTTCGGATATATTCAAACCATAATCTTGAAAAATGTTTTTAATTACATCAAAGTCAGTCCCGTTTTTATTAATTAATTTATCCAGCTCTACATCTGTAGTTAGACGTTTATAGTAATCCAGAATTGAATATGCACATTGGATGCCGCAGGAATAACGGTCAACCTGGTTAAACCTTCTTAATCCAAGATATGTAGCATTCGGGTCTTTTTGTTTCTCAATTGAGTTGAGATAGTTTGTAAAACGTTCAACCTTATTTTTAATTAATTGTTTCATTTATGGGAAAGGGCTTTTTTATTTTAAAACAAAATCAGAATTATATTTATTCTCAGCGGTTTTTAAAAATCCATAGCTTAAGTAGGCAAACCATACTGACCAGCCCAAATGAAAGAACCTTTGTTTTAATCCAGAGTAGTTGCTCAGGATATCCGGGAAGTAAACCAGGAAGCCCAGAAGCATTATAGCAAGACAAACAAGCGATAGTTGTTTTACCGCGGGTAAGCCTGTTTTGTCTTTCCATAGGAAAAAACTTAACAAGGGTGATAATACCAGGAGTATTGACGGCATTCCCATATAAAGGTGCAATCTCAATGGAAGAGGAAAAACAGCGGCGCCTGTTATGGAAACCGAATAAAACAAAATAATAAGTACTGGGAAAACGCTTCTGCCAGAATCTTTGCATTCCTTATAGAGTGCCTTAGCAAACAGCGCGCTCAATATTCCGCAAATTATTAAGCCGGTCGAAAAAAGATACTGTGATGCAGTTCCTATAGCACCTAATTCGCTTACTAATCTTGTTAAATGATTGTAGTCGCCCAGAATCAGCCCGCTAATTATAGTTGTGCCCCAGAATACAACGGGAATATAATACCCTGCATACAACAAATTTTTTGTTTTCATTTATTGTCTTATAAAAATGCGGAAAATATGAAGTGAATTATTTTACTTCCGAAATGCCTTCTATCCCTTCCGGCTCAGGCAGATAAAATCTTATTTTTTTACCTGCACCAATTTTTTTCTTAATCAGCACGCTATGCTCGATGTGTGTCCCGTCCCCGATTCTTGAACCGAAAACGTAACTGGTTCCTTTTATCAAAACGTTATTGCCTATCCTGACAGGATATTCATCGCTGCCGGTCATATTGACACTCGATTCAATCCGGGAATTATCTCCGATGTTAATATTCCCCTTTATTATATTTCCCCAGAGAATCTCAGTCTTGCTGCCAATCCTAAAGGTTTGTTCCGGAAAGGTTGACAGGTGGGCATTCTGCCATACAGTTACATTTTTCCCGAAGTGAACATTTCCGGAAACGAAAACGTTTCTCTTCAGCTCAAGGCCATAATTTAATTTTACCCCGTCGTCTATTATTACACCTTTGCCCAGGGTTATATCTAATGGGATATTTTTCCTGTCCATTCTCATAATCTGGTTCAATACATTTTCGTGGATAAAGAAATCATCCGGATCCTCAATTTCTATTATGTCTTTTATCTTTTCGTAAACAAGTTTTCTGGCGATGTTTTCCATCTCCTTCAATACAGATTTATTATTGAAGCCCATAACAACATATTGCTTTTCCGGACTTACTGCTTTGACTGAATATCCTTTGGCGTTAAACAATTCAATCAAATCAGTAATGTAAATTTCTTTTTGAACATTGTTGCTTGAAAGATTTTTTATAAGTTCTTTCAGCTTGCTATATTTAAATGCATAAACACCGGAATTAAATTCATTGTTATCAATTAATTCCTTTTTCGTATAAGAGTAGGTAATTCCCTTGTAAGTCAGCCTGTAAGGGTTATCTGATTTCAAAGCGTGGATATCCTTGTTTTCCATTATCTGAAGAACATTTCCTTCATCAATTGTTGGTAGCCCGTTTTCATCCTTACTTTTAGCTCTTATAATTCTGCCATATGAATTTTCCAAAGGATCACCTTTATAAATCCCGGTAAGCACCATCATATCAGCACTGGAATCAATAAAACTCTTTCTGAAGGATTTCATCGTTTCTTTATCTATCAAACCCATATCTCCGGGAAGCACATAAACTATTCCTTCAAAATCTTTCTCTTTTATTTTTTGCAGCGCCACCTGTACAGCATGTCCTGTCCCCTCTTGTTTTTCCTGGTACGCAAAAATGTTATTATCATTTTTACCGAGTGTCTCCATTACATCTTCAGCTTTTATGCCTACTACAAGAATCGTATTTAATTTTTTTATCCCGGCTTTGCTCGCATTATAAACCCTTTGCACTGTGGGCAAGCCCCAAATTTTATGCAACATTTTCGATTTTTGTGACTTTATTCTTTTTCCATGGCCCGCTGCAAGAATTATTGCAACTTCATTATTTTTAAGATCGTGTTTAGATGAAAGTTTATTGGCTAGTTTATATATTTCTTTATGATTGGCTTTTGCCATTTTAATCTCCGCTGGTTAGAACTAAGTGAAATTGACTAAGTAAAAAATTAAAGAAAGGTGTAACTATTTACAAGTAAAGGTTTTAATAATAGGCTAAAAAATGTATTTTGGGCAATAATCTTAATAATTATTAAAGGATGCACAGAATGAGAAGAATTTCCGTTTTTGTTATTATGATGATAATTATAGCTTTAGCTGATAATAAAGTTAATGCTCAGGATAAAGGCGTTGGAGCTGGTATAATGGTTGGCCAGCCAACAGGCTTTAGCGGAAAAATATGGGCTAATGAAATAAACGCTATGGATTTTGGAGTGGGGTTTTCCTTTGCAAAAGATGATAACGGGGTTAATCTGCATGCCGACTATTTATGGCATTCATTCTCTGCAATACAGTCTGAAGAAAAATTTGTTCTTTACTATGGGCCGGGATTAAAACTAAAAGCAGGAAACAGCAAAGTAGGAGCAAAGTTTGGTGTAAGAGCAGTAGTTGGTTTAGAGTGGATGGCTTCTCAAACGCCTCTGGATGTGTTTCTGGAAATTGCACCTTTGTTTTATGTTGCGCCGGGCACACAGTTTAAAGTTGATGCTGCCTTTGGAGCAAGATATTATTTTAACTAACAAATTCTGATTCGCAGAAATAATTAAACTTATATAAGGTCAATTTCACCTTAAGAGATCTGTTTTCCTTTCTTGCATATGCTTTTTATAGTAGCTGTAAAGAGCATAATTTAAACCGAATGAAAACCAGACAAGCGTAATAATTTCGTGATCTCCAAAATTCATTTCCGTTAGCCCCGCCACAAGAAAAGCACAAAAAGCCGCAAATGCTCCAATGGCATAAGAAGAGATAAATGGAACATCTTTTGTCTCTTTATAAATTTTCCATTCAATAGAAATTATTTTGAAGATTAAATAACAAAAAGCCAAAAATCCAAACAAACCTAGGGTTACTAAAACATGAATAAAATTATTGTGCATATGCCCCTGCAATTCTTTGTCGTAGGGCTTTTTGTACTGTTTATATAATTTTTGAAGATCGATATCTCCAACACCAAACAACGGGTGATCTTTAAACATTTTCCAGCCTGCCTTCCAGAGTTCAAACCTTACTGTATTTGAAGGATAATATGGATCAAATATGCTGAGCAGCCTGCTTCTTTTTACAAACGAAGTGTAAATTTTTCCGCCATTATAGGTTATACTTTGTGGATTGAAACCAAGATGATCTTTAGCAAGGATTTCTATTTTGTTACCTACAGGATATTTTAGTTCATAAAAGTTCCCGTTCAAATCACCGGCAAATAATTTGTTGCCATTTTGATCCCAGTGGAAAAGCTTCCCTAAAGATGAATTCTTATCAAGCAGAGATAATCCATCCGAAGTAATCTTAAAAAGCTTTAAACCATGAGCATCTGAGATAAATAATTTTTTATCGGTAAAGAAAACATCGTCTATATCTGAATCATCAGTAAAATTAAATACAGTATCGGCAGGTAATCCTTCCTCAAGTTTTACTAATGATATTTTTCGCGGCGCCGAATATAGTATAAGATTAGAAGAATCAGCAAAGAGGTTTGTAGATTTATTCAGGTTGCTAAATCTTACAGTATCTTTTAAGTTTTCAGGATTCTTAAAAACGGTTAAACCACTGTCATTATCCAGGACATAGCAAAAATCGTTTTTTATTGTAAAATCGTATGTTATCCCGGGTGTTAAAAATTCTGATATAGCCTTCAATCCTTTATTAGTTTTTTTCATCAGAACAAAACGGCTGTCAATTAAACTTGCCACATAATAGTTATCTTTCCAGTAGCGCAACGCTCCAACAGGTGCGGCTAGTTCCATTTTACTGATTTCTTTTTCATCCCTGTATTTCACCAATCCGTTTTCATAATCACTGACATAATAAAAGCTGTCAACAGGTGTAATATCAAAGGCCCTTCCACCCGTACTGTAAGAATATGTTTGTGTCAGTTTACCAGCGGAATAATCAAAAACCTTAACCTGGCTGATATTTTTTTGTGTAATGAACAAAGCAACGATCACAAGGGAAAAGGGAATAATTATTTTCCATTGCTTCTTAATGACAAGGACAATAAAAATTCCAAAGATTGCACCGGTCCATCCTGTTCTTTTATATGTTGAAACAAGCGCAAGCAGCGAAAGCGTAAACGCAGCGAAGATAAAAATTTTATTTTTTGCAGATGTTTTTTCATTAACAAAAAAAGCAAACAGAAAAACTACGGTAAAAGTCAGAATTTCAGCAGCTGTGATTGGATATTGAAATAACGAAGGGCCCGACTGTTCTATACTATAGAGATTATAAATATAAAACCTGTAAGAGAAGAAAAGATAGATAAGTACAGTAAGAAGTGATGCACCTATATAAATTTTAAAATATTTTTCCGCTCTTTCCAGATCTGGTGTTGCAGCAATTGTAGTGTAAATTAACGGTACTAAAAGTGTTTTTTTCAAAGCATTATGTATTGCCCCGCCGTGATCCTGAGTAATAATCAAAGAAATAATTTCAGCGGCAAGAAACCATATAAATGCAACCTCCAAACCGGTTTTTTCAAACTGGTTCTCCCTTGTAATAGCAAGCCTTACAAGAATAACAATCAGAGCAAAATAATACCCTATCTGGTTAACAAATATTGAATTGGTGAGACTCAACAGGAATAATACCATAAAGAAGTAGATCATCCCGTCAAGTATTTTAATTGTACGGCTTTTTTCCATAAGTGATTTTATCGGGAATTCAATAAATTATTATTTTAGTGTTTTTAATGTTTTGAAGTGAGTATTAATAAATATTAGTCTCTGAACTGCATTTCATACAGTTTCTTATATAAACCCGCTTCTTCAAGGATTAATTCATCATGCGTTCCTTTTTGGATAATGCGTCCTTTATCAAGAACTATTATCCGGGTAGCATTTCTAATTGTGCTTAATCTGTGAGCTATAACAATTGTTGTCCTGTTTACCATTAGTCTTTCAATAGCTTCCTGCACAAGCAATTCTGATTCGTTATCAAGTGCGGAGGTAGCTTCATCAAATATCATTATTTCAGGATTTTTCAAAAGCGCCCTGGCAATAGAAAGTCTCTGCCTCTGCCCGCCCGATATTTTTACACCTCTTTCTCCAATAACAGTATTATAACCCCTGGGCATTTCCATTATAAAATTATGTGCATTTGCTGTTTTTGCAGCTTCTATTATTTTTTCTTCAGGATATTCACCAAGTCCATATGCAATATTATTTTTTATCGATTCATTGAAGAGAAAAGTTTCCTGTGTCACAATCCCCATCATCTCCCGAAGATTTTCAATTTTAATCTCTTTTATATCAATCCCATCCAATAATATTCGGCCATCTGTTGGATCATAAAATCTCGGGATTAAATCAACCAGAGTGGACTTACCACCTCCGCTTGGTCCAACCAGAGCTACTATCTCACCATGGTTAACGCTAAAGTTCAAATCATTTAGTACAAGTTCATCGGAGTCTTCATAATGAAAAGAAACGTGATCAAGATTTAGTGAGTTCTTAAATTCCGGAACCTCAATTGCTTTATCTGAATTTTTAATGCTTGGCTGAGTATCAATAATTTCAAAAATTCTATCACCAGCTGCGCTTGACTCCTGTATCCTGTTATTAACTCCACTGAGTTCCTTAATGGGAGGCATCATCTGGAAAATTGCGAAAAGAAATCCCATAAATTCACTTGCTGTAAGAGTTTGTTCTTTTAATACAAGCAGCCCGCCAAAATATATAATTACAACTCCCACACCCGTACTTAAAATTTCCGTGATTGGAGAAGATGCATTTCTAACACGAACTATACGAAGCATCAGTTTGAAAAAATTATGAGTTTCGGTCATAAATTTATTATTCTCATATTTTTCCATTCCGAAGGCTTTAACTATTTTCACACCAGAAATGGTTTCCTGCAGAATGCTGGTAATATCGGCCATTTTTTCCTGAATAAAATAACTTTGCTTCCGCAATTTTAGACCAATCCACGCTATGATGAACATAGAAACAGGCAGAATTACCAGTGCCAGAAGTGTAAGCTTCCAGCTTATGCTGATTGCGATACCAAGAAAGACAATGATAGAGAGCGGTTCTCGTATCATATTCAGGAAAGCGGCAGATATACTTGTCTGTACAATGTTTACATCATTTGTAATCCTGGATATCAGATTTCCCACGCGCTCTTTTTTGAAAAAGCTCATCGGCAATTTGTGAAGATGTTTGTATGCCTCGTCCCGCAAGTCTTTCATAGAACCCTGTTCAACGTGTGCCAGAAAATAAGCCTGCAGATACCCGAAAATATTTTTTAAAAAGAAGGCAAAGAAAACAACGAAACAAATTTTTATAAGAGCATCTATTTTATCTCCGCTTAAGATAAGCTTGTTAAATTCCTGCGAAATATCATTGCCGATTTTCAGTACCCAATCCGGTAAAATACTTGCCGCAGGGTTTGTAGTGGTTGCAACAGTTGCTGCTTTTTGATTCTGTTGAAAGAGTGTATCAAGAAGTGGAATTGTCAGGTAGACAGAAATACCGTTCAGCAACGCAAACATTATTGTACACACAACTGAAATACCCAGGTATTTCCAGTAGGGTTTTACATAATTTAATATTCTGAGATAAGTTTTCACTATGACCTGTAATTTGGAATTTCGGGAATATTTCTTAATCCGCAGCCGCGTTTAATCCTTATTTCATCAAATTGCTCCATCCTTTCCAGGTTAAAAATATCAACTCTGGAATCCTTCAGGAAGCCGTTATCAAATATCAGGAAATCATTCCTAATATAGAAGTTTTTAACACCCTCTCCACTCCATTGCTTTACAATCTTATGTTTATTAATATCATAAATAACTAGTGTGGATGTTTCGGGTACCTTTGCTTTCAAAGTATTGTTATTAACATTAAGATCGATTGTGGAAAGTATTAAATACCTTTCATCTTCCGACCAGCGGAATTTATTTATTTTTTGCCCGTTGCCTAGTATATAATACTGCTCACCTTTTTCATGATCCTGAAGATATACCTGAGTTGAGTCTTTGCCCTTATTCAGAAGGGTAAATCTTCTGGAAGGTGAATTTAGATTATACGGATTATGAGCAGGACGCGGGTAACCATTCTTGGTAAGATCAAATATTTCTGTTTCGTTCAATAATTCTTTACCAAAAATGTTGTAAATAAATGTCTGTTGCCTGATATATGTGGCAACAATCTTATCTATTCTGTTAATTACAATTTTGAAATTATTCTTATCTTCCCATTGAGTGAATACTTGAATTCCATTTCCAATTCTCTTAATAAATTTTACTTTTAACGAATCAATATTAATCTCATAAAGTTTAACACGTGTGATATACGGAAAAATATTTTTCTTGCCAAAGTGCCCGGCAGTTAGGAAAAATGCTTTCTTTTTATCGGGCGAATATGAAAGTTCAACCACCTGCTCATTATAATTTGACCAGAATTTTGAATATTTCTTTTTTGAAAAATCATACTTATATAATCCCGCTTTATATTCAATCATCCCGACAAAAATAAAATTATCTATGGTCTCTGTTTGTGTTTTAAGAGACGTGGTATCATTCACCGGCGCATGTTTTTCACGATACTGTTTCGTGTTTTCACTACAGCCTGTAAATAAAAGAATTATTACGAGGATAAATATTTTTAAATCAGCCATTAGGCACGTTGCCAATTTTGAGGAATAAACTCAGTATGAAATTAACAAATTTCATAAAGAATCCCCACAGGGGGCTATAAATCAGAATAAGCAAAATTAGTGACCCATAAATCCCAAGTTTCATAATAAACGAAGTAAACTTGTTTGGGAAAAGGTCAAAAAGTATATGCGAGCCATCCAGCGGAGGAATCGGAATTAAATTAAAAGCGAAAAGGAAAATATTGAAAAATACCCCGTACCATAAAAGATTCACCAGGTATTGCTCGTTTCCGAGTGAGGAATTAAATACAATAAGAAAGCCAATGAAAAATAAAATAGCCAGAACAAAATTTGAAAGCGGTCCAGCAAACGAAACAAATGCATCATCTTTTAACCCATTTTTAAAATTACTTCTATCAACCGGCACCGGCTTTGCCCAGCCGATAAGTGCGAATCCTGATGCAAAGGAAGCAAGCGGCATAATAATAGTCCCGACAAGATCCGCGTGTTTAATCGGGTTTAAAGTAAGCCTTCCCTGCTTTTTTGCTGTATTATCTCCAAACTTATTTGCTACAAAAGCATGAGCAAACTCATGCACGGCAATCGAAATAAGGAACATCGGAATAAAAGTTATAAATGAAATTAATTTCTGGCTAACGTGTATATCTGGCAAATTATTATCCTCTGGGATGAAAATCTTTGTGAATCTGTTTTATATAATCCCTGTCAATATGTGTATAAATCTGTGTTGTTGAAATGTCTGCGTGGCCAAGCATTTCCTGAACGGCCCTGAGATCAGCACCACCTTCAAGCAGGTGTGTAGCAAATGAGTGTCGAAAAGTATGCGGGTGAACTTCTTTTTCAATTCCTGCTTCTTTTACATACCTGTCTACAATTTTCCAGACGCCCATACGCGAAAGTTTTGAACCACGATTATTTAGAAAAAGATAGTTTTCACTTTTTGCTTTTTTTTCCAAAAGAGGGCGTCCTGATTTTAGATATTCATTTACCCAGTTAATGGCACTCGAACCAACCGGTATAATTCTCTCTTTAGATCCCTTACCAAATACCCTGATTACTTCTTCATCAAAAAACAGATCAGATAATTTAATATTTATTAATTCTGAAACTCTCGTTCCGCAAGCATAAAGCATCTCCAGTAAAGATTTATCCCTTAGTCCAAGTTTATTATCGGTTCGTGGTTTTGTTAAAATTGACTCCACTTCATTAACAGATAATACGGGAGGAAGATTCTTTGCTAGTTTAGGAGAAGAGATCTTTTCCATCGGGTTATCGGTGATGTACTTATTCAGAAAAAGATAATTGAAGAATCCTTTTAGTGAAGAATAATACCTTGCGGCTGAGCTGCTTGCCAGCCCGAGATCGTTGAGCACTTTAAAGAAGCCGGTAATGTGAGAATATTTTATCCCGGAAGGATCTGATATTTTTTTTTCTTCAAGAAAATTATAAAACGAACTTATATCATTCTTATAGGAAGATACGGTATTATCGGAAAGATTTTTTTCTAACTTTAATACCGTAAGGTATTCTTTCAAAAAGAGATTCATTTGTCATCACTTTCCGTATCTTCACCCTTTTCCATTTCATCCTGCTTCGGATATCTTATCCGCCTGTGATGTTGCCCGAGCAATATGCTGGTAAATGATTCTTTAATTTTATTGATATCCCTGAATGTTATCGGTGATTCATCCAGCTGATCTTCATCTATACGGGATCCAATAATCTTATCTATCAGGTTTTCTACCTTTGTAGGATCAGCATCTTCGATTGATCTCACTGCTGACTCACAACCATCCGCAAGCATTATAATAGCAGTTTCTTTTGAATCAGGTTTTGGTCCGGGATACCTGTAATCCTCAATATTTACTTTTTCTTCCCCGTAGAGTTTTTTTGCCTTCTCGTAAAAAAACATCATAGTAGTAGTCCCGTGATGCATTGGAATAAAATCGATTATTTCCTGAGGAATATCATTTTCTTTAGCAAGATTTATCCCTTCAGCCACATGTTTCTTTATCAGGCTCACGCTTTCTTCGGGTGATAAATTTTCGTGTAAATTCTGACTGTTAAGCTGGTTCTCCACAAAATTCTGCGGTGATATAGTTTTCCCTATATCGTGATAATATGCGCCCACACGCGCAAGCAATGGGTTAGCGCCCACTATTTCTGCCGCAGCCTCAGCTAGTGTGCCCATTGTCATAGAGTGGTTAAATGTACCGGGAGCCTTCCTGGCCAGTTCCTTCAGCAGAGGCCTGTCAAAATTTGAAAGTTCAAGTAAAGTAAGGTCGGTTGTAATTCTGAAGAACTTTTCAAAAAATATCAACAATCCATAAGTAAGTACCGGGCTTATTAATGCGTTGGTGCCGGCAAAGGCATATTCAATCAGCATATTTTCGGCGGAAGCAAATCTTTCCAGTCCAAAAGCAGAAATGGAAACCACATACCCGAGAAGTATAAAAAGAAATGACCGGAAAATTTGTGAACGGTTTTTTATATCACGCACTGTGTAAACTGATAGAGCACCGGCAAAGAGATTCATCGCCATAAATGTATAATCGTTCCCTCTTATTCCACCAGTTATAAGAGCAAGAATAACAGTAGAATAAAATCCGACACGTGAATCAAAGATAATTGTGAGCAACATTGAAGCTGCAGGAATAAAGATAAAAAATTGTAACGGTGCGTTAACCGATATCCTGTTTATTAAAAATGTTATAAATGACAGAAAAATAAAGATAATAGCAAGAAGAAGGAGCTTCCTGTTATCATAAAAGATTTTCTTTCTGAACAAATACAAATAAATAGATAAAAGAGCGAGAAGAAACCCTATATGTAATAGCTTACCAAGCATCTGAAGTAAATCGCTGTCGTAGCCAAGTTTTTCTCCTTTTGCAGCTTTGTAGGAATCAATTTTTAATTTTGTTTCCTTCGTAATCCTGTCGTGTTTAGCAACTATTCGTTCGTTTTCATTTACAATTCCACTGTATCTTGATACATTGTTTTTTGCCTGCGCAATTTCCTCTTCAGTCTTTTTTTGATTATAAATCAGAGTCGAATAAATAAAATGAGAAGTATACTCCAACAAAGCTGCACTTAATTCCGGAGTAAAGCCACTGTTTTTAATATTGCTGTCTATACTTTCTTCGGCTTGTTGTTTTGTAAGAAATTTATTGGCCGGTTCAATCCTGTCAAAATTTCCTGTCCTCACTGCAATGCTGTCTTTTCTTGTAATATTTTCTGGAAGAGAAATAATTTCTTTTTTATAAAGATCCGTCAGCAGACCGGCTGAGGCAGTGAAATAGTTTCTGAGTGAGAATGTATTACTTTCAGAATTACTATTCGTGCGGTTCCTCATTTTTTCAAGAGTGTTTAATGTAGCATCGCTTAAAAAAGTTGGATTTATATTCTTGAGGGAATCTACACTCAGTCTTTCTTCTATGATCCTTAAAAGATATTCATTGTAGGTTTTTAAGGAATCTTCAGCACGTATCTCCGCATTTCCGCTCTTCAAAAATACCGGATATACGTTTTGGGCAGCATCTTTTAATTCCTGCTGATATACTTTAAGGTCCTTTTCAATTGGGAAACTGAACGGTGCAATAAGATCTTCATGAGTCCATATTGAACCAACTGTTAATTCCGATTCAATTGACTCGCCGCGCGGGAACATAAACACTATTAAGATTACGGTTATTAACCCGATCAGAATCTTTATCTGCATTCCATATTTATTTTTTTCTGTTTTTTCTTCCATACAAGATTACGCCTTTATGTGTATGTAAGTTAAGAAAAAATAAGGGCTTGGTACAGTCTAAAATTCTGCAAAAAAATGGAATTTGTTATAGCCTTTTATCAATAGTTTCTTATTTAATAACCGTTTTCCAGCCTTTTTCAGATAAATTCCTGTATATAATCAGAATGGCAATAACTGCAATTGCCAGGCATATCATAGCTGATTTAATATCGCCAAAAATAAAACTGCCACTTCCGAATAACATTGAATAAACCAGCAAAACCCCCATAAACCAGTTAACGAACATTGCAAAAAATCCGGAATCGCTTTTTACATCAGGGAGCTGTGAAGAAATTTCTTTCCATAAAATTCCGCCCGGATGAATTTTCCTGTAAAAACTAAAAAGTACATCTTTATCGGTAGGCCGTGTTAGGTATGTAACTGTAATCCAAACTATAGTGGTGGAGCCAACTAAATAAAAAAGAGTATTCGGGAAAATAATTCCGTAATATTTTATTACCGGATAAACAATAAAAGGAGTTATCATTGCGGAAATTTCCGACCAGGCGTTTATCCTCCACCAGAACCATCGAAGTATCAGGACAAGTCCTACGCCGGCCCCGCATTCCATAATAAATTCCCATGCACCTGAAATTCGACTAATGAACATTGTAACAAATACAGAGATGAACATAAGCAGAACTGTTGTAGCGCGGGAAATTTTTACATAATGTTTTTCTTCTTTTCCTTTTTTTACAAATCTCTTGTAGAAGTCATTAATTATATATGATGTACCCCAGTTTAGCTGGGTAGCAATTGTACTCATATAGGCTGCAAAAAATGCGGCGACTAATAATCCTTTCAAGCCTACGGGAAGATAGTCTCTCATTGCATAAATGTAGCCAAGTCCTTTTTCATTAGGACCAAGATGAGGATAAAGAAGAAGTGTACATAATCCGACTATTATCCAGGGCCAGGGGCGAATAGCATAATGAGCAATCTGGAAAAATAGTGTCGCAAAAAGTGAGTGTTTTTCGTCCTTTGCAGACATCATCCTTTGAGCAACATATCCGCCGCCGCCAGGCTCCGCCCCCGGGTACCAGGAGGCCCACCAGATTATCCCCACATATGCCAGAAAGGAAGCTACTGTCAAAGCAAACGCACCTCCTAATGATGCTGTATCTGAGATAGTCGGAAAAAATTTAAAAGTAAATGCGGGCAGTTTTGATTGCAGGCCGGCTATCCCCCCGACCTGTGATGATGAAACCACAATAACAGCAAGTATAATACTCCCGGCCATCGCAATGAAAAACTGGAAAGCATCGGTCACAACAACTCCCCACAATCCCGACAGTGCGGAATACACAGCAACCAGCAACATACACCCAAACACATAATAAAGAACCTGTGACTCCGGCACCCCGAACATTCCAACCAGAATAGTTGCCATTGCTTTATTCACCCATCCCATAATGATCAGGTTCATAAATAGTCCAAGATAGAGCGCGCGAAAACCCCGGAGAAACCTCGCGGGTTTACCTGAATAGCGAATCTCCGCAAACTCAACTTCAGTCATTATGCCTGCCCGGCGCCAAAGCTTTGCAAAAAAGAAAACAGTTAGCAAACCTCCAAAAGCAAAATTCCACCACAGCCAGTTACCCGCAATTCCGTTCTTTGTTACCAGCTCGGTAACTGCAAGCGGCGTATCCGCAGCAAATGTTGTAGCAACCATCGAAAGTCCGGCAAGGTACCAGGGAAGATTTCTACCTGAAAGAAAAAACTCATCAGTACTCTTTCCGGCTCTTTTAGAATAGTAAAGTGCAATGCTGATTGAGAAAATAAAATATGCCAGGATGATAAGGTAATCGAATAGCTGCATTAAGATCCTCTTAACTGTTTCTTATCAAAATTAAATCAAATCGTATAATATTGAACTTCAGGATAGTTGCTAAAAAGTTATATTGCAAGAATTTAAGAGGTTGATGAAGGGGTTGTTCAGGATGTTCATACATTGACAATCGTAGTCCCATCAAGATATTATTACGAGCTTTTTTTATGCAGTTATCTCAAAGAATTAAAATTCAATTCTTATAATATTTTCATTTTTAGGAGTTGTTGTCTTTGTGTCGAGGGTTTTGCTGCGATCAAGTTCTATAAATTTTTCATTTTTATTGGTGGCACTTAGGCTGTCTGGTTTCGATTCAAATTCCCAGTTCGTGTTTTTTAATTTTAGAAGAATTTCTTCGTTAAACGACATGTAGAGTTGATCCATTTAACAGCCTAAAAGGTTTCAGTGATTAGAATGAACGAACGCAATGTAATAAATTTTTTTTCAGTGGCAAAGGGATATTAAAAATATTTTAACCTTTTTTTCCTGAGTATCTGTTTTTTTTAATTAACCAAACTTTTTCATAATAATTTTTGAAAATAAATTTCCATATCCACTCAAGATTTTGTCTTTAAAATAACCTCCGCCCGGGATCGGACCAGAATTCTCGTATTTTATCACTTAGAAAACCCGGCGTGTCAAAATTCAGAATTGCTAATTCTGAAACAATATTTTTTATTAATCTTCACAACTAGAAATAAAGTGAAAACTAAGTCCAAAAAAATTTTCCAAATAAAATTTATATGAAAAATAAGGTATGAAACAAATTAAAACTTTATTTTAACAGGAATGTTATTGTGGAAGAAATAGAATCAACTACCCAAATGTTCATCACAATTATAATTAACGGGTCCATTATTTTATCCGCAAACACTTGAAAAACAGCGCTTTACGAAGGATTCACAACTATTTTTTCTTCTTTGGGAAATATGAATCCATTAGTAATTTGTAATATTCTTTCAAGGACATCAACCCGACTTTATCTCTTCTCTTATCAATATTAACTGAATCTTCAATGGGTAAAAAAATAAACTTTTGATTTTCGAAATCAATTTTTGCCTGCGTCCCGTATAATTGTGCCTTTCCTTCTTTGATACGGATATGATCCGTTAAAAAAGCAAGCTGCATTCCTTTTGTATCCCCATTTTTATACGCTTTCTGTAAAAGCTTCAGGCAATCTTTCTGAAACTCTGGATTATTATCTGCATGTTGAACAAGAGCCCAGGCATCACCTTCTGCAACCTGCCCAACCTGGCTGATTCCCGGCCAACCATGCTTTTTTATGATCGTTTTTAATCGATTAACGTTAAAATTATTGAGCTTGTTCAATTTATTTTGCCCATCAAAATCAAGCGTTTTTACTTTCCCATTCTGGTAAATTTCTTTTCTAATAGACTGGTCTCTCTGGTAAAGTGCTATGATCTCTTTTTGAAGTTCGGGCTTATTTATACGTTCATATCCCTGGCCAAATATTGTATAGCTAGATAGAACAAATAATAAGAAAATAAAAAATAGTAATCTGATTTTCATATTAGTCCAAAATAAAATTTTAAGTTAGTCATCATCGCAACATTTAAAATCACTTTTATGTGCTTTTTCAAATGATTCTCTCCCTTCTTTAAATGTAAGATATGCTATTGCAAGAGAACCAATTGTGTCAATATATTGAAGATGAAATATTTCGTATGAAATGCTTGCTACCAGAAGAATAACAGAAAGTTGTAGACATGCTTTTGTGCATTTAGCATCGGAAATCACAGCTTCCGAACCAATTTTGTTACCTACCTTCAACTTGGCATTCATTAAAAAATACATTGTTAAAATTGAAATTATTGAGATTATTACACCAGCAAAGGTGGTATGAGGTTTCACATTCTGCAAAATATTTATTACAGACCCTGCAATTAACCCCACTGTGAGCAAATAAAATCCGGTACCAGTAATTTTCAATGCAGTCTTTTCAAAATTATCCTTAATTATATTTTCTGATTGTCTCATACGAATTATCATATGAGCAATACCAATCCCTGAAATAACCTCAACAAAGCTATCAACACCAAAACCGAAAAGTGTTAAAGTTTCATCGTGCATTCCAAAGTAAATGGAAATTCCACCTTCAATCAGATTATATACGATAGTAATAATGCTGAGCACGAATACGGTTTTTAATAATTGTTCTTTTTTTTCAGACATTCAATTTTCTATTAATATTTTTTCCCGTAAAATAATTCATCAGGCTGCCGGATATGAGAGTAGCAATCACGCCAATCAGCGTAAACCATGTCCACGCAACTAATTTGAGTGAAATTACAAATATCATAACTAAAATACCCACAGTAAAACCGGTAAGCGCATCCCTTTCTTTTGCCTTTTTATTAATCACTCCGAGCAAAAATGTACCCAGAAGTCCGCCGTAAGTAAATGATGCTATACTAAGTGCAAGTTCAACAACCGCACGTGAAGTATTCATAAAAAATAGCGCTGAACATATTAATAAAACTGCCCATATAATTGTAAATATCCTTGATATCTTTAGTTTCTTTTCTTCATTGTTATCAGCACCAAAATATGGGATGTAAAGATCATGTACTGTTGAAGAAGAAAGGGAACTCATTGACCCTGCGAGCGTTGACATTGCCGCCGCAAAAAGTCCGGCAATAATAATCCCCGTCACTCCCGGCGGCAGAACATTAATAATAAACATCGGAAATATTTCATCTGATTTAACGCTCATTGTGCCATAATAAGCGTAAAGCATTACCCCAAGTACAAGAAAAATTGCAAACTGGATGATTATAATTATTCCACTTCCTATGATGGCCTTCTGGCTGTCCTTCAGACTCTTTGTAGAAAGCAATCTCTGCACTATAAGTTGATCCGTACCGTGAGATGCCATTGAGAGAAAAGCCCCGCCCAAAAGTCCGCCAATAAGCGTATAAGGCTGGCTGAAAAATCCGTTGATTCCGCTATTGAACCCTAAATTAATAATATTAAACTTATTACTGCCCGAAGCTGCCTGGACTACATAACCCCAACCGCCCGGTAATAGATTTAGTAAAAATATTCCTGCAAGAATTGCCCCGCCCAGGTAAATAAACATTTGAATAACATCCACCCAGATAATTCCTTTCATCCCCCCGGTATAGGTATATATGAGAGCAACCGCTGCAATAATAAGAATTGCCAAAGGATAACTAATATCCAGCATTAATTTAAGAGGAATTGCTGTTGCAAAAAGCCTTACTCCATCGGCGGCAGTGCGGGTAAATAAAAAGACAACAGAAGCGTATGATCTTGTTTTCCCGCCGAAGCGGTTCTCAAGAAAAGTGTAAGCAGTTTTTAGATTTCCTTCATCATATGCCGGAAGAAAAATATAAGCGACAATTACTCTTCCTATAAGATATCCTATGGTTACCTGAAGGAAATTCAAATTTGCAATGTAAGCCAATCCGGGGATGGATATAAAAGTAAGAGTACTTGTTTCGGCAGCAACAATTGAAAAACAGACTGCCCACCATGGAACTGATCTGGATCCGGCAAAATAGTCTTTTACAGTTTTCTGTTTCCCTCCAGAAACTATCCCGAATACTGCGACACCGATTAAATAAAGAATTATTATTATATAATCGAGCGTTCTTCCTTCCAAATGAATTCCTATTCTTTATCTAATTCAGCGAACGCTTCATCGACAGTTTTACAGACGGGCAGGACTCTTTCGAGTTGTGTTATCTTTATAAGTGAGTAAACCTTCTCAGACGGTGCTGCGATTCTAAGGCTTCCACCGGTTGTGTTTAATATTCGGTTGGCAACAAGCAGTGAGCTTAAGCCAGAACTATCGCAGGATTCGACTTCACTCAAATCCACGATTAATTTTGCGGCTCCTTCAACTTTAAGTAAAAGTGTAAATTCACCCTTTACTAACCCTGAAATATTAGTATCAAGTCTTTTTTCATTCAATTTGAAAATGGTAATGTCATTAACTTTTTTAATTTCAAAATTCATACTTTTTCCCTAAAACATTTGAAGACAATTTAAGAAATTTTTATATGAAATCTCCGAATTATCTTCGTTATCTGTTATTTGAATGTTATAAAATTTGTCCGAATCCTTTTTACGGAAACTGATTCTCAGCGGTGATTTCACCAGGTTTGCCGAAAAACTGCAAAACAGGTTGTACTTTCTGTTCAAATCTATAACTGCATTAAATTCTTTCTTTTCAAGCTCCCCGGCCACTCTTTTTGATGGCAAACCAAGCTTTGTTCGGTCTATCAGCCCGTACTCAATTGTTGCTGGCCTGAATTTTTGGTTTATCAGGCTTCTTCTGAAATCGTAACTAAATATTGTAATGTTCTTACCTTTTTCATTCAAATATTTCAGCACTTCCATACTTTTTTGAAAATCATTTTCTTCCTCGGGCATTATCACGAGAAACGTGAAAGTTTTGTTTAAGAAATTTGAAAATGATCGTCCGGAAGAATTGTTGTTCTTCAATCTTTTTTCAATAATAAAATATGCTATTTTTTCTTTTATATAATTAATCATTTAAATTTCTTTAAGCTTTTCAATAAAATCATTATCTCTAAGTATCTTCACACCCAGTTTTTCTGCTTTTGTTAATTTTGAGCCAGCATTTTCACCGCATATCAGGTAATCCGTTTTTTTGCTAACGCTCGAAGTAACTTTTCCGCCCAATTCAGAAATTTTTTCTCCCGCTTCTTCCCTCGAAAATTTAGAAAGTGTACCAGTGATTACGAAAGTTTTTTCCTTAAAGAAATTTTCTTTCACTTCCTTTTTTTCTGATTCGAAAATAAGTCCATGTTTCTTTAGCTTCTCAATAATCTTTACATTTTTTTTGTTTGAGAAGAATTCTCTCACACTCGTGCTTATGCTTGGACCAATTTCGTGTACAGCTGAGATACTATCTTCTGAAGCTTCCATCAATTTAACAATTGATCCGAAATAATCCGCAAGTTTTTTCGCAGCCCCGGCACCAACATATCGAATGCCGATAGCAAATAACACTTTGTTAAATGGTTGCGCTTTACTTTCTTCAATCGATTTAAGAAGATTATCAACACTTTTTTCCCCAAGTCTTTCTATTTCTATAAGGCCTTCTCTTTTATCTTTCAAGTCATAAATATCATCGTATGAGCTCAGAAAGCCCTTTTCAACAAACAAATCTATCAGTGCTTCGCCCAGACCTTCTATATCCATTGCTCCGCGTGAGGCGAAATGTTCAATTCTTGCTTTTATCTGTGCCGGACATTCGGTGTTCTGACAATAATATGCAACTTCTTCTTCGGGCTTAAATAAATACGATTTACAAACCGGACATTTTTCCGGAGGCTTTGTTTGTTTAACATTTTTTCCTCTTTCCGAAGTCACAACAGAAACAACCTTTGGAATTACATCTCCGCCTTTTTCTATTACAACCTTGTCTCCTTCACGAATATCTTTTCTTGTTATTTCATCAAAGTTGTGAAGTGTTGCCCGACTTATAGTTGAACCCGCCAGGAAAACAGGATCAAGCTCCGCAACAGGAGTAACAGCGCCAGTTCTACCAACCTGCCAGGTAATTTTATTAACATTAGTAAATGCCTGTTTGGCCTTAAATTTGTAAGCCACTGCCCAACGTGGTGATTTGGCAATACTGCCAATAATGTTTTGCTGTCTGACAGAATTTACTTTTATCACTGCACCATCTATTTCATAAGCCAGTGAGCCTCTTCTTTCTTCGAGTTTTTTACATTCTTCAAGTGCTTCATTTATATTCTTGCAAAGTTTATGTTCCGGATTTACGCTGAATCCAAGCTTACTTAATATTTCAAGATTTTCATACTGTGATTTAAATTCATCTTCTGTACTGAGAAGGCTGTAGAGAAAAACATTCAAAGGCCTTTTTGCAACAATTTGCGGATCCTGTAATTTTAGTGTTCCGGCTGTTGAATTCCTCGGGTTTGCAAATAGCTTATCCCCGTTCTTTTCTCTCTCCTTATTTAAGTTAATAAAATCTGCCAGCTTCATAAAAATTTCGCCACGGACTTCAATGTTGCTCAATTTGTAAGGAATTGATTTTGTTTTTTTTAGCTTAAGCGGGATTGATCTTATCGTTTTTACATTAACTGTTATTTCTTCTCCAGTTGTTCCGTCTCCGCGCGTGGCGGCTGTTTTCAGGTATCCTTCGACATAATTCAAATTTACAGAAGCGCCGTCTATTTTCATTTCAACAATGTACTCAACTTTTTCGCCTTCCGGGAGCGCTTCTCTTACCCTTCTGTCAAAATCAAAAAGTTCTTCCTCGTTATATGTATTTGCCAGGCTAAGCATCAGCACCTGATGCTTAACAGGTTTAAAGTCTTTCGTAAGATCTTTTCCTACTCTTTGTGTAGGTGAATCAGGCGTTATAAGTCCGGGATTTTCTCCTTCAAGTCTTTCCAGTTCTTTTACCAGTAAATCAAAGTCCTGATCACTGATGGTAGGGTCAGCAAGGACATAATACTTATTATCATGTTCTCTTATCTGCTCTCTTAATTTTTCGATTCTTTTTTTTGCTGATGCAGCCATTTCTTTACGATTAAAAGGTTGGAGGGCTATCAATGTATTTCAGACCGTTCTTATCAATTAAAACGTATCGGACTTGGTTTTTTTTACCGGTAAAATTTAATTCCTTGCCGCCCAGTCTTAATTTTGTTGCGCCAGCGTTTCCTACTATCATGCTTACACCAACTGCGGCCTTTAATGATTTATCACTATTCGGGTAAAGCTTAAATTCCCGAACTTCCCTGCCATCTATCTTCAATCTTATCCAGGTTGTATCACTTGCATATATGTTCAACCTCAGGCTATCGGAAGGCGCCACTGTAGTTGCTTCATTTAACCGCTGTATTTTATTATCAGGAACATATCTCTGCTGATTTTCTTTTCTAACTTCATCATAAGGTTTTTCTGCAACAATTATATCAGATTCCGGCATTATAAAGAAGAAATAGACAACTACTAATATAATTAGCAATGCACTGCCAATAACTCCTGCCAAAATAGCTTTATCAGATTTAATCCTTTCGAAAAAAGAGACCTTCTCAGCATCGGATTTTTTCTCCGTACTTTCCTGGAACGATTTTACAGGGTGTTGAATTTTCAGAGCTTCCGCTTTCTTTTCAATTACTGGCTTTTCCGAAACTGCTTCTTTTTTAATTTCTTCCGGTTTTTCTGGTTCTATTTCTTCTTTTGGGGTTTTCCCGGTTTTAGCGGCCTCATACTTTTTTATTGTTACCTGTTCATCCAGGCCTACGATTTTAGCAAACTGCTTAATAAAAGCCTTTACATAAAGTTCAGGCAAAAAACTAAAATCACCCCGATCAATTGCCTGAATGTATTTTAAATCGATACGTGATTTCTGCGCAATTTGTTGAAGAGTAATTTCACTTTTTTCCCTGGCTTCTCTTAATTCTTCCGCAAACATTTCCAACATAATAACTTAAATCCCTGGTTTCTAATTATTGAAAACCAATTAATTTTAATTTCAAAGATTATTTTACTCTAACTAATTTTGCCGCGAACGCTCCATCCATCCCATGAACCTGCGGTAGTGTTTGTATGCAACCGTGTTCATCAACCAGTTCTTTTGGAAATTCTTCTGCTGCATTTTTAAGCACAAAATTAGGATGGAACTTTAAGAATTTATCCACAACTTCAAAATTTTCTTCCGGCTCAATAGAACAGGTACTGTAAACTACAACACCGTCCTTTTTAACAAGAGTAGCTGCCTTGCATAAAAGTTTGTGCTGAATTTCATTCATATTTCTGATATCAAGCAGGTCCCGTTTCCATTTAATATCCGGTTTCTTAGAAAGAGTTCCTGTGCCTGAACAAGGTACGTCCGCAAGAACACGGTCAAAAAGTTCGCCTTCATAATTCAGCGCATCCGTTTCAATAGTTTTAACAGATTTAATCCCCAGTCTTTTGATATTTTTATTAAAGATTTTCAGCCTGCTTTCAAACCTGTCAATTGCAACTATTTCTCCCTCGTCGTGCATAAGCCCTGCCAGATAAGCGGTTTTACCACCCGGTGCAGCACAAAGGTCGATCACTCTCATTTTAGAAGTTACACCGAGCAAACGGCACGCTAGTCCGGCACTTTCATCCTGTATGTTAAAATAACCCTGAACAAAATACTCCCAAGCCGTGATATTGGTTAAATTTTGCAGCTGGAAAAATTCCTGCAAATATTTCCCGTGATTGTATTTAAGGTTCACCGAATCCAGAAGTTTTTTAAACTCTTCCGGGGTTGTTTTTAGCGCATTGATCTTTAAAGTAAGA
>Ga0209919_1000235_pt1 | contig 28145 bp, 47 predicted proteins | sample SalPon2A_C_D2_MG_FD_185721 | JGI IMG/M metagenome (GOLD analysis project Ga0209919, IMG submission 185721) | Soil microbial communities from South San Francisco under conditions of wetland restoration - Salt Pond MetaG R2A_C_D2_MG (SPAdes)... | ecosystem: Environmental > Terrestrial > Soil >... | reverse complement strand
AGCGCCAGGGGCGAGCAATGCACTTTGCAGATCGTCGGAATATGCTGCGGCCAGCCTGAGACAACCGTCCTCGCGCATTTGCCCGACGAATCGCACGGAATGGGGAAGAAGTCAGACGATATATCTGCCTGCTACGCCTGCGCGTCATGCCATGATGCTGCCGATTCACGCAAGGCTGGTTTATGGTCTGATGATGATTGGTGCGAGTTTCAGCAGCACAAGGATTGGTACTTTCGCCGCGCAATGGTTCGCACATGGCGGAGGCTGATTGAAAAGGGAATCATAACTATAAAGGGGGTTGTTAAGTGATGAAAAAAGAAAATACATATATCGGTGTAATATCGATTGGAGAGCATCTAACAAACGGCTGTGTGGTGGATGTACGGAAGGTAGAAGCTAAAACTTACTTCGAGGCTGAAACAAAGTTTGATGCAATCGGCAGGGACGAATACGGCGGGGACTTTTGCGTCCAGCTAACTCTACTACTTTCAGATATTATCGGTGAAAGGCAATGACAATGGCGCAAGGCTCAATAGGCCGACTAGTTTCAGGTATGCTAAGCTGGCAATCTGGCTGCAAGGGCAATGGGTGACGCAATGAAGGTTGGTGTTTTTTATGGAAGACGCGAAGGAAGAACAATGAGAATGCTGCAAGAATGCGCTGATAACAAAGCAATTATAATAGCTCCTTGTGCGGCTAGAGGCAAACAACTGAGAGCAATGGCGAATGCTATGGGGATAGAAATAAATTTAATTACGATGGCTGATTTAATATCGGCAGATATGTTGGATATGCAAGATGGCTAACCATCACAATTACATGATGGCTGGAACCTGCAAAAAGTGCGGCACGTTCAAGGATTACAAGGACGCGCTGGCGTGGGCTAAGGGGTTCTGGCTAGGTGGCGGGATTTCAAAAGATGAAGTTTGCCGCGCATGTGATATAATGGACGATGATTAAAGCTCGTGTAGCTCAATGGTAGAGCGGCAGATTTATACCCTGTAAAATGCCCCAGATTAGGGCGCGATGTTGGTTCGAGTCCAGCCACGAGTACCATAACGCCTGTCTGGAGTGTGAGAAGTGAATGATAACGTAATAGACCTATCAGCAATGCGCCCTCATTTGGCAGGCCCGATGGTATGCCTTGGCTGCAAACATGAGTGGGTCGGTGTTGCTCCAGTCGGAACACGAGTGTTTGATTGCCCTGAATGCGGGTGCGCTCAAGGCGTGATGCAAGGGTTAGTAGAGCCGGAGGAGCATTTTCAGTGCGATTGCGGCAACTATCACTACATCATATCGGCCACAAAGATAATGTGCTCAATGTGCGGTAAGGAACCGGTACTGTGAACACTGAACACGATCATCAGAAGTCCGCATGAGCGAAGGCGAAGAAACATTTGCGCTGCATTGTCGAATTGACCAATTGCCGAAGCCGGTCAGGGAGCATAAGTTTCATCCCGATAGGCGCTGGCGCTTCGATTTCGCATGGCCGGACATGATGATTGCTTGCGAGATCGAAGGCGGCACCTGGATTCAGGGCAGGCACAACAGAGGCTCAAGCATTGAGAAGGATTACGAGAAATACAATGAAGCAGCTCTGCTCGGATGGCGAGTGTTCAAGTTCAGCACAAAGATGGTGCAGAATGGAACAGCCATAAGGTTGATGGGGGACGCGATAAATAATGCAAATAATGCTTGACACGTAGGACGCTATGCCCTACACTCACCATATGGCAGGCAGATAGCCGAGCCGCAAAACACCAAAAGGGAGATTGATATGATGACGGCTGAAACAAAGATATTTGAGAGCTTTAAAGCATTCCGGGAACGTGCTGACAAGCGCGTCAACGGTGTAAGCAAAACGTTCGCGGTTAAGCGTCCTGATTACGTCGAACAGAACAAAAACAACTTAGGCTGCTGGAACTGCACGCTCTGCACGGAATGCCTGGGCTGCTGGAGCTGCACGGAATGCACGGAATGCACGGAATGCACGGAATGCACGGAATGCACGGAATGCACAGGCTGCACGGAATGCACGAACTGCACGAACTGCACGAACTGCACGGACTGCTCGCGCTGCTCGCGCTGCACGGACTGCTGGAGCTGCACGGGCTGCTGGGAATAGGAAACCGACGGCATGATCATCGACACCACCACTAACCACATCCTCGCCCTCATTGCGAGGGCCGGAATCTCTCAACGCGAAGTAGCACGCCGGATGCAGATCAGCGATCGGACGGTGCGCCGGTATTGCAAGTACGGCGGCACGGTGCAATTCGTCATGGCTCTGGAGTGGATTGCAGGCTATGGGTCGCATTATTCAGATCAAGATTTATCAAGCGAGGAGGGATTATGGCAACGGGAATAAAGAGAGCATTAGACAGGGCACAGACGAATGTTCAAAAGGAGATCGAGTCGTCAGCCAAAAGTGGCGGAAAGTTCGCGCGTGGGCTAAGTGGCGAGGGATACGCCGGGGGATATGCGCAGGCTCTTGCAGACGTGCAGATTGCGCTGAACGGGGGGAAACCATGCACCCGTGGGTATTGGGATTAGCGTTATAACGCGAAATTAACCAGCGGTGCGCCTGCTGCACCAGAAACGGAGAACTAAACATGGAACACACTGAAGATGCAAAAAGCCCCGCTGGCGCACCGTCTGCGGGTAAGGTTATGGAAGAACGAATTGGTACTTTGAGAAGTGTTGCAGAAGGACCTCGTTGGGCAAAGTTTCCGAACATCCTTCGGAATCGCTGCTATGTGCTAGGTCTTGAGCTTGAGATGGAAGTTGATAAGGGCTGGTTTACGGAGAAAGTCCGATTCACCATCAAAGGTGGAGAGTCAGCACTGCGCAAGATAAAGCGCGAGATCCGAGATCGAGGGTGGGTTTGAACAATACAACGCAACCTAACCCCGCTATAAGCGGTTGAGAATGAGGAGGAACGACGAATGAGCAATCCGATTGATAGCATTGTTAGCTGCGATGATAACTTTGGTAGTAACCAGCTCTTAAAAGACATTGCCCCGCAAAGCCACATGATAGATATACGCGTAAGACTGAACGGGAAATATTATTGGTTTGAGGGGGATTTCTTAAAATATATATTTCCATTTATTCGGTTTAACCAAATAGATAATGACGGGATTAAATCAACACTTGAAAGTCATGAAGAAGTTGGCAGCTAACGGCTGAGTTAAAGCGCCGACTGAAAGGAGGTCGATTTTGAACGATTTGTTATCTGCCGATGTTGGGGCGGCTTTTTCTCCAGACAGAAACTACCGCTATGCGCTCTGGCGCAGGTGGGAGCAGAACGCGCCCTATGCGTTATTTATTGGTCTGAACCCGTCCACAGCAGACGAACGGGAGGACGACCCAACAATAAGGCGCTGCAAGCGTTTTGCGGCGGATTGGGGGTACGGCGCTGTATACATGGCAAACCTGTTCGCACTACGCGCAACAGACCCGAAAGCAATGCTGGCGCATGATGAACCGATAGGGCTAGACAATGATATGTGGCTTATGGATTTGGCGCGTGGTGCAGGGGTGATAGTGGGAGCTTGGGGAGCGCACGGAGGACACATGCAACGTGATGAGCTGGTAATGGCTTTGCTGGCAGCACATGACTTGATGTGCCTCGGGACTACGAAATACGGCAAGCCAAGACACCCTCTGTATATCAAAGCCGATAGGCCGCTAGAGGCACTAGGCAGATAACATATATTATACGCCCTAAGTGCAATGTAAGTTAGCCCCCAACTTGCATAAAAAACAGGCATTGCATATTTGAGGTTATCGGCGAAGAGGTAGAGGAGTATATACGATGAATAGAGGTCTATCATGGCTGATTGATATATTCGGGTGCGCTGACTCTGCCTTGTCATGGGCATTCAAGCACATATCACGATCACACTACCCTGACCCTCCGTGTTTCCGCATGCTGCACACTCCAGACGTTGAGCCGATGATCCATAACGAACCGCATCATGCACTGGCTGATTTCGACGGTGACGATTATGAGGTTGAGGCAAGCAGGGTATTACACGATGCGCAGCATATACCAGGCATTGATTGGCCGATGCTGGAGATAGCCTACAGTTTCGACAATGAGGCGCGACTCAGGGCTATTGAGGCGGTGAGAGATCGGATAGGCCAGCGATACCCATACCCATACTTTCAACTTGTGGCGCATTCGTGGCGGCAATCAAGACGTGTTAAGCCGTCGCTATTGGTCGCCCTGTCGGGTAAGGCAGACCGAACAGAGAGAGAGTGGCGGGATAAAATACAAGGTGAACTGGCGGAAGCGTTGGAAAGTGCTTTGCAGCATGTCGAACGTAATGTTTGACAAATCCGCCGGAAATCTTTAGAATTGCGCTTGAACAACTGACTCTACATTTTACCGGAGCTGCCGAAAGGTGGCTTTTTTCGTTTCCCGACCCCAGCCAAAAACACACTCTGCTAGTTAGCATACAGGACTGCGGAGGCGGGACTTTTTACAAGGAGTTGATATGGCAACTACACCAGCTATTCAAACAGCACTCGGCGCGATCAATGTCGCACGAATTACCAAGAGCGAAGTAAGCGGCAGCACTTATGACCGGCACTATACAGTTGGCGGGGCAGGATATGCAGGCAAATCATGTTGGTGCAGGACTACAGCAGCAGAGACAGCAGCTAACCAAGCAGCAGAGATTCTGGTAGCGCTTGCTACTCCAGGGCCAGTAGACCCTAACATTTCGTGATGGAAGACAAGATGCAGGCAGCGTTCATTATCGGCATAGGTTTCGGCGTGTTGTTTTCATATTTGGCTCAAAACTAAAGTAGGTTGATTTAGTATGGCTAGGCCAAAGGGACAGCCAAAGGTTGGCGGAAGGCAGAAGGGAACGCCAAACAAGCTGACTGCTGATGTTAAGGCGATGGTACTCAAGGCGCTTGATAGGGCTGGTGGAGTTGATTACCTATGGGAGCAATCCCAAGCAAACCCTAACGCATTCCTGACGCTTGTAGGCAAGATTCTGCCGACGCAGATATCAGGCGATCCCGACAGCCCAATTATAAGCAAGGTAGTACATGAAATCATCGACCCTACGGATACAAGTACCTAGGAAGCTAAAGCCGCTATTGCAGGCTAGCCGCTACAAAGGGGCTTACGGTGGGCGAGGTGGTGCTAAGTCACATTTCTATGCTGAGCAATGTGTTGTACGGTGCCTAACTGAAAAGACGCGCATCGTCTGTATTCGCGAAGTGCAGAACTCGATCAAGGATTCAGTAAAACTACTCATTGAGGACAAGATACGATCACTTGGCGTTGAGAGCATGTTCACCATCATGCAGGATGAGATAAGAGGTCACAATGGCTCAGTTATCATCTTCAAAGGTATGCAGACTTACAATGCGGACAACATCAAGTCACTTGAAGGTTATGACCTTGCATGGGTGGAAGAGGCGCAGACATTCTCGCAGCACTCACTTGATTTGCTACGGCCTACGATTCGCAAGCCAGGCTCTGAGATGTGGTTTAGTTGGAACCCTAGATACAAGACTGACGCTGTAGACAGGTTCTTTCGCGATAGTCCGCCGGATAATGCCATATCGGTTCGGATAGGCTGGCAGGATAACCCTTGGTTTCGTGATACAGAGCTTTATGATGATATGCTCGCTGATTACCTCAATGACGAGGACAAGGCTGACCATGTATGGGGTGGCGAGTACGGTCAGTCACAGGGCGCTATCCTAGCCAAGCATGTAAACAAGGCTGCAAGGGATGGTCGCATATCTGATGAGATTGTGCCGGACGTTAAAGGCTCGCCAATCTTTGTATCGAGCGACATTGGCTTTAGGGATACGGCTAGCTGGTGGTTCTGGCAGCCTTTGCTTGGTGGTTTCAATATCCTCAAGTACGACCATGACACAGGGCTAGATGCTGACGATTGGATACCACGCATTCAGAGCGTTCTTGGCACACTGGACTGTAAGCTAGGCAGGATATGGCTACCGCATGACGCAAGGGCCAAGACATTCCAAAGCAGGCACACCACGCAAGAGAAATTTATAAAGGGGTTCGGTGGCGACAAGATTGGCATCGTGCCTCAGACAAGCAAGCAGGATCGGATTGAGGCAGCGCGTGACGTTATCAAGCGCTGCGCATTCCATGAGCATGAGTGCGAGGCTGGATTAGACGGTCTTAGGGCATGGGAATATGAATACAATGATGATTCTGGCGTATTCAGTCGCGACCCGAAGCATAATTGGGCAAGTCACCCATCTGATGCATTCAGCTATGGCTGCCAGATTGTAGCCGAGAAACTACCTGATGAGCCGGAAGCCGATAAGGCAAAATTCTTTGAGGAGCAAACACTAGACGAATTATGGACCAGTCAACCGAAAGCAAGTCAAAGAATTTAACCGTTGCTCATTGGACAAAAGAGATTGAGCGTGCCACGAAGGAGGAAGCCTCTTTCCGTGAGAAGGGAACCAAGATTGTCAAGCGGTATCGTGATGACAGGGATGGTGCTCGCGATGAAACGCGCTTTAATATCCTGTGGAGCAATGTCAACACGCTCAAGTCCGCACTATATGGGAATCTTCCGAAGCCTGACGTAAGCCGTAGATTCAAAGACCGCGACCCTGTTGCAAGGGTAGCATCTTTAATTATCGAGCGATGTCTTGAGTTTGAGGTAGAGCAGAACAGCGACTATGACACAGCGATGAGGTCTGCGGTGTTAGACAGGCTGTTGCCTGGTCGCGGCACGGCATGGGTACGCTTCCACGCTGATGTAATGGAAGCCGACGGCATGGAGTTGGACGAGACTCAGGCAGATGGCGAAGCGATGATCAGCGAGGACGTTGAGGATGAGAATTACCCCACTGTTTCCAATGAATCATCCCCTTGTGATTATGTCTACTGGAAAGACTTTCTCTGTTCTCCGGCTCGGACTTGGGAAGAAGTTGAGTGGGTTGCTCGGCGCGTGTATATGTCGAGAGACAAGGGCATCGAGAGGTTTGGTCCTGAGTTTGCCGATGTGCCGCTGCTTGTCGCTCAGAAGGGCGTTGAGGACAAAGAGCTGGTTTCCACGCAGAACAAACGCGCCGAAGTATGGGAGATATGGTGCAAGACCAGTAAAAAGGTGTATTGGGTAAGCAAGGGCTATCCTAAGTTCCTGGACAGGCGTGACGATCCGCTAGAGTTGGAATGCTTTTTCCCTTGCCCTAAACCTTTGTATGCCACCATCACGACTGACTGCATGACTCCGGTTGCTGATTACATCCTGTATCAAGACCAAGACCGTGAGCTTAACGAGCTAACATCACGCATCAATAACCTGATGAAAGCGTTGAAGGTTATAGGTGTTTACGACTCCACGCAGACAGGCTTGAAGCGCATGTTGGATGAAGGCATTGAGAATCAGCTTATCCCTGTTGATTCATGGGCTGCGTTTGGCGAGAAGGGTGGGCTTAAGGGTGCTGTTGACTTCATGCCATTGGGCGAGGTTATCACTGTAGTCACTCAGTTGACCGCAATGCGTGAGCAGGTCAAGCAGACGATTTACGAGATAACAGGTATCAGCGACGTTATTCGTGGTGCTACCAACGCAAACGAGACAGCAACGGCACAGCAGATTAAGACCAACTATGCCTCGCTACGATTGAAAGAGATGCAGGCTGATGTAGGGCGTTTCGCTCAAGACCTGCTACGCATCAAGGCAGAGATTATTTGCACCAAGTACCAGCCCGAGACTTTGGTATCCATGTCCGGCGTTGACCAGACGGAAAGCCCTGAGGCTATCATGGCAGCGTTACAGCTTATCGCTGATGAGCCTATGCGTAACTTCCGCATCGAGATTGACGTTGATACGCTGGTTGCGATGGATCAGGAGAAAGAGAAGCAGTCGCGCATGGAGTTCCTTACGGCAGCCGGCTCATTCCTGAAGCAATCGGCAGAGGTTGGGGCGCAGGCTCCGGCAATGATCCCGTTGCTTGGCGAGATGCTGATGTTCGGCGTTAGGGGTTTCAAGGTTGGCCGAACGATCGAGGGTGCGTTTGATGAAGCTATGGAGCAGGCAAAGAACGCACAGCAGCAGGGCGACGGCGGACAGGCTCAGATGATGCAGATGCAGCAGCAGATGGAGCAAATGCAGGCACAGCATCAACAGCAGTTGCAGCAAGTACAGGCTAGTGCCGACATTCAAGCCAAGTCGCAGATTGAGCAGATGAAGGTGCAGGCTGATGGTCAGGTTGAGATGGGCAAGGCTCAAGTATCTCAGCAGGCCGAGGCTAACAAGGCTCAGTTGGAGCAGATTAAGATGCAGCATGAGGCTCAGCGTGAGGCTGCAAGGCTAGAGTTTGATCGCTGGAAAACTGAACTGGAGAACGCCACCAAGGTACTGATTGCACAGATGAGCAAGCAGAATGATATGGAAGGCGACATGGAAGAAGGCGACGATATGGAAGATAAGCCCGACCCCATGATGATGATTAACGCCATGATGGAGCAAATGCGTCAGCCTAAAGCCATTTCTGTTGAGCGCGACGAGACAGGGCGTATTATCGGGGCTGTGTCTAGCTAATGCCTGACAATACTCAACTTAACAAAAACTCATCCGGCGGCGATATTATTGCCACTGATGACATTGGCGGAGTTAAGCATCAGAGGGTAAAGATTCAGCACGGGGTCGATGGTAGCGCGACAGACGTTAGTGTTGCCAGCCCGTTACCGGTCAATGACTACTGGATGCAGCATGCCATAAACAACATTCTAGCTGACTATGGCGACACAGTGAGCGTTTACAGCAAGAACAAAGACCTATTGAAGTTCGGGCGCAATTCATTGGTTGGCACAAGCCAAGCAACTATTATGACGCTTCCTGCTGGGGTGCTGAATGAGACTTATGTCGCCAGCAACCTAATCAACACAGTGAGTTCATCCAGCGCATCCGACACCTATGTATTGACGGTTGAAGGCCACACTGTAAGCGGTGGCGTATTCACCTTCGTTACGCAGGATGTGACGCTTAAAGGTCAAACTCAGGTCGCCCTTACACCGCCTTTAGCTAGGGGGAGCAGAAGCTATAACGGTGGCGCTGTTGATTCTGTTGGCAATATCTATGTGTATGAAACAGATACTGACACAGCAGGCGTACCAGACACCGCCGCGAAGGTTCACCTCATACAAGTAGCTGGCTTGAACAATTCAGAAAAGGCATCTACAACCATTTCCAACACCGACTACCTTATTCTAACATCATTTTATGCCGACTGCTTGGAAAAGACTGCGGCATTCGTGGACATTCATTTAGAGGTGCGTGAGGTCGGCAAGGTGTTCAGGGACAAGGTTACTATTTCTGCCAACACGGGCGCACGCGGAGAGCATATATTTATGCCTTATCTAGTGATTCCAAAGAACGCTGACATTCGCTTGTCTGCTATCGCTGATGGTGCAAGCACAGTTGTAGCGGGCGGCTTTCAAGGCGTTCTGGCGAAGGTGATATAGATGCTGCTATGGCTTAAAAACCTTGGGCAAGCAGGCGGCGGTTACGACGTAGGTCACTTTTGGGATGATGTTGTTTCCCCTTTCTACCTGGAACTATGGGAAAGCCTGAGAAAGCGCGAGTTATCAGCTAGCAAGAAGTACAAGAAGCTAGTTGTTAAGCGTGAGGTCTTGGAAACAAGGCTACAAAAGGTAGCTATAGAGCCTGACTATGCCGCTAGAAAGCGCATTAGGCCGAGGGTTGATGCATACGAACTCCAACGCATTGAAAACGCCTTACAATCGCTTGAATTAGAGATTGAAGCCTACGCCATGAAGATGTTGCAGGAGCAAATAGACGAAGATGAAGCGGTACTCGTACTGCTAATGGCAATATAGGAGACAACATGAGCAATCCAGTTTCAGAGCGCGGCAATTTCACCAACTTCACCGCAACCACATCAATCACGCAGGCAAAGGGCATCATCGGACTGCTTACGGCAACAACGGCATCCGGCACTGTGACCATCACCGATACGGCAGGCAACGCTATCACTGGCACGTTGACACCATCGGCAGGGTCATATATCCCGATTCCTGCTAATTGCACAGGGTTGACGCTGACCGTCGCTAACACCATCAACTGCACCGTATTCTGGGAGTAGTGAATGCCATTATATGACGTTGAGTGTCATAAGTGCGGTAAGGTTCAGGAGATATTTAGAAAGTTCGAGGACTACGATGACTTGCCGGATTGTTGCGGCGAGAGGACTACGCGCAAGTTCTGCGCTCCTAGAGTCTTGTCTGATATCCAGCCTTACTTTTCACAGGCTACAGGGCAGATGATCACATCGCGATCTCAGCACAGAAATCACCTCAAGGACAATGGGCTAATTGAGGTAGGCAATGAAAAGATGCCTGGAGAAAACAGAGAGTACAAAGCCCCATCTAAAACTAGGAAGAAGATAGTCTCAGAGTTGGTAAACGAAAAACTAAAATAGGAGTGCGATATGGCTACCCATAGCACAAGGCAGGCGTTAGAAAAGGCTTATGATGAAGCGGCAGCAGAGCCGGAAGCGGCAGCAGAGCCGGAAGCGGCAGCAGAGCCGGAAGCGGCAGCAGAGCCGGAAGCGGCAGCAGAGCCGGAAGCGGCAGCAGAGCCGGAAGAAGTTGTTAGCCGCGAATATCCCTCATCGTGGAAGAAGAATGAAACGCTAACTGATGCGTTTAACAAGATCCCCGATGAAGTCTACAGCGAGATTCAGAGGCGCGAAGCAGACTTCCATAAGGGTATCGAGGGCTTCAAGGAAAAGGCTAGCTACGCTGACAAGATGCAAGCGGCTATTCAGCCTTACATGGCAACCATCAACTCGATTGGCGTTACGCCGGAAGCAGCTATTCAGGGGCTTCTAGGTGCAGACCACAAGTTGAGGTATGGACAGCCATTTGAGAAGAAGCAGGCATTGCAGTCCATCGCGCAGCAGTATGGCGTTGACTTGGAAGGCATTGAGGAGCCTGTGAAGGTAGACCCTCAATATCAAGCTTTGCAGACGCAGCTTCAACAGTTGCAGCAGTCTGTAGAACAGCAGAAGCAGCAAGAGTCTCAGTCGCTCAACAGCGAGATTGAGGCTTTTGCACAAGAGCATAGCGATTTTGAAGCTGTGCGCGAGGATATGGCGGTTCTTTTACAAGAAGGCCGAGCCTCATCGTTACAAGATGCCTATGACAAAGCATTATGGCTAAACCCAGAAACACGCAGCAACCTTTTATCTCAACAGCAGAAGGAAGCAGAAGCCAAGCGGAAAGCAGCAGCGAAACAAGCAGCGGCAAAAGCTAAAAAGGCTTCGGCAAGTGTGTCCACTCAGGGAGGCTCAGTCGCGTCACAGGCAAAGCCAAAATCGTTAAGGGCCGCTCTTGAAGCAGCTTACGACGATAAAATTTAATGAAAGGAGAAAGTTATGGCTTTCGCTAACTCGTCCATTTCGGACATTATCGCGACTACTATTCAGTCACGATCCGGCGAAATTGCAGATAACGTCGCTAATCAGAACGCATTGCTCTACAAGCTCAAAGAGCGTGGCAATGTAAAACCGTTTAGCGGTGGTAATGTAATCTTGCAGGAACTGTCGTATAATGACACCAACACCAGCAACGCAATGATGTATTCCGGCTACGACACATTGAACATCGGTGTAAACAGCCCCATCAGCGCATCTAGCTGGGATATTAAGCAGGCTGCATCAGCAGTTACGATTTCTGGTCTGGAAATGCTCCAGAACAGCGGCAAAGAGCAGATCATTGATTTGCTTGAGTCTCGTATCGATGTTGCAGAATCACAGCTTGCAAACCTGATTGGTGATTCCACCAATGGTATCTATTCGGATGGTACAGGCTCCGGCGGCAAGGCTATCACTGGCTTGCAGTCTATCGTTGCTGACGCGCCTTCCACTGGTACTGTAGGTGGCATCAATCGTGCCACATGGAGCTTCTGGAGAAACTACGCTTATGACGCAACCACTGAAGGTGGCGCTGCTGCAACAAGCGCAAACATTCAGAGCTACATGAATCAGATTATGGTCAATATCGTAAGCGGTAATGATGGCCCTGACCTGATTGCATGCGATAACAACTATTACAAGCTCTATCTTGAGTCTTTGCAGGCTATTCAGCGTGTCACCGACGAAAAGATGGCTGGTGCTGGCTTTGCCTCACTTAAGTATTATGGTGCAGGCCGTCCGGCTGATGTTGTTCTCGACGGTGGCATTGGCGGCGGTTGCCCGACCAACCACATGTACTTCCTGAACACGAAGTATCTCATGTGGCGTCCTCACCGTGACCGCAACTTTGTTGCTATCGGTGGAGATCGTCAGTCCACGAATCAGGATGCCGTTGTTAAACTGATCGGTGTTGCTGGTAACCTCACTTGCTCTGGTGCTCGCTACCAGGGCGTGTTGAAAGATTAAGGAGGGTACTAAAATGGCATACGTAATTACTGAAACCCTCATTGGCGCACAGCCCATTGCTGTGACTGACACCACGCAGAATCACCCGCTTGGCACCATCGTCCGCGCAAAAGACCCGACGTATGGTGTAGGTGAGTTTATTTATCTGCCTGGTGTCGCATCTACCGCAGTTGGCTCTGTGGTTTGCTATAACACTGGCTCGTTCGTTACTGAACTTGCTCCAGCAGGCTCTAATGTTCCTGAGAGCGTTGCTGTTGCAATGTCCGCTAATGTGGCAAGTCAGTATGGTTGGTATCAGATTTCTGGTATCGCTACAGCAGCCAAAGCAGCCAATACTGGCACTGTGATGACCGCAGGTACGGCAGTTGGTGTTTCGACTGCCGGCTTGGTTATTGCAAGTGTAACTGGTCAGGAAATGGAAGGGGCTTCTGTAAATACAACCCTAACCACAGGCACTGGAACTACTGTTCTTTTGTCTATTGATCGCCCTCATATGCAGGGTCGCATCACCTAAATGGATTGGGGCTGGCTTCGGCTGGCCCCTTTCTTTTTTACTTAGAGGCAAATGATGGACATTGATGCTCAGCATTTAACATTCCATAACCCACAGGCAACATCATCGCTTGAGGTTCCTATCCTGGTAATAAGCTCAGTTGATAGTGATAGTGGAAAAGAGCATGCGAAATGTAATAGACATTTCTCAGGAGAGTGGGTTGATAGAAAACCCGAACATGGAAGGGCTGCTGTTTTGTGCGGTAATGCTCCAAGTGTTGTTGAATCTTTTGAAGAAATAAAACGAATTAATGGTGATGTGTTCGCTACGAATAGCGGAGCAACTTCACTGGTAGAAAATGGTATTGATGTTGATTATCAGGTTGTGTTTGACCCTGCATTTCCGCCTTCTAGAATAGAGGGTAATGCGAAAGGGCATCTTATTGCATCAACAGCGCACCCTGATTTCTTCAAACTGTCGAAGAACCCTATCAAGTGGGTTCCTGACCTGTCATGGATTGACGAAATATATGCCGATTGCGATAGGTCATTTTGCTACATCGGAGGCGGAGTTACTGCGCTAGTAAGCACTTTATGCATGCTGTTTACTCTAGGCTACAGGCGCGTTGAAGTATTTGGGGCGGACTCTAGCTACGAGAAAAACTTTCATGCTGATTGCAGCAAGCAAGAGGAACAGAACCCATTGGCGATGCGTTTCGATGTGGATTTTAATGGGGCATTGTATAAGACCAGTTATGATATGAAGGAGCAGGCTAGAGTTTTCATGTTATTAGCTGAGGAATTACAGGCAAAAGGCATGGACATATCAGTTCATGGAAAGGGATTACTCCCTGATATGTTCAAGGCCAAACAAGCTTCGCTCAACAGCGAAAGGTAGAGAAAACAGGAGACAGACGATGACACAGGCAGCAATGCAAGGGTTCGGGAACGACAACGCGCCGTTAGATGGTAGCAATTCACTTGACGGCAATTTGTACGTCAAGTTCTACAAACAGGCTATTGAGAGCAAGGCAAAGAGCCTTGAAGAAGGCAGGCCGATATTTGTTGAGGTGGATTACATCTCGATTATTGTTCCTGGCGATGCGACCAACCAGATTGAGCGCAAAGCCACAGAGAACGACAAGCAGCGGTTTTACAAACAGTGGTCGAACTATGAGCGGTCTGGAGAAGGCGACGGCGTATCCGGCACACCTATTGATGAATGGCCTGCAATTCCGTTAGCACAGAAAGCAGCACTTAAGGCTATGAGCTTTATGACAGTTGAGATGCTGGCTAGCGCAAGTGATATGCAGTTGCAGAAGATTGGTATGGGAGCTTTTGAGCTTCGCACCAAGGCCAAAGCTTTCCTTGAGGCCAGCGCAGGATCGGCAGAAGCGCAGAAGTACGCAGTTGAGAATGAGCGTTTAAAGAATGACATTGTCGAGTTACAGCGTCAGGTGGCTGAATTAGCCCGACCTAAGACAAGGAAACCAAGGAGCAAGTAAATGACGCTACTTACATCAATTCAAGATGTATGCGACGAGTTGGGCATTGTTAAGCCGACTGCCGTTGTTACATCTCAGGACAGGCAGATAATCCAGCTTCTAGCTTTGGCTAACAGGGCTGGAGATGAATTGATGAGGCTCCACGATTGGCAGCAGTTGCAGAAGGAACATCGTTTCTACACAACTACTACCACCAAGTCCGCCACGGTGACAGCATCGTCTGCCTCGGTCACCGTGGCGGATACTTCTGATATATCGACGAATTACGGTGTGAGCGGCACAGGAATACTAGCCGACTCGCTGATTTCCTCGATTGATAGCCCTACGACTTTCACCATGACAGCGCAGGCTAGCGCGTCTGGAACCCCTACCCTGACGTTCGCACAGTGCAAGTATAATATGCCAACAGGCTTCAACCGCATGACCTCAAATACCGAGTTTGACAAGTCGGGCGAGAATAGGATTTATGGCAACAAGTCTCCGCAGTATTGGCAGGACTTGAAGGCTCTAGGCTTTACAGCTTCCCCATATTACAAGTTCCGGCAGCAGGGAAACCAGTTTGTTGTTTATCCTTTCCCTAGCGATGGTCTTAGATTCGGTTTCGAGTATGTCACCGGATATTGGGCGCAGAGTGCAGCTGGAACGGACAAGGCCAAGTTTACAGCAGATGACGATGTGACCAACATTCCAGAGCATCTTGTCACACTATTGACCAAGGTTAAGTTTTACGAGGCCAAAGGATTGGATGCCTCCGCCTTGAGTATGGACTACATGAAGGCTTTAGAATTGGCGAAGGGTAACGACACCCCTGCCCCCAACCTAAATATGTCATCCGACTACGTTTCCCCATTGCTCGGCAACCGGAACACCCCAGAAATAAATTATGGCAGTTAGTGTTCATTCGGTTGCCGCCCCTATAGGTGGGTGGAACAAGCGAGATCCACTGGCTGCGATGAAGGATGTCGATGCTGTCATTCTGGATAACTTCTTTTGCCAGCCGACAGAGTTAGAGCTGCGTGGTGGTCATTCGGAGCATGTTACAGGCATCACAGGCAACGTAGAGACGCTAATGGACTACGAATCGGCTTCTGGTACGACTGAGCTATTTGCGGCGGCTGACAATAGCGGAGCGTGCGCTATTTACGATGTAACTAGTACTGGATCTGTTGGTGCTTCAGTTGTGTCCGGATTGACTTCTGCAAGGTTCCGTCATTCGCACATCAGTACCACTGGCGGCACTTATGCTCACTTTGTCAACGGTGCTGATAATTTACTGCTATATGATGGCGCAACATGGGCCACCATAACCGGAGTTTCTACCCCTGCCATCACAGGTGTTGATACTGCCACCCTAGACGATGTAGCCCTGCACATGAGGCGTATGTGGTTCGTGGAGCAGAACAGCATGAGCGCATGGTATCTTGCCACGGATGCCATCTCTGGTTCTGCTACTGAGTTTAATATCGGTGCCGTATTCCATAGGGGCGGCAAGATTGCCAAGCTAGCCACACTGACTATTGACGCTGGCTACGGCATGGATGACCACCTGGCTTTCATCTCCAGCGAAGGGGAAGTGGCTTTATATAGAGGAACAAACCCTGCTACAGCTTCAACATGGACGCTAGTGGGTGTGTTTTTCATTGGTGCGCCCATTGGGACAAACTTTACGCGCAAGTTCGGCGGCGACACACTTGTATTGACTCGCGGAGGTTTAGTATCTCTGACCAATGCAATGCAGACTAAGGATAAGACCAACCTAGCCATCACGGACAAGATAAACCCTCAGATGGCATCCGATACGGCTAATTATGGCAGCATCTATGGATGGGATATTATCACATTCCCTCAAAAGAATGTCATGTTTGTGAATGTTCCTATTAGCACAACCAAAAGCTACCAATATGTTATGAACACCATTACAGGGGCATGGTCTAGGTTCACCGGATGGAATGCTAAATGCTGGTATGTGCTAGCCAATGAACTCTATTTCGGAGGGGCTTCAACGGTCTATAAAGCATGGACAGGAACGGATGATAACGGTTCTGATATTGTTACTGACGTTCTCCCTGCCTTCAATAACTTCGGCACTCAATCGCAGATTAAGCGCATTGCAATGGCTAGGATTATTCTCGGATATGACTCGTCTGTTGGTGTGGTGGCTGACGTTAATATGGACTTTGATATGGCAACTCCTGTTAGCACCCCGACCTTTTCCCCTACGGTTTACGGAACATGGGATACAGGCGTATGGGATGCAGCGATATGGGGCGGAGACTTGGTGATTGCGCGAGATTGGCAGTCGGTGTTCGGTATCGGATATTGGGCCAGTTTGCACTTCAAAACATCTTCCAGCGCATCCGATGTGAGGGTTTACTCGATTGATTATACCGTAGAAAAGGGCGGTGTACTTTGATCGTCTGCTCTCCACAGGCCAACGAAGAAATTGGCCTATGGGTAATGGACAGGATTGGTGGTCAATACATCGCTCTAGAGTCTGTATGCTTTGGTGTAGTCCAGGACGGCAAGATAACAGGTGGCGTTGTTTATGACGGCTGGAACGGAGCCTCTATGCGGATCACTACTGCCGGAGAGGGCAAGCGGTGGATTACAAAAGGGCTGCTATGGATGATATTCGATTACGCCTTTAATCAAGCCAAGGTGAATGTAGTCATGGCGATGATTTCAAGTGCTAACGAGCCTTCATTGAGGCTATGCGAAAAGGTTGGATTCAAGAGACAAGCGGAAATAGATAATGCCTATCCCGACGGAAACATGATCATTATGTCGCTCACAAAAAATGATTGTAAATGGGTAAAGGAGTAACACATGGGTAAATCACCATCAGCGCCGCCGCCACCAGATTATAAGGCTGCTGCACAAGCTACGGCAGCAGGCGACTTAGAGACAGCTAGGCTTGCACAAACAGGCAGCATGGTTAATCAGAACACGCCATACGGGAGAGTTTACTACACTAAAGGAACTGCACAAAGCCCTGACCAGTGGACGCAGACGGTATCGCTGTCTCCTGCCGAGCAGTCAATGTTCAACCAGAATCAGCAGATAAACCAGAGACTCGGCGGAGTCGCGCAGCAGGGGCTTGGCTATGTTCAGTCCGCTTTGGGTAAGCCTCTGACAAGCGATGTTCCTCTAACTACAAGCGTGGCGAATCAGCCTGTTCAGACTTCCTTTGACAACAACGCAGGGCAGATCAGGACTGATGCAGGCGACCCATCGCTTATGCAGCAGAACGTCACTGATGCCATTTACAATCAGAACACACAGTATCTCGACCCTCAGTTTCAACAAGGCCAGGCAAACCTTGAGAATCAGCTTTCCAATCAGGGATTGCAGCGCGGCACTGAGGCTTGGAATACAGCCCTTGGCAACTTCGGGCTAGACAAGCAGAGGGCTTACGAGTCTGCAAGAAACGCTGCTATTCAAAGTGGCGTAGGAGCATCGCAAGGGATGTACGGCATGAATCTGGCCGGAATGCAGGCAGGAAATCAGGCTCTCGGTTAGCAGTATGGACAGAACCTTGGCGCGGCTCAGTTCGGCAATCAAGCGGGTTCTCAGATGTTCGGGCAGAATCTTGCCGGAGCGCAGTTTGGTAATCAGGCAAGCGCACAGAATCTTGCACAGGCTCAAGCCTTGCGCCAAGACCCAATCAACATGCTAAACGCTGTTCGCTCCGGTCAGCAGATGCAGGTTGCCAATATTCCGCAGGTTGGAGCATCCAATCCGGCAGGGCTGGCGAACGTGGGTGGCCCTGACTTATTGGGCGCAGCTAACTCAACATACAACGCGCAGTTACAGAACGCTAACGCTCAGAATGCAGCTAATGCAGGCATGACTAGTGGATTGTTTGGCCTTGCTTCTGCTGGGATAGGGGCTTTCTCTGACATGCGGCTCAAGCGCAACATAGTGAAAATTGGAGACCTGATGAAGGGCATTGGCATCTATCTTTATGACAAGTTCGGCATCTCTGAGATTGGCGTGCTGGCTCAAGAGGTTGTTGATGTTATCCCTGATGCCGTAATGACGCACGAAAGCGGCTACATGATGGTCAACTATAGCCGAGTAGTGGAGGTTGCAGATGCCAACGCAAGCTGAAATCAAACGCAAAAGAGAAATGGCGCAACTTCTGCGCGATAAGAGTATGCAGGGCCAGCAAGGTCAAATGGTTGGTGGTGTATATGTTCCCCCACAAGCCACGCAATACGCCGCCCAGTTGATGAACGCATGGGCAGGGAAGAAGAATGCCGATCAAGCGGACACGATGGAAACGCAGCGTAATGCTGAAATGGCAAAACTGCTAAGTGATTCTGGCATCAATCCGGCATACGCAGAAAATCCAGAAATAGGTAAGCTGCTAATGCAGAAACAGTCACAGGACAAGGCTGATTCATTGGCGGCAAGTAAGCCAACAATACTAAATCAAGGGCAGGTAGCCTATGGCCCAGATGGCAACGTGATGTTCAACAACCCTAAGCCTGAGCCTGACTGGAAGAATCCAGAATGGGTTGAAACGCAGAAGCAAATCAGAGCGGCAGGAAAGTCGGACATAAATCTAAGTAAGGGCGAGGAGGCCGTTGATAAGGGTTTCGGAAAGGAATATATTGATTGGAAATCAAGGGGCGGTTATGCAGACGCACAGAAGAACATCGAACAGTTAAAAGAAGTTCGGAACATGCTTGCTAGTGGTCAAGAATTGACAGGCCCGATGACTGGCAATATGCCCGACTTTATCAATCAGTTCGCAAACCCTAAAGCAATGGCTGCGCGAGACATGGTAGAGGAAGTTGTGCAGAGGAACCTGCGTCTCATTCTGGGCGCACAGTTTACCGAGAAAGAAGGCGAGCGGCTGATTGCAAGAGCTTACAATCCCAAGCTAGATGAATCTGAGAACTTAAAGCGCGTTGATAGGCTTATAACAGCTATCGAGCAAGCAGCACAAGCTAAGGAGGGCGCATCTAATTATTTTCAGCAGAATGGAACGCTAAAGGGATGGAAGGGAAAAGATGTAACTATTGGAGATTTAGAGAAAGCAATCTCTGATGATCCGACGCAATCTCAAGGCGGATTTAGCATTAAGAGGCTTCCGTAATGGCCAGGTATGAGATTACCGCCCCTGATGGCAGTCGCTATGAGATTACCGCCCCTGATGATGCGTCCGAGTCTGATGTTATGTCTTACGCTAAGCAGAGCTTCAAGACACAGGATTCAAGGGAAATGTCCCCCGAAGAATCAGTTCCACAATGGGGAAGGGATAACCCTAACTTGTATGGGGCTGCTGGTGCCGCCAGGGAAACGCTTGGACCTGTTGCCGAGGCATTAGGACTAGGTGGAGGGGCAATGGTAGGCACGGCTTCGGCTGGCCCTGTTGGAGGTGCGATTGGTGCTGGATTGGGCTATGGAGCGGCAAAAGAATTTACAGGAAAGGCTGATGTTGCCCTTGGCAATACGCCACAGCAAGGGCTTGCAGACCAACTTAGGAATGCTGCTGGAAACGTGGCGGAAGGTTCTGCTATTGAGATGGGAGGTCAATCCGTTGTGCCTGCTGCAAAGGCACTTTACGAAGGCGGAAAGGTTGCCGCATCATCTTTGATTGGCGATGTTGGCACAGGGATGGGCAGCGAAACTATGCGACAGCTTGGTGCTGCTGGTCAGGCTGGCGGAAAGCGCATGGCTTCTGCCCTTAGTTCAATGCGTAACAAAGGCGATATGGAATCTGTCGTTATGGATGCAAAATCTGCCCTTAAAAATATGAATGAGCGGCGCACAGCCGAATATCTTGCAGGAATGAAGAACATTGAAGGTGCTGACAAGCCGCTAGACTTTAAGATAGTTGATAGCGCGTTTAAGGATATTGTTGATTCATTCAAGTACAAGGGAACATGGAAGGTCGGAAAAGAGACTCAGGCAAAAATCAGCGAGATACAAAAAACAGTTGATGACTGGAGAAATAAACCGGAACTTCATACTACAATGGGGTTTGATGCACTAAAGCAGCGAATCAATGACCTTATGCCAAATAAGCTAGATGCAGGAAAAAGCGGCATGGCTGTGACAAAGATGTATAACGCGATCAAAAACACTATCACAAAAGAAAGTCCAGAATACGCCAAGGTAATGAAAGACTTTGAGACCTCAATTAAGTCAACTAAGGAAATAGAGAAAGAACTTTCATTAAGCGATAGGGCTTCTGTTGGAACGGCATTAAGGAAGCTGCAATCCGTTACCAGGAATAACGCCAACACCAACTACGGCAACAGGGCAGATATGGTGAAGTCATTAGAGGAAGGTGGCGGCTCTAATATCATTGATAGGCTAGCCGGACAGTCTGCTGCTACATGGACTCCGCGAGGATTAAGCAGGATCGGTGCGCAGGGTGCGGCGATTGGCGCTAGCACAATGAATCCGATGGTTGCCACAGCAATACCTTTCATGTCACCTCGACTTATGGGTGAGGCGGCTGTCAAGGGAGGGCAACTCGCAGGCGCATTATCAAGAGGCGGTAGAGCCATTGGCATCACTCCTGAGTTGGTTCGCGCAGCATCAAAAGGTGCAACCATAGACGAGATAAACAGGCAAAGGCTCCTCGCAGAGCAATTAAGGAGAAAGTAAATGGCATTTAACGGTTCGGGAACATACAGCCTTCCAGCAGGGCAACCAGTTGTAACAGGCACTACTATATCCTCTACAACGCACAACACGCTTATGGCGGACATTCAGACCGCGCTAAATCTTTGCCTTAACCGTGATGGGCAGTCTGCCGCAACATCTGATATCCCGATGGGTACGAATAAACTGACCGGATTGAAAGCAGGGACGAACCTAACGGATGCCGGAACATTAGCGCAGATACAGAATGGCTTGATTGAGTTATCAACGGTTGCTGGAACTGACACCATCACGGCTACTTCTACCCCCACGCCTGCCGCTTATGCTGCTGGTCAGATGTTTGGGTTTATCGCTGCTGGAGATAACACAGGAGCGGCAACGATCAACATCAGCTCGCTAGGTGCTAAGTCTATCACCAAGCTAGGCACAACCGCTCTTGCGGCTGGAGATATTAAGTCAGGAATGGTGCATGTTGTTCGCTATGATGGGTCAAGGTTTCAGCTTATCAACCTTGGCAATGTCGCTTTAACCACCAACACCCTCTCCCAATTCGCCGCAACTACCTCCGCCCAGTTGGCAGGTGTGCTGTCTGATGAGACTGGAAGCGGTTCTGCCGTATTCGCCAACAGCCCCACACTTGTAACCCCTGCCCTCGGCACCGCAGCATCCGGAGCGATGGATAATTGCACTGGCGCGACGCAAACCTCCGGTGACAATTCAACTAAACTCGCTACAACGGCATATGCTGATGCTGCTGGAACCAGAAAGCATTTTTCTGCATATCTCTCTTCTGCTCAGACCATTAGCGTAGGCACAGATACTAAGCTGCAACTGGCGACCGAAGAGTACGATGTCGATGCGACATTTGATAGTGTTACAAATTATAGGTGGACACCCGGAGTTACTGGACACGGATTAGTCACAATTAACCTTAAGTGGAACTCGTTCGATGGTGGCTCGTTCTCTAAACTTTTTATCTATAAGAACGGCTCTACACATAAGCACGTAGATTATGTATCTGGTGTCACCTCAGCTCAAGGGTTCAGCGCTACATTTAGCCTCAACGTCACGAATGCATCTGACTATTTCGAGTTCTACGTTTACCAATCAACAACTCTCAATAGAGGCCTCGTGGCTGGAAATGGTGAAACCCAAGTTTCAGGCTTTATGATGGCCTAAGGAGGCATGATGTATCTCTCAATTAAATATTTATACCCCACAGCAACTGAAAATGATTTTGGGCTACGGGATGATGGTAACGGACCATACATCGAGTATTGGGACGAAGTAAAACTCGGGCCGCAGCCTTTGCAGGTTGATATCGACGCGGCACTACTACCCGCAAGCATCGCAGCCAAGCATGCTGTGGTTAAGGACGAGGCTTTCCAGCGCATTGGGTCCGTGATGCCTATAAGCAGGCAGATGCACACGCTTGCCCGCTCAGCGCTGCTTCTTAATCACAAAACCAACGGAACGGCGACGCAAGCCGAACTCGATGAAGCCGCAGCCATAGAAGCCTATGACCAGTCAACATTGCAACCGATCAGGGATGCGAGCAATGCAATCGAAGCCGAGATTGCGGCGCTACCCGATGTTGCGTCAGTCGATGCGTATGACATCGCGACTAATGCCCTATGGCCGTAAACGATAAATCTACTGGATAAGGATCAGATGAAATGGAAATGGAAGCAAAGATAGCAGCGATGGAAGCCACACAGAATGCAATGAGCCAAGATGTGCATGAAATTAAAAGCACAATGCTATTACTTGGTAAGGAGGTGATCTAATGTCTGTAGGAGCAACTAAACCCCGCCCGCCAAAGAAGCCGATAAAACGCGGCAAAGATGGCCGGTTTAAATGAACCATAAATATGCGCTTGCCTGTTTCGTTATCCTGGACACGACTCTAGGCAATTTGCATTTTTCAGGCATTGGCCTGAATGAATATGATGCTTATGTGATTGGCCTACTGTTACAGATGGCCGTGATTTCTATGCTTATCGTTTGGCTGGTTCCGTACACTTTTTTACTTGCAAAAAATATTGCCTTCATTTTCATGTTGTCTGAATGGTGGGAGTTAGTCCAATATCTCACTAATGGCGCGTTCAATACGGCATTGCTGATTGCAAACGTGGCAATCTTCATGCCGTGGCTGCTGTATGCATGGTTCAGAAGCTACGATATAGCCTCAGTGAAGCCGAAGGCCGGAATGCTGTATAGGGTAACGAAAAAGCCTCATAGCCTCTTAGGATTCATCTTATCGCTTTGGGGTCGCGCTACTCAAGGATCGGCTGTTTGGTGCAATGGTAAGGTGTATGGCTTCCATCATGGTGAGTTCACCGTAGTAAATCGCGTTCCATCCGATTCATTGATTATTGCAACTGGCAAAAAGTTCAGCGAAAAGGTTGAAAATAAATTGAATGCTAAGGTGGGTGAAATGTGGGCATGGAGAAATAACTGTGTGACTCTGTGGTGGGGTTTGCGCGATGAGAAATGAAGGTCATGAGCATAAATCATCCGACGTAATAATCTCAGACATTCGCGTTGACGTTGCTGTTATGAAAGAAAAAATAATCGCTATGGATAGCAGGGATGAATCAATCTCTAATGACATAGTTGAAGCGATAGCGCATTTCAAGAAGTTCGCAGATAAAATTCAAGAACGTGTGTCCACACTGGAAAAATGGAAAGCCAGCCAGCTTAGTTTTTGGGCTGGTGTAATGGCAGTTATTGGTCTTATCTTCACAGCATTAGCCTTTATTATTCCATCTGCATTCCACTGGCTACGCGCAAAGATGGGGTTTTAATATGCATCTATCACCACACATCACAATCGCAGAGTTTGAAGCAAGCGAGACAGCGGAAAGGAAGTGCATTGATAACCATTTGCCTCCGCAGTTCTTTCCGGCAGCAGAATCATTGTGCAAGAATGTGCTGGAGAAAGTAAGGGCGCACTATGCCAAGCCTATCATCATCACATCCGGCTACCGCTCGCAGGAATTGAATGCAGCTATCGGAAGTCATCCGGCATCACAGCACACCAGGGGTCAGGCGGCAGACTTCCACATTTTCGGACATACCCCTTTAGAAGTTGCTCAGTGGATTGCTACAAGCGATATTGAGTACGACCAACTGATCTATGAGGGTAAATGGGTGCATGTATCGCACAAGGAAGGCCGCAACCGCAGAGAATGCAAGACCGCTTTCTTTTCCAAGGATGGCGTACACTATGAGCATGGAATAATGAGTACGGGAGGCTGATATGGGATGGCTGGCAAGTTTATTCGGTGGTGGAGACACGACCAACAAGATTGTTGATGGCGTAATGAAGGGGGCTGATGCCCTGTTCTTTACTGATGAGGAAAAGTCCGTTGCCAATCAGAAGATACTGGACTTCAAGCTGGAGTGGATGAAGGCGACGCAAGGTCAGAACATTGCTAGGCGCATCATCGCCATTGTTGTTACTTTTATGTGGATGGCAGTGGGTCTTGCAATTCTAGCGGCGCAGGCACTACAGCATACCACATTTGCAAAGTTCGCTGCTCAGTACATGGCAGATGTAGTGACTACGCCGTTTATGATTATCATCGGTTTTTACTTTGCTGCGCACATGGTCGGCAAACTAGGCAAGTAGCGTCAAGACAATCGAACAGTTCAGACTATACGCCACATCTGACGTATAATATATGTTATACGTAAAAATATGTCGGCTCCTGCGCGTTGTGGTAAGCCCATTGTTCATATAACTTACACCTCTCAAGCGCCGCGTGCTGAGTCTCTAACGGATGCGCCGCGTGATTGTTTGGGTAAAGCCCGTAACCGCTTGTGTGTTTGCCAATAGTTTTCCAGCCAGAAAGAAAACCATCTTTCACCTGCCCAAAGTAGCCAACATTCTTTACATGCTTAATTCTGAGTTTCATTGCTATCTCCAAAAAACGTATAATAAGGCGCTATAAGCGCTCCCTTTGGTCGCTCGGACTGGCAGAAAGCGCCAGCCGCTAAGCTAATTCGTTATACGTAAACCCAATCCGTAGCCTCGAAGTCACTCAGGAAGATGTTTGTATTTTCCCAATCCTTCATCGGTGTCAAGTTCGTGCCACTGATTGGATTCGTCTGCCTGTGAGTTCCAAGCGTCGATAAACCTATATTTATCGGTAAGCCCAAGAGTTTTCGCTCTTTTGTAATCTTCACTCATCACTCATCACCCCTCAGTGCCAGCCATATGACGAAGGCAACAAAGCCAAGAATGGCGAAAACAATAATCACGTCATTTCCATTCGTGCCACAAGATACGGTGGCATCTGGAGGCAGGTCGCTCAGCTTTTCTTGCAACTCTATTACGGTCATTCCTTCTCCCTCTGTCTCAGTGATTCAATGCGCTAGTGATCGGGTTGCTAAAATAAGATGAATCCCGCACCAAGAGCGGATAACAGCCGGCCAGACTATACGCCACATCTGACGTGTAATATATGTTATGCAGAGATAGACTCAATAGCCTCAAATCTCTGTGTTTCGTTGCCATTTAACATAAATTCTATCCATGTTTCAGGGTTCAAGGTGGCAGTGTGCTTCCAGCCTTCTTTTATTAATTGTTTCCCGATTGTCTGCGCCTCATTAATTCCAAGGCAGCGGTAATCACCGTTAAAGATGTAAACAAATACAAAATTTTGCATAACGTGTACTCCAGCGGACGTTCCTTGTTCCCTTGAGCAATCTATTACAGACTTACTTATCTTACATGATTTTATCAATCTATGCCGCTGCGCTGGAGCCAGGGGCGGCTTCTTCGTCATCATCTAGCGCTCTGTTCACCTGCTCCATTCGACAAGCATCCATCGGCAGGTTGTCTTGAAGTACGCCTAGGAGTGCGTGCCGGAGTGAAGATATGATTTTCTTCTGCCGCTCAACATGCGCCTTCAGATCCTTGTTGCGCCTCTCCATGTGGCGCAGGCAATGCAATGCCTCATCTAATGTTCCAGCGTCTTTCTGCATGCGGATGAGCAGGTCGTCCTTGTCTGCCTCAAGCTCATCCATGCGTTGCTCGTACACTTCTTGAGTCGGTCCTTGTCCTAGCGTATCCGCCACATACTCTGCCGCTGCACCTGCGGCTTGTTCTAGCGTGTCCGCCACACCATCACAAAACCCCTGCCCAACGGCGAAACGAACACTCCACAGAAACTGTCCGTTCTGCTTCTTTATATCCAACTCATACTCATCGAACAATTTCTTCACCACGCGCATTAAGTATGGTTTGGACTCATCAAATATGTTGAACGTCCCATCATCTACAATTAAGTGTGCGAACGCTTTACCCCAACCTTGCACACGCGCTGCCGCAATGTTCATTCGCTGCTGTTCGGTATCACTTGGCATCATCTACCTCCTTTAACCTTCGGGTAGCACTGTTTAACTTGTACGCCAGTTCCTTATTGCGCTGCTTTTCCTTATGTAAAGATTCCCGCATGTCCGCGCCGCCGGACATATACGCGATAGCTAATTGCTCCTCCAGTCCTGCGACGCGTTCTAGAGCTGCGTCACGATCTTCTTCAAGCCTATTCGCAATACCACCAATGACGGCAATGATTAGTGCCACTGCCACTGCTAGGAACCCGCTAATTACAATCACTTCTAATTCATTCATGCAAATTACCCCTCTCGTTATGCGCACGGAAATCCGTGCCACATGCCCATATTTTGTTCTTTGCCGGTCCTGAACACCGCTTCGGCAACCATTCGTCCCGGGATGTTACGAATGCCTGGGGTTTCGTCTTTAGTCCCTTCCCAAAATACCGAATCGCCAAGAATCTCGTTTATCACTTCAAGGCGGCAGCGCATAACAAGGCGCTCGTTTTTACCTGATAGGTCGGCGCGGGTTTCTGTTTCAGTGTTTTCTGTTTGTTTCGTCACGTTCTTTCTCAAGTCACTCATCACCGTTCTCCTGTCGTGGGTGGACGTAGAGTGGAGCCATGTTCAGCACCTTGCGAACGTCTGAGGCCATTTGTTCAGCCTGCTCTTTATCGTCGAGATTCCACAATTCAATGTGGCCAGAATAATCCCAAGGCTCGGCATCCTTGCTTCGCATTGGGTGATTTACTGACACAACATGCGTTGTCCCATTAGATGCCTTTAATTGCCCAACTCGAACATCAAACGCCACAGGCTCTTGCTCCTGCTCGGTGGCTAGGGCTTTCTCGACTGCAACTATCTCCGAATCGAATAGATGCGTCTCATCATGCGTTCTTGCAGCTTCAGCCAGTTCCGCCGCCAGCTTTCTCAATTCACTCATCATCTACCTCCATCAGCCTTTCCCTTTTGCTGTATCCAAACAGTGGTGTCCACTTCCACGTACCGGAAGTAACGCTTTCTGCTGGCCAAATCAACGCCTCCTTCATTCCGGCAATCGGCCACTTCCATAGCAGGTACTTTGCCAGCGTCAATGGCTTCGTTTTTGTTTTACTCCAATCAACCGTGAGTGCATGGAAGATGGTGCTCCCAACCCCGTACATCGCCACCCACGCAATGGGCCACACCACCAACCAAATGATCGCAGCAGCTCCTGCCAGCATTAGCGCCAGCGCCCACCACGGGAAAGCTAACAAATCATTCAACATCACTCATACCCTCTTGGCGGCAAATAGACCCCGATACCGGCAGCCCATGCCTCGCATTGTGTGAAGTAGTCCGACATTTCCGCTACCTTTAGTTTAGTCGTTGACGGCAGATATTCAACCGTCACGCCTGCTATTTCCTTTGAACGCATGCCTAAAAAGCGGTATCGGCATAAGTCATGGATTTCATCTCGACTATGCCCTGTCTCATTGGCAATCGCTGAAACAAGCGTCCAGTATAGATCGTTCTGCTCAACGGTCCTCTTGCGCTTGTATGGCTTCACCACCACCTCCAGCGGCAGGGCTGCGTCACCCTGCGCTGATAAGTAGTTGGCAATCACCTGCAATATCTGCGAGCGGTTGTCGGGGCGGAAGATGAATCTCTTCATCAGAAGGGCAAATCCTGGTCATCATCGCAATCAACCTTGTCGCTGAAAGGATTATTTGCATCGAAAGCAGGATTCGGCTTGCCCTGCTTCTGCCCCTGGTCGCGCTGC
>Ga0209919_1000234_pt1 | contig 28159 bp, 23 predicted proteins | sample SalPon2A_C_D2_MG_FD_185721 | JGI IMG/M metagenome (GOLD analysis project Ga0209919, IMG submission 185721) | Soil microbial communities from South San Francisco under conditions of wetland restoration - Salt Pond MetaG R2A_C_D2_MG (SPAdes)... | ecosystem: Environmental > Terrestrial > Soil >... | reverse complement strand
GAAAAGAAATCTGAACTGGATGCCTATTTTCACCGTCTTGAGCGTTGGCGGGACCGCCTTCTGCTTGAAGGTGTTGATGCCCTGACCGAATTCATGAATACCTACCCTGCTGCGGATGTCAGTCAGATAAGACAACTGGTTCGCAATGCGTCCAAAGAGGCGCAGCAAAACAAACCGCCGAAATCGGCCCGCGCACTGTTTAAGCTGCTCAGGGAGATCGTACCTCAGGTGGAATAACTTACGTCAGATATATACACCTGCCTTCCGAGTAGTCATTACAGCAAACAGCCCCGTAAAACTGAATGGTTTACGGGGCTTTGTTTATATTATGGTAAGGGTCAGAACGGAATGTCGTCATCAACCGGTACATCGCCGAAATCAGGTGAATCGGCAAACGGATCGTTTTGCTTGCCTGCTCCACCGCCACCCTTGGACGGGAAGCTGCCTGCATCATTCGATGAGCTGCGGCTATAATTTTCGTTACCGCCTGAACCGGCGCCACCTCCGAGCATTTTCATTTCCGTAGCGCGGATTTCAGTGGTGTACTGATCCTGCCCATCCTTGTTCTGCCACTTACGGGTCTCAATTTTACCCTCGATATAAACGCGGGCGCCTTTTTTCAGATACTGGTTGGCAATCTCGCCAAGGCGGCCCCAAAGCACCACACGGTGCCATTCGGTTTTTTCCTGTTGCTCGCCATTACGGTTCTTGAATTTTTCCGTGGTCGCCAGCCGCAGATTGCACACACATGTGCCATCCTGGGTAAAGCGCGTTTCCGGGTCAGCCCCCAGATTTCCAATCAACATCACCTTGTTCAACATGTTCCGACCCTCCTGATAGCAAGCCGTCAGCCTATGGATATGAAGTCAAAAAACAATGCTCTTGCGGACTTCCGGAAAACCCTCCTGTCCGTTCAATTCGGATTGTTTGACGGCATGCAGCACTTGCGACATTTTGCGAAAAAATGCCACCGGATAGTTGTTAATGAGAATATTTCCGATCCGACTTCTCGGATCGTGGGGTGTGGAGCCCGATCGCCCTCTCTTTTTCAAAATACCCGATCGCATCTATTCGGCGCCCGTTGTCAGCAGAGCATTCAACAGACGCACTGTTTCGGGGCTGTCCCAATTCCGCTCGCCTATGATACGGCCGATAAACTTTCCGTCAGGGGCAATCAGATAAGTCGTCGGCAGGCCACGCACGGCATACTGATTGCGCACCCGCCCTTCCGGATCCAACAGGGTATGAAAATGGGGCGTCACCTCGTCTATAAACGACTGCACATTCTGGCGATCACCACGATCCACATTGACACAGATGATACTGAAGGCTTTTTTCTTCATTTTATTTTCCAGCGCGTGCAACAACGGCATCTCATGTCGACATGGAACACACCATGTGGCCCAGAAATGCAGCATCACCAGTTGCCCTCGAAAATCGGATAATTCCGCTCGTTCGCTGCTCAATCCTGTCAGCGAAAAATCAGGAGCAGGCTTGCGCACTTCAGGCTGCTGTACGCCGAAAGCATCCAGCGCTTCTGACACGGAGTCGGCCTGGGCGGGAACCGCCCAGGCCAGAAGCACCATGCCAACCAGCAGCGCGCTACCGCGCATGTCGCTTCAGATATCCGGCAATCTGTCTCCACTCATCATCCGGCATCTTCATGTCACGCTCAGTCATACGTAATTTCATCTCATGCAGCATATGCCGCCATTGCTCCCAGTCCAGCCGCCCCGGATGCGCAAGGGCATGACAGCCGCTACAACGTTGAGTGTAAAGCTGCGCCGCAGGGGAATCAGCCTCCGGAAGGTCCATGGCGAAGGCAGGAGAAGCCAAAAACAGACATGCAAGTGTTAGAATTATCTTCATCCTGTCCTCCTAAAACCCGAGTGCCGCATCAGCCGGCGTATGTGAACGCCCGTATGCACGCACACTCTTGCTGGTCGGAATTTCCACATACCATGTAAGCATCAGGCGCCATTTATCCTTCAGCTGCAAGCCGTTCATGCGCTGATAGACAGGCAGTTGCACCCCGACATCGACAATCTGCAAAGGCACCGGCTGCCATTGTACACCCAGGGTTGTAAACACCTGCTGCTTGCCGGTGTTGGCCGGATTCCACAATGGTGTCATATAAGGTGAGGCTGCTGCTCCCTGTATCGCATGCCCTGATGCACCGCTCAAAGCCTCATCCGCCTGCCCGTGCAAGCGCTGCTGCCAGTCGCCGTTAAGCTCGCCGTAAATGACAAACTGTACATGTGGCTGATACATCAGATAGGCATCCAGTTGCGTACGATTGCCCAGCCGATAGCCGCGTTTATTAGCACCGGTGCGCAGCGTGTAGCGTGCATCAACACCCCACCACCACGGAGAGGTTGAGCCTTGATAAAGCGCCCCGATGATCGGATCCCAAGTACCACTACCTAGCTGCATGCCATAGGGCAACAGTTCTTTCTGACGCATGGCCAGCGGATGAGTTGTATTACGCTCATCAATGGAACCGGTCGGCATCGACAATCCGGCAAACAATGATGTTTCCTGCGATGGGATCATGGGATCATCGGCATACAGGCGGTACTTGGCCATCAGCATCGTATCCATGATGCCCTTTGATTTCATCGTAAAGCCAGTCTGCCCCGTCATCGTCTGCATCGTGCTGTTGAACCTCATATCCATGCGGTTGTCGGTGTACATTCCCATCACCCCGGCAAAGAAATCGTCGGTAAAACTGTAGCCAGCAGCAAAGTTGAGCATAGTCATATCCATGGATGTGGGTGCGGCCATATACAGACCAGCTGCAGGCATGCCGAGGACCGAACTCACATTCACGTCATTACTGCCCGATTGCAGGCCGGACATGTGCATCTGCATCGGCTGCAGTTTGAAGCGGAATTCGTGCGTTTCGGGAATGCCCCCGCCGGGTATATTCATCGGCATATTGCCGCCGCATTTTCCGCAGCAAAGGCCAATATAGGCCGCCGCCTGTTGAGGCAAGGCCAGAATAAGAACACTCGCGAAGGCGAGCCCCCATGTCTTAATATTATTCATTTAATTCTCCTGGTATGTCTGATTTTATTGTTCGGCGTACAAACAGCCTGATGGCGGTCCGTAAACCCATTTCGGCTCGTTTAGATGAACGAACCGGGGATAAAATCAGCTTAAATCAGGAGGCGGCAGATCAACGCCCGGCGCCAATCCGTAAAGTATGGGTTCAATCTTGATGACTAGGGATGTTGCGCCAGTTGAAAAATCATTCGCCAAAGTACTTAATACATGTGGTGCTAGCAGGTTCGGCAGTGAATCGATACTGCGTTGACAGCCGCAACCGCATTCGAGACGGCAGGTATCCAGATCCATGGATAATGCAGTCGTATGGTGGTTTTCGCCATGCATATGAGGTATGGATAAAGCTGCGTGAATATCTTCAACCTGCATGGCGGCAGCATGCGCAGGCGGCATGTCACAGGCGACCGCCGAAACAAGCGGCGCACTACTCACCACGAGCAATACAGCCGAAAGAAAGATGCTTATGAACCTGCGCATGGCGCTTCACTATATGGATAGTAGGCTGGCTGACAATAGTTGACCTGAAAATACATCAATTGCCCCAGGCCAGAATCAGTCCGATCGCCGCTACGCCAGATGCGATTTCAGATACTGGCCGGTATAGGACTTCCGGCAGGCAGCCACGGCTTCCGGTGTGCCAGCAACCATGATCTCGCCACCCTTGTCACCACCTTCAGGCCCCATATCCACAATCCAGTCGGCTGTTTTGATCACATCGAGATTATGTTCGATAACAATCACCGTATTGCCATGATCAACCAGTGTATGCAGCACCTCGAGAAGCTTGGCCACATCCTCGAAATGCAGGCCAGTCGTGGGCTCGTCAAGGATATACAGCGTATCGCCGGTGGCGCGTCGAGCCAGCTCCTTGGACAGTTTCACGCGCTGGGCTTCGCCACCTGAGAGTGTGGTGGCCGATTGCCCAAGGCGGATATAACCCAGCCCCACATGCTGCAACGTAGCCAGCCGATGTTTCAGGGGCGCTATCGCATCGAAAAATTCCGCCGCCTCATCAACCGTCATGTCGAGCACCTCGGCGATGGTTTTCCCCTTATAACGAATATCCAGTGTTTCGCGGTTATAGCGCGCGCCCTGACAGGATTCGCAGTGCACATACACGTCCGGCAGAAAATGCATTTCGACCTTGATGATGCCATCGCCCTGACAGGTTTCGCATCGACCGCCCTTCACATTGAATGAGAAACGTCCGGGCTTATATCCGCGCGATCGGGATTCCGGCACGCTGGCGAACATATCGCGTATACCGGTGAACAGGCCGGTATAGGTTGCAGGGTTCGAACGCGGCGTGCGCCCGATCGGGCTCTGGTCGATATCGATGATTTTATCGATCAGCTCGGTACCGATCAACTCGACATGCTTGCCCACCCGTTCGGTTTTTAGCCCCTTTGCGCGGGCAAAGCCACGATACAGCGTATCCAGGGTCAGGGTTGATTTGCCGGAACCGGAAACGCCTGTGACGCAGGAAAAACGCGCCACCGGAAACCGTGCACTGACATGGTTCAGATTATGTTCACATGCTGCATCCACGCCGAGCATCGGATGATCATCATCCAGTGCCCGCCTTTTCGGCACGGCAATGCATTTACGGCCGGTCAGATAGTCGGCAGTCAGCGTGTCCGCTTTGAGGATGTCGACAAGCTTCCCTTGCGCCACCACCTCACCACCATGCTCACCGGCAAGCGGCCCCATATCGACAATCCAGTCGGCTGAACGAATGGCATCCTCGTCATGTTCAACGACAATGACCGAATTACCGATGTCGCGAAGACGCCTGAGCGTCGCCAGCAAGCGATCGTTGTCGCGCTGATGCAGCCCGATGGAAGGTTCGTCGAGGATATATAATACACCAACAAGTGCAGAGCCTATCTGGGTTGCCAGACGAATGCGCTGCGCTTCCCCGCCGGACAGTGTGCCGGAGGTGCGATTCAGGCTCAGGTAATCCAGACCCACTTCGATCATGAAACCCAGGCGCGCATTTATTTCTTCGAGCACTTTCTCGGCGATTGCCACGTGCTGGGCACTGAGCTTGAGGCCTACAAACCACGCTTTGGATTCCCGCAACGGCATAGCTGTCACTTCCGGCAGGCTTAATCCACCGATACGCACATGCCTGGCTGCCCTGTTCAGGCGCGAGCCAGCGCAGGCCGGGCAATCGATAGTGTTGATATAGGCAGATAATGCTTCATGCACATCATCAGAGGAAGATTCCCGGTAACGTCGCTCGAGATTGGGGATCACCCCCTCAAATGGGCGCTCGACCACGCGTTGCTGGCCGGGGGTATCATAAACAAAGCGGATCTTCTCTCTGCCTGTTCCGTGCAACAGAGCCCGGCGAACAGGATCTTCAAGCCTGTCGAACGACGTCTGCATATCGGCACCCAGATGCTTCATCACCGCCTCAATCGTCTGGCGATACATAAATGTTTCGCGTCCTGACCAAGGCTCAATGGCACCTTCATCCAGCGAAAGGCCCGGATCCGGCACCACGAGTGCGGGATCGAAGATGGTCTGCGAACCGATGCCGTCGCAGCTTGTGCAGGCTCCGACAGGCGAATTAAAGGAAAATAGACGCGGCTCGATGTCGGGATAAGATATGCCGCAATCGGCACAGGCAAAACGCTCCGAATACACCCGCTCCTGATCGTCAATAATGGCAACCATTACTCCTTCACCATAACGCAGGGAGGTCTCCACCGAATCGGCGAGGCGGGTGCGGATACCGTCGCGAATGACCAAGCGATCGACAACCAGTTCAATGGAATGCTTCTTCTGCTTCTCAAGCGATGGCGCATCCTCAACCGCCATCACCTCACCATCAATGCGCACACGGACAAAGCCATCCTGGCCGGCTTTTTCCAGTTCGCGCCGGAATTCTCCCTTTTTGCCGCGCGCAATCGGTGCCAGCAGTTGCACCTTTGTGCCCTGGGGCAGCGCCTCCAGCTGCTCAATGATCACGCTGGCCGGTTGCGAGGTGATGGGCTTGCCGCAATCATGGCAGAATGGCTGGCCGATACGGGCAAACAACAGGCGCAAGTAATCATAGACTTCGGTAATCGTGCCGACAGTTGAACGCGGATTGCGGCTGGTTGTTTTTTGTTCAATGGATATCGCCGGAGACAGGCCTTCAATTACATCCACATCAGGGCGCTCCATCATGCCCAGAAACTGCCTAGCATAGGCGGAGAGCGACTCAACATAACGGCGCTGCCCCTCGGCATAAAGCGTATCAAAGGCGAGTGAGGATTTGCCCGAACCGGAGACGCCGGTAATAACAACAAGCTTATCGCGCGGAAGTTCAAGACTGATATTTTTGAGATTGTGAACGCGTGCGCCCTGCACAACGATGTTCTTCTCTTTCATGCCGTCTCCTTCAGTAGAACAGCCCGACAAGCAGGCAAACGGCGCATGCTACAGCCTTCGGCTTTGAATGAAATGCTCGGCATACTGGATAATCGGGCAACTTGTGATAATAACATTCCTCAGAAGTTGATGGTCACCTGCATATAACTGGCCGTGAGGTCGGGCTCGATTGATGACTCTTACATCAAAATTTCTCAGGAAAGAGAATTGGATGGGCTTACATCATATCAATCGGATCAACATCCACCTTTCGGCGTACGCCGGAAGGAACCGGAACCTTCTCCAGTAATGGCGCCAGCTTCCACGGAAGAATTTTTCGTGAGCTATCACGCAAAAGAATTTCGACACGATAACGCCCTGCAAGCCTCTCCAGCGGGCAGAGCATCGGGCCACTGAAAGGAACCTTGTCCCAGCGCTTAAGATGAGCTGCCATCGCATTGGCAGCAGATTCCGCTTTGGAGAGATGCATGGATGAGAATATGAGGCGAACCCAGCGAGCATAGGGGGGATAGCTCAGCAGCTCCCGCAAATGAATCTCCTCATCCAGAACTTCTCGTGCCGACTCATCCCCGATTCGCTCAAACCATGCTGCTTCCGGCATATGGGTCTGAATCATAATCCTGCCAGGTTGATCACCACGCCCTGCCCTGCCTGTTACCTGAGTCATCTGCTGCCACCAGCGCTCGCCGGCTCTGAAATCGGGAAGGCTCAACCCCATATCGGCATTGACCACGCCCACCAGCGTCACATTGGGAAAGTGATGCCCCTTTACCAGCATCTGCGTTCCGATGAGACAATCAATCTCACCGGAAGAAAAAGCACCCAAAGTCTCCTTCAATCGCTTGTTGCTGGTAATTACATCTCGATCAAAGCGGGCAAAGCGAAGATCAGGCAAGCGCTCAGCCAATATCTCTTCAAGCTTCTCGGTGCCTGCACCCAGAGGCAATAGCGCCTGCTCACCGCACGCTTCACAGCTGTTTGGTACCCGCCGAACCAGTCCGCAGGAGTGACAACGCAACTGCCCTGCCCTGCGATGCAGCGTCAGATTCAGTGAACAGGCGTGACACTTGGGCACATCGCCGCAGGCAGTGCATTGGAGTGCCGGAGCATAACCCCTTCGATTAAGGAACAGGATGGATTGCTGACCTTGCTGACGGGTTTCTTCCAGTGCCTTGAACAGAGGCGGTGAAATAACCTCCTGCTCGCCGCGCATATCGATGATGGTCCGCTGCATCGGCCCGTGCGACTGAATACGTTCGGGAAGCTCGAGCAATTTCATCTCCCCTGCTTTGACACGCCGCCAGCTCTCCAGGCTCGGCGTTGCCGAGCCCAGCACCACCGGTACACCCATCTCCTGGCCGAGGAGAAGCGCCATATCTCTGGCCGAATAATGGACGCCTTCCTGCTGCTTGAAGGATGCATCGTGCTCTTCATCCACCACCACCATGCCCGGGCGAGAAAGCGGCAGGAAAAGCGCCGAGCGTGTGCCGATCAGCACATCCAGATCATTCAGCTGATGCAGAACGTTCAGGCGCTCGGGAGCTCCCATACCCGAATGCCAGATTCCGACGTTGGCAAAGCGCACCTGCAAACGGGAGAGCCACATGGGCGTCAGTCCAATCTCCGGCACCAGAATCAGAATCTGTTTCCCCTGTTCTACCAGTTTCTCCGCAACATTGAGATAGACTTCAGTCTTCCCGGAACCGGTCGCTCCGAACAGAAGATGCGCCTCAAACCTTCCGATGGTATCTGCAATCAGGCGACAGGCACTCTGCTGTGCGGGCCGAAGCGCAAGCGCACCCTTTTCATCAACAGGATGAGTGGAAGCCGCCTCCTCAGCAGGCTTATCCAGGCAGTTCTCCAGCGCTCCAGCCTCAACTGCCTTCAGGATACGATAAAAAAGTGCTGCGGATTTACAGCGTTCGCGAATGGTCGATAGAGAGATGGGCCGCCTGGTTGTGATAATACTCGCAAGTTCCGGATCGGCATCTTGCAGGGCCTCATGATCAAGGAGACGAATCTTTCTCTTCTCATCGACACTGCCCCAAGCCATGGCTGTCTCCAGAAATTCACCGAGGGAGGCAAGATAGTAACGGCTGGCTCTCTCAACCCATGAGAGATAACAAGGCTGGCAGGACGGGATAAACTCAAGGCGATCATCAACGGGTTTGCATGGGTAATCGGGAGGATTATCGTACTCTTTCAAAACGACCCCGGTGCGCCATCCCTTCCCGAATGGCACACGAATTCTCAAGCCCGGTTCAGATATGCCAAGAATGCTTGGCCAAACATAGGTATAAGTTCCCGGAAGCGGCGCAAATACGGCAACCTCGACGCAAACAAATTGGGCTTGGCTGCTCAAGGTTTCCGAATCCCTGAGTGAGATTGTCTCCAGTTCTTAAAAAAAGGGCAGACCGGCACTAATGCAGGGATGAACCGCCGGAAACTCCCGACGACGGTTCGCTGGTCGGGGCGAATTCGGGTACCAGACGACGAAGATCGGCATAAAGGCGATTAATATCGCGCATCGCACAGGCCTCACCCAGTCCGCTCAATAACGACTGAACCTGTTCCCAGTCCATTTCCCGGCTGGATGACAGCATTAGCTTGGGGTGAGATGTGCCGACCAACGGTTCGGACTCGTGGAATAATTCCTCATAGAGTTTTTCACCTGGCCTGAGCCCGGTAAACTTAATTTCAATATCCTGATCTGGCTCCAGTCCTGAAAGGCGAATCATCTGTTCGGCCAGATCAACGATGCGGATCGGCTCACCCATATCCAGAACAAAAATCTCACCACCCTTGCCCAGGCTACCCGCCTGCAGGATCAGGCTCACAGCTTCCGGGATAGTCATAAAATAACGGGTAATTTCAGCATGCGTCACCGTAACCGGTCCACCGGCCTCAATCTGGCGACGGAACAGAGGCACAACCGAGCCCGCCGAACCGAGCACATTGCCAAAACGCGTGGTTACAAAGGCCGTTCCCGGCGAGCGGGCATCCAGATTCTGGCAATAGATTTCTGCAGCCCGCTTGCTTGCACCCATGACATTGGTCGGATTCACAGCCTTGTCGGTCGAAATCTGGACAAACTTGCGCACCCGGTACTGGACGGCAAGATCGGCCAGCTGGCAGGTACCGAGGATATTTACCTTGATACCTTCTGCTGGGTTGCTTTCCACCAGCGGGACATGCTTGTAGGCAGCGGCATTGAAAACAATCTCGGGAGCAAAGGTTTCAAAGACCCAGCGCATACGCCCGACATCACGGATATCTGCCAGGATGGGCTCGATTACACAATCGCAATTGGCAAGCTCCTGATCAATACGATAAAGATTATACTCACCGTGATCGAGCAACAGCAGGCGTGACGGCTTATTGGCAGCTATCTGGCGGCAAAGCTCCGAGCCAATTGAGCCACCGGCTCCGGTGACCAGCACACAACAACCGGCGATCAAGCCTTCAACTGCCGGGTTGGCAATGGTCACCACATCGCGACCTAGCAGGTCTTCAATCTCGACCTTGCGCAGGCTTGATACCTCGACATGACCGCCGGCCAAGTCGGCAACCGAAGGCAATGTCCTGCAAGCCGTATCAGCCTTCTGGCATTGCTGCACAACGCCCTGCACAAGCTTTTTCGATGCCGTCGGCATGGCCAGCAGGACAACTTCGATGTCAAAGCGCTGCAGAACCCTTTCCAGCTCGACCACTGAACCGATAACCGGAACGCCGTGGATATCCTGCCCGTGTTTGCGCCGATCATCATCCAGAAAGCCAACAGGCTCATACGGGCCGTCCTTGAGGAGGTCACGAACCAGCAACTCTCCCGCCCTTCCGGCACCAATCACTAGAGCGCGCTTTCGTTCCTGCCCGGTCAGATCCAGGCGGCGGTCCTTGAACCAGCGATAAAGAAGCCGCGGACCAGCCAGCCCCATGGTCAGAATAATCGGATAAAGCAGCAGCACGGAACGTGGAAAATTGGCCAGTCTTTGCCAGATGAAGATCAGGGCGAAGGTAAGCACCACGCCGAGGGCCACAGCCTTGAGAATGCGTAATAAATCTGGCAGCGAGGCATAGCGCCAGATCCCTTTATACAGGCCAAAATACCAGAATACAGTTGCCTGCAACGGCAGCGCAACTAACAGGCTTACTTTGAGAGTATTAACATACTCAACAGGTATTTCACCCAGGTTGAATCTCAGCCAGTAGGCCATAAGCAGGGACATTGGTACCCAGGCAAGATCATGGGCAAAAGCAAACCAGCGATTTCTCAGCAAGTACATGGGATTCATCGTCTGCATGCTTCACAAAAGGAACAGCGCGGCAACCACCGCGCTGTTTCAGTGAAGAAGACGTTCAATCTGCCTCTTGATTCATCTTATCTCTTTCCTCGTTCTTCTTCATGCGTCTATCGTGATCATCGTCTTTGGCAGACTTCATCTTTTTATCATTGCCGACTCGGAGCTTGCCCCTGATTTTCTTGAGCTTCTGGCTGCCGACACCCTTTACCTCAGTCAACTCGTCCACGCTTTTGAACTTCCAGTGCGTATTCCGATGTTCGACAATAGCTGCCGCAGTTTTCGGGCCAAGGCCTTTTACCGACTGCAGCTCCTCAACTGATGCAGAATTCAAGTCAACTGTTTCATTCGACCATGCAGGTGCAGAAGCAAACAACGCAACCGACCCAAACATGGCAAGTAACCAGATTTTAAAACTCATACAGATCTCTTCCGATTGGTGTACCTTTCTGCCAAAAGCATCAGGCCAATATAGAAAATAGACCATGCCGCCAAAACTTCAAATACCCACGCTTGATGGTGCAGGAGCCAAAGCGCAGAAGCTCCGACCAAAAGCATGAGCCCATATTCGACCAGAACTGTTTTTCTGTGCCCCCAGCCGGCTCTGACAAGCCGCTGATAGAAATGTTCCCGGTGAGCCTGCCAAACCTTCTCACCGCGCAATCCACGCCGAACAAGCGTGACCGTTGCATCCACAATAAATGGAGAAAAAATCAGCAAAGGAAACCAGATCGGAAACATCTGATCACGCACACCCCACAAAGCGAAAGCGCCTGCCAAAAGACCCAGCGTCGCCGAACCGGCATCGCCCATAAAAATGCGTGCCGGAGGAAAATTAAACACCAAAAATCCCAACGCCGAGAAACAGACAATCAGTGAATAATTGGCGAAACCAATATCTCCATGCAACCAGGCAGCCAGCCCCATCATGCCAAAGCCACTCACGGTCATACCACCAGCAAATCCATCCATTCCATCCATGAAATTGTACAAATTAAGCATCCAGACCAAGCCGAAAAGACTGATAAAACCACCGATCCAGGCAAACGATAAACTGATACCAGCTGTTACCAACAAACCGGCAGCAAGTAAGTGCGCGCCAAGCCGAAGAAACGGTGAAAGTTCCAGAATATCGTCCAATATTGATACAGCTGCCACCAACAATGCTGCGAAAACTATCCAAAACATGGTTGTAGAAAGCCCATCTCCGAAAATAATGAGTACGCACCAACCGAGTGTGACCCCGGCAAGGATAGCTAATCCCCCCGTACGCGGAGTTGGATGTTCGTGCAGGGAGCGTTCGTTTGGAGCATCATGGATCTGAAATGGACTATATGCGCTGGCAAGCCACCACGTCAGAAGACAGGTCACTACCAGAACAAAAACATCAATCATACTTTACCCTGACTGCGCAAGAACTCGATAATTTCAGGCAGGGCATCCTGGAGATTTCGGGAGGGTCTGAAGCCAAGCTCTGCTTCTATTTTCTTTGAAGAATAGGAGGCTGACCCAAGCAGTGATTCCAACGCATCAGAGTCAAACATGAAACGCCGCCCGCGAGTTCGCCCAATTACGTCACCCAGGTAGCCCAGAAGCTTTAAAGCAGACATGGGGACTGACCAACTTGGAACCTTGCGCCCAAGCGCCTCACATATCCAATCCTGAATCTGATGCGTTGAATACGGCACGCCATCTGTAACAATATATGCTTGCCCCGCAGCTTCAGGTCGCTCAGCAGCCAGTATCGCCGCCTGCACCACATCATCCACATGCACCATCGACCGCCGATTGCCGTTATCCGGAAGCGGAGGGAAGCGCCCCGCCGCAATCGCCTGAATCATGCGGGGAAGATTACCTTTCTCTGTATTGCCATAGACCATGGAAGGTCTGATCACGACCGGATGCGGGACAAAGCCGCCTTCGAGAACCAGTTTTTCAGACGAAAATTTCGACCGGCCATAAGGGGAGTCTGTTTCAACAATAACAGATTCATCCATCACTCCATCAATTGAACCAACAGCCTTAACACTGCTGAAATAAATAAATCTCTTTACGCCCTGAGCTCTACATGCCTGAAGCAACCTTTCCGTTGCCCCGGTGTTGATCTGAAAATACTCATCAACATCCTGCCTGTTCTCTGTCAGGGCGTGAGCCTTCCCGGCAAGGTGAAAAACCGTATCTATACCCGACAATGCTGTTGGATTGAGATCCCCCGGCATCTCCCACTCATGAAAATGGACATCGAAAGCAGGACGCCTACGCCCCAGCATATGCATATCAACAGATCTGGTGGATAATACCCTGCACAAATTCTGACCGATAAAACCGCTCGCGCCGGTCGCCAGAACTTTATTCAACTCAATTCTCTCGCCAGACTGTCCGCCGGATATAGTCGGTATAACTCTGGATGATACGCACCACCTTCAATGATACACGACCACCATTATAATCTTCCACCTGCCGAATAGCAGGGTTATCAGCACTGAAATGGGACAGTGCCATTGCCACAGCCTGCAGCACCCGTTCGGGAACAACATCGGACATGATCACTGTCCCCTCATCCATGCCCTCAGGACGTTCATGTGCCTGCCGTAGTGTGACTGCCGGCAAATTCAGCAGCGAACCTTCCTCAGCTATCGTACCGCTGTCCGAGACAACACACATCGCCTGTTTCTGCAGCTGGATATAATCAAGAAATCCCATCGCCTTCATAAACTGGATACGGGAATCGATATTGCCATGCGCCAAATCGTCAAGGCGTTTACGCGTGCGCGGATGAACAGAAAAGATAATCGGCACATCATAGGTTTCAGCCAATGCGTTCAGGGATTCAAGAAGCCCTGTCATCCGTTTGGGCGTATCGATATTTTCTTCCCTGTGTGCGCTAATGAGAAAATACTTTCCGGGCCTTAATCCCAGACGTTCAACTGCGTCGGATTTTTCAATTTTCGGTGCATAATATTCCAGCACCTCCTGCATGCAGGAGCCCGTTTTAATCACATTCTCAGATTTGATCCCCTCTGCAATGAGGTAGCGTCTGGCATGTTCGGTAAGCGGCATATTGATATCGCTGATATGATCGACTATGCGGCGATTGATCTCTTCAGGAACCCTCTCATCGAAAGAACGGTTGCCCGCCTCCATATGAAATACAGGGATTTTGTGTCGTTTGGCCGCAATTGCCGCCATACAGCTGTTGGTATCACCGTAAAGCAAAACAGCATCAGGCTTCTCTTTTGCCATAACCGGGTCGACCTTGGATAGAACCTGTGCGATTGTATCAACAGCAGTAGTACCGGCAGCATCCAGATAATAATCAGGCTGCCGAATCTCTAGGTCTTCAAAGAAGATACGGTTGAGCTCATCATCATAATTCTGTCCCGTATGCACCAGCACATGGTTCATCGTTCTATCCAGCTCTGCAATCACACGCGAAAGCTTGATCAACTCAGGGCGAGTCCCCACTACAGTCATGACTTTAAGCATTCAGTTCTTCCTTTATGTAGTCCAGTTTCAGTAAAACCTTTTTGATCTGTTCAACGTTCAGTATTTCCGTATTGTGGGAGGTATAGTCATCCAGGTGAGAAATAACCTCCTCACCTTCACTGAAATACTGAGCATAATTGAGATCACGGTTATCAGCCGGAATCCGGTAATAACCCCCCAAATCTTCTGCCTTGGCCATCTCCTCGCGTGAGACCAGTGATTCATAGAGCTTTTCACCGTGGCGAGTACCAATGACATGTATCGGGTTGTCTTTTTCGAATAATTCTTTCAACGCCTGTGCCAGATCGGCAACGGTCGAAGCAGATGACTTTTGTACAAAAATATCGCCCTGCTTCCCATGTTCAAAGGCATATAGCACCAAATCCACAGAATCCTCCAGCGACATCAGAAAACGTGTCATATTCGGATCCGTAACTGTGAGAGACTTTCCTTCCTTAAGTTGCGAAACGAACAAAGGAATCACCGAACCGCGTGATGCCATCACGTTGCCATAGCGGGTAGCACAAATCACTGTATCACCTTCGCCCTGCATACGCGCCTTGGCTACGACCAGCTTTTCCATCATGGCCTTGGAGATACCCATGGCATTAATGGGATAGACTGCCTTGTCCGTGCTTAACATGATGACACGCGAAACACCCTGAGCAATCGCGGCATTCATCACATTCTCTGAGCCCACAATATTCGTCCGCACTGCTTCCATCGGGTAAAACTCACAGGAAGGAACCTGTTTAAGAGCGGCTGCGTGAAACACATAATCCACACCTTTCATAGCCTGATGAACGCTATCGTAGTGACGAACATCTCCAATATAGAACTTCAACTTCTCATGATTCATCGAGATGCGCATTTCTTCCTGCTTCTTCTCATCACGACTAAAGATACGAATCTCTCGCACATTGGTTGCCAAAAATCGTTTAAGGACAGTATTCCCAAAAGAGCCTGTTCCGCCGGTTATCATCAACACTTTGTTATCGAACATGGTTATCTGTCACGCTCCTTTATCTGATCGGCCAATTCATCAAGCATCACTTCCCACGAGGGCGCAATATAACCTGTTTGCTGACAAAATGCCGCCCCGTTCAGGCTGCGGTCACAGACAAACACATCATCGGGCTCAATTTCAATATCTTTTCGACCCAAGCGCTCAGACAGATCAACTAGCAGGTCGTATTTGTTGATTGGCTCGCTCGCCACATTCCACACCCCGGAAAGGCCCTCGTGATGGAGCAGAATATCTTCAATCACTCTCGCCAGTTCGCTGGAAATAAGACCTGAATAAATCGCCTTGCGAAAGCCTCTGATCTTCCCTCGTTGAGCCAGAAACCATTCAATCAATCCATGTGCCCCAGCCAGTTCCAGCCCGAGGGTAGATTTCCTTAAGGTGATTACATGCGGTTGATTTACTTCACCTAGAAATTTAGTCCGCCCATATAGATCTTCTGCATCGGAAACTGCCTTCTCATTATAGTCCCCTGCTTTGCCTGAAAAAATGCAGTCGGTACTCAAATGCACCAGTCTCGCCTCATGTCTGAGACAGAGCTCGGCCAAACGATGGGGAAACAGCGCGTTAATCTCTATGGTTGGAATGATGCTGAATCCATCTGCCCGCTGCTTGGTAACTCCAACCGCATTCACGACTGCATCAGGTTTGAATGCTTCCATTGCGCCTTCAAGGGCTTCTGTTTCGCAAACATCTATATCAACAAAACTGTTAGCTGGTGTGAACGTACCAGACATATAATCAGAACACTGGCGACGGAGAGTAACCATCACCTCATGGCGATCCTGCCACGAATGCAAAAACTGATGGCCTAGCATACCGTTGCCACCTAGGATCAGTATTTTCAAGACTTATCTCCAGTTACATCCTGCATCCAGTCCTCCAACTCCCCTACCAGCCGATCACGCTCAAAATGCATCCGGTAATATGCGAGAGCCGCCTCACCCATACCTTGACGCTCAATCGGGCTCATTTCACTTAACCTCTGCACTGCTGCAGCCAACCCCCGGGCATCACCGGATGGAACGGCAATACCTGACCCACTCTCTTCAATAACCTTTGCTCCCTCACCGTCCAGCGCTCCAATTACAGGTCGCGCACAAGCCAAGTAGGACTGCACCTTGCCTGGGATCGTTGCAGTCATCACCGGATCAGCGCGCAAAGTCACAAGCAAGGTATCAGCAAGTGAAAAATAGGCTGGCATCATTTCAACCGGTCTGCTGCCCAGAAGGTGCACGCGATGCAAGCCTCGCAATTCAATCTGCTCCTGCATCCATTCGCGCCGCCTGCCATCTCCGAGAAAAATCCAGTGAATTGGATATTCTTTTAACAGTTCTGCCGCATCAAGAATTGTATCCAGTGATTGGGCCGCACCAAGATTGCCTGCGAACATCGCAACGAAACCTTCAGCCGGGACCTCTGATCTCTCATGTGCATCAACATCCAGATGTACAGGCCGGTAGAGAGCTTCGGCCCAGTTTGGAAAATATTCGATTTTTTCTCTTTCCGCACCTGCCCTGACAGCGGGTTCAACAAACCCTCTTGATTGAACAAGGATAAGATCACAACTGTTGTAAATCATCTTCACCATGCGCCCAACAGCAGCCAGCACGCTCTGGGAAGTAACAGCCCCTGTAGCGGAAAGACTTTCCGGCCACAGATCCTGAACCCAGAACAATATGGGGGCTTTTTTCAACTTGCGCATAAGCATGGCAGGGATACCCACAGTAAACGGTGAGGGCTCATAAACAAAGATGACATCGAACTCTTTTTTTCTTAAAAACCAGGCCCCCATAAAAGAGGCAAAAAAAGCAAAGGAAAGGAAATTCAGAGCGAGCTGCCAGCCACGACTTTTCCTTCTGAGAAAAAGAGGCACCCGAACAATCGGAACCCCATCCATTTTATCATGACGTTTATGCCACCACCCGTAATGATCGAACAATTTTCCGCCCGGGTAATTGGGCATGCCTGTTAATACACATATTTCATGTCCACGCTCTTTCAGCGCCGCCGTCAAATCGTTGATACGGAAGTTTTCTGGCCAGAAATACTGACTAATAATCAATATTCTCATGCGTTACAGATTGCACACATTCATAGCACTCACTTTCTGCCATGCCAAAATAGTAAAAATTTATCGGAAAAATAAATGATAAACAGGTTAAGATAGATTGTCCCAAAAAGCTTGTAGCTTTGCATTGGAACATATCCGAAATGAGCGTACCTGTACGCTACAACCTGTGCCAGAAGAGCACACAAAACTATATTTTTCCCACCTAGTTTATATACAGACATCTCAATCAAAGCCGCTAGTAGACCTAGTATCAACATACAGCCAAATAAGAAAATAAATGACCCCGGATAGAAACAAAATGCGAGAATGCCGGGCAATGAAATATAGTGGTGTTTCGTCGAATCCACATTCTGATAGGGGGTGGTAATAATATTCAGATCAAAAAAAGTGGTTTGATCATAAGAGAAGGTTTCTTTCCATGCCTTTCCCCACAATCCCCAACCTAATTCAGGATAACTGGAAACAGCCATAACGCCCTCTATCCCTACCCAGCGATCGAGAAAGAGTATTTTCAGTTGGTTGCTATCATTATGCTTAGCTATATCCTGAATCTGTACAGATTCCTTATATCCTGTACTTACTCGCAAATGATTCACCAACAGCACAGAGCTGCCAAACAACACAATAAATACAGTAAATGATATCACCAAGAAGCGAAAACTTGATTGTATCGAGTTTATTTTTAAGCTTCTAAACACGCCATATGCCAAAGCGCTGGCATTCAACACCATACCTCGACTTAAAAGTGAGACATTACTTAGAAAACTTTCCAACAGGCCCAACATGGCAACCAAGTATGATGTCTTTTTATTCATTTCAAATTCAAAATGTAATATCAAGGCCGTAAAAGAGGCCAATCCAAATAATAGCAACCATGAATACACTCCATTCAAACCAAAAGGAAGTATGGTGCGTGGAACAGCTCCACGTTGATAGATGCCAAAATAAGCATTTGTGAAGGCCACACCAACAACCAATACTACGAAAGTACTCAATACTAGAATGCGATAGTCGCGATAGAACTTGTACAGACCTGTTAATGCGGTTCCTATTAATTTGTCAGGGTAATTAAAAATAAACCTCTCCCTAACAATACTGGCAGCTAATAGACCTAACATGCCACAACTGCTAACAAGAAGTGCTTGATCAAAAGACCCACCAGAGCCATCAAACATTCCAACAGCCTCGTGAAATTGACCATGCATAAAAGCTATCCGGATTGATGACTTAAGCCAGAAACCTAACCATAAAAAAATTCCAACAAACGTATCAAAAAATATTGCTTTTTTTCTGAAACCAAAGCAAAGCAACGCATTTGAAACTATCGTGAACAGAATATAAACAAACCCTTGGCCTGAATACTCTAGGAAAGCCATGACGGACAAGGCGAAGATTAACCCAAAGATTGGAATTATGACGGATCGATGTAATGTAAAAAGCTCAGTTTGTGATATTAGCTTCATCATTAATCCTTTTTTGAAAACTTTGAATCACGATTATGTGTCTCTGACAATCTACTAAGCAAAACTCCCCACATAAAGAAAATAACAATGCCGGGGTATGGCTGCCTTAGCGGAGCCATAAAGGAGTTATCAATCAGCAAGAAAAACAGCACCAGTATGCCCAATGCAATAGAACTAGATGAAAGTCCCTCTAGATGGTGTCTTTTGTAGAATTCATTCATAGTAACAATAATTAATATTATGAAAGGAATAAGAGCTATTACACCAAAGTTATATGCAAGCCCTAAATAGTAGTTATATGCACTCCTAACCACTAAATGATGGGGAAGATGCTCGTGACCAAAGAAAAAAGATTCTGTGCTTTCAAAAACTCCAGTTATGTATACTTGCCAATAATGAACCTTTTCCGCCATTTCAACCTGAGTGTTCTTTCCCAAATGAATGAAGCTACTGTCATTAATAATATGGTTTGAATCAGGTTGCACAACTAATAACAATGCCATGGAAGTGATTACTAAAACGGGAGCCAACACCACGGAAGGACGCCGCTTTTGCAAAAAGAAAGGAGCAAGGACAACTCCACCTATAAGCAACGCAACAGCACTGACAGATTGAGAAAGTATGGCATATATACCAATGGTAGGAGATAATAATAAAATAATTCTGCGTAAATTCTGAGTGCCGAAAAACGAATATACAGCGAGAAGGTAACCGCCAACAAATATACCTGGCACATAGTGCTGGTGCTGATAAATGCTAAATAAATAAAGATACGGTGATAGAACATCCGTTCCTTGAAGAAACGTTGCGCAAACCTCAGCGGGAACTATCAAAGCAATTATATACAACAGTATTGCTTCAAACCTTAAATAAGGATTTTCAGCTTGAATGTAAGACTGGCCAAGTACCAAAGCAAACATAGGTAAAATGTATTGCATTAATAGAATGAGTTTTCCAAGAACCTGTCCGGAATCATTCATACTTGAGACTGCAAAAGTTGTCAGTAGCATACATATAAACACAATGAAGAGAGCGGCTGTCGAAAAGTGAGCCCTATCAAATTGAATCAACAAAATGACCCCAACAAAAGAAAAGATGGATGACAATGGTAAAGGGAGCAGCGAAAGAACTCCTAATGAAGAAAATGTCATCAACTGAGAGTTGAAAATTCCCCCGTTTAGTTGATAAAAAATAGGAGAAAAAATTAATATAAGAATAACAACCTGCACAGGCTGGCGGCTTAAGGCTACCTTCAGCAGCCCATACTTCACATAACCTTTCATCTTTGCCCTCTGTACAATCACATCTGAATATGAGTAAAAAGCTAAGGCCAGCAAAGCGCTCCAAAGAAAAAGCATTGAGAGGATCTCAGCACCAAATAGAAAAAATGCAAATGGTACAGTTGCAACTAAAAAAATATTGGAAAGCACATCAGGTACAAATACACTTGTTTTTAATGTTTGCAGCATGTGAATACGGTACCGGTGAGCCATGATCATGAACCCGGCACCTATCAAAGAATAACCGATAGTCAAACTAAACAACTGACTTTCAGAATAAACAAAATCAGCAGCATACGATGCAAAAACAATGCAGACGCCACAAAATAGAATGCCGCAAACTATCGGCATCATTAGCCTGGAACTCTCTCCACTCCCTTTTAACTTGGCCTGTAATGCCAGACTCGGTCCTAGTGCATAAACGTAGATAGCATTAAGCATTCCACCTATAGCATATGCAGAAAAAAGGATTCCCCCAACTGTCCGGCCAACCAGCAAAACTAACAGAACCCTAAAAGTATATGTGGTAATGGAGATAACCCAGCTTGACCCAAGGTGTGGTAAAAAATCGCCAAAATGTATAGGCAGAACTCTCTCTGCATACATCCTTCTTATGTATGGCATAGATTGTAACAAAGGAGCAATGGCCCAAAAAGAGAGTATAAATAAATAACCCATCTCACTCTCATTACCTATTGAGCCAGTAAGCATCAACAAGCTGATGGACTGCAATATAGAAAAACGCACAGCAAACTGCTTATCAGAAAGGTTTTCCCGTTCGCTAATCTGCAATTCAGCAAACCATTCTGAACAGCGACGGAAAATTAACAGCAGAATAACAAGCCCGGAAACCTCAACCAACCCTCTACTCAAAAAGTATGCAGCTATAATGAGTGGAATCGCTATGATACAGCGAAAATAAAACTGCTGCCTCAGAATAATCCCTTCATCTTCTCCCAAAATGCGGTTTCTTGCATTGGCAGAAAACGCCATAAAAACAGCCAGAGAGGCACCCTGAATAATTCCGACATCGGCAGCCATTTCCGAGTTTCCTAAAAGGGTCTGAAAAATCATATACAGCGTCATTGAAAACATATTGAACGCCATAGCTAGAGAGAATGCGTATCTTTCAATCAGCATAACCAGCTTCGACAACAGAAACACCCCCCTACCTTTGTGAAGCAGAATCAATCACCAAAAAAACAAACACCTTTTTAATCAACAGCATCACAAAGTTACGCACCATTGAACAAATATCCTCTCACAACTGCGATAAACCTATAATACCAAGTAGCAATATAGAAACTAAACCAGCTGTGGGGGTTGAGCTTTCCTATCGCGGACAAACTTCGAACCGCGTAATTCGCGCCCCCTCTCTTTCAGCGCAACGCCAGATTATTGATGTGGAAGTTTTCAGGCCAACAATATTGCTTAACTATTCGCACCTTCTTCCTACACTCCACCTAGGTTCAATGTCTGCTCCAAAAATTGTCTTGCGCTAAGCAAATTAATCTTCAGTGATGCTGGTTGAAAAGAAAACTTATCAACGGCATCTGCTATAGATTGAGGAGAGGTAGGGTCAAAACTGGCAGATGGATAAATAACATCGTCAACATAATCTGAATTGCTGGCCAATACAGGGATGCCCGCCATGGCTGATTCAATCAAAGGCAAACCGAAAGATTCAAGTAGAGAAGGATAAATCAAGGCTCTGGATACATTGTACAAATTAATGATTTCCATGTGAGAACACTCACCTACCATGAATACTTTCAATGAAAATTTCTTTGTCTCACCCTTAATCCAGTCGCACAATTCAGGAAATTTCTCACCATCAAGGGTCAGACAAAGTGACGGAAAAACACCCCTCTCGGCCAGAGATATCCATGCCTCAATTAAAGTGCTGTGGTTTTTGTGCGGTTCTCCGGTCGCCACATAAATATAATCGTAACGATATGGTGGCTGTGTGCATTTCTGTCTTGGATGTATTTCAGGTACAGACATAAATGGAAGAATTATCGCATCTTTTTTCAGTAATCTGTTCAGCAAATATCTCATCGTTGTTGTCTGTACGATAAAACAACTTACATACCCCGATCGTGATCTCAGCCACCAGCGCTCCATTACTATTCGAAAACGTACGGGCCATAGGAAATCGTCGAGGGGCAACTCATCAACCAGATATCTGTTTTGCACAAAAACAAGCTGTTCTCCCTGATGGGCAAATAGTGGAGGAAGGTTCCCCATACATAGCAATCTCACTTGTTGAGAAAGAAGGGATTTAAGGCGCCATTCAAAGCTAAGTCTAGAAAATAAAGTCGGTTTCACACGATACACTGGGCCTGCTAGCTCCATTCCCTCTGGTAGTTCCATGCGCTGATCAAGAACAAAGCCAATATCGTCAGCATCCTTTAATGCCGCCAGCAATGGGAGCATTAAAGATTTCCCACCCCCCTGATGAATGTTAGGAGCATAGAGTAGGCGTTTAAAACTCACTTAGGCTTAGCCAAAACCATCAGTGTTTCGCCTCCAAACAAGCGAACACCCCAGTCTTTATTCAACATATATGCTACTCGTCTGGGAATCTGTGCAAGACGTGTTCTCAGACTTGCCTGCGGCGCATTAAAAGCAGCTCCTGAATACCTTGATTCAATCACATCTAATCCGCACTCATTCAATAATTCAAGGGCAAGCCCTTTAGTGAAATAGTGAATATGCCCAACTTTCCTCCTCACGAGTAATAGCGGTGACTCACGAAGAACGCTGCTAGCAGATAGATCAAGTGGAAAATGAACTATGAAATAGTCAGCCCGTTCTCGGACCTTGCTCAGAAAGTCGTGAGGGTCCGGAACATGCTCTAGAACATCAAGTAATAACAAGACATCATAATGGTTGTTATCAATAACAGAAAAATTTCCCAGACTGAATCTAATATGAGGATGGTCTATCTGCTCCCAGAACTTTGAAGCTGCTGGCGCAATGTCATAACCTCTAAATTCAGTGTTTGGATATTTCGTTGCAAGTGACTCGAGCACCTTGCCGGCACCACATCCCACTTCGCATATATTGTCAGGAACAATGCCCTCACTATCAAGGATTTGGGCAACCCGCTCCGCTTTCCAGGGACTATCTTCCATATCCCATGTCGGATTTTTTTCAAAGTATTCATCTGCCAGATAGCGGTCACCAATACTCTTCACTTTATTCTCTTCAGATTCTTCAGATATGACCGTATTGGTGCTCGCCAGGCTTCAGGTATAAAACTTCCTGCCAAACACATCCAAGCATGAAGCGACAGCGGGCTATTACGTAAAGCTTTAATGATATACGTTCTTGCAATACTCTCTTTCCCAGAACTGGTAAGAAACAATTTCCCGATGTATAAATAGTAACCGTAGTGGCCACTCGCAGAATGCTTGTATGCATCTGCCAGAATTTGCCAATCCTCGTTGCTAATTGCCTCCCCACTCACTTCTTTAAGTACCATCTCTCTTAACAGACGATTGAATTCTCGTGATTTATGACTCATGGAAGAATGGCTAAGCCTATAGGAAATCAATGGTTCAGGAATATTGGAAATGGCTCCGAAGGTCATCATTTTATTAAAAAGCACAGCATCTTCACCACCATAGCGCATCCTTTCCGGATAACCTCCAGCTCGTTCAAACGCTGAGCGTCTGAATATTACAGAAGGATGGACACATGGGGATTCTGGCAAAGAGAACTCTCCAGTCGCATAGAATGGTCTCATCTGGACATCCTCCAACTTATTTCCAGTATCATCAATGCATGTAGCGTTACTACCCACAATGACAACATCAGGATGATGCATCAGATAATTGTATTGCTTGGCCAAGCGGTCTGGCATACAGATATCGTCAGGATCCATTCGCGCAACAACATCCGCTTGAGCATTACGAACAGCAAAATTCAGTGCTGCAGGCAACCCTGCGTTTTCCTGCCAAAAACATCTAATACGCGGATCTTCATAGCTTCGAACGATGTCTGCGCCTCTATCTTTTGAACCATCATCAATGATAATAAATTCAAAATCGGTGAACGTCTGTGCAAGGATGCTGTCCATTGCTTCAGTCAAATACCGTTCACTGTTGTAGAGCGACATAACGACGCTCACCAACGGAGGGTTCATTGTTTCAGCCACGCAAGCGTCCTTCTTAATCCTTCTTCAAAACCAACGCACGGGACCCAACCAAACTCGCGCAACTTGGTACAATCCAGAATATTAACCTTCACATCAAATGGACGCGGCTCAGCATATTCAATGTGGACATCGACGCCGATTTCTTTCAACAATGGTGTCATGGCCTGCACAACCTGAAGATTGCTAAGCCCGATAGATCTACCGATATTGTATGGTTCGCCGCACTCTCCATGCTCCAGCACTACCATCATGCCATCAACCAGATCATCAATATGAATGTAATCGCGCACCGTTCCCTCATCACCGTAAATGGTGATGGCCCGGCCTTGTATCGCTGCTGCCATCGCAGTGGACACAAACCCCTGGCCTGAGAATGGTCGCTGACCTTCGCCATATGGGTTTGCGGGCCTGACGCAAATCACCTGCAAGCCTCGCGTAACGGCATATAAATAAGCATATTTCTCCAATGTCAATTTGGTTACACCATAAGGGGAAATAGGCCTCGTCGAATGCTCTTCTGAAATAGGCACCGAAACTGCCTCTCCGTACACAGTGCCGCCGGAAGAAACCAGCAGCAGCCTTGCTCCTTTCTTGGCTACTACATCAAATAGCTGAACGGCCGGTGATAAATTTTGTGTCAGGTCGGCAAGTGGGTCGTCATACGAGGTGTTAGGAACAGTTGCATATGCCAGATGGATGATTTCATCATGTCCCTCAACCAAACGCTCAATCAATCCAATATCCGAAAAATCACCAGTTTCGTATGTTACATTAGCTATCATATCAGCATCCAGCTGTCTAACACGATCAAGTACAGTAACAAAACGACCGGACATAGCGAGCCTGCGGGTCAAATGAGAACCAATGAACCCGGAACCACCTATCAATAAACACCTGGATTTCATTAAACCCAGCCTTTAGAAAGAAAAGCAGACATCAAACAAAAAACGTCTGCATTGCTTTAGGTTTTTCAGAAAGAATAAGGGATGACTTAACACAATCTTTAGTAATGCCCATTTGAAACCGAGTACGGTTCTACTCCTTTTTGGTTCTTTCAAAAGCTCCTGAATTTGTTCGAATACGATTTCGGCAAACCTCTTTGAGGTAAATTCATAATACTCTTTACTATGAATAAATTTCTTTGCCGCATTCAGATACGTTTGGTACTCAGCCTCGGTCATATTTATGAGGAACTGATAAAGATCTTCGTAATTTGAAAAAGCGCAGAAATCAATAAAACAATCTTCTGGAATGTACTCATGCACGTTTGGTGGGCCGTAATAAATAGGTACCGTACCTGCAGCGAGGCAATCAAATATCTTCTCCGTAATCAACCCGGGATAACCTTTGGCATTCTCAAAGCAAATAGAAAATCTGTAATTCTGCAAAACATCCTTTTTTGTCTTGCACTTGCCACGGTACGATGACTTAACAAACGGAAGGGGCGATCCCTCCCATCCAACACCGTATAAATCCATGCCTTCAGGCTTCCGGGAAAAAAAATCAAAGGACCGAAATCGTTCAATATGATTCCCATTTTTATGTTTGATCAACTTACTTGAGGTGATAGCCACAAGAAACTTTTTACTCTCAAATGCAACAAATGGAATTGACTCCACATGAATCACAGCTTCGCCGATATTTGCCTTTACAAATGGATCGCCTTTTACCGCCAGGTCATCATTCCATACAAGAAAGCGGTCAAAGGGCATGGAAGGCAAAACCAGTTCATCGTGCAAAGGAGAAACGACTGGAGGTTCTATGGGTATATTGATTAGCTTTACATTCGGATTGAGTTTTATCGCCCTAATCAGCCAACTCAGCTCCGAAGATGCCCCATAGAAAATAACAATATCTACATCCTTCAGATCACACAGATCAATGGTGTTGCAACCATATCCCTTGCTGGTCAAAAGTTGATACGATTCCACAAAGCGTTCAATGGCATTGTCTCTAGCTGAAGACAAGTCAAACATCCGATTTTCTGAAAATTCAGGATTACACGGAACCCAAGCAATGTTCCACGGGGACAACGTCACTTCTATTTAAGCTCCCAGCTTTCCCAAATATACGGGAAGTCCCACATTAGTTTATGCGTTTCGGAAAGCTTCTGCTGAATTTTGGCTCTCTTTTCCCGAGCATCGGGAACAAAGTCATGAAACTGAACCTGGAAATATCGAATATTCTTTATCAAATCAGGCTGCTCCAACAAAGAGTTTAATAACTCATACTCTCCGCCTTCAATGTTAATTTTTATCAAGTCAATTGTTGAATAGGCCTTGCTATGAATATACTCAACAGCTGAGATAATCTGGATTTCTTCCTTGGACTCCCCCCCTCCACTCTCATCAAACACGCTGGAACCGAGGCCTTCAATATTAATAACCTCTCCCCTTTCAGTTGCGCCCAATCCAGCTTGTATCACCTGGACATTGCTGTTGGATAAGAAACGCTGCCTGATCTTCTCAGCGTACTGTGCAACAGGTTCAAACACATCAATTCTGCAATTAAATTTTGCTGTCATATCAGCGGCAAAGTCCCCGACATACCCACCAACATCAATAATGATCGCACTATTGGTCAAAGGGTAATCCAAGCGAAGTGCTTCACCGCCCCCTTCAATATAGTCGTAATATGCAGCCGCCTTCTCATCACGCCTGACGTACACAGAATATATCTTTTGCAGCCACTTCTTCAAACTTGCCATTCTATGCTCCAACCTTTTTTTGCAGGCGTATTTGCCATGCTTTATCGACAGCCAGCGATAGTGCCTGAGCCAACTTTAAGGCTCTAAATAGGGTCTTGAATCGCCGAATAGAAGCGCCATGATAAGCAAAATAGAGGCGCAGCTTACGTGACTGATAGTATGGGAGTTTGATCCAAAAGGAAGGGTACTCAATATAAGATACTTTTGTCTGCTTTAACCCTGCCTCAACCCTGCAACCATACTCGGCAGCATATCTACCGGAAAACATTAGACATGATGTGGGTATCATTTGGAGCATCTCCCGTTTTTGCTCCATCATTCTATCTATAAACCTGATCCAGTAGCGTCTGGCATTACTACCGACGTAGAAGTTTGCCGCAATGATATCCGACTTGTCGACCGTCAGTCCAAAAGCCATCATATAAAGTGACTCATTATTTATCGTGGAGGTTTGCTCCAGGCGAACGACTCCATCCATACCTGATACGGCTTTCTTCCAGTCGCTATCAGGATCGATAAAACAGACATCCAACCTTTCATCATCCTCGCCAACTTGATGGTGCACTCCTTTATTTGCCAGAAGCATAATCCGGTACTTATTGCCAACCTGAATGGACTTTGGAGACTGATTGCCCAAGCGAGCAAATATATCCTGAAAGCGCTGCCTCCAGGTATGGTGGTGCAACACATGGTCGTATGCCTTACCAGCGATAGTTTCTCGCTCCTCATCATGTTCCAAGTAATAGTGGATCTTTTCCAGCGCATCCTGCTTATCATGGAAGATGGCAATGTTTTCCCCATCAGCAAAACCATAATTTTCAAACTCATCTGTATGGTTGGATAGCTGGAATGCACGACACGCAGAAAGCTCAAGGGTTCTTCCCTTAATCGTGCATCGCTCCTTCTCCGCGCTGGTCCATAAAAAATTCAGGTTGATCCTGCTACTGCCTATCACCTCCAGCATCGCCTTATGGGAAAGATAGCCTCCCCAGAAAGGGCGAATGTCAGAGTGCCTGTCCCAGCCACGGCCAAACACCCGTATGTTTACTCCATTTGCGATAAGAAAACGCACATACTCAGTTCTCTGCCCATAAGCAGCCCCGATAAAGCTGACATCCAAATCCTTTACCTGTTCGGGCAAAGGGTGAAACATCTCAGGGTTACACGCCCACTGCATGTAAAAAGCATCAAGCCCATAGGCGTGGTACTTTTCCAAAT
>Ga0209919_1000232_pt1 | contig 28245 bp, 21 predicted proteins | sample SalPon2A_C_D2_MG_FD_185721 | JGI IMG/M metagenome (GOLD analysis project Ga0209919, IMG submission 185721) | Soil microbial communities from South San Francisco under conditions of wetland restoration - Salt Pond MetaG R2A_C_D2_MG (SPAdes)... | ecosystem: Environmental > Terrestrial > Soil >... | reverse complement strand
TGCTTTTAGAACTACTTTTTCCATTTTTTCTCCAAGAACTAAAAAATTTATCCTTTATCTATATCAAAAAGTGAACTTATTGATTCATTATTATACGTTCTGCGAATTGCTTCAGCAAAAATTTCTGACGCACTTATTTTTTCTATTTTGTCTGACTTTTCATCAAGCTTCATTGATATTGTATCTGACACATAAAGCTTTTTCAATTGTGAATTTTGAATTCTCTCTAGCGCAGGGCCTGAAAATAGAGGGTGCGTTATAGCACCATAAATATCATGCGCACCTTTCTTCTTTAGTGCATCAATTGCCCCGACGAATGTGCCTGCTGTATCGATCAAATCATCAACCAAAAGAACATCCTTGCCTTCTACATTACCGATAATATTTACAACTTCAGCGAGATTTTGTTTAGGCCTTCTTTTATCTATAACCACAAGATCAGCATGAATGCGCTTAGCATATGACCTTGCCATTTTAATTCCGCCGACATCAGGAGAAACAACCACAAGATTTTGCTTTATGTTATTAAGCAATCCCGTAAACATTGTTGAACCATAAAGATGGTCAAAAGGTATATCAAAGAAGCCCTGAATCTGAGCAGCGTGAAGATCCATTGTCATCACCCTGTCAGCGCCGGCAACAGTGATTAAATTAGCAACAAGTTTAGCCGTAATAGAAACCCTTGGCTGATCCTTACGATCCTGTCTTGAATAACCAAAATAAGGGATAACAGCAGTTATCCTGGTTGCTGATGCTCTTTTTGCTGCATCCAGCATCAAAAGTAATTCTAAAAGATTTTCAGCCGGCGGGTTTGTGGATTGAATAATGAACACTTCTGAGCCACGAATATTTTCTCCGTACTTTACCCAGATCTCTCCGTCACTAAATCTTTTAAGTTCAACGCTACCAAGCGGCTTATCCAGTTTATCCGCAATTTTTTCAGCTAAGCCCTGGTTTGAACTGCCCGAAAAGATTTTATAATCACTTGCTAACATAAACCGCAGTTTTATTGTTATTTTTATAAAAATATAGACAGGAAATATAAATAATTACGTCTGGTAAGTCAACATGAGGAAGACAGTAAAAACGTTGAAAAACAACCCGTTCCACCCGCTTTTATTTCTTTTTTCGCATCAGGAAAACGAGCACTAGAAGTAACACCGCTCCCATAAGGTAATATATCCAGTAAGGAGTCTCTTTTAGCCTAAATGGCTTAAATGTAACCGAAATCTTTTTACCGCTTCCAATATCTGCAATTGAATACTTCCAGATCAAAGTGCGGCCATCACTAGATGTTGCATTGCTCGAAATAACATCGCCGGCAAAATAATATTTGTAGGTCACAATAAAATTATTTCCATTAAACCCAAAGCCCGTTGCTATAGGAGGAATAAATTGGGAAAATACCTTTTGCCCTGCTGCGCCATCAGTCAGGGAAAAATTTAAATTAGCAAATGCTTTGGAATTATTGAGTGAGTCGATACTGGGGAAAGTCAATTCTACAATAGCATGCATTGTGCTATCTGTGGTATCCGTATAAACCTGCACATCTTCTATCTTATTATATTTTGAGCTGAATTCATTTTTTATTGAATCAGCATTAAAAAGTCCAATTTTATCCAGGGCTTTAAGGTTATCTGAATCCAGCATTTTCATCCAGTAGGTAATTCTCATTTTACCGGATCCGTCAGCATAAAGATTAACATCCTGAATATAATTCAGGCAGCCGGAAAATATTAAAAACAAAGGAATTATGAGGAGTTTTTTCACCCAGGGTTTACCTAATATTTAATATGATTGAACTTTAATTAAAATCTAATGGTTTAATTTATAGAAAAAATTCTAATAATTCAGTATGTTTGATGGCTGTTTTTAATAAGGAGTAATGAAATGCCGACCTATGATTATAAATGTCTGGAATGTAATCACACATTTGAAATGTTTCAGACTATGACTGCTGAACCAATAAAAAATTGTCCGGAATGTAACGGAAAAGTTAAAAGATTAATCGGAGCAGGAGCGGGCCCAATATTTAAAGGCAGTGGTTTCTACCACACAGACTATAAAAATAATTCAGCATCTACATCAAGTACTAATAAAAAGTCAACTCCCGCTAAGGAAACGAAATCTTCCGGTTCAGATAACCCGGGATCGCCTGCACCTAAAAAGGATAAATAAAATTTACCCCAAAAATTTTTACGATTTAGAATCAAAAAACAAAGATTAAATGCTCTTATTTTAGCTAAAAATTTGATTAAGCATCCTCATATAATTATATTATTAGAATTCTGTGAATAATAAGGCAAATAATTATATAAAACTTCCCGATCAAAGATTTCTACTTAACAATCTGTAACACCTTATAATATAAGCAACTAAATGGATAAGAATAAAAAACTAATCGTAATTAAATACGGCGGGAACGCTATGCTTGATGATGATTTAACATCAGAATTGCTGAAAAATGTTGTTGAACTTTTCAACGATAGTATGAAAATCATTATTGTTCATGGCGGGGGACCATTTATTAAAAAAAATTTAGAATTTGCCGGAATAAAATCTGAATTTGTGGGGGGACATAGAAAGACAGATAGCAATTCAATGAGATTTGTAGAAATGGCTCTGAAGGGAGAAGTAAACGGAAAATTGGTAAGACAAATAAATAATCTTGGAGCCAGGGCTGTTGGCTTATCAGGTAAAGATGGCAAATTAGCAACTGCTGAAAAAAGATTTCATTTTAATGAGAAAAAAGAAGCTATTGATCTTGGACAAGTGGGAGATGTTAAAAATATTTCACCGGAAATTATTATTCATCTACTAAATAATAATTTCTTGCCTGTTGTAACTTCCATTGCTACTGGCGATGACGGACTGGATTATAATATTAATGCGGATATGTTTGCAGGTCATCTTGCTGGAGAAATTAAGGCTGATGAATTTATTATGCTCACAGATGTGGACGGACTGATGGAAGATATTGAAAATCCTGAAACCTTAATTACTGAATTACCTATTGAAAGTATAGACAGACTAAAAAACAAAATAATTAAAGGCGGAATGATCCCAAAAACTGACGCCTGCAAGATAGCTCTTGAAAAAGGTGCCAAAACTGCTGTTATAATAAACGGAACAAAACCAGAACTTTTGCTAAAAGCGGTTAAAGACCACAATCAGTTTTGTGGGACAAAATTTATAAAATAAAAAAAGAGAATAAAAATAATGAACTACCAGGAATTAGATCAAAAATATTACGTACCAACTTATAAGAGGTTTCCCATTACTTTGGTAAGAGGAGAAAATGCAAGAGTATGGGATGACACAGGCAAAGAATATATTGATGCACTGGCTGGTATTGCAGTTAACTGTTTGGGACATAATAACCCCGCGCTTGTAAATGCCATTTCAGACCAGGCAAAAAGAATGCTGCACATATCCAATTACTTTTTAAGTGAATCTCAGGCATTGCTGAGTAAAAAGCTGGCTGAAATAACAAAAATGGACAAAGTTTTTTTCGGCAATAGCGGTGCCGAAGCAGTTGAAGGCGCAATAAAATTTGCCAAGAAATATGCACACAGTAAAGGCAAGGGCGGAGAAATTATTTCTTTTACGGGATGCTTTCATGGCCGCACACTGGCAACTGTTGTAACTGGAAAAGATTCACAAAAGAAGGGATTCGAACCTTTGCCGCAGGGCTATAAAAAGGCAGAATTCAATAATATTGAAAGTGTAAAAAATATAATCGATAATAATACAGGGGCCATAATTATTGAACCAATACAGGGCGAAGGCGGAATAAACATTGCAGATAAAATTTTTCTAAAAGAACTAAGAGAATTATGCAATAAGGAAGACATAGTTCTAATCTTTGATGAAGTTCAATGTGGAGTTGGCCGAACCGGATATTGGTATGCAAAGGACTATTTTGGAATTGAGCCGGATATTTTAACATCAGCAAAAGCACTTGGCGGAGGTATGCCAATCGGCGCTGTGATCTGTAAAGAGAAAATTTCATCATCAATAAATCCCGGCGACCACGGAACAACATTTGGAGGAAATCCACTTGCCTGCTCTGCCGCACTTGCGACTATAAATGAGATAGAAAAGAATAATCTGATTGAAGAGGCTCAAAAAAAAGGAAACTGGTTTAAAAAGAAATTTGAAGAAAAGAATAATGGAAATTTTGGAATAAAAGAAATTCGGGGACTCGGATTAATGATAGGTATTGAGCTAGAGTTCATGGCGAAACCGGTAGTTGAAAAAATGCTGGAGCTGGGTGTAATTGCAAATGCAACTGCTGACAAAGTAATCAGAATAGTACCACCATTAACGATTCCCTATGATGATCTTGAAAAAGTTATTGAAATAATGTTTGATTCAATAAGTAAAGTAAAAGAAAATGTTTAATATTGGAATAATAGGTGCTACAGGATATACGGGTTCTGAGCTTGTAAGGATTTTATTTAATCATCCTGATGTAAGTATAAAAATCATAACGTCTGAATCTCATAAAGGGAAAAAGTTTTCAGATATTCATCCTCAATTTAAAGGTATTGTTGATTATAATTTAAAACCCGCAAATGAGATTAATCCCGCTGAACTTGATATAGTTTTCCTTGCTTTACCACATGGTATTTCAATGGAATTTGTAAAAAACCTGATAAAAGAAGATATAAGAATTATTGATCTCTCGGGTGATTTCAGGTTAAGCAGTAAAGCAGTTTATGAACAATGGTATAAAAAAGAGCACACTTTCCCGGAAGGTTTTGATCAGGCAGTGTTTGGAATACCTGAACTTTATGAAGATAAAATTAAAGACGCTAAACTAGTGGCAAACCCGGGATGTTTTCCAACAGGTGCGATTCTGGCATTGGCCCCACTAATAAGCAATAATTTAATAGATAAAAAAAAGGTTATTATAGATTCAAAAACCGGTGTTACCGGGGCCGGGGTAAATCCTAAATTAGTTACGCACTTTCCAAATGTAAATGATAATTTTAAGCCCTACGGAATAAAAACTCATAGACATACAATTGAAGTGCAGGAACAATTATCCATAATTGGTAAGGAGGATGTTACTGTTCAATTTACCCCCCACCTGCTGCCAGTTGACAGAGGAATATTAACTTCTTCCTATACTACACCACTAAAAGAAATTGCGGAAGATGAATTAAAAACTCTTTATACAAGTTTTTATTCGGATTCAGTATTTATCAGAATAATTGAAGACCTGCCAGAATTAAAAAATGTACGCGCCACAAATTTTGTAGATATTTATCCTGCTTACGATATTCGGACAAATAACATATTAGTTTTCTCTGCGATTGATAATCTTGTAAAAGGTGCCGCCGGGCAGGCAGTACAAAATATGAATATAATGTTAAACCTAAAGCAGGAAACAGGACTCAAGCAGGTTCCCGTGCGTCCATAATTGTTATTTTATAAGACAAATGTTTTTTCAAAAAAGAAAAGAAGAAAATGAAATACACTCAAACAGGACATAAATTAGTCAGAAATATTACCAATGTTAAAGGAATTAAATGTTGGGGAGCTCATACCGGGATCAAATCTTTACGGAGAGATCTTGCAATAATTTATTCGGAAAAACCCTGCAGTGCTTCAGCAACATTCACACAAAACGATGTGGCAGCAGCCCCGATTATACTTTCAAAAAAGCATATTAAAAATAATATTGCACAGGCTATTGTTATTAATGCGGGTAATGCAAACGCTGGTACAGGAAAGGACGGCTATAAAGGTGCTCAGGCAATGGCAGAAACTCTTGCAAAAGAATTAAAAATAGACAAAGAACTTGTGCTGGTTGCTTCAACAGGTGTAATTGGACAACCCTTTCCTACTGATGAAATTGTAGATGGAATAAAAGTTAATGCAAGAAAACTTTCAAAATCCAGAAAGGCCGGCACCCTCGTAGCAAACGCTATTTTAACAACGGATACTTTTGCAAAAGAAGGACATAATCAATTCTCTATTGGAAATAAGGAAATTAATATTGCCGGGGTTGCAAAAGGCTCTGGGATGATTCATCCAAATATGGCCACTATGCTTGCATTTGTTTTAACTGATGTAGCAATTGATAAAAAGCTATTAGATAAGACTGTTAAAAATCTTGTTAAAAAAACTTTTAATATGATTACTGTTGATGGTGATACTTCAACAAATGACATGGTTGCTGTACTTGCAAATGGTATGGCAGGGAATAAAACAATAACATCTCAAAACGATCCTGGATTTACCGATTTTAAGGATCATCTTGAAGAAGTATTAGTCCACCTTGCCCAGTTAATTGTATCTGATGGCGAAGGTGCTTCTAAGTTTATTGAGTACAAAGTAACAAAAGCAAAAAGTGAAACTATTGCCCGAAAATTAGTCCGGTCAATTTCAGATTCTCTCCTGGTTAAAACTGCGATGTTCGGCAGAGATCCTAACTGGGGAAGAATTGTTGCTGCTGCAGGTAATGCGGGTGTCAATTTTGATATCAGCAAAGTTGATCTTTACATTGGTGATTCAAAAGTACTGGAACAGGTATTAGAGAAAGGCACTCCGTTGGAATTTAACAAGAACCATCTAAAAAAACTTTTGCGTGCATCTCATATCAGTATATTGATGAAGGTAAATACCGGTAAAGCAGAAGCAACCGGATGGGGTACGGATATATCTACTGATTATGTATTATTTAATTCAGTCTATACAACTTAGGATAATAAATTTCTGTTTTTTATTAGCCCGTAATAGTTCTGAATTTACGGGCTATTTTTTATTTAAAAATCTACGCCTATCGAAATATAATGCGTTGGTGTCGAAAATCCATTCAGGTTATATGCCCATGCAAGATCATATCTCAGAAGAAAATAAAGGAAGTACATTCTCGCACCAATTCCGGTACCCATCAGTAAATCTTTTGTTACAAGTGAATTTTCAGCATCTCGTGTAAATAATTTCAGGCTGCTGTTCTTGTTCCAGGCCGCACCCGCGTCAAAGAAAAGAACTCCCTGAATATTGCTAAAGAAAAGCGGTAAAGCACCTGTAATGAAATACCTAATAAGCGGGAACCTGATTTCAAAATTTAAAAGCGCATATTTAGTACCAATACTTTGAGCATAATCATATCCTCTTAAAGGTACTGCCGTACTTAAAAATGCAAAATCAGAAATAGATTCAATCGGAACTTCCTGTGTAGCAAATTTTCTGTTTATCCAATTATTAACTCCGCCAAGGAAAAATCTTTGCGGATTTCCACCTACCGAATATCCCGCTGATAGTCTTAAAGCAAATGAATATTCAGAACTAAATTTAAAATAAGTTCTGTAGTCTCCCAGTAAAGAGGCAAAACTTAAAGTTTTGTCATTTATTCCCGGATTTCCAAGAACATCAAACCTATATCTTGTTCCATCAAGAGGAGAAATATATCCCCACAAAATATTATCATGGATGAAACTAAGGCTCGGAACAACAAAAGAAGCCTTCCGAACAGGCTCAGAAGCATCATCAAGGTTTTCCTGAGATAAATTCAGATAGCTTAAACCTGCCTCTACCCTGTAATACCTGTTTATTGGATAACTAAAATTTACAGCAGCCCCATAATTTCTGAATCGGAAAAGGTTGGAGCCAAATCCCCGGGAAAGATAAACAAATCTTGCAGTATGAAAGGCCTGTACACTGAGGTTAAGTCTACTGCCCAGGTAAGCATAAGTTAAACCGTAATCACTATTTTTTAAATCAATTTGCAAGCTTGTAACTCCAATAAGCCTGTGATTTCCTAATACGTCACTAAAGGACAATACAGTTGTACCCATAAGTCCATATAAAGTATTATAGCCTGCGTTTGCATAAATCAGGTCAGGAGTAAAATTAATTTTGTACCTGTTAACCTTATAATTACCATCTTCATCAAGGTTATCTGTTAAATTAAATTTATTTTTTGAATCCAGATTTGTTGAGTCAGATCTGGTATATGGATTTGCCCCGAAGACATAATTTGAATAGTCTGCAACAGTTGTATCACTCTTTACTTTTGTAGTGTCAACATATTGCCCGGTAAAAATCTGACTTGTAATATCATTTTTTCTTTCAAGAGTATCTGCCTGTTGTTGTTCATTTACCTCAGCAATTTCCCCTTCTGATTTTTCATTACTCTCTTTATTTAGCAGTCGTTTTCTATAAACAGTTAAAGGCACATATGATGAATCAACCTTAAGGTCGAAAGGATTGTTCAACATAAACATATTGTACGAGGCCCTATATAGAGAAGTAAATACCAACTTTTTCCCGTCTTTAGATAATGAAAGCTGGTTTAGTCCGTCTAAAGAATTCGTTATCGGAATCTCAGGTAAATTTTCGATACTGCGGGAAGTATCTTTTGGAGTAATAACAATATCTTTTTTATAGATATTTGTTATCCCACTTTTATCGGAAGTAAAAAGGATTTCTTTTCCATTCGGACCACAAACCGGGTTGGTTTCATTGACATCCGGTGAATCAGTTATCCTCTCAATTTTTTGTGTGTTAATATCAATAGCATAAATATCAGTTTCAGAATAATCAAAATTATAAACCTTGAAACTATCAGGTAATTCTTCAGCAAATAAATGATTCCTCCGATCCGAAGAGAAAAGTATTTTTTTGCTATCCGGTGTCCAGGATGGATCATTATCTGTAAAAATATCATCCGTAAGATTTATAGTTTTTCTAGTCTGCAAATCATACAGGTATACATCAGATTGAACAGCGTTATGCCCAATAAAAGCAATATATTTGCCGTCCGGTGACCAGCTTAAACTTTTAATTCCATCCAGTTTAATCGGTAAAGTCTCTCTGTCTCCGCTTTCAACATCAATAATATAGACCACATCATAGCCATTACTCTTGGCGGTAAGTGCTATTTTCCTTCCATCGGGTGACCAGGAAAGTCCCGGTGCAACAACATTTAATTGTTCAAAATCTGCGGAAGTATTTCCCTGGACTAGTTTCTTAATAATTTTCCCATCAAGTGCATTCATTATATAAACATCAAAATAAAAATCTCTGTTTGAAATAAATGCAATTTTGTCGCCCTGGGGAGAAATAGCCGGGCTGGTATTATAAAATCCATCATCTTTTTTAGGATCAGTTAATCTTTTCGCAAATTCATCCGGGTCTTTTCTGATTGCAATATCGGGCCAGAACATTTTTTTTATATATTTTTTCCAGCGCTCGTTCAGTTCTTCAAGAGTAAGGCCTATTGAGCTTTTCAAACCCGCTTCAACACTACCGCTTCCTTTAATTTTATTTATCAGCTCACCAATTTTTTCTTTGCCGTACTTCTGGGATATATAATAGAAGACAGATTGCCCGCCTCTGTATGCGAAATAGCCATTAAGCTGGTCGATATCAGGGAGATATTCACTAATTGCTGCATCACGCATAAACATATCTTCATTAATATCCCAACCAAGTGCCTGGTATTCTGCCATTCCTTCGTTAAACCACAGTGGTAAATTTGTTGTAATATGATTTGAGATTACATTCTGAAGGGAGCCACCAAAAAACATATCATTTATAACTGCGTGAGTTAATTCGTGATGAATAAGGTGTCTGAGATCTTTATAAGATCCCATAAACTGAATTACAACTCTGTTCTTAAAAGGTTCAGTAAAACCTTCTATCCCCTCGGATAAATATTCATCCGTTGTATTTGTTTCCTGAAAATCATTTGTTGAGTTATAAATAATAATTGAAATTCTATTATTGATTTTATATCTAAAACTTTTCTCTATTGAACTTAGTGCATTCTCGGCTGCTTTAGAAGTAAACTCTGCAAGGCTTGAGCCATGTTGTGAAAAATAGATATCAAAATGATCTGTCTGAATATAATACCAGTCAAAGTCTTTATATTGAACTTTATTTTTCCCGAACTGCCCGAAAAGTAACGGCTGTACCAGCATACATAAAACAAAACCCTTAATTAAGTACCGCTTCATAGAATTTCCTTATTTATTCAATAATAATAAAATCAAGCTCCAATTTTTCTGAATCTACTCTGACTAATTTAACCTGCACCTTATCCCCTAATCTAAATTGTTTTTTTGTGGACTTACCAATTAAAGCATATTTTCTTTCATCGTAAACATAAAAATCGTCCTCTAAATCTTTTAACCTTATAAGTCCCTCTGCCAAAATATCACTAATTTTTACAAACAAGCCAAAATGGGTAATTCCTGAAATAATTGCGTGAAATTCTTCCCCAAGATGATTCTGTAAATATTCAACCTGCTTTAATTTAACAGACATTCTCTCAGCTTCAACAGAATTCCTCTCGGTAAATGAAATATGATCCGATATTTCATCAAGTGTTTTCAGAGAATATTTGGTAGCTCCTTTCTTTGTAACATATTGAAATATAAGGCGATGCACCATTAAATCAGCATATCTTCTTATTGGAGAGGTAAAATGAGAATAATATTTAAATCCAAGTCCATAATGACCAATATTATTTATAGAATAAACAGCTTTAGCCATGGATCTGATTGCAAGCTCATTTATGACACTCTCCTCTTCCGTACCTTTGGCTTTATCAATCAATCTCTGAAATTCATTAGATTTTGATGAGCTGTCAGGATTAAATGTATATCCCAACGATTTAACAAATTTTGAAAACTCTATTATTTTTTCGCTGTCAGGTAAATCGTGCACCCTGTAGACAAATGGTTTAACATCACCTCTTTTAGGAAATCCCACATGCTTTGCAACAACCTGATTAGCAAGGAGCATAAATTCTTCAACCAGCATATTGCTCTCTTTTTGCTCCTTCTTAAAAATTCTTACAGGAGTACCATTTTCATCAAGTTCGAATTTTACTTCCGCAGTATGAAATTCGATACTGCCTTCTCTCATTCTCTTTTTTCTTAAAGTCCGGGCGAGTTTATTTAAGGATAAGACTTCTTTACTATAATCACCTTCACCAGTTTCAATTATTTTTTGTGCCTCATCATAAGTAAACCTTCTTTTACTATTAATCACAGTTTTTGCAATTTCATAATCAACTAATTTACCTCTTGGCGTCAGTTCTGCAATTACAGAATAAGTAAGTCTGTCTTCTGATGGTACAAGAGAACAAACATTGTTCGATAATTTTTCGGGCAGCATCGGGATTACTTTGCCAACAAAATAAACACTATTACCCCTTATCCTTGCCTGCTTATCTATTTCAGAATGAGGTGTAACGTAGTTTGAAACATCGGCAATGTGTATTCCAACGGAAAAATTTCCGTTTTCAATTTGTTCGATAGAAAGAGCATCATCAAAATCCTTAGCATCATCAGGATCAATTGTAAATACAATCTTATTTCTGAAATCTATTCTATCTTTAATATCTGAATTATTTATTTTTACGGGAATAGAATCCGCTTCATCTAAAACTTCTTTCGGAAATTTATAAGGCAGGTTAAAATCCCTGGCAATTGAAACTATTTCTGTATCCTGTGTCCCTGCTTCCCCAATTCTTTCAATAATTTCACCTTCCGGATTAAGCATTGAGGTGTCCCAGTACAATTTGCCGGCAATAACCTTTTCCCCTACTTTTGCTCCGTTAAGTTTTGATTTATCAACATATATGTCTCTGTGTATTTTAAGATCATCAGGCTTAACAAAGTAAAATGATTTCGATTTTCTCAGAATTCCAACAAATTCTTCTCTTTTTCTTTTAATTACATCTATAACCTGCCCTTCCTGATTTTTTTTCTTTTGCTGGGCAAATAAAGTAACTTCAACGGTGTCACCATTAAATGCGGTTCCAAGGTTTCTTGCGGCGATGAACACATCGTTTTTTAATTTATCCTTCAGAACCACAAAGCCGTATCCTCCCTGCGTCACTTCAAGAACACCGGTTACAGTACCAGATTTTACTGTAGCATTGTATTTATAACGCTTCCCTGATTTTGCCAGGAAACCTTCTTTATAAAGCAAATTCAAGGTAGCTTTAAGTGAGCTGTATTCGTGATCGGAATCAATCCCCATTCTTTTTGAGATTTCTTTGCTTTTAAATTGTCTTCCGGGATTCTTTTTAAAGAATGCTATAAGTTTTTTTTTCATTAAAATTCAAATTTATATTTAAGACCAAGTTCATTAATCATTTCACTGGTATTATTTGTTTCCGTCACTGCTTCTTTTCTTTCAAGTCTCAGCAATAACTTCTGGAAGAAAGGATACTCAATTTTTAGATTTGCTCTGCTTAGGTCGGAAAAAACATCTGTTGTTCCCCCAATGCTGTATCGGAAATTGTTAACCTTACCTGATAAATTAAACTTTGTGTATGAGCCAACACGGCGTAGTTCTACACTTCTTACATAATCGCCGGCATAAGAGTTTAAGAATCCACCAAGTAATGAACCTGCTAATGAAGAAGCCGTACCTGCTACAGTACTTGTCTGTGCTCCACTGCTAATTCCTCCCTGCTGTCCTAAAAACTGCCCGGTTACTATAAACATTACGGCATCCGAAGCATCCCTTGATTTATCAATAACATCATTCTGAATATTATCTGCACCGTAATAAACCGCAATATTATTTTCATTTTGAATAAAATTCTTCCCCAGATCTTTTAGCGGACCTTTCAATTTTAGCTTAACAGCCACTTCAACTTCATTTGTTCCAGTGGAATCCGTCGGTGGAGTATAATAATTTTTATAAGTTCCAACAATATCCAGATATGGGTTACTGAGTTCACTTTCAAATCTTAGAGAGCCTGCAGCCTGAAATGTTTTTGTAAGAAATTCCAGAGTTGAACCATCCTCCAGCTTTAGCTCACCTATTGCTAATGCACGTCCACCTAAATTCTGATACTTAAAATTACCCTTCAGAATTGTAGTTAATATTTGGTTAAACTCCTGATCAAGAATAAAAGTCAATTTTGCTTCATTTTCTATACTTGCATTAATTACAAATTCAAATTTACTCTTCTTTGACGGAGCTATCTTACTGCTCAGGCTCCGCTGTTGTGATAAAGCCATAAGACTTTCAAAATCTATTTCTTTTTTCTCTACTTTAGCTGTATCCTGAACATATTTATAAATAAAATTTGATGAAGAATTTTTATATCCTCTTTGTGATTGGGGCACCGTGATATCGGCATATTTAATTGTCACAGGTGCTTTTAAAAATGCTCCTTCCGAGTCAAAAGTAAATTCAAGTTTACCATTAGTAGCAATTACCAGATCTCCATAAAGCGATGGGCTGACTCCCTTCGATGCTTCACTTAAAACTTTTAATTCACCGTCCAGGTAAATTTGTGATGAAGTAACTTCGTAATTATTAAATATTGCCTGACCGGTTCCTGTTAATGTGCCACCGTTAACAGTACCTTCTAAATTTTGTACAAAAAGACTATCTAAACCAATAGAATTGCCATGCATATTAATATTAAAACTTGTGTTATATTCGAGATTATTCAACTCAGAAATAAAGGCCCCATTACGCACCTTTAAAAATCCCTGGGGATCAGGATCAGTTAAATTGCCTTTAATATTAATATTAGCAAACATTGAACCACGCACTTTCTTAATAACCGGAAGTATATCACCAAAAATCCCCAGATTGAAATTATCGGCAAGTATGTTTAGGTCGATATCCTTTCCCTTGATAAGTCTTTCCCCCGCTCCGGTTAATGCAAGATCAATTGGAATATTGCCATAAATTCGTAATGGCGGTAAATTTTTGTTTACTAATGTATCTATTAGCATTAGATTCAGATCAAGGTTTCTGTTCCCATAATTCCATGTACTGGTCATATATCCAAGTTTTTTATTTCTGAACTCAATACTGTCGGCATCAAGTTGTATATTTATTATTGGAGAAGAATAGTTGCCCTTAATTACTGCCGATAAATTGATATCCCCGCCTGGGCTATTACTTCTCCCAACCGATAAGAAATTTGAGGCTAAATCTTTTACTTTTAAATGTGTTAATTTTACAAGTAAATTCTGATCACCAAACCTGTAAAGATTTCCTTTAACATTAATTTCACTACTATCTTTTGTCATCACAAAATTATTAAAATTAATCTCATCTCTCGCGATTGCACCAGATATATTTCCCTTGTTAGAGAGATTGAAGTTATTGTAAGCAACACCAAGCGAATCAAGATTTACGGAAATTCTATTCCCTGACAAATCCAGGTTACCCTTCATTCTCGCTTTTAGATAATCTTCCAGTCTTGCAGAAAAATTAATATCAGCAATATTATTAGCAAGGGAAAGATTAAAAGTAAAATTATGAATGTCTGAACCTGTAAATACTCTCTTTGTATTAAGATTTATAGCAGCGGAAATATCACTTAATTTATCCGCGTTAAAACTATTTGAGAAGTCAATACCAAGATTTAGTCCAGACAGGAAAAAAATATCTGATTGTCCCAGGAATTTTATATACCCCAGATCAGTATTCACTTTAACATTTACACTGTCTGCATTATTATAAATCCTGCCATTAATTTCACCATTTATATAAAGTTGATCATTTTTCAGAAATATTGAAACAAGGTTAAATTCTTTTAGTTTAATTTTGAAGTTAAAGTTGTTATCCTGATTTACATCACTAAATCTTACAAATTTATTTAATTGATTTGTTTTTACCTTCGCTTGCAATGACTCTGTACTATCCGAATAAAATATATTATTGATTTTTTCTTTTGATACTTTCGTCAATAAATCAGTTTCATCGGCTAATAGTGCAATTGTCTTTGGTAAAGAAAATTTTCCATCCAGGATAAGATCGGCTACATCAGAAGTTATTTTAATAGATTTCTGATTATCCTCTTTACTGATAATATTGAAAGTAGCTTCACTATTATCAATATCTACTCCATTCATTATTGAGTTTTTAACAATAAGACTCAAATAAAGAGTAATTTTATCAGGATCAAAATTATGTCCTGTCCCGTTTAAGTAAAAATTAAAGTTCCCTGTATTGATTGAATCCTTAAGTATTTTACTATAGTCAAGATTTTTTACATTCCCTTCTATATCATAACCCGGATTTTCTTCATTTGTAAAATCGAAAATACCTGTGAGTTTTGCATTAGAAGTATCAGAATTCACATCCAGGCTGTAAAGGACATTCTTCTTATCAGCATTTACAGTAATATTTAAGGAATCAAGATTTATCCCGCTTATTGTTGAGCCATTTCCATTAAATTTCAGGTTTGCTTTCATGCTTTTGGGATCTGTACCATATCCTTTTAATTTACCAGTTGAATTAATCCTTGATGTAAATCCGGCAAATGGCATTAAATCAAAATTTGAAGTAGAAAAATTCAAATTATAATCAATTAATTCCTTCTGAAGATTGGCATGCCCGTCAACCAGGATGCTTCCTGTTTGAGTCCTCAATAAAATCTTTGCATTAAAGTCTAAGGGTTTACCATCAAAACGCAAAGTATCAATAGTCAATAATCCTAGTGATTGAAATACGGGGATGTTTAATGTTGGAAATAATTTATTCACGTCAGGTTCATTAATGTAAGAATTGAAAAAGCTTAGTTTCAATTCAAGATTACCGGGATCATTCAGATTATATATTCTGCCCCTGGTTTCTATGTTTGTTTTGAGAAATGATACATCTACATTGCTGGCAGATAGATTGTGTACTCTTCCAGATATCCTTGTCTTAAATTTTACCTGCTCCACCGAGTTTTTGAATACAGAAACAAAATTCGATAATTCTTTCAAAGAAACATCGCCGTCAATATTTGCATCTAGCTCTCCATTTTTAAACTCAGAGCTACCAAATAAATCATAATTATGTAAAATTCCATTTATACTGATATCCGATTCAGATGTTTTTACCAGCAAATTCTCAGCTGAGATTAAACCCTGATTTACAGCTATTTTTCCACTTAGATCTTTGAGATCAAAATGATTAAGGTTAGGTGCAAAACTTAGTTTATTTATTTCTACAAGGAAGTCTTTCTTACCGAAATCGATTACGGCAGCCAGTTTTAGATTTATATTTTTTACCCGGAGGTCATCAAAATTTAACGAATCATAAACTTCTGTGCTGTTTACATAATTATAATTCTGCAAATTAAAATTTACATTATGCAGCTCAAAATCGGGGGCAACGATTTTAAAAGGAAATTTTGAAGATGTAGAATCTTCAGTTGATGGCTTTCCTAAGACAGATAAGTTCAATCTTCCATCAAGACCTTTAATAAGATTAACGTTGGCATCACTAATGCCTGCATACCTTACATAAATTCTCTTGAAAAGAAGCTCCAAGGGACTGGTTTTTAATTCAATTTTAGAAGCCTTTAAAAGTGTATCACTTTTAAAAGTTAGTTTTGTATTGTGGAGAATGAGTGTTGTTAAAATAGTTCCATCCAGGCTTTCAATATTAAGTTTGCCATTAATGGAACTGTTAACTTTTTCCGTTACATAATCTTTTAGATAATTGCGAAACGTAGATGTTTGGCTAATTGCGAAAAATATCATAAATAACAAAAGCAGACATATACCCGCATATAAAAACACGTTTACAATTTTTTGTAAAAGAGTCCGCTGTTTTTTATTATTTTTTGTCTTTCCAAACAATTAGATTAAATCAAGTTTTTATTATAATGTACTTTAAACCCTGCCTGGAATAGATTGTTTCAATATTACAGGATGCTATTTATATCTGCTGATTATTGTGTCGATGATTTTTGAAGTTGATTGATCGTTAACAAACTTAATTGTCTTTACTTCACCACCATTATTAAGGACAGTATCTTTCCCAACTATTTTATCGATGTCCCAATCGGCTCCTTTAACCAAAATATCAGGGATAATATCGTCAATCAGATCTGCCGGAGTTTCTTCATCAAAAAGGACAATATAATCAACAGGCTTTAACGCCGCTAAAATTATCGCCCTATTGTTTTCATTTACTATTGGCCTTTTCTCTCCTTTGATCTCCCTGATAGATTTATCACTATTCAGACCAACTACCAGTATATCACCGAGAGATTTTGCTTTTGTAAGATAATCTACGTGACCGGAATGTAGTATATCAAAACAGCCGTTTGTAAAAACAACTCTTTTATTTTCTTTTATCAGTTTTTGCCTGATAATTTTTATTTCATCTCTTGATTTAATTTCATTCAATTTATTAAAGCTCATTTATTACTACATCAAATAGTTTCTTCTGTTCAATTGGGATAATACCTACTTCTTCACAAACAATCCCGCCTGCATAATTTGCAAGATATGAAGCTTCAAGTATGTTTGCACCTGCTGCTAAGGCCATTGTTAATGTAGAAATCACCGTATCGCCAGCACCGGAAACATCCGCAACTTTCCGGGCTTTTGTAGGCATTTGTTTTGGTAATTTCCCTTTTTCAAATACTGCAATACCATCTTCACCCAGAGTTAGTAAAAGATATTTAGCATTTAATTTATTAAGGATTTTTTCACCTGCTGTTTTAATATCATCGGCAGTTTTAATTTTCATACCAAGTACATCTTCCGCTTCTTTTCGGTTCGGCTTAAATACAGTAACATTCTTATAAGCAAAGAAATTATTGAATTTGGGATCTACAGTAATTAAAACTTCATTTTTGTTAGCCAGTGAGATGATCTTCTCGATCAATGAAACAGTTAAAACACCTTTATTATAATCCTGTAGAATAATTCCATCCAGCTTATTAATGTTTTTCGCCAGGTAATTATAAATTTTATTCTGAATCTTTTTACTAATATTTTTTTTGCTTTCTTTATCAATTCTTACAACATGCTGACTATCTGCAATAACTCTGGTTTTAGCAGTAGTCGGTCTTTCTTCATCCACTACAATTCCATCATCTGAAATATTAGATTCAGTAATTAAAGAAGTAAATGTAGTCCCAAAATTGTCATAACCAATAACTCCAACCGGAATTGGGACTCCACCAAGTTTGCTAATATTTAGGGCTACATTTGCTGCTCCACCAAATCTGAAAAACTCATTCCCAACTTCAACTACCGGGACCGGTGCTTCAGGAGAAATTCTTTTCACATCTCCCCAATAATAGCAATCCAGCATCATGTCGCCAACAACCGCAATATTCAGATTATCGAATTTTTTCTTTAAAGAAATCAGTCTTTTATTTGTTAATTTGACCATATTTTGCCCAAGATTAGAAAAGTTACTGAATAAGATAATGATAAATTAAATGCTGAAAAAGTGAGAATATGCGACATATCAGGCAGGAACTACAAAATATTTCAAAATAAGATGAGATTAGTATTACTGTTAATTTTTCTTACTGCCGGAGGATTTTGATCTTGCACTTTCTTTATTATCCCCCCAGTGAGCAAGTGGATTATTAATTCTGATTTTATACAGCCCGTTATCTGTACCAAGCCACATTGCATTTCCGTCAAAATACATTGATAAGATTTTCATTGAATATAGATTTAGTGAATTTGTTTCCGGGGATGAAACTTTTTCTGTGTATCTGTCAATTAGTGCAATTCCTCTTCCGTATTCAGTTTTATCGTCCACATTAAATGTATAAAGACCAGCCCAAATCTTATTCCCGGTACGTGCAAGACTATAAATGCCATTCCCGTTCAGACCATTATTTGAAGAAATTCTATCCCAGTCCAGTTTTCTATTAAATTTATAAACTCCGCCAGTATTAAAATTCGGTTGATCTTTTGTAATAAATTCATCCGTTGCAAACCAAATATCTTTACCTTCAAAAAGAATATCAGGAACTGAGACAGCATCTCCATCGCCGTTAAAACCTTTTCCCTTATTATTTAAAAATCGCCAGGCAGATTTATTATCAAATGCTTTTGATTTATTATAAATATGCACGCCTGATTCTGTCCCAAACCATGCAAGGCTGTCTCCATCCAGGTGAATTGATTTAAAATTGTTTGTTTTGCTATCGCCATTTTCTGTTAAGTCAATATCTGAATATCTGTTTCTCTTTACATCCAGCCGGGTTAGATTTTTAAACCTGCCAATCCATAAAACATTTTGTGCGGGATCAAAACAAAGTGAACGGATCCAGTTACCCATTTCCCCACCTTGAGCAAATTTCCTTTTTCTCCAATGATTTCTTTTAATATCATAAATATATAAACCTTCTACTGTTCCCGCCCATAAATAATTTTTGTTTACGGCAATAGTGTAAAAGAAATCATTTTCTGCATTCTGGTTTTTTGTAGAAAAATTAAACCACTTTTGCTCTTTGATAGAATACCGGTATATCCCCTGTCCATATGTTGCAAACCATATATAATCACCCTGCGCCTGTATGCAGGTAACCATTGCTCCTTCAAGAAAAGATTCGGTTTGTGCAGACGAAGCCGAAGGAAATACAAATAGTAAAAATAGTAGGAATGCAAAGATGTTTTTTTTCATTATCAGAATTAAAATTATCTGGAAAGAATATTCATTGAACTAATAACTTTCTTCATCCGATGGAAATTTATCTGCTTTAATATCTTCAATATAAGATTTAACCGCTTTTGATAATTCATCAGCAAGATTAGCATATCTTCTAACAAACCGGGGATGAAAATCAACATTAAAGCCAAGCATATCGGGAGTAACTAAAATTTGTCCATCACAATGCGCCCCGGCTCCAATTCCAATTGTTGGAATCTTTACAGATTCGGTTACTTGTTTTGCAAGGGCTGCAGGAATTTTTTCTATTACTATTGAAAATGCTCCTGCTTCTTCAATCGCTTTTGCATCATTTAATATTTCTTCTGCTTCATTCTTATTTCTCCCGCGCTCTCTGTAACTGCCAAACTGGTGTATGCTCTGAGGAGTTAGTCCAATATGTCCCATAACCGGAATTCCGGCATCAGTAATTTTCTTAATTGTTTCAGCTACACGAAGTCCCCCTTCCACTTTTACAGCACCTGCTGATGTTTCTTTCATTATCCGGCCGGCATTTCTGAACCCTTCATCGATGCTTAGCTGGTAAGACATAAAAGGCATATCCGTTACTAACATAGCTCTTTCTACACCTTTGGCAACTGCTTTTGTATGATATATCATTTCGTCCATAGTCACCGGCAGGGTTGTTTCATTTCCCTGAAAAACATTCCCTAACGAATCACCAATCAAAACAATATCAATTCCAGACTCATCCAATATTTTTGCAGTAATAAAATCATAAGCTGTAAGTGCTGTTATTTTAATTTTTTTCTTTTTCAGCAAACTTAGGGTTTTGGTCGTTACCCGTTTAATTTGTTTTTCTGTGCTCATTTTTATTCCGCAAATATTATAATAAAATATCTTCTTTTTCAGTAACAGTTATATTTTCAAACTTAGTATTAAAATGTTCCTCAAACCCTTTTAACAGAGATTCTTCCAGTTTAGAATAATCAATTTCCTCATTTAAGATTGAATCCAAGTCCGTTGTAGTATTGCTAATTTCATTTTTCAGAGAAACAATATTTTCTGTTTCAATATTTAAATAGTCAATTATCTTCAAATGATAATCACCGCATAAAATAGACCCATGTTGAAGAATAGTTTTGCCTAATTTTCTCTGGGCACTGCCAACAAGTTTTTTATTTTTAAATTTTAATTCGCTTTTAGCAGAAACCGCAAAACATACAGCACTTCGTTCTTCTTTATAAAAGCCTTTAAAGTCAGGTTGAATACTTTCCAGACTTACTTCACTTAATTTGCTATTATAGTTTCTTATTCCTATTTGCAAAGCCTGATTTATTTCCTCGTAAGCACCTCTTGCAGAGAGGTTTGCATCAATTGGTAAAATAACAGAGTAAGTTAGTTCCTCGGAATGAAGAATTGCTCTTCCACCGGTAGGGCGTTTTACAATATCAATGTTATCGGCTTTAGCTTTTGTAGTATTAACTGAATTGAATTCCTGATTAGCTCCGAGTGAAATGCAGTAAGGATACCATCTGTAAAGACGAAAAACTGCCTCATCTGATTTAATTTCGTGGGCAAGTTTAATATCGTATTCCATATTAAACTGACCGGTATTAAATCCTGTATTAATGAAACGCCATTTCACTTGCCTACAATTCCTCTTTTACTTTTTGCCAGGAATTCAATAATGGAATCAACATGATTGTTTTGAATTTCGGCATTAATTTTTTCTTTTGCCTGACTTACGTTAAGTGAGTGATCATAAATATATCCATATGCTTTTTTCAGCAGCATAATATCGTCATTGGAAAATCCTCTGCGTCGCAAACCAATCAGATTTAACCCTGAATATTTTAATGGTTCACCAGCCGAAAGAATAAATGGAGGAACATCCTGAGTAACTCTGAATCCTCCTCCAATCATACAATGTTTTCCAACATTACAAAATTGATGAACCGGCGTAAGCCCCCCTATTATTACATAATCTTCTAGTATAACGTGACCGGCTAATTGAACTCCGTTTGCCAGAATACAATTATCGCCAACTACTGTATCATGAGCAACATGTGAGTAAGCCATTAATAAACAGTTACTGCCAATTCGGGAAAAACCTGTCTCTTTTGTTCCACGATGCAGAGTTACATACTCGTGTATAACGGTATTATCTCCCACATAGAAAAAGGTTTCTTCATTTCCAAATTTAAGATCCTGAGGTATGTGCGCAATTGAAGCGGCCTGATGAACGGTTACTTTATTTCCAATACGTGCGCCATTATAAATTACCGCATGTGGTCCGATTGAAGTTTCATCACCAATTTCTACATCATCTTCAATTATTGCATATGGACCAACTGAAATATTTTTGCCTAACTTTGCTTTACCGCTTACAATAGCGGTTGGATGAATATTCGACATGTTAATTTTATTATTCCTTATTAGTTTCTTTATCCACTATAGCTGCCATAAAGTCGGCTTCAGCAACAAGAGTTTCATTAACAAAGGCTTTGCCGCTCATCATTACAACTTTGCTCTTTTTGTTTGTTAATTCAATCTCAAGAAATAATTGATCACCCGGAACAACTGGTTTCCTAAACTTTGCATTATTGATCTGCATAAAATAAACAAGTTTTTCTTCGGGATTTGGAAAAGAATTCAGAAGAAGAACTCCTCCTGTTTGTGCCATTGATTCAATAATCAAAACACCGGGCATTATTGGCTGGCCAGGAAAATGACCCGGGAAAAATGGTTCATTAGAAGTAACAGATTTTACGCCAATTACTTTTTTATCAAGTTCAAGGTGAATGATTTTATCAACCAGCAGGAACGGATACCTGTGAGGCAAAATTCTCTGTATTGCATTAATATCAAATACAATTCCTTCTTTTTTTACAAACTGAAATTTCTTAACCAGTTTCTTCTGATGATAAAGTTTCCTTACCTGCTTTGCGAATTCAACATTGGCTCTATGTCCGGGACGAGCAGCAAGTATCTGGGCTTTTATGGGAGCGCCAATTAAAGCCAGATCTCCGAGAAGATCAAGAAGTTTATGGCGCACCGGTTCGTTTTTAAATCTTAATTCTTTATTATTTAATATTCCGTTGGCACCAATTGTTACTTTTTCTTTCACGCCTAATTTTTTTCTTAAAGCACCAAGTTCATCGTCATTCAAATTATGATCGACTATCACAACAGCGTTATCAATATCTCCGCCTTTTATTAAACCTACATTCGCCAAATTTTCAACTTCACTTAAAAAGCAAAAAGTCCTTGCCGGAGCAAATTCATCTATAAATTCTTTTTCAAGATCAAACAAACCGGTGTGCTGACTACCGAGTGCGGGGTTTTGATAATCGACCATTACTGTCATTCTGTAACTGTCCAAAGGAAGAGCAACTATATCGATTTGCTGTTCTTCATTATGATACATCACTGTTTCATCTATAATAAGATAATCTTTTGGAGCTTCCTGTTGTACAAATTTTGTTTTCCTCAATACCTCAACATAAGGCAAAGCACTACCATCGCCCACAGGTGGCTCAATACCGTCTAGTTCAATAATCAAATTATCAATTTGAAATCCGACAACAGCAGCCAGAACGTGTTCAACAGTGTGAACTTTTGCGTCTCCAACTGCCAGAGTTGTACCGCGCGAAACATCAACAACATAGTCAGCATTTGCTGGAATTTCCGGCCTGTCTGGCAAATCTACACGGATGAATTTTATTCCATAATTTTCCGGAGCCGGTTTGAATGTCATAGTACAAGAAGTACCTGTATGTAGTCCAATCCCAGACATCGAAACTTCGCTACCTATAGTTCTTTGCGATTCTATCATTTATTAACCTGAATTTATTGTCAAAATAAAAGAAATAATGGGAAATTGATTTTTCAAAATAGTAAGATGAGCCCTGAAATACAATAAACTAAATTAAAGGCAAAGTAAGAGGGAAATGGTATGAATGCTAAGTATTCTTCTTTTCCAGCTCTTTTATAAGAGATTTAACCTGACTTTCCAGCTCTTTAATTCTCTCCGCATAATCGGGCAGATTTCTTAAATGGGCTTCGAGCCTCAAAGCTGTACTTAGTTCTTTTGCAGGTGATCCGAAATATTTTCCTGGTTTTTTGACTGATTTAGAAATACCTGATTGGGCCATCAAAATTGAATTGTCTGCAATTTCTATGTGTCCAACAAGTCCGACCTGACCTGCGAGAATACAATTTTTGCCAACTTTAGTGCTTCCTGAAATTCCGGATTGAGATGAGATTACGGTATTTTCACCAATAAAAACATTGTGGGCAATTTGGACAAGGTTGTCTATTTTTACACCCCGCTTAATAATTGTCGAGCCCATAGCGGCCCTGTCAATTGAAACATTTGACCCTATTTCAACATCATCTTCAATAATTACATTTCCTATCTGTGGAATCTTATGATAAACTCCTTTTTCATCTGGATTAAATCCAAAGCCATCTGAGCCGATCACTGTTCCCGGATGAATTATAACACGTCCGCCTATCTTACATTTTTCTCTTACACTTACATTTTGAAAAATTAATGTACCATCACCGATTTCAACTTCTTCCAGTAATACAGAATTGTGAAATATTTTTGCATTACTTCCAATTTTACACCCGGCAGAAATAACGACATTCTTACCAAGTGCAACATTTTCGCCCAACTGCGCATCTGGATGAACATAAGCACTTGTATCTATTCCTTCAAGCGGAAAAGTCGGTGAGAAATATGTTCTTAACAATTCAAAAAATACTTTTTCCGGATGTTCAACTTCAATATATGTTAAATCACTTCTGGATTTTTCAAAGCCCTGCTTTACAATTATTGCAGAAGCTTTTGTTGAAGGAAAAAATTTTTCGTAGGCGGGCAGATAAAGAAAGGTCAGATCACCTTTCCCGGCTTCATCAATTCTAGCAAGGTTACTTACTGAGATTTCGCTGTTGCCGGTTAATTTACCACTAACAAGCTTAGCTATTTCCTGGATTCCAATTTTCATTATTATTTCTTAATTCAGTTTTAATTTATCTATTACAAGCGGAGTAATATCATACTCTTCTTTTGCAAAAAGCAATGTAACATCGCTACTTCTGTCAAAAACAAAATCCAGGTCCTCTTCATTAGCGACTTCTTTAATCACGCTATAAACTTTATTCTGTATTGGTCTCATTAATTCATCCTGCTTTTGATAAAGCTCGCCCCTTGTACCAAATTTTTTATCTCTGTATTCATCAATTTGTTTCTGAAGGTCGCTTATTTCCTTCTCCATACTATTCTTGGTTTGGGCAGTCATTATGAGCTTCCTTCTATCAAACTCATTTTTTTTTGCGTTTAATTCTCCTTCCATTTTAGAAAGCTCACTGCGCCATTCCCTTATGTATGTATCAAGTTTTTGTTGTGCGTCTTTTGCATCAGGAAGTTTATCCAGAACAGTTTTTGAATCAACATAACCAATTTTAAGTTGTGCAAAGGATATTGCAGGGGAAAAAAGAAGAGTGAGTGAAAGGAATAAAAATATTTTTTTCATCTATGCTCCCGCGATTAAAAAAGACAGTCTCAAATTATTAAATCTTACAGAAAACAGCGAGTCAGTTTAAAATAATAAATTATTGAATCCCTGCTTTTTTACAAATTTTATCAAAAATTTATAACAAAAACTAGCAATAAACAGCAGGGAATCAATAATTATTTTATAGTCGCTTAAAGATAAGCAAACTCATCAAAGCAATTTTACTTTGTTGATCCGCGTTTCAGACTATCCAGCACTTTATAGGTAATATCAAAAGCTGAGTCTGCATATAGGACAACTGCGTCACCTGATTTATCAAGAACGAATTTCATCCCTTCTTCTTTAGCAACTTTTTCAATGGCCTTATAAACCTGTGCTTTCACCGGACCGAAGATCTCTTCGTTCTTTTTATAAATTTCGCCATTTGGCTGGCCAAATTTTTCTTTCTTATAATTATCAACTGCCTGCTGCTGCTGTAAGAGCTGTTGCTGAGCTGCCAGCTGTTTGTCTTCAGGCATTGTTTTAGCCTTTTTCTGATAATCCTGGTATGCTCTCTGCAATTCAGTAGTGAGGGTGTCTATATGAGCTCCCCATTTATTTGTCAGGGCATCAAGATCCCCCTGTGCTTTGATTGCAGCAGGATATTGGGCTAATATTACCTGTGAATCAACATAACCGATTTTTAAATTTGATGTTTGAGCAAACATTAAATTGCAGCTAAGAACTACTGCAGCAAAAATTAAAAGATACTTTTTCACTACTACTTCCTTTATTTAATTATTTAATTATATAGTTACTTAAAATCCTTTACCAAATTGGAAATGGAACGTCCATTTAGGTTGTGTGCCATCAACAATTGGTCTATCAAAACCATAACCAAGATCAAACCCAATTAATCCAACTGGATTAATCATCATCCTGGCACCAAATCCTGCAGATCTTCTCAGATCAAATGGATCTGTTTTTTCAATATTAGGGTATACATTTCCCGCTTCAGCAAATGCCAATAGATAAAACGGAATAGGTTCAAGAGTTACAGCTACTCTAAGTTCTGCAGTATATCTTGTCATTACTCTACCGCCAAGTACATTCCCATTTGCATCTTTTTGGCCGATTGATCTGTCTTCATAACCGCGCAATGGTGTTGTCGCAATTACTAAACCATTACCACCCATAAAGAAATATTCAAATGGGTTTACTTGTGTGCCGGCTTTAAGTTCCTTCAGATATCCAAATTCTGCAACTGAATAAAGTGTAAACCTGTTTGACCCGAATAATCTTCTATACCATTCAGATTTAAAATTTAATTTATAATAGTCTACATTACCGGGCAAAATAGGTCCGCCTGAAATTTGCGCGTTGAGTGAAACGTTTGACCCCTGAGATGGAAATACAGGATTATCTATGTTTTTTCTTGTAATAGTTGCGCCTAGAGTAAACTCATTCGTTAAGCCTTCCGAATAATAATTTCCACCATAAATGACATTATTTCTCTGAAATCTAAACAAACCTGAAACATTGAAGAAATCATCCGGCCACTTTAAACGGCGACCTACTGTTATAGTACCACCGGTTTGACGTAAATCATATACAAATTGTTGTCTGGTATCAAAAACCTGGAACCCAACAAGAGTTGGTGTATTCATAAGCCATGGTTCGGTGAATCCAACAGAAAATGTTCTGTAAACACTTCCCACTCCAAACTGCCAGTTAAAACTCAGCACCTGCCCGCCGCCAAGCTGAAATGGATTAGATAAAGCAAAATTAGTAAGTGTTACTCCTATCGCTCCACTAAATCCAAAAGCTCCACTGTACCCAACTGATGCATTTAAAAAGTCACTTGATTTTTCCTGTACCCTGAAAGATACATCTACAGTACTATCGTTGGGTAAAGCAGTTGATATTCCTTGTGGACCATAAAGTTTTTCCACATTAAAATATTTTAGGTTTGCAACCTGCTGAATACTTCTAAGTAGTAGACCACGATTAAAATAATCACCAGGTATTGTATAAAGTTCTCTTCTAATAACCTTGTCCATAGTTTTGTCATTGCCAACAATATTGACTCTTCCTATTTTGAACTGGTTTTTTTCAGAGACTTTCAGGTCGAGATCTATCGAATCACCGGGGACTCTTTCTTCATTCGTTATCAGGTTAAAAGTAAGATATCCGTTATCAAGATAAAGTGAGGAAACATCTGATTGCTGCTCATTTCCATGAAGATTTTGTTCTAATTTTTCGTAATTATAAATATCACCTCTAGCAAAGTCTAATCGTTGATTTAATTCATCGTTTGTAAAAACAGTATTACCTTCCCACTTAATATTTCTAATATGGTATTGTGGACCCTCATAAACTTTGATTTGAACGACAACATCGTTCTTATTGTTCGAGTATAGCAAGGTATCTGATAAAACCTCGGCGTCCCGGTAACCGTTCTTCTGGTAGAATTTTACTATGTTTTTCTCGTCTTTTTTAAGCTTATCCGGATCAAATTGTGAACCCTGCCAGAATTTCCACCATTTTGCAATGTGTATTTCGTCCATCTCACCTTCTAAATCACCATCGTCGAACTTTTTATTCCCAACAAACTGGACACCTCTTACAGTTGTAGGATCATTTTCCTTAAAATCAAATTTAAGTAGAATTCTGTCTTTTATTTTAGGGATAAGATCTGTAAAGGTATAATCACTTCTGGTATAACTTAATTTATATTCATCAGAAAGATCTTTTTCATTGTGCCAGGTTACAATTATTTCATCATCTGTAGTATCGGCACTGAAGTATGTATAGTATTCAGGATCAACAATGGAATTTAAATAACCATCATCATTATACATTTTAATGTATGTTTCTTTTAACCTGGTTACATCCTGTGGTTTTAATATCTGTCCTCTGATAAAGTTTGAATTTTCTTCTAATTTGTCATCGCTTATTTCATCATTGCCAGAAAAAACAAGCTTTTCAAATCTTGGATATTCTTTTACTTTTATTAAAAGAAAAACACCATCATTTACCTGCTTATCTATTTTGATCTCAATATTTGAAAAAATATTAAGGACCCACAATTGTCTGATCGCATTCAGGGTCTGGTCACCGGGTATTTGAATTTCATCACCGACCTTAAGTCCACTATTTGCAATAATAGTATTTGCATCCGCAGATTTATTACCTTGTACGGAAACGCCTAATATCTTATAGCTTGTTTTAGAATTTTGTGAAAAAGTTAAATCGGATACACATAACACCAGTGTAATAAGAAGTAAATATTTAAACAGTTTCTTTGGGGAGGTTTGCAGCATTCTTTAAGCCTTTGTCATTCTTTTTAAGTTGATCACTAACTTTTCCAAATCTTCTT